>Ga0224508_10005265_pt1 | contig 10397 bp, 8 predicted proteins | sample SF_Jan12_sed_USG_4_FD_170157 | JGI IMG/M metagenome (GOLD analysis project Ga0224508, IMG submission 170157) | Sediment microbial communities from San Francisco Bay, California, United States - SF_Jan12_sed_USGS_21 | ecosystem: Environmental > Aquatic > Marine > Sediment | place: USA: California... | reverse complement strand
GGGCCTGGGCGCAGATACGCGCGGGGCGTTCCCGGCACCATGCAATAGGGCCACACCATCTGGTCCAGGTCCTCTCGCGCCTGGTCAAACCCTTCCACACCTTGGCGGATCAGCTGATACCGCTTCTCCCCCCAGGGCGTCATCGGGGGCTCCTCGAAAGTAAAGGAGTCCGAGTTGCTGCCGGGCGTGTTGATCCGGACCCAGGTCCCGGAGAGGTCCGTCGGGCTCCACTGCGCCAGCAGAACCGGCGGGACGGCCAGGGTCGTTATCATCACCAGGACCGAAGGAATCAGAAGATTTCGCATGGCAACGCTCCTTTGGCTTCGCCGGGAGCGAAACGAAATGGGATCTCGTTTCGCTCTATTCCAGCACTTTCCCGTTAGGCAGCTCCAGCGTCACCAGGCGCATCGCCGCGCTGCCGTCGAAAGCCGGCTGTCCGGTCACCGTGACCGGGTCTCCGGGCTTCAGGTCCTCGGTTCGCCAGCCGTTCCGATACATGTTGGACGGAGGTCCCGCCTCGGCGGTCCAAATCACCACGTTGCCCTGTTCGTCCTTTACCTCAAATTCCACTTGTGAGTGCGGATTGATCATCCGGAACTCGACGACCGTCCCCGTCAGCGTGATGGAACTCCCCGCGTCGTATCTTGCCGAGGTATTGTGATGTGCCCACGCCCAACTCGATCCCGCCACAAGCAGTAACCCTAAGATCAATGCAGCAAATCGTTTCGTCTTCATGCTCTTCCCTCCTCAACGACTGGCCGGTGCTCCCCAGCTCCGTATTTTACCGGGATCAGGCGGCTGGATGCCCGAATATCAGGTGAAAACTGGCCCGATCAGGCTCGTCCGAGGCCGGAACGTCCGCTTTTTTCCCCAAAACGGACATTCGGTGTTCGCTGTTCAGACTGGTTATAAGCGACGTGAATGAACGTTAGCGGCGCCCGGAGCGTGGCTTGCGGCTCGGGGTGGGGAACCACGCGTGGTCTACGAGCAGCCCATCGGATGATCGGGAGGCGTTCTCGAGTGGTAGATTTCCTCGCACGTGTCCAGGAGGACGATCCTGGCTCTCTCCGTCAGATTAATGAACGGGGCACCACTCCTGACCACGCGGCCGGTGACTTGAATGGCGGCGCCCGGCGTGAGGGTGCTTCGATTCCAGCCGAAGTTGTTTGCTAACCCTGTTGGGCCACCCATCTCCGCCTGCCACCTCACGACGTTACCGTTTTCGTCCGTCACGTCGAAAATGATGCTCGAGTGCGGATTGACCAATTGCAGCGCCACCACGACACCGGTCATGGTGGTCACTTCGTCCTGAAAGCGCCCCGCATCACCGTGGTGTGCCATCAAGCGTCCCGAGACGATGGCGGCAAACCCCGCGACGGCGATTAACGTGTACCTCATCGGAAAACACCCCTTACTGGCAGTCTACGTCCTAAGCTATCGCGTCCAGCCTGAATCCGAGCTGAACGGGATTGAGCTATCAGTTGCTGAATATGTAAACGGCGCCTGATTCGCTCGCCGAATCATCGGTTTGATCGCCGTCAAGCCCTGTGGCGGAGCTGGCTTCATTATGCGCGGCCACAACCATGGTTCTTCCATCCGCGCTCAGCGCTACGGCACTTCCGAACTCATCGCCGCCCTGAGCCCGAAATGATCGAATGCCTCCGCGTTCGAGGCCTTGAGGTAGCCGACCTGGAAGGGACGGGTCTCGGTCGCGCCCAACGGTGCCGTCTGCGCGTGCACTATCTTCTGCGCAATCACGAGGGCAGTGAGCGCCCATACCGTCTTGGAAGGGTTTTTTAGCGTCACGAATGACTCGTTATTGAGCCCACAACCAACTCGTGAGCTTCCGGTATCCGCTATCTGCCCGAGATCTTAACTCCTCACCCGGATCGGCGCATTAGTGCGGCGCGGAGATTTGCAGCGACGTCACTCCGCCGAATTGGTACGGGGAGAGCGCCGTATGAGTATGTGGCTCCGAGCGCGGTTCAGGTACCGGGAGCACGTGGCGAGACTCTCGTTGTTCTTTTCTTGCCACATTTAAATCATTCAGTAGCCGTTGTTCTTATTGACAGAGGGCCGAGGCCGGCGTACAAAAGCTACATGGGGAACGCCAGCGGCGGGAGGACCGAAGGGGCTGCAAGCTCTTCCCATAGGCCGGTCCAGGCCGCGTCCGTCATCAACTTCTTTTTTTCCGATAACCGAGTTCGTTGGGGAGACCCGCGTAGCGCGGCGGCGCTGTGCGATCGCGGGGCTCGTCTTTTTTTGTGCTGAGGGGAATATCATGAATCTCAAACGCTACACATGGGGCGCGATGGCCTTATCCGGGTCTGCGCTTCTGTTGTCGTCGGGTCAGGTTGCCGCGCAGGGGCAGTCCGCCTCGGCAGCCGCGATGCTCGAGGAGGTCATCGTCACGGCCCGACGCCGCGAGGAAAGCCTCCAGGATCTGCCATTATCGGTGCAGGCCATCACGGCCGACGCCATGCAGGCCCAGGGCATCTATAACCTTCAGCAGATCACGGACTTCGTACCGAACGTCGTGCTGACCGAGGATCAGCGCAAGAACGACACGCGTCTGTTCATTCGTGGCGTCGGCGGCGGATTCTCGAATCCGGCGCAGGTGTTCGGTGTGGGCACTTACGTCGATGGCCATTATCTCTCCGGCAGCCTGGGCGCTTTCTTGAGCACGGTCGACGTCGAGCGCGTCGAAGTGCTGCGCGGTCCCCAGGGCACGCTGTTCGGCAAGAACACGACAGGCGGCGCGCTGAGCATGGTGTCGGCGAAGCCGGGTCCGGAGTTCGACTCGTACGTCAGCCTGCGCGCGGCCGACTTCAACGAGACCGGCGTACGCGCCATGATCAACGCGCCGATTACCGATAACCTGTTCTTCCGCGGCAATATCGCGTCGGAGAAGAACGACGGTTTTTACTTCAACCGTTTCACGGGCAGCGACACCGGCGGCACGGACCAGCAGAGCGTGGGTCTCGCGCTGCGCTGGGAGGTCAACGACGCCTGGACGATCGACGCCAAGGCCTTGGCCTCCTACGACCGTGACGACAACCAGGGTGGGCAGTGCATCCCGCGTCCGGACCAGGAGATGTACGACCTCCTGACCCGCACGGTTGATCGCGACGGCAACCCGCTCGCCGATGGACCGGCCTTTACGGGGCCCGATCTCGTGCTCGGCACGGCCGATGACATCGTCTACACGGGTCCCGGTCCGTTCGCGGAGTTTGCGAGCGATCCGTGGGGCAGCCGTAACGACGACACCGCGTTGCGTACGCCGACCCAGGGCGGCATCCCGGGCGGTTCGGATCTGCGCGTCGACGCACTTTATCCCGGCGCGAATGCCGAGTGGCTGATGTCCTGCGATATCGACGAGCGCTCCGGTGATATCTATCAGACGTTCCAGGATGCGAATACCTACTCCGATGTGGACAACGAGATGTTCATGCTGGATGCGACGTGGACCTCGGATGGGGAGGTCGGTCCATTCGCGGCGGCGAGTTTGCAGATCAAAGGTGCCTCGCGGTACTCGTCCTACAATTACTATCAGGACCGCGATTTCGGCGCGGGGATCATCGACCATATCGGCAACAACCCGACCGGCAGCCGCGGTATCGCGCGATCTACGGATGAGTTCGAGGTCATCTTCAACGGCCAAATCGGCGACAGCATCAATCTGACAACGGGCATTTACTGGTTCGACGACATCGCGCGGAGCGGCAACGGCAGCTGCGTCAATGACTTTTGGGCGGCGTTCGACCCTAACGGCGTGAACTCTTTGCCGGTCGACCCGGGCGCCGACGGAATCCTCGGCACGGGCGACGACTTCCGTCAGGTCGGCACGATCAACGGCATGGACGACGCTACCATTACCTGCATACCGGACGGCGGCACGTTCTTCCATCGCCTGCCCGACAGCGCCGGCGATCGCCGGGCGTTCTTCAATCACGGTCAGACGACGGGTGAGTCGACGGCGGCGTACGCGCACGTGGACTGGTCGATCACCGACCAGTGGAGCCTCGCCGTCGGCGCGCGCGTCATGGAAGACAAGCGCACCGGGAGGAATGTCGAACCCGGTGGCGGATCCGTTGTGGGATGCACGAATGTCGGCAACCCGTTGAATATGTGTCAGGCGACCTACGAGCTGAACCGGGGCAACCTGATCGATAGCGGTTTCCTCTTTAACGCAACCGAGACTTACGACGAGGTCACGCCGACGGTCAGCCTCACGCGTCACCTGACGCCGGGCGACGTGCTCGACAGCGGCATGGTCTACGCGACGATCTCGGAAGGCTATCTGCACGGCGCGTTCAACGACGAGCTGAATCCGTACAATCCCGAGTTCAGTGTCGACGGCCAGGCACTCGTGCAGTCGCTGATTTCTTACGGTCCGGAGTTCGTGACGAACTACGAGTTCGGCTTCAAGGGCACGCTGGCAGACGGTGCCGTGCGGATCGCGACCGCCATCTTCTTCATGGACTACAGCGACAAGCAGGAGGCGATCCAGGTTGAAAATGCCGATGGCCAGCTCGGTCCCGATCCCAACCTCGAGTACACGCAGAATGCGTCCTCGGTGGAGATCAAGGGTATCGAGCTGGAGCTTCGCGCGAGTCCCTGGGATGGCGGATTCGTGTCGCTGGATCTGGGCGTGCTGGATACGGAGTACGCCGATTTTCAGTACACCGATCTTCGGACCGGTGATCTCGTGACGCCGGCGCTGACGCAGATTCAGAACCGTACGCCGGACTGGACGGTGACGGCTTCGGTCGAGCACGCGTTCCTGCTTGGCAACGGCGGCACGCTCACACCGCAACTCGGCGTCTACATGCAGGAGGAGATGGAGTGGTGGCCCGGGCTGGCGGAAGGCGTAGAGTCGAGGGACTGCCATCAGGACAGCTTCGCGAAGTTCCGCGCGCGCGTGGCCTACGAGCCTCAGGCGGCGAACTGGCAGGCAGCGCTCTTCGGCTACAACATCACGGACGAAGAGATCCTGTTCCGCTGCCAGGAGATCCGCTCCGGTACGGTGGGCCGCTTCTACGAAGCACCGGCCCAGTGGGGTGCCGAGTTCACCATGCGCTTTGGAGGAAACTAGATCGGAATCAAGATGACGCGTTAGATCGCGTCACGCTGGTACGGAAGCAGACGGCACCTCCTCGGAGGTGCCGTCTTTCGTGCTTCGGGTTCTTCGTGGCGCGATCGAGATTGCGCGACAGTCGCAGCTTTTTTCAGCAATCCATTGCGGATGCTCAAATTTCCCGTATGTACTGAACCGAGCCGTTAGCAGACATTCGGAATGAGTCCAGAAGTGGAGGAAGCAATGAGATGCAGAATACGGGCGATCCTATCTGTTGCGGCCGGGCTCGTGCTCTTGTGGCATGCGGCAGGAAGCGGCGCACAACCCGTACTGGCAACCGGGCCGGATGCAGATGTCACTGCAGAGGGTCTTCATCGCGTGGAGCCGTCGATTATGGAGGCTGCTTGGGTGAGGCCGGATCTCGATCTCTCACGCTACGCGAGGGTTCTGCTCGTACCCACAGCTGTCCAGTTTCGCGAAGCGGAAGAACGACGTTTCAACGCGCGCACTAGAATTAGCACATCAGAATATCCTCTTGACGATGAAAAGAAAGAATGGCTTCGTGGGGTGTGGCGCCGAGCCGTCGATGCAGAATTTTCGCAAGAAGAGGCTTATGAACTCTACGACGGCGAGGCAGGGTCTGACGTGCTCGTCGTTCAAGGATTCCTTGTCGACATGGTCTCTCGCATTCCTCCCGATGATGTTGGCAGTACCTTCACCGTCATCAAGGATCCCTGGTCAGTCAGCGTCGTCCTCGAATTACGGGATGCGGCGACCGCCGAGCTGTTGGCGCGCACCATCGATAGGCGAAACGCGGAAGGGTTCGTGGATCCGGGTACCGTATGGGTGCAAACTGAAGCTTTGGTGGAGCGCTGGGCACAAGTGCTCTCCGATCGCCTGGAGCAGCTATCTGAGCTTGGAGGGCGGGGCGATAGGAGGCCCACGTGGGCTCGATGACCTCGGCGCGGGAGGCGGGCGTTGAGATCACATCCGCAGCGACGACTGTCATGAACTGTCTTAATTAACGAATGTCCGCGTATTGCCGAATGACATTGGCACTCCCGCCCCTAGTTCGTAACGGCGGCAGAATTGGACTCAGGAAGCACGCGGTCTCGGAACGTCTGGTTTTGGCCGCTCAGCTCGCCCGCGAATGCCGAAAGCGGACCTTCAACGGACTTGATTCAGCGATTCTTGGTCAAATATGAAGCATACAGAGCAAGCTGGAGCAATTCGTTGATGCGAAGAACCAAGCTACTCGCCGAATCGCGTCGCCACAGCAGAATCGCACTCGAAATCCAGCATCTCCAAATGGGGCGAGTAATGCCACACCAGTCGCCCAGAAAAGGGTTCCGCAAGAAATTCGGGATCTTCGACGAAGACGTCGACTATCAGCTGGGTCCCGTCTTCCGCCAGGGTGTACCGTTCAACTACGTGTTTGCCGCGCCCTGAAGGTACACCCGTGCCGCCATAGGGAGACCGGTGGTCGGCAAACAGGGTGGTATCTACAATCAGAACATCGTCCTCCCACCAGCCCACGGAGTGGCCTTGGTTGGTGCGCTCACCGTTCACCGGATGCTCTCGCCCGTCCGTGTAAATGACTCGTTCGGTATTGAAGAACTCGCTGCGGAAGATGATGACATCTTCCTGAATCTCGAATTCGGCGGGATGCAGCGCGGCTTCTGCCAGAAGGAAGGGTGACGGCCACGAGACACACTGGGCGGTCGGGCTCATGGACTCGTCATAGTTGGCCCTTGCGACCTGTCCCTTCTCGGTCAAGGGGTGAGTGACGAAATCGTTTACGAACGGAAGTCGCCGTTTGGCGCTGATGGGTAGCAGCTCTCCCAACCAAACGCCCGACAGCCCGGCAGCGCTTGCAACCAACTCTTGATCAGCCGTTCTCTCGGTCCGATTCCGGGAGGTTAGCGGTATTCCATTGGGTCCTTCGACCGACAGCAGCAAGCCGATAGTTCGTCCTTCTCTGTGAGGATTAGCCCGCACTATCACGGAGTCACCCTGGGCAAATGACTGCCGCGTCCATCCACTGCGGGTCATTATCGGAGTCGAGTCCGTCTCGATCTGCCACACGATCCCTTGATCGTCTTCGACACGCAGGTAGACATGTGGGTTGGCCCACTCAAACCGATCAACGGTACCTGCGAAGGTAATCACTCTGTCTAGATCGTACGCTGTATTGCTGTGATGTGCCGCAACCGTCGACGCCCCCAGCATCGGAACTGCAGCTAACCCGAGAAACACTCCCCTCATGGTCCTTTCCTCCTAAGCGTTAGAGCACCACCATTAATACTCCGCGGTGTTGTTCCTTGCCCCACGGTCTGACCCTCGATTCGTTGACCGATGAGCGGCCAGAATAACGCAGGCCATTCGGGACGCAAAGCTGGCTCATCGAGAGGTGGATGGCACCTGGAAGATTCCGCGGAATCCCACGCCGAACTGATAGCTTGAGGTGTCGTCCGGCTATGCCGAATGGCCGCTATTGGCGGAGCTTCGGTCTCCGCGAAAAGGTGGCGCCGATCAAACAATTCTGGGGATTCCGTGCCTGCTGCGCCGAGGCAGGCCGTTCACTGGGACATTCAACCAGTTAGAATCTGCCCATAAACCGTTGAACTAAGACTGGCTTCATTCTAAGGTCTAAGCTGTATGGAACCCGCGTGCCCGGAGAGTAACCAATGAGTATCGTCACACTTCGCGTCAACGGTGCGGCCCACGAGGTGGATACCGACGAGTCGACGCCTCTTCTATATGTGCTGCGCAACGATCTCGGGCTGCAAGGCCCGCGCTTCGGCTGCGGACTCGCCCAGTGCGGCGCCTGCACGGTGATCGTCGATGGCGTCGCAATGCGCTCGTGTGTCGTGCCCGCGTCGCAGGTGCCCGGCGAGATCACCACGCTCGAAGGCCTCTCGAACGACGGCCAGCTCGATCCGCTACAGCAAGCCTGGATCGATGAGCAGGTGCCGCAGTGCGGCTATTGCCAGAATGGCCAGATCATGACCGCGAAGGCGCTGCTCGCCCGGAATCCGAACCCGACCGACGCCGAGATCCGCGAGGGGATGGAAGGCGTGCTGTGCCGCTGCATGACTTATTACCGCATTCAGGCGGCGATCAAGCGGGTGGCGCGTGGAACGACGGCGGCTGTGCAGGGTGGCGACGCGGACGCTGATTCATCGGCAATGTCCGCCACTGTCGCAGCGATCGCACGGGAGGCGACCGAATGAGCACAACATTTCGGCTTCCGAAAGCACTCGAGGACGCGCTCCGAAGCGCCAATCCGTCCACTTCGCGCCGCAATTTCCTGAAGTCTTCCGGCGCCCTGGTTTTGAGCTGCAGCATCAGCGCCGTCCCCGGCGGTCGAGTGCTCGCACAGGCCGCCAGCGCAAGTCCGTATCCCGACCCGGATTATCTGCGGCTCGACACCTGGATCGTGATCCATCCGGACAACACCGCGACCTTCTTCGTCGGCAAGACGGATGGCGGTCAGGGTACCGGAACCGCGTTCCGGCAGATGATGTGCGACGAGCTCGACATCGCCTACGACAAGACCAGCCTCATCATGGGCACCACTGACATCACGCCCGATCAGGGCGGCTCTGGCGGGTCCGACGGCGTTGAACGTGACGGCTGGCCGATGCGGCGCGTGGCCGCCGAAGCGCGGCGGGTTCTGCTGGAGCTCGCCTCCGAGCGTCTCGAGACACCCGTTGCAGAGCTCAACGTTGGCGACGCCACGATCTCGGTCAGCTCCGACACGGCGAAATCGGTTACCTACGCGGAGCTCGTCGGCGGGAAACGGTTCGACGTCGCGCTTACAGGCAACAACATCAATGCCACCCGTGGCGTAGCCGACGTGAAGCCCGTCCAGGAGCTGCGCGTGATTGGCCAGTCGATTCAGCGCTACGACATTCCCGCGAAGGTCGACGGCTCGCTGACCTGGGCCGTGGACGTGAAGCTGCGCGGCATGGTTCATGCGCGCAATGTCAAGCCGCCGGTCGCGGGTGCGATGCTCCGCAGCATCGACGAATCGTCGGTCGCCGACATGCCGGGTTTCGTCCGGGTTGTCAGTCGCGGCAACTACGTGGCCGTAATCTGCGAACGCGAGGAGCAGGCCATCCAGGCCGCCCGGCAGCTGCAGGTGGACTGGGCACCGCCGGCGGAGGCACCGTTCCCGGCGTCCGACGAGTTGTTCGACTACATGCGGAGCGCAACGCCCACGTCGAGCAGTGAGCCGGACATTCAGGGCGATCCGGATGCGGCGCTCGCAACCGCCGACTTACGTCTAGAGGCCGACTACGAAGTCCCGATCCAGGGGCACACGGCCATCGGCCCGGCGCATGCGCTGGCTGACCCGGCCGACGGTCAGATGACGATTTACTCGAACGACATGAAGTCTTACGGCTTGCGGAACGGTGTCGCGCGATTTCTCGACATGCCCCGCGAGCGGGTGCGCGTCGTCTACATGGATGGGCCGCAGGTTTATGGTCGCACGGCGGCCGACGATGTCGGCTTCGAGGCCGCGTTCCTCGCCCGAGAGCTCGGCCGGCCGGTGCGCGTGCAGTGGATGCGGGACGAGGAGACGGCCTGGGATACGAAGGGGCCGGCCTACACGTTCAAGCTGCATGGCGGGCTCGACGCCGAAGGCAAGGTTGTGGCGCTCGACTACGATACCCGCGCCGCTGATTACAACCACGTCGGCTACAACGAGCCTGACACCGTACTGATCGCTCAACTGATGGGCATACGTCCCGGGAGGCCGGCCGAAGGCCGCGCCGCTACGCCATCCAGCATGTACGCCATTCCGAACCAGCGCATGACGGCGAGCGTCGTCAGCTTGCCGCTGATCTGGGAGACGCCGCTACGCACCGGCAACCTGCGCGATCCGAACGGCCCGCAGGTGACGTTCGCGTTCGAGTCGTTCGTCGACGAGCTCGCAGCCGCGGCCAGGGCCGATCCGATCCAGTTCCGGCTCGATATGATCGCCGGCAGCACCGAGGACGACATCTTCCGACGTGCCCGCTCTCTCGCTACCGTCCGCGCTGCGGCCGACGCCTACGGCTGGGACACGCGGCCTTCGCCAAATCCGGTCATGTCGGAAACGGAAGGCCCGATTCTCGCGGGACGGGGTATCGCGTACACATATCGCAACCGTACAATCGTCGCGACGATCGCCGAGGTCGAGGTCAACCGCGAGACCGGCCGCGTCTGGGTCAAACGTCTGGTGTGTGCCCACGACTGCGGGCTCGTCATCAACCCCGCGGGCCTTAAGCACACCGTCGAGTGCGGCATGCTGCATGGCTTGAGTCGCGCGCTC
>Ga0224508_10005263_pt1 | contig 10398 bp, 10 predicted proteins | sample SF_Jan12_sed_USG_4_FD_170157 | JGI IMG/M metagenome (GOLD analysis project Ga0224508, IMG submission 170157) | Sediment microbial communities from San Francisco Bay, California, United States - SF_Jan12_sed_USGS_21 | ecosystem: Environmental > Aquatic > Marine > Sediment | place: USA... | reverse complement strand
GCTCCGGATGACTCGAAACCCGGCCGATGCCGAGGACGTCCTGCAAGAGACCTTCCTCAAGGCCTACCGGGCCTATCACACCTTCACTGCAGGAACGAACCTCAAGGCATGGCTGTATCGGATCCTCACGAACACCTACATCAACAAGTACCGCAAGGCGCAGCGCCGGCCCAGCGAGGTTGAGCTCGGGGAGCTCGAGGACTTCTACCTCTACAAGCGAATGGGCGAGCCCGGTGCCTCGGCGGCGAGCGAGAGCGCAGAGTCCGAGGTCTTGGAGTCCATCGTGGACGCGGACGTCAAGGCCGCCCTCGAAGCCCTGCCAGATCACTTCCGGTTGCCTGTCCTGATGGCCGATGTCGAGGGTTTCGCCTACAAGGAGATAGCCCAGATGTTGGATAGCCCCATCGGAACTGTCATGTCGCGCGTGCATCGTGGAAGAAAAGCGCTCCAAAAACGGTTGTGGGACTTTGCAAGCGAACGAGGACTCACCGGGGAAACGATGTGACAGCGCCGCAGAAACAAGCTTGCACAGACGCGACCGAGCAGGTCTATCTGTACCTCGACAACGAGATGTCGCGCTTTCGACTTTGGAGGGTGAAGCGACACCTCAAGAAATGTCCACCCTGCCACTCGAAGTTCGACTTCGAGGCAGAGTTCAAGCAGGTAGTGCGGCAGAAGTCGCAAGATCCGGCTCCACCGGAACTAATCGGGCGTCTTCGTGCGTTCTTAGAGGAGCACGGCGCCGACGAATGAGGGGCGCTTGAAAGGAATCCAATGGCAGAAAGAGTTCTGAGAGGAAACCGAATCAGGGGACGCTTGAGGGCACCCAAGGCGACAGACGAGCGCCGAGTGTGTATTCAGGGAGAGTGCGAGACCGTACTGTCGAGATACAACAAGCGAGAGTTCTGCTTCGCCCACGCCCCGGTTCAAGTACCACGTCTCCGCGGCCGGGTGATCCCCGAGGGGTAAGCCACCAACGAGTCGAGAAAACACCGCCCGCCGCCGGGCGGTGTTTTTCATTGAGGCATCGAGGCCGTGGCACTGATAGCCCTCGCCGCTACTCTCACGCCGTGAACCTCATGCGAATCGCCTCTGTAACGATCATCTCGAGCTGCCTGCTAGCTCTGCCCACTGCTACTGGCTTCGTGGCAACCGCTCATGCGCAGGAGCCCGTCTTCGAGCTGCCGGAGGCCGATCATCCCCGTGCCGTCGTTGAGATCGACACTGCGGCTCGAGCCGCCGATCTCGAGGATGCGTCCTGGACCTTCCGCTATCTGATTCCGACGGCCCTTGTGCTAAGTGTTGTCATCACGCTCGTGGTCGTTGGGCGCTATGGCTTTGGCGTTCGAGGCCGCTACCGCGTCAAAGAATGAGCGCCGTTCGCTGGCCAACTGCGGCCCGCGTCGCAACTCGACTCGCCGGCACGTACCCACTCGAAGATACGTATCACTTCTCTCTGCTGGCGCGCCAAGCTCCTGCGCTCGTTGAGCGGGCGGCAGGGCTCGTCGAGGAGGAGACGGGTCTTGTCGGTCCGAGCCAACCCGATGTCAAGGTCGTCACCCGCCGGGAGTGGGCCGAGGCCAACATCGCGGTGTTCGCCAAGCTATTGGAACCGGCCGAACGCAAGATCTCCGAGCGGGCGGGGGGCGTCGGCAAGGCCGTTGCCGGTCGCCTGATCGCAGTCGAGATGGGGGCCCTGCTCGGACTCCTCTCGAAGCGAGTGCTCGGCCAGTACGAAATGGTCCTTCCCACCAAAGATGGAGAGGCCGGGGACGTCGTCTACCTGGTCGGGGCGAACCTGTTGGCGATCGAGCGCCTGCACGAGTTCCGGCCGGCCCAGTTTCGGTTCTGGGTCGCCCTGCATGAGTGCGCCCACCGCCTCCAGTTCCAAGGTGTCCCCTGGATGCGCGACTACTTCTTCGGCCTTGTCAGCGACATGATGGAATCGGCCACTCCCGAGCCTGGGCGCGTGGCACGGGCGGCCTCCGAGATGCGCCAGGCCGCGGCTGCCGGGGAGCCGATGGTTACCGAGGCCGGGCTGATGGGGCTGTTGGCGTCAGATGAACAAAGAGCGAATATCGATCGGATCCAGGCGCTGATGTCTCTTCTGGAGGGCCATGGCCACGTGATCATGGACCGCATCGGGGCGAGAGAGATTCCGGCGGCTCGGCGCATGTCCCAGGCCTTGCGGGCCCGCCGTCAGGACCCCCGCACCAAGGCCTTCTTTCGCCTTGTCGGGCTTGAGATGAAGTTCAAGCAGTACGAGCTAGGCGAGCGTTTCGTACTCGGCGTTGAGAGAGATGCCGGCTGGCGAGCGCTCGATCGGGCATGGGAGTCTCCCGAGATGCTGCCGAATCTTGACGAGATCAAGGAGCCGCAGCGGTGGCTGACAAGGGTGAGCTGACAGACCCGATCGAAGCCGTTCGTGCGGGGGCATCCGTGCCATCGGGCCCGCTCGTCGTGGCGCTCAGCGGCGGAGCCGACAGTGCGGTCTGCGCCTGGCTGGCTCGCGACGCCGGTTCCAAGGTGAGGGCCATCTTCGTCGACCACGGATTCGAAGAGAGTCCTGCACTCGCCATGGCCGCCAGGAACATCGCGGCACGCCTCGAGATCGATCTCGACGAGATCCCGGTTGTCGTTCCGAGCGGTCCGTCGCCGGAGGGCCAGGCCAGGTCGGTGCGGCACGCCGCGCTGGAGGAAGCATTGAAGCCGGGAGAGGTCCTGCTTTCGGGCCATACCGCCGACGATCAGGCCGAGACCGTGCTGGGCAATCTGCTGCGAGGGGCTGGCGCCACGGGACTCGCGGGGATTCCTCGCAGTCGGACGCGATGGGCTCGTCCCCTGCTCTCTGTTAGCAGGGGGAACGTCAGAGCTGCCGCAGACGCGCTCATGCTTCCCTATGTGGACGACCCCGCCAACGAGTCCATCGAGCCACGGCGCAATCAGCTGCGCCACGAGGTGCTTCCACTGCTCCGCGAGCGTTTCAACCCTGAGCTGACCGCAGCCCTCTCCAGAACGGCGGAGTTGGCAGCGGCGGATGACGACGTGCTCGAGCAGCGAGCGGCGACGGTACCCGTGGTGAGCACCCCGTACGCCGTGAAGGTCCCGGCGGCGGCTTTGGCGACCACACCCCTCGCTGTGGCATCCAGGATCGCCCGCAGAGCCATCCGCGTTGCCCGCGGTGACTACCCCGGCGACGCGATCGAGGTCGGAGCGGTGGTGGCGGCAGCTGCCGGCGTCAGTACCACCATCGCCGGGCCACTTCAGGTCGAGCGCGAGGGGCCGTGGGTAGTGCTGGCGTCGCCAACCGAAGAGGCCCCTGAGGCCGTGCAGCTATCCGTGCCGGGTGAGACCACGTTCTGGGCGGGCTCCGTCGTCGCGAAGGAGGGCCGGGCGCCGTGGCAACCTTTGGGTGCCGGCGTTGTTGTGCTCGACGCAGCGGTGCCCCTCATCGTGCGCCCGGTCGCCACCGGCGATCGCATCGAGATCGCATCAGGGCACAAGAAGGTGATAGCGGTTCTGGCCGAGGCCAAGGTTCCGCCGAGATCGCGCCAGCATTGGCCCGTCGTCGAGGCCGGTGGCACAATCGTCTGGGTAGTTGGAGTACGCGGATCGGCGGCGGAGGGATCGCACCCGGTCACGCTGACGGCGACCTTGGAGGAACAGTGAACATCGCCAAGATCTTGGTCACGGCCGAGGAGATCGACGCCAGGCTGGTCGAGATGGGTGCGCAGATCACAGCCGACTATGCCGGCGAGTCGCCGATCCTGGTGGGTGTTCTCAAGGGAGCCTTCATGGTCATGGCAGATCTCGCCCGCAACATCGATCTCCCCGTCGAGATGGACTTCATGGCCGTCTCGTCCTATGGGGACTCAACGAAGAGCTCCGGCGTTGTGCGCATCCTGAAGGATCTTGACTCCGAGATCGAGGACAGGCACGTGATCCTGGTCGAGGACATCATCGACTCGGGCCTCACCCTCGACTACCTCATCGACAACCTCACCGTGCGGCGACCGGCTTCACTGGAGCTGGCGGCAGTTCTCATGAAGGAGGGCCTGCAGCAGGTTCCACTCGAGGTCAAGTACGCCGGATTCTCCATTCCTCCCGACTTCGTCGTCGGTTACGGCTTGGACCACTTCGGGAGGCTGCGCAACCTTCCATACGTTGCGGTTCTGGATGAACACGCCCTTTCCTAACGGTCGAGGCAGGTTGTGCCGATGAGAATCCCCAACGCATAGCCGACAGCACTGGCGTACCATGATGCGCTAACAAGGCGAATGAATGAGCCGTACGGCCAGACAGATACTCATATATATCGTTGCGGGCGCCGTCGTCCTGATGGTGTTCAACGCTGTCGTCAGCTCCGCATCCGACCCCCAGGAGCTCAACCTCAACGAGCTCCAGGACAAGATCGAGTCGGGTGTTGTGGCGAGCGTGCAGATCAAGCAGCGATCGAACGTCGTCGTCGGCGAATTCACCTCGAGTGGCGCCCCAGTCGATAGTGACGCTCGGTTCAAGACCTCCTATCCCGAGGAGTACGAGGACGAGCTGACGACCATCCTTCTCGACGCCGGAGTCGAGACCGAGATCGATGCCGAGAACACCTCCTTCCTGCAGAGCTTGCTCTTCAACTTCGGTCCGCTGCTCCTCATGGTGGGGCTCATCATCTTCTTCTTGTTCCAGATGCAGGGCGGCGGCAACCGGGTCATGTCGTTCGGGAAGGCCAAGGCCAAACAGGTGAGCCGCGATCAGCCCAAGGTCACCTTCAAGGACGTTGCCGGACTCGACGAGGCGGTTGAGGAGCTCGAAGAGATCAAGGACTTCCTCGCCTCCCCACAGAAGTTCCGTGCGATGGGAGCCAAGATCCCCAAGGGCGTCCTCTTGTTCGGGCCCCCGGGAACGGGCAAGACGCTTCTAGCTCGGGCCGTTGCCGGGGAAGCTGGCGTGCCGTTCTTCACCATCTCGGGCTCGGACTTCGTTGAGATGTTCGTCGGTGTTGGTGCTTCGAGGGTCCGCGACCTCTTTGAGCAGGCCAAGACCGCCGCTCCTGCGATCATCTTCGTTGATGAGATCGATGCGGTGGGTCGCCATCGTGGCGCCGGGCTTGGTGGTGGTCACGATGAGCGCGAGCAGACGCTCAATCAGCTGCTCGTCGAGATGGACGGATTCGATCAGAACAAGGGCGTCATACTCATCGCCGCCACCAATCGCCCCGACATCCTCGACCCCGCACTCCTGCGTCCGGGCCGCTTCGACCGCCAGGTCGTGGTCGATCGACCCGACCTCAAGGGTCGCGAGCAGGTTCTCGAGGTGCACTCCAAGGGCAAGCCATTCGGCCAGGACATCGACCTCAAGATGCTGGCACGGCAGACGCCTGGTTTCACCGGCGCCGATCTCGCCAACCTCATAAACGAGGGGGCGTTGCTGGCGGCGAGGCGAGGCAAGGATCAAATCGACATGGATGAGCTCGACGAGGCCATCGAGCGAGTCATCGCGGGTCCCGAGCGCAAGAGCCGTGTCATGACGGAGGAGGACAAGGAGCTCACCGCCTACCACGAGGGCGGCCACGCCCTTGTTGGCTACGCCCTTCCGATGGCCGATCCGATCCACAAGGTCACCATCATTCCGCGAGGACGCGCCGGCGGCTACACGCTGGCCCTTCCCGAGGAAGACAAGAACTACGCCCGACGCAGCGAGCTCGTGGACAAGCTCGCCATGCTGCTCGGTGGCCGCACCGCCGAGGAACTCATCTTCGGCGATCCGTCAACCGGTGCCTCCAACGACATCGAGCAAGCGACCAACCTCGCTCGCAAGATGGTCATGGAGTACGGCATGAGCGACACGCTCGGTCCGCGGCGCTACGGGACTCCGGACGCAGAGGTCTTCTTGGGCCGGGACTACGGCCAGCGCCAGGACTACTCAGACGATGTCGCCTCCCACATCGACGATGAGGTGCGCTTCCTGATCAATCAGGCCCACGAGGAGGCGCGCAGCATCCTCACCGTCCACCGGGATGCCCTCGACCGCATCGCCGCCGAACTCGTTGACAAGGAAACTCTCGACGCACAGGAGATCGAGAAGATCCTCCACGATGTGCCGACTTGGGAGCACGACGTCGACGGCAGCGGCCGCATCAGGGCTCCGCTCGCCACCTCGCCACCCGACGGCATGGCGGCCGCCACGACCGAGGCCGGCTGATACCCGCCAACCGACCTGAGTCGTGGGCATTGCGCACGACGGAGATTCCTCTGCGTGGCAGGGTCGCCGTCATGGGTGTCGTCAACGTGACCCCCGACTCCTTCTCCGACGGCGGCCTCTATGCCGATGGCGCTGCGGCCATAGCGCACGGCCGATCGTTGTTCGCCGAGGGTGCCGACCTCGTCGATGTTGGCGGCGAGTCGACGCGTCCGGGAGCGGGCGCAGTCACAGCAGACCAGGAGCTCGAAAGGGTGCACCCGGTTATCGCCGAACTCGCTGCGGTCGGTCCAGTATCTGTCGACACCTCGAAGGCCGAAGTTGCTGCCGCCGCTATTGCCGTTGGTGCCGAGGTCATCAACGACGTCACCTCACTGAGTGAGCCCGCCATGGCCGACGTAGCGGCGGCTAGCGGAGTGGGGTTGGTGCTGATGCACATGCAGGGCACTCCCCGCACCATGCAGGATGACCCCCAGTACACCGATGTAGTCGAGGAGGTGGTTTCCTTGCTCGTCGATCGTGCCCGAACGGCCGAGGATGCCGGCGTTCAGGCGTCGAAGATCTCGATCGATCCAGGCATCGGCTTTGGCAAGTCGGTCGATCACAACCTCGAGCTGCTGGCCAATCTCGATCGGCTGGTGGCCACCGGTTACGCGGTGACGCTCGGGACCTCTCGGAAGCGATTCCTGGGCGCGTTGACCGGGATCCAAGCTGCAGCAGACAGGGACGCGGCGACGGCGGCGACCGTGGCCCTCGGCGTGGCGGCCGGAGTTGGGGTGGTACGAGTGCACAACGTGGCGATGGGGCTACAAGCAGCGCGAACGGCCTCCGCTATCGTCAATGCCTGATGACAGGTCTCGAACCCAGGGAATTCATCTGGGTGATTAATGGCGTTCTGGCTACTTCGGAGCGGATCGGCGGCTACGGTTTCCAGCACCGCAGGGTCAGACGCGCCGAAGAAATCGCCTGGTTGGCCGAAGCGGGCGTGACAGCAGTGCTGTCTCTTCTAGATGGCAATCACAACCTCACGGCGTACGAGGAAGCCGGCTTCGACACCTATCACCAGCCGCTTCCGGCCGATGTGGGCCCCGATGACGCCGAGAAGGTGTTCTCGGTAATGAGCGAGGCCCTCGCCAAGGAGGGCACCGTGTTGCTCGTCCATCGCGACACAGTTGACGACGCCGTGGCCGGCGTGCTCGCCGGGTACCTGGTTCATTCGGGCCTCCTCGCCGACCCGATCGTGGCGACGTCTGTCATCCAAGAGATACTGGGGAGGCCGCTCGGCCCGGTTGGCCGAGCGATGATCCCGTGACCGAAGCTGCCATTGGCTTGGGTTCGAACCTGGGCGATCGCATGGCTTATCTCGACTTCGGCCTCGAAGGCATTGGCCGGCTCGGTGAACTGGTCGCTCGATCCTCCGTTTACGAGACCGCTCCGATCGGCGGGCCGCCGCAGGAGCCATACTTGAACATGGTCGTCATGCTCGAAACGTCGGTGGCCCCTGGGGAGCTACTGGAGGAGATGGCTTCTGTTGAGGACGCCGCCGGAAGGGTGCGCCCGTCGCCGGCCGCCCCGCGAACGCTCGACCTCGATCTTCTCCTGTACGGCGACCTTGTCGTCGATGAGCCGGGGCTGCGGGTGCCGCACCCGCGGATGCTGGCACGGCGCTTTGTCATCGAGCCGCTGCTTGAGGTCCGCCCCAAGGCCAAGCTCCCCGATGGCACTCGGATCTCGGACTACACCGAGATCGTCGCCAACCAAGAGGTGCGGCCTTACGAGGCTGCGTCCTAGGCTCTTCTGGTCGCGTACCTCGGACGCGAACACACCATGACAAGCGCCATTCTCGTCGGGCCCGGAAGGGCGGGTCTCTCCGTAACGCTGGCGATGCAACGCGCCGGCCACGAGATCGTGTGTGTCGTCGCCCGTGACGCGACCGCTGGTGAGGCCGCTGCTGCCATGCTGGGTACGTCGGCCGTCGACTGGGGGAGCCGACTCCCGTCGGCCGACATCGTCATTCTCGGCGTGCGCGACGATGCGATCTCCGAGGTCGCGGCGGCGACGTCCGCCGCTGCCTCCGACGTCGGGTCAGCCGTGCACCTCAGCGGTATGGCAGGTCTCGACGTGCTCCGGCCGTTAGGCGCCGTGGGTCTCGGCGTCGGTTCGTTCCATCCGCTGCAGTCCTTGCCGGAGCCAGAGCTGGGGGCAGCTCGCCTCGATGGCGCCTGGATAGCCATCGACGCCGATAGCGATCCACTGCGGGCGGCGCTGCGCGAGCTGGCCGCCTCCATTGGCGCCACCCCCTTCGATGTCGATCCGGAGGCGAGGTCGCTCTACCACGCGGCCGCTGCTGCCGCGGCCAACTTCCCGTTGGCTGCGCTGGCAATGGCGGAGGACCTGTTCGGGGCGGCCGGTGTTCCCTTCGAGGCGGCTAAGCCCCTGGTGGAGACAGTCGTCGAGAACGCTTTCGCGATAGGAGCCCGGTCGGCCCTGACGGGCCCCGTCGCTCGCGGCGACGTCGGAACCGTTAGTTCGCAGCTGGAGGCCGTCCGGAGATACGGCCCCGAGTGGGAGGAGGCCTTCAGATCGTTCGTTGCGGTCTTGGCCGACATGACCGACCAGAAGATGGACCTATGAAGCGGGTAGGCACGTTCGCCGATGTTCACGCTCTCTGTGAGGGCAAGGTTGGCCTGGTCCCAACGATGGGATACCTCCACGAGGGCCACCTGGCTCTCATGGAACGAGCTCGCCACGAGTGCGACACCGTGGTCGCCAGCGTCTTCGTCAACCCACTCCAGTTCGGCGAGGGCGAGGACCTTGCCGGTTACCCAAGGGACATCGAGAAGGATGCGGCGTTGGCGGCTTCCGTCGGGGTCGATGTGCTCTTCGTGCCGGGCACCGCCGAGATCTATCCAGACCATCCCTCCGTGAGGCTCACGGTTGAGGCGCTGACCATGACCATGGAGGGCCCGCAACGGCCCGGTCACTTCGAGGGGGTTGCCCTTGTCGTTGCCAAGCTCTTCGCTGGGTTGGCTCCCCATGTCGCCTATTTCGGGCGCAAGGACGCCCAGCAGCTGGCTGTGGTCCGACGCATGACGCGCGACCTGTCTTTCCCCGTCGAGATCGTTGGCGTCCCCATTGTCCGAGAGCAGGACGGCCTGGCGTTGTCGAGCCGCAACATCTATCTCGATGTCAACGAGCGGGTCGCGGCGCTGTCTCTGTCCAAGGGCCTCGAGGACGCCTCCGATCTCTTCGCTGAGGGCGAGCGGGATCCAGGTGTCCTCGAGGCGGCCGTTGCCTCGCGGGTTGGTGCCGAACGACTGGCAACGCTGCACTACGCCGAGGTCGCCGATGTCAGCGAGATGGTGCGGCCGCTGCGGATCGATCGAGATAGCTTCCTTGGTGTGGCGGCGACCGTTGGGACGACCCGGCTCATAGATAACTGCCACTTCCTTGGTGGTTTTGCAGAGCTGGGTACCCGTCTCGACAGGCGTTCCACGCTGTACGAAGGAGATCGCTGATGCTGCTGACGATCGATGTAGGCAACACCCAGACGGCCATGGGTCTCTATGAGGGAGAGGAACTTACACATCACTGGCGCCTGTCGACCCAGCATCACCGCAGCGCCGACGAGTACCGGCTCCTCTTCAGTGGCCTGCTCGAGGTAGATGGCGTAGCTGGTGATCAGCTAACGGGTGCCGCCATCGCCAGCGTTGTTCCGGCCGCCACGGCCGCCCTGCGGCGCCTCGCCGACAAGATGATCGACGGCGAGACGGTTGTGGTGGCTCCGGGCACCAAGACCGGAATCCCCATACTCATCGACAATCCGCGAGAGGTGGGTGCAGACCGCATAGCCAACTCGGTGGCCGTCGCCGCCAAGTACGGCGCCCCCAGCATCGTCGTCGACTTCGGTACCGCGACCAACTTCGACGTCGTTTCGGTGGGAGGCGAATACATCGGCGGCGTCATCGCCCCCGGGCTCGAGGTATCCCACGATGCGCTGGTTGGCGCAACGGCGGCCCTGCGCGAGGTCGAGCTCGTCCCCCCGCGCTCTGTCGTCGGCAAGGGCACAGTCGAAGCCATCCAGGCCGGCCTCCTGTACGGCCACGCCGCGATGGTCGACGGCATTTGTGACCGCCTGGTCGCAGAGTCCAGTGGCACGCCGGTCGTCGTCGCCACCGGGGGACTGGCCTCTACCATCGTGCC
>Ga0224508_10005262_pt1 | contig 10401 bp, 8 predicted proteins | sample SF_Jan12_sed_USG_4_FD_170157 | JGI IMG/M metagenome (GOLD analysis project Ga0224508, IMG submission 170157) | Sediment microbial communities from San Francisco Bay, California, United States - SF_Jan12_sed_USGS_21 | ecosystem: Environmental > Aquatic > Marine > Sediment | place: USA: California... | reverse complement strand
CGTACTTCGCACGACCCAGGGGATACCCACGGGATGATAGATAGATGCGAACACGCCGATCAGCGTCAGCCCGGCGAGCAGTGAGCCAGGCCCCTCGGCGCGGCCGCAGATGACACAGGCGAGCCCCATCCCAAAGAACATGACGACCAGCATCCCCGGCGCGCTCCAGCGGTCGGCGATCCAGCCCGCCGGCAGCGCGCACAATCCAACGAGCAGTGCGCCCAGCGTCCATAGCTCGATGAGCTCATGGTATGGAAGACCCCAGTCCCGCTCCAGCGCCAACACCACGACGAAGTAGTAGGCAGCCAAGAGGTGCATGGCGCTATGCCCGACGGCGGCGAAACCGACGGTCAACATAGATTTTCTTCGCGCTGGATTGTGCATAGGACATTCTGACGTGCGAGGCTGCGTATTGCCAGTTTGTGGGAATAGGGAAAAGGTGCTACGAGAACATTGTGGGAGAGCCTTTACGCGCGACTGCGATATCGCGGCTGAAGCCGCTCCCACAGCGTTAGAAAAAACCTGGGTCAGACTGAGGTTTTGTGTGCAAGAATCTCAGTCTGACCCAGGTTTTTTCGACAGGTTTTTTCTAACGCCGGATGGTGATTTCTTTTCTACGGTTCAGGCCGCGTCTGCTGAAGTATCTCTTGGTGCGGAATGCCAGCGCGGCGCGGCGGAAGTCCCTCTTCCACGCGAAGTCACTCAGAAAACCCATCGCCGACCACGCCACTCGCCATTTCGGATAGTCTGCCTTCCAGTCCGGCTCGGGCACGGATCTCGCGAGCAGCACGTTCCGTTCGCGCTCGAGCTCTTCTGGGGTGAGCTGCGCAGCTTCTGTCTGTTCCAGACGTTCGTCTATCACCGTGAAGAGCGCGGCGCGTTTCCTGGCGCTTATCGGACCGTTGCGGCGCGCAAAGACGTATTCGTTCTCAAGGATGCGCTCATCGAACATCCGGTTTACATAGTCGCAAATATCCGGCGCCGATTCCATCTCCAAAAACCCGGCACCAGTTCGCTTGATGTACGAGGAGGACCCGTGGAACAGATCGTAGTAAAAGTCCACACCGCGGACATTGGCCTCTATATCAGCATAGCTCACAACGCCGGTGAGCTTGGCTCCCATGACCGCCTTCTCGAAAGCGATGGACAGGTCCCTGACCTCCTCAACGCTGAGTTTGGCCCACTCGATGCGGGTCGCGTTGTAGTAGTGGAATCCGTCGTCGATGAGATGGGTGAGTTTGTCCGTGCCCATACGCACGCCACAGACATTGATCACTGATGCCAGGTAGTGCCTGGCCGGCGTGTAACGCCACTTCGCCTCGGAGTAGACGCTCTCCTCGGGCCGCACGAGAATGCGCTCAATGTGGCCACCACCTTCACACTCGTTGGCGCTGATACATTTCTCGAGTACGCCGTAGGCCACATCCCGTATGTAGAAGTCGGCCATTATCTTGAAGAATAGCCACTCCACATGGGTATCGGAGTACGTGAGCGGCGTGCGATTCACGTCTGCCCTCAAGGCATCGTTGACTGCCCGGATAGTCTCGGCGAGAAACCGCTCCAGCAGCGCGTTGATCTCGTCAGCGGAGTTCTCCAGAGCAACATGCCCGAAGGTATAGGGATCAACCTCTGAAGCTCTCCCACCGTTCGTCCAGAAGAGATTTGAGGCAAGTATGAGGATCAGTACGAATATTCTCGTCATCACTACATCGACCGCGCAGCCTTATTGACTCAGACTGCCACGAGATGGAGGAGTTCGTCTATTCGGTCATTCCGAATGCCTTAGAAATCCGAAAGTTAGTACCACGCCAGGACAATATGGTAAGGAGGGCATCCCGTCATCGCGAGAAAGCCCCTGTGGGAGCGGCTTCAGCCGCGATTTTTTGAGCGGGTTACGCCAGAGGATCGCGGCTGAAGCCGCTCCCACAGGGCTCCCTAGAGATGAGCTCTTCGCAATGACGAGGAACCACAATCAGTTGATCTCGAACAGGCCCGCCGCGCCCATACCGCCACCAACACACATCGTGACCACCGCATACTTTACGCCGCGGCGCTTCCCTTCTATCAGGGCATGACCGACGAGGCGCGAGCCGGTCATCCCGTAAGGATGTCCGATCGAGATGCTCCCGCCGTCGACGTTGTATTTGTCCGGATCGATCCCGAGCTTGTCGCGGCAGTAGAGCACCTGGCAGGCGAAGGCCTCGTTCAACTCCCACAGGCCGATGTCGTCGATGGTAAGCCCGTGCTGCTTCAGGAGCTTCGGCACAGCGTAGATGGGGCCAATGCCCATCTCCTCGGGCTCGTTGCCGGCGACCATCATTCCTCTATAAATGCCGAGTGGCTCCAACCCGCGGCGTTCAGCGAGCCTGCCCTCCATGACCACGCAGGCCGAGGCGCCGTCCGACAGCTGGCTGGCATTGCCGGCCGTAACGCTGCCGCCCTCGATAACCTCTTTGAGGCCCTGCAGCCCCTCCAGAGTCGTCGAAGGACGGTTGCCCTCGTCCTTGCTCAGCGTGACCTCTTCGTAGGAGATCTCTTTCGTCTCCTTGTCCATTACCGCCTTCGTGGTCGTCATCGGCACGATCTCATCGTCAAAGCGGCCCGCCTCCTGAGCGGCGGCGGTGCGCTGCTGCGAGGAAAGCGCGTACTCATCCTGACTCTCGCGGGAAATGTTGTATTTCCTGATCACGTTCTCCGCCGTCTGCAGCATAGGCATGTAGGCGTGCTCGGCGTGATCGATTACCGTCTGGTCCTTTGCCGCATTGCTCCAATCGTAATATCTGTTCTGAATTTCGGAAATGTTGTCCTGCCCACCGGCAACTACGACGTTCATTCCATCGACGATGATCTCTTTGGCGGCCGACGCCACCGCCATCAAACCGGAAGAGCACTGTCGGTCGATGGTCTGGCCCGGCACGGACACCGGGAGTCCCGCGGCAAGAAGCGACATCCTGGCGACGTTGTTTGCGGCGCTGCCGGCATTCAGCACCGAGCCGACGATGACGTCGTCGATCTCGCCGCCTTCTACGCCGGCACGTTCCGTCGCGTGCCGGATGGCATGCGCCATCATCGTGGGCGACTTGGTATTGTTGAACGCGCCGCGAAAGGCTTTACCGATTGGCGTTCTTGCGGTGGAAACTATAACAGCGTCTTTCATGTCGTGAACCTGCTTGTAAGTTACTATTGTTTGTCGGTGCCCGTGCGATCGGCTTTGTGAGTCATTGCGAGGAGCGTAGCGACGAAACAATCCGTCAGCCACGCTTCGCTCGCTGCAGGCTTCGGCGTCCAGAGCGCAGCGACGGGATCTCCCGAATGTTGCGCACGGCTCAAGAGATCACCACGGGCGCTTACGCTTCCTCGTGACCGCGTCGGCCTTCGGCCTCCTCGCGATGACCCAGTGCAGCCGCGTCAGGCGAAGCATGATCCCACGAGTCTCGCGCCACTGACAAGTTCTCAGCCGGGTGCCCGTTACTTCCCCTCTTCGCCCTTGTCCTCTTCGCCATCTTCCTCTGCATCCTTGCGATACGGTTTGGGGATCACATCCCGCGAGTGGAGCTTGTGCATCGCTTTATGCTCGCCTTCGGCCAGCAGCAGTGGGATCACGCCCGCGGCATCGTTGATCGTATCGATGATTATGTTTTCGTCTTCCCTGCTCGCGCGCCGCAGCACATAGTCGATGACCTCTTCCTTGTCGCCGGGATGCCCGATGCCTATGCGCAGGCGAAAAAATTCCTTGCCGATGTGCGAGATGACGTCCCGAAGCCCATTATGCCCGCCGTGTCCGCCGCCGCGCTTCAGCTTGACCTTACCCAAAGGGAGATCGAGCTCGTCATGGACGACCAGTATTTGCGAAGCAGTGTACTTGAGGTAGGCGGCCAGGGCCTGGATGGCGAGTCCGCTGCGGTTCATGTAGGTCGTCGGCTTCAACAGTCGGATGTCGTGCCCTTCGATGTTGACTCGGCAGAGGTCGCCGTGGAACTTGACCTCGGAGCGAAACTCACCCCCATAGCGCCGCGCCAGCACGTCGGCGAACCAGTAGCCGGCATTGTGCCGGTCGAGCAGGTTGCTGGGGCCCGGGTTGCCGAGCCCGACGATGATTTTTATGGGGTCAGTCACTGTTTGCAGCTGCCGACGAGGCGGTAAGCAGATCGCCGCGTCGGCCTTCGGCCTCCTCGCGATGACGGATTGGTGTCATTGCGAGGAGCAAAGGGACCTCCCCGCGATGACGGCGGTGTCATTGCGAGGAGCGGAGCGACGAAGCAATCCGTCAGCCACGCTTCGCTCGCTGCAGGCTTCGCCGTCCCGAGCGCAGCGATGGGATCTCCGAACATTGCGCACGGCTCAAGAGATCACCACGGGCGCGTACGCCCTCGTGACCGCGTCGGCCTTCGGCTCCTCGCGAAGACCCATAGACTCAGCTCTCGGACTTGTCCTCGCCGCCCCCCTCTTCGGGAGCTTTGCCCTCTGCAGGCTCCTCGCCTTCGGCAGCAGCCTCGAGACCTTCTTCGCCCTCGACCACTTCCTCTTCGATTTCTTCCTTGCGCGGACGGTGGATGGCGACGACGGGCTGGTCGTGGTCCGCACCATAGGTCAACTCTATGATCTCCACACCCTCGGGCACCTTGATGTCCGACAAATGCAGCCTCTCGTCGAGCCCTAGTTCGCTGACCTCGATCTCCAGGTACTCGGGCAGGTCTTTGGGCAGGCAGCTCACCTCCACTTCGGAGACGATGTGGGACACCACGCCGCCTTCCTCCTTGACGCCCCGCGCGGCTTCCTCGCCGAGGAAATGCAGCGGCACGGAGATACGGATTTTCTCATCCGCGAGCACCCGTTGCAGATCCACGTGCAGGATCTGCCGCTTGGCGGGATGTCGCTGCAAATCCTTGAGGATAGCAGCCTGACTGTCTTTACCGATTTTGATCGTCAAGATGCTGGAGTAGAAAGATTCGCTTTCCAACTGGTGCAACAAGACTTGCTGGTCCAGCGTTATGTTCTTCGGCTCCTTACGGCCACCGTAAAGTACCGCGGGAACCTTTCCGGAACGACGCAGGCGGCGGCTCGCACCTTTCCCCTTGTCTTCACGGAATTCCGCAGTGAGTTCATTCTGATTCATTACTCATATACTCCATCTGGTGTGAACAAGAGCACCATTCCGCGACCAGAAACGGTGCTCCAGGAAACTCTCCTCAATCGACGTACAGCGAGCTGACCGACTCCTCGTCGCTGATGCGCCGCATGGTCTCCGCCAGCAGCTCGGCGACGCTGAGCTGGCGGATCCTGGTGCAGGCCTGTGCCTCTTCGTTCAACGGTATGGTGTCCGTCACGACGACTTCATCCAGCACAGATCCCTGAATACGCGACACGGCCGGGCCCGAGAGCACCGGATGCGTGATGTAGGCGACCACCTTGATGCCGCCCTCGTCCTTCAATGCTGCAGCAGCCTGGCACAGCGTGCCGGCGGTATCTACCAGGTCGTCAATCATGACACAGGTCCTACCCGCGACCGTGCCGATGATGTTCATGACCTTGGCCTCGTTCGCCCGCGGACGCCGCTTGTCGATGATCGCCAGGTCCGCATCGTCGAGGCGTTTCGCCAACGCTCTAGCCCTGACCACACCGCCCACGTCCGGCGACACTACTACCAGATTCTCGAACTTCTGCTTCCACGCGTCTCCCAGCAGCACCGGCGATGCATAGACATTGTCTACAGGGATGTCGAAGAACCCCTGTATCTGATCGGCGTGCAGATCCACCGTCAGCAGCCGGTCGACGCCCGCACTGGCGATCATATTGGCCACCAGCTTCGCGGTGATGGCGACGCGGGTTGCCCTGGGCCGCCGGTCCTGGCGCCCGTAGCCGAAATACGGTACGACCGCCGTGATTCTATGTGCCGACGCGCGGCGGCAGGCATCGGTCATGACCAGCAACTCCATCAGATTATCGCTGGCCGGCGGACATGTCGGCTGAACCAGAAACACGTCCCGCCCCCGGATGTTCTCCATCAGCTCCGCCGTCACCTCGCCGTCGCTGAAGCGCCCCACGGAAGCCTTGCCCAACGGCAGCCTCAAGTGGCGCGCAATGCTGTAAGCGAGCGGACGATTGGCGTTACCCGAAAACACCGCCATCGTGCTGACTGCTTCGACAGACACTTAATGCCCCCCTCGTTGAATCTGCCATGCAAGCACTGCCAGCACGGTCAAAATGGCTGGGGTGGCAGGATTCGAACCTGCGCATGACGGGATCAAAACCCGTTGCCTTACCACTTGGCTACACCCCAATGCAGTTAGTTCGTAATCCGCCCCTGCGAGTGGTGAGCGATTCGTCCCCCCAGGAAACCGAGTATTGTGAGTGGCCGGGAATGAGGTGTCAATCGGGTGGGAGCGGCTTTAGCCGCGATAGCCTGCGGCGGAGAGGAATCGCGCCTGAAGGCGCTCCCACAAGTTCGCCTCATCTCTGCGGCACGTCCCGGTCGTGGAAGCGCCAGCGACTCACGGCCATGCGGATCCGCACCTCGTCGTTCTCCATGACCAGCTTGCGAGGCAAGATACTCCCTTCGTATTCGCGATAGCTATCGTAGCTGACGCGCCATCCCCGCTGGTTCAGTTGCTGCAGCAAGCCAGCTTCGTGGACGAGCTCGCGGGGCTCGGCGCCGGGATCGGGTACCCCGAGCATCCAGTAGCGCATGCTGGTGATAGGCAGGGTCCAGCCGAATTCCCGGTGCAGCTCAACCTCCGGGTCGCTCACCAATAACTCCTCTCCTTTGGCGGTTCGCACCTTCAGCTCTCCCGGATGGCCCTGGATCCTCAAGCCCCCGACCCCTAGGGGACCGCGGAAACTCAGATCCAGATCCTCGCGCTCCTGGCGCCAGGTGAGCGATCCGTTCCATCCGTCTTCCGCCGTGGCAAACGCTACCCGGGCGTTGAGCGTCCAATCGTCTAGACCCTGCAACGTGGTGAGGCGGTCGTTCCAGTCAGCGACATCGGGAGGTTGAGGCTTCAGTCCCGCGCACGCGCTCAAGACAAGGACAGGCAGGACTAGACCTAGACGAAGAGGATCGAAGAATCGGGGCAAAGTGGGCAAGCCGCGGCCCGCTAGGCTTCTCCCGCGCAGACTCCTCGCTGCCTCAATGACCGTAGCGCTCCACGGCTTCCTGCAGATGCTCGTTCTCGGGGTAGGTCTCCAACGACTCCTTCCAAACCGCGTGGGCGGCCTCTTTATCCCCGGAATGCCACAGGACCTCGCCAAGATGCGCCGCAATCTCGGGATCGCCATCCAACTCGTAGGCGCGCCTCAAATGCTCAAGCGCCTCCTCGTTCATCCCCCGATGGAACAGCACCCACCCGAGACTGTCGATGATGGCTGGATTGTCCGGTGTGATATCGATCGCTTGCTTGATATACCTGTACGCTTCCCGGTGCCGCTGGGTGCGATCGGTGAGGGTGTAGCCGAGGGCATTCAGGGCCGTGGGGTCTTCGGGCCGGTTCTTCACCAGCTTGCGCAACACCACCACGGCTTCTTCCACCCTGTCCTGCTGCTCGAGCAGGAACGCGTATGCGTACTGCAGCCTGTCCTCGTCGGGGCGGTTCTCGGCAGCCAGCCGGTACAGGGTCAGCGCTTCATCGGCCTGCTCCATTTCGACGAGCAGCTGTCCCCGCGCGAGGACGGTGGAGATCTCGTGTTCCGGAAAAGCCTCGCCGAAGGCCTCCAAGTGCTTGAGGCCCGCGTCCTGGTCACCCAGATCGTTCAGGATGCGCGCCACGCGAGCTTGGGCGTTCACTGCGTTCGCGCCGCTGACCACGCGGCCGTAAAACCGCAGAGCCCGGGGATAGTCCTCGTTGCGTTCGTAGATGGTAGCAAGATAGTAAACGGCATCATCAGGGAAGGCGCCTGTCGAGAGCAACTCCGAGAAATAGCCCTTCGCCGACTCCATGTTGCCGTCCCCCAGCTCGATGAGACCGAGGGCGCGCAATGCTCGCGGCTCCCGAGGGCTGTCCTCCAGAATGTTCCGCAGAACTCTCCTCGCCTGGTCGTCATTGTCCGTGGCAAACAGAAGCGCAGCGTATTCGAGGCGCACGCTCAGGTCCGCGACCGTGCCGAGCAGCTCGCGAGCCTCGTTCAGGCCCTCTTCTTGACGGCCACTCGCGATGAGAACTCTCGCATAGAGCATCCCCGCCTCGACCGAATCGGGGTCCAGCGACAAGGATTTCTCTACGCTGCGCAGGGCCAGATCGTGTTGAGACGACATAAGGGCGAGCCGACTCAGCGTGAGGTGGGCGCGTGCGGACTCGCTATGGTCTTCGATGAGCGCCTGCATCACCCGGGAGGAAAACGAGGCATCGGGGCTCGACGCGAGCCACTGTTCAACATAATCGAAGCGCCGCTCGCCCTGGTCTTCGGCCTCGTCGAGCATGATCCTGAGTTCCGCGACCACACCGTCGAAATCCCGTTGCTGGATCAGCGCCCTCACCAGGGCGGCGCGCGCCCGCTCATTGTCCGGGTCCAGACCCACCCAGCGGCGCGCTGCAGATACGGCCTCTGTGCGGGTACCATAGGTCGCGGCTACTTCGCTGGCCCGTTCGGCAATCGTGGGATCGCGGCTGAATTGAGCCGCCTTGTGGTAGTGGGTCGAGGCGCCGCCGTAATCACTGCGCTGGATGGCCATTTCGCCCATCAGCAGATGATAATTGGCCTTCTCGGCATCAACCGGAACCGGGTCCTCGTAGGCAGCAAGCGGCGCAGAGGAGTCTTGCTGGCCCGTGACCGTACAGGCGACGGCCGCTAGAGCTGCCAGGGCAACCGGGAAAAATCGAAACCTCACCAAAGCAGTCCCTTTTGACAAAAGATCAACTATACCCTAAGGAACCTCTAATTGATTAAGATCCCTAAAGAAGTCCCAGGCCTCCGGCCGCTACAACCAGAGGCTCCCATCGCTTGTCTTAGACAGTCGCTTGCCGGACAATTCAGTCGCAATTCATATGTCTGACAGATTGCACATTCTTGGGATCAACCACCGGACCGCGCCGGTGGAGATCAGGGAACAAGTCGTCTTTGCCCCCGACAGCCTACCCATCGCCCTCAAGGCCCTGGGGGGTCTGCCGCGGGTGGGTGAAGGCGTCATTGTATCGACCTGTAACCGCACCGAGCTGTACTGCGCCATCGCGAATTCGGGGGAACGGGACGTGCGGGCCTGGCTGGAAGCCTACCACCGAACCGGCGCCAGCCTGAACGACTGCCTCTACGAGCTCAACGACAACCGCGCGGTAGGCCACGCGTTCTCGGTCGCCTGCGGCATGGACTCCATGGTGCTCGGGGAACCGCAGATACTGGGTCAAATGAAAGACGCCTACCGAATCGCGCTCGAGGCCGAAAGCGCCGGGCCCGTGCTGAACCGGCTTTTTCAGCATGCGTTCTCGGTCGCCAAGCAGGTCAGAACGGATACCGGAATCGGTGAGAGCCCGGTCTCGGTGGCCTACGCGGCGATCAGCTTAGCCAGAAAGATCTTCGCCGGGTTCGAGAACCACACCGCGTTGCTGGTGGGCGCCGGCGAGACCATAGAGCTCGCTGCGCGCCACCTGCACAGCAACAGGCTAGGACGTCTGATCATTGCCAACCGCAGTCTCGACAGAGCGCGCGAACTCGCAGGCGGCTTAGGCGGCTTCGCGATCTCGCTCGACGAAATCCCGGCACATCTGGCGGAGGCGGACATCCTGTTGAGCTCTACCGCAAGTCCAACCCCTGTGATCGGCTATGGGCCCGTCAAGGCCGCTCTCAAAGCGCGCCGCAACCGGCCAATTTTCATTGTTGACCTCGCGGTGCCCAGGGACGTCGAGCCCCGGGTGGCTGAACTGCAGGATACTTATTTATATACGGTCGACGACCTCCAGGAGGTCATTCAAGAAAACCTGAGCTCCCGCCAAACCGAGGCGAAGAAGGCGGAACAAATCATCCACGGCGAGGTTGAACGTTTCGACCTGATCACGAGGAGTCTGGATGCGGTGCCTACGATTCGCGCTTTGCGCGAAGGAGGCGAACGTGTCAAAGCGGAGATTCTCGAGCAGGCGATGCGCATGATAGCCAACGGGAAAGATCCCGAAGCTGCCATGGAGTATCTGGCTAACACCTTGACGAACAAGCTGCTGCACACGCCCAGCCAGCGCCTGCGCCAGGCAGGCGAGGAAGGCGAGGCCGATATCGTGCGTGCCGCGCGGACTTTGTTCGACTTGAAGAAGAGTTAGAGCGACTACGTGAAAGACTCGATCAGGCAAAAACTCAATACCCTGGCCGAACGCTTCGAGGAGGTCGGGGGCCTGCTGGCGGAGGCGGAGACAATCGCCGATCAGAACCGCTTCCGGGATCTGTCCCGCGAATACGCGAAGCTCGAGCCTATCGTCAAGGACT
>Ga0224508_10005261_pt1 | contig 10402 bp, 10 predicted proteins | sample SF_Jan12_sed_USG_4_FD_170157 | JGI IMG/M metagenome (GOLD analysis project Ga0224508, IMG submission 170157) | Sediment microbial communities from San Francisco Bay, California, United States - SF_Jan12_sed_USGS_21 | ecosystem: Environmental > Aquatic > Marine > Sediment | place: USA... | reverse complement strand
TTTTAAATAAAGTAGCCATTAAAACTAACATTCTGGTATCGGCTATATTGCAAAACCATGAAATAAAGGACTATGACCCTCCTCAGCGGTTAAAATGCTAATTCTCATTGTTATTTCATCCTTAATAGCTCCATTTTAATCGAAAGAATAAAAACTTGTTGACTGGTTTATAGTCCTCATTGGGGGTATCGAAGAAAAACTGCCCTATTAAATCGAGGTCCAAGTTTTCCTTCAAGGACACGGTCATAGATGGATTAAGGAAGAGTGCATTGCTGCCCGGATAATAAATGAGAGCAATCCCACCATTGATCAAAGGGCTGAAACTATAGCTGGTTTGCAACAATGAGGAAACGATATAGGGAGACAAGTTCCGCACATTAAGACGGCCCAGTCGTTGAGAAAGGAATGCAAAATTGGGATTTTGGCTTCCTTCTGTGTTTAGAAAAAAGGCCCCGTGTAGATAGAACGAACTGGCAAAAGAGTAATCGCCGGAAAGCGAGGCCAGCAACACCGGATGGTTTTGGTTGGAGGTATAGGGATGCAGATAGGTGATCTCTCCTTTGAATCCTCCGTCACCAATATTTCCTGCCCATCCGGCACCAAAAGCCAGGTCCTCCAAGGCCTTCCCAACCAGGAATTGGAAGTCATACTGACCCTTGTTGATCTTCCACAAAAACGCAGAAGTAAGTTCATCGATATCGTCCGTTATGTTGCTGGCCAGTTCCACACTGGAGGCGAACCCCGTATATTTCTTGATGCGGATGCCATCGCTTCCCGGTCGTTCTTCGTAGTCAAAGTCGAAGAATGAGAATGCGTTAAAAAGATCATTGGGATTCCATACCAATGCTACACCCCAGTTGATCCTTTGTCGGCCTAGTCTCACCTCCCAGTCCTCATGATTCCATTCCACATAGGCCCGATCTATCATACTGTGCAGCACCCAGGAACCTTCATCTACCCACACCACCGACAAATCCAGTACATCATTATTCAGATCTACCAATTGATCGTAGATGGGGATGTTCTTCGCAAAATCTCCCCAAAAAATCCGGTTGCGTATTTCAACATATGCTGAAAATTCCGAGGAAGGGTACCACTTAAAATTAAGGCGATGGTGAATCTGGTTCTCCACCCAGGCAGAATCAAAGCCCCGGATCAAATTCAGGGTGACCAGGTCCTTCACATAGCCATCTACAAACCATTTCTTTTCTACTTCCAGGGAGTCCTGACCTATTAACGGCAGACAAGCGCACCACATGCTCAACACCAATAGGCAGGTCAGAGAACGCATGATATTTAAGAATGATCCACAGGTTGCGCCACTAATTGGTCCTCAGCCACTGCGCCATCCACCAAAGTAATGATACGATGGGCCCGGTCAATCACCCTTTGATCGTGGGTGGAAAAGATGAAGGTAATGTTCTCCTCATGATTAAGCCTGGCCATGAGATCCAGAAGATTACCTGCGGTTTTTGAATCCAGGTTAGCGGTAGGCTCATCGGCCAGGATAAAGGCCGGTTTGGAAGCCAAGGCCCGGGCTACCGCTACTCGCTGCTGTTGTCCGCCGGAGAGCTGCGCGGGCCGATCGTTCATTTTGTCCAACAAGTCCACTTCATTCAGGAGTTCCCGAACCCGTTGCTCCCGCTCCCCTTTGCTCCTTTTTTGAAGCAACATTACAAATTCGATGTTTTCTTTGGCAGTGAGCACGGGAATCAGGTTATATGCTTGAAAGACAAACCCGATGTTTTGCAGCCTGAAATCAATCAGGGCGCTCTTTTTCATTTTTGAGATGTCTACCTGGTTTACCAGTACCTGTCCTGATGTGGGATGATCCAAGCCTCCGATCAAATTAAGCAGGGTGGTTTTCCCGGAGCCGGATGGACCTACTAATGCCGTGAACTCTCCTTTGAAAACTTCCAGGCTTACACTATTGACGGCTTTAACCGGTACAGCCCCGGTATCATATACCTTGGTTAGATTTTTAGTAAGAATAATTGGCTTTTTCTCTTCCATAGTTTCAAATTTTCCTAATGGCACTTACCGGATTCAGGCGAATAGCTGTTAACGCGGGATAAATAGAAGCCAATACTGCCGTTACCGCTACCATTACCAAGATTCTCCAGTAGTAAATGGTTTCCAGTTTGGGATAAATAAAAGACTTAAAGCCATAAGCAGCATATCCTTCTTGATATAATCCCGATAGGTCCATACCCACTTCCCCCAAATGGGTTATGGTCAAATAAGCCAATAACAACCCCACGGGTGAAGCGATTAACACCAAATAGATAGTCTCTAAGGCTATCATAAAAAAGATTCTTATGCGGTTCATTCCGATTGCCATAAGCATCCCTATTTCACGAACCCTTTCCAACACCGCCATCAACATAGTATTGATTATTCCGAATGAGAGCGCCAATAATATAATGATCAAAAAGATCACCATATATTGATCGAAGGAATCTACCATCAATCCCAATTCCGGAGCAATTTCCTTCCAGGATTCGATCTTCACCTGGGGGTACTGGGGTGGCATTTCTTCCATCATGCTTTCCAGTTGCTGGGGATCATGCAGCAGGGCGGCAATTTCTTGATATTGACCGGCGGTACCCAGTAATCCCCACAGGTCCTGAGCCTTCAGAAAAATATGAATATCATCATATCCGGAATTGTAGGTTTGGTACAGTCCGATAATGCGGAAAGCTCCGGCCACTATGTTGCCGGTGGTATCCTGAAAAGTCAATACGATTTTGGACCTCAGTTTGACTTTCAATTTTTCAGCGAGGCGTTCGCTGATGATCACTTTATTACGTGAATCGGACTGAAAATATTCACCTTGAGTGAGCTTGCCCTTTAAACCGGTTAGCTGGTCCTCACTAGAGGGATCCATTCCCACGAACTTCCCTCCTGTACTGGTCTGCGCCGAACCGGCCATGCCAAAGGTCACCGCCCTGGCCGATACTGCCTTGAACCTGGGATCCTCCCGAAGGCTTTCCAGAACATCCGGTCCCTCCGCGATATAATACCGGGCCTCATTGTCATCTTCAAATTGTGGATGATGAAATTGAAGATGAGATACCTCATTTTCTACGGCATCTTTTAAACGCTGATCGATCATGCCAAAAACGTAGGCCATGGTAAAAGCACCTACCCACAGACCCACCATCACCGAACCGGCCACCACCAGGCTTCTGGCCTTGTTTCTCCAAATATTCTTCCATGCTAGGTGAATCAACATACCATTATTGAGTTTAAGCGTGCATTGCTTTTACCGGATCCAGTTTCCAAATCTTCAACATAGGATAAAACGCCAGCGCCAAGGCCAACAGTAGTACCACCACACCCTGGCTATAAAATACTACCGCATCTACGGAGAAGTAAAAGATGGGTTCAATTCCAAAATTCTCGTAGGCTTCTGCTAATTGACCTTGCAAACGAATGGGCACCTTATATAAATAATATACAATGGGAATACTTAAAAGAATACCCATACAAGCGCCCATCAATGCCAGAAAGATATTCTCCAGTATGACTATACCGGAAAGAATGTGGCGCTTCATGCCGATTGCTAACAGCACCCCAAATTCGTACTGCCTTTCAATGGTCATCATGAGGATAGTGCCAAAAATCCCGAAAGCAATGAGCATATAAAGTACGATCTGGAAAATGACGTTTTCCGCTTCTTCACCCTGTATCACCTGATCAAGTTCCGGCAACATAGCTTGCCAGTTCATCACTTCATATTCATCGGATAAGTTTGCCTGTAATTGCTGAGCCACCTGCCTGGATTTCGGATTATCCCGTATTTGCAACACCAGAGAAGTCAATCGATTCTCTGCCCCGAATAATTGTTGAGTAGTGGATAGAGGCAAGTAGATAAGTCCTTTGTTAAGATCTGGCGATCCAAATTTTATAAGTCCTTTTATGGGGAATTTACCGGCTGCGCTCACCCCATGATACCCTTGACCAATAATTACCAGGGTATCATTTATACCCAAACGCAAATAATCGGCCAGGCCTTCAGTAAGCAATACCGCCTGATCCCCTTGGTTGAGATATTCTCCGGATACCAGTTTATCGTTTAATCCGGTAACTGCGGTCTCATCAGCAGGTTCAATACCTACTAACATACTGCCTTTGGACAGGTTATCGGAGGCTGCCAAAACAAAGGACTCCAAACGGGGAACCGCGGAGGTCACTTGTGAATTGCCGGAAATTGCTTCGGTAACCAAGGAAGCAGGCTCAAAACTATTTTCCAGGGTCTTATCTTCCCAATATCCCTGTCCGTGTACCTGGACATATCCGGTATAAAAGCCCACTACATTGTCTTTCATTTTATCCAGCAGGCCTTTTTTCACGGAATCCATCAATATCGATAATAAGACAGCAAAAACTATTGATCCCATAGTGATCAGACTGCGTCTTTTATTCCTCCATAGATTTCGCCAAGCTAGTTTTAACAGCATTTCAGTATTGTTCCGTGCCTATCGCACCCGTTTCATATTTTGTAAGGAGAAATAGTTTTCTCCAATATCGATATCATAGTCGACCTGCTGGTACTTGATCACCGTTTTATGCCCGGGTTTGTCCACAGGAATATATTCCATTTTAGAAGGTAATAGTCGGCCATCCAAAGTTTCAATTTCAGAGAAGATCACCCGGTTAACCAGGTAGCCGTCTTCATCATACAATTCCGTTTGTAGTTCCATAAAATCCTTTTTATCGATCCAATTGTAGATCTTTCCCCATACTACCGGGGCATCAGGCTTTGGAATTAATTCAATTTTATAACATTCCCGATCCAATACCACCGAGTCGCCCAGTAAGCGATGCGTATAATCCTCTATTATGGAAGATTCTTTAATAAGATCATCATTGGTAAAGTCAGAGCCCATCCAGGACTGCATCATCATAGAAGGCGGTAGTTTTATATTTCGGTCAATGGAAGGGATCCAATTCCAAATCTCCTTAGTCCTCTTCAGGAAGGTAGTCCCCTTATCCCGGGCCGGGTTGATGATGAGGATTAAGGAGTAATCCGTACCCAAAGACCAGGCCTTTACCTCCATATCGCGAGACCAATTGGGGCGTACGATGCTAATCTTCATTTGAGAATAGCTGGTTTCCCCTCTTCTTTTCTGATCGGCCTTGGTCACGATCTCCACTGCGCTGAGATTCTGGCCACACAATGGCTCAGAGACGCTTAACAAGGCCAACATCAGGATTATTAAGTGCTTCATATCTGAACTATAATAGTGATTTTTATTTTGAAGTCGCGGCTAAGGTCAAAAGGTTCAAAAGGCATTGCTTTTTTAAACCACTTAAAGGTAGGAACTGATGGGGCTATTGAAATGACCAAGATCAAAACAGCGCTTGATATTGGTCAGGATGTCCTGGGTGTACGGGTTACCGTACTTAAGGCATATGCAGCTGCTCCCCATATGGGAGTATTTTCTTGATTGACTACTCTTACGGGAATTCCTTGCAAATAGTGTTGTAAGCGCCCGGCCTGCTGAAAATGCTCCGCAAATCGCTTGGTATCCAACAAGGTGATCAGCTGTGGTACTATACTCCCGCCAATGAAAACTCCGGCAGCAGCATTGAACTTAAGGGCCAATTGGGCACATTCCACCGCCAGGAATTTAAAAAACAACCCCACAGTTTGATCACAGAGATCACTGGTTCCTGATAAAGCGGCCTTGGTAATGCTTTCAGGATTATCAAAAGGCTGCTCTTTTCCAGCGGCAGTGTGATCTTGTTGCCGCAAAAATTGGTAGATCCTGAGGATCCCCGGACCGGATATCAATCGTTCCCAACTTATATGGTGAAACTGTGGTTTGAGATAGTGCCACAGATCGATCTCTAACGAGGTGCGGGGAGCGAAATCACAATGGCCTCCTTCGCTGGAAAAGGGGCGGAAACCCCGGCCATTAAAGTAAATACCCACTTCTCCCAGTCCGGTTCCCGGTGCTATCAAAGCAGCATTTCCCGGCCTTGGATCACCTGCAACTACCGTATGTAGCTGGGATTCATTCAGGGTTCCCAATCCGTAAGCGCTAGCCTCCATATCGTTGAGAATACTAACTGGGATATCTGGCAATTGGGTTACTAATTCCTTTTTTTTGATGACCCAGGGGAAGTTAGTACCACGAACTGCACCCTCGATCACTGGGCCGGCCACCCCCAGGCACAAAGCCCGTACATCTGAGGTATCCGGCTGATAAAAAGACTGAAATAACTGTATAAAGGAATCAAATTCATGGGTATTATAGGATTTCATATTCAGTAATTGCAACTGCCCGTGTTGACCCTGAAAAAGACCCAGCCTGGCTCTAGAACCCCCTATATCGGCTGCTATTACCCTGCCCTCTCGGGCCTGTGTACCCTGGGACCGCGGGAAGATCATGGGGTATCCAAGAATGTTAAGTTTATCAGACATAATAAGGGTAAATCATAAAGCTAATACTTGGTGATCAGCAGATTATGACCTAAATCATGGCTCTCTATGACATAAAACAGAGGTAATAATTTTCCTAGAGGGTAGCTTAAGACTGCTCCAATACGTCTTCGTCAATGCCTTCAACCATTACACTGCCCAAATCACTGCGAACCTACTTGTCCGAAGCTGGGCTTATTACCCGATTTGCCATTCGATTTGGGAAAGAAGTATTTATGCCTCCCTATGAGCTCAGAGAGTTTTTGCGGCAATGTTATATTTTGGGCTATAAATCCTTGCCGTTAGTAGCGGTGACCGGCTTTATAATGGGTTTGGTGCTCACCTTGCAAACCCGTCCCACGCTTATGGAATTTGGAGCAGAAGCCTGGATGCCCTCTATGGTGGGTATCTCCATTGTGAGGGAAATAGGTCCGGTAATTACCGCTCTTATCTGCGCTGGAAAAATTGGCTCCAGTATAGGAGCAGAATTGGGATCTATGAAAGTGACCGAGCAGATCGATGCCATGGAAGTGTCGGGGACCAATCCTTTCAGATATTTGGTAGTAACTAAAATTATGGCGACCACTATTATGATACCCATCCTGGTGATACTCGCTGATTTCATAGCGCTATGCGGCTCGTTTTTGGTCGAATATACCAAAGGTGCGGTATCCTGGCAGCTGTATTTCAGCCAGGTTTTTGCCCATTTGGATTTTGGGGATCTGATGCCTTCCACGGCAAAGTCTTTCTTTTTTGGTTTTGCCATCGGGTTAATAGGGTGTTACAAAGGGTATAATTCAAAAAAAGGTACCGCAGGGGTAGGACGGGCCGCAAATTCTGCAGTGGTGGTATCTTCGATGTTGTTGTTTATAATTGACTTCGTGGCAGTCCTTATCGCGGATATTTTCTACGAATTATAACCAAATGGAGCGATCCAATTACCATACGCAGCCTACCGCCAACGGCAACCAAGAGGTCCAATCTTCAGTGGTGTATATTCGTGATCTGTACAAATCTTTCGGGAATAATCATGTACTAAGGGGCTTCAACATGGATCTTTTTCCAGGTGAAAACCTGGTGATCATTGGCAAGTCGGGATCAGGTAAATCAGTCCTGGTAAAATGTCTGGTAGGCCTGATAGAACCGGATTCCGGTATATTAAAGATCCTCGATCAGGACATCACCCAGCTTGCACAAAAGGAAATGGACGAATTAAGAACCGAAATTGGATTTTTGTTCCAGGGTAGTGCGCTCTATGACTCCATGACCGTAAGAGAGAACCTGGAATTTCCATTGCGTCGACACCCCGATAAGGTCCCGGGCAGTAGCGAAACGGACTCGTTGGTAGAAGATGCCTTGGAAAGTGTAGGACTCCTGCATGCTATTGATCTTATGCCGGAAGAACTTTCGGGAGGCATGAAACGCAGAGTAGCCCTGGCCCGTGCGCTTATGCTGGATCCTAAGGTCATCGTTTATGATGAACCCACCAGCGGCCTGGATCCCATCACGGCTAAAGAGATCATACATTTGATCATGGATATCCAAAATCAGCGAGGAACCGCCTCCATAATCATTACCCATGACATGGATTGCGCCCGGGTCATTGCCAATCGCATGATCATTTTAGTTGATGGTGTCAATTATGCAGAAGGGACCTACCAGGAACTTTATAAAAACCCAGATCAAAAGGTGAAAGCTTTCTTTAAATAATTAGCGATGAAACGAGATACCGGCGATAATATTAAACTTGGATTTATGGTAACGCTTTCACTGATCTTGTTTGTTATCGCCATTTATTTTATTGGCACCAAGCAAAATCTATTTGGCCAGAATTTTTATATCACCGCCATTTTCAATAATGTGAACGGCTTACAATCTGGGAATAATGTGCGTTTTGCCGGCATTAATGTGGGTACGGTTGACAAGATCGTTATCGTCAGTGACTCTACCGTAGAAGTCCATATGAAAATGGGAGAAGGCGTACGGAGTTACATTAAAAAGGATGCTATTGCCAGCATAGGCTCCGATGGTTTGGTAGGCAATATGCTGGTGAATATCAGCCCCGGCAACGGAGAGCAACCAGCCGTGGAAAATCAGGATAGGATCGCTTCCTTTAGTCGTACCGATACCGATGATATTTTAAACGCGCTCAGCAGCACCAATGAGAATATTGCCCTGCTCACCCGAAATTTGCTTACCATTACTGAGAAGATAAACGAGGGAGAAGGCGCCATAACCGCTTTATTGAATGACCCCGGTATGAGTGAGAATCTTAAGAGCACCTTTTCCAATATAGAGGAGGTCACTAAGAGTGCATTGGTGGCCACTAATCGACTGGGCAACGTGGCTCAAGACATTGAGAACGGCAAAGGGCTTTTGGGGTTTCTCTTAAATGATACCACCGTAGAATCCGAAATGAAATTGGTGCTGGCCAAAATCCATGAATCCGGTGATAACCTGCAAACCGCGTCGGTTAATTTGCAGCAAGCCACTTCAGCATTAAATCAAGGCGAAGGCACCTTAAATGCCCTGTTGTACGACAGCTCCATGTCCAACGACCTTAAGCAGAGTTTGGCCAACATTAAGGTAAGCAGCGCCTTACTCACTGAAAACATGGAGGCCATGAGAGAAAACTTTCTATTCAGAAAGTACTTTAAAGAAAAGAACAAGGAAAATGACCGAGAGTAATTACCCCAAGACAGTTCAGTCCGGAAAAATTACCCCACGAGGTTTTTTTACATCCACCATTTTTACGCTGAATAGTGGAAATTGATGTTTTTGACCCATTCTTTCCGTATGACTGCCTACCAATAAATGCGCCAAACCTTTTCGCCCGTGGGTTTCCATGAAGATCATATCTATCTCATGCTGTTGACAGAACCAACTGATGCCTTCTTCGATGTTGTAGGCATTAATCGTATGCATTTCATAGTTTTCAAGCAGAAATTCCGATGCAAAGTTTTTAATAGTGTTGCTACTGAACTGGCTGCTCTCAAAATCGGAAGGTGTTATTACTTTTAGCAGATGAAGTTTTGCGTTAAACAGTTCCATGAATTGATAGATCATCGGAAATGAAAACGAATACTCCTGGTTGAAACTGGAAGCAAACACAATATTTTTCACCTCCTTAATCTTGATGGGGTCTTTTAAAGTCAATACCGGTATGTCGGAAACCTGTACCACCTTCTTGGTATTCGATCCCATTAAGAATTTGTCTATACCCGTATGTCCTTGTGTTCCCATTATAATTAAATCCACCTGGCTCTTTTCGGCCTCATGCAGTATGGTTCGGTACACCTTCCCGGAACTTACCTTGGTCAATAAATTCACCCCTTTTAACTGTGGGTTGGTTTGGTAGCGCTTTAGGCGGTCGACAGCCACGGTAGTGGCTATTTCCTCCAGATTGGTACCACTTATTTCGTTTTTCAGTTGGAAACTCCCATAGCCCGGTATATCCACCACATGCAGCAAAATCAGCTTGGATTGCAGTTTTTTGGCGAATGTGGCCGCAGTGAACAACGCTGCATCTGCTTCTTCCGAGAAATCAGTGGGCACTAAAATGGTATTGATCAGATCTGCCATGTTTATTAGTTTGTAGTCACATCAAAGTCTATTACTTCTTTTATAGCGGTTGGTAATTGTGCGATCACATCTTGTAACTCCCCGGCAGATACAAAATGACTCAAGTTCTTGAATACCGTATTAACAGCGAAGATGGCATATTCTTTATTAGGGAAATCATCCGGCTCGGCCAGATGTTCAGAGGCCAATAACGCTTCCCAAAGGCTATCTGTAGTATGGAACTTAAGGGGTTTCTCAGAATACTTCCAATCCTCCACAAATATCCCTTTAAGAATAGTAGGCAGCTGGGCCATTAATTGAAACGATTCGGATATTAATATTCGGTCCCTGACGGTATGTAAAACTGCTTTCAGGATCCTTCTGGCTTTGTCATGATCATTGGGGCAACCC
>Ga0224508_10005260_pt1 | contig 10405 bp, 10 predicted proteins | sample SF_Jan12_sed_USG_4_FD_170157 | JGI IMG/M metagenome (GOLD analysis project Ga0224508, IMG submission 170157) | Sediment microbial communities from San Francisco Bay, California, United States - SF_Jan12_sed_USGS_21 | ecosystem: Environmental > Aquatic > Marine > Sediment | place: USA... | reverse complement strand
TGGGGTGCATGATCGGCGGCATTTTGAGCTGGCTGGTGAGGAGTGGGTTGAGACCGTTCTCGTTCCGTAAGGATTTGGCGTGTCTCACGCGGCCGTGCCGGCGCCAGGTTGGGAGAAGTGTTGGTGGGATCGTCGCTGGGTCGCTCCGCGACTTCCCTCGCTCCAGGAACTTGCCCGCTACGCGTTCAATTCCTTGCGCTCGGCCTGCTCAATATCCCACCAATACTTCTCCCAGCCTGTCCCCCGCACTGCGGGATTGAGCGATGCCCAGCCTTTCGAAGAGTGCTTGGTTCTGGATTCCTCACCAGACATCAGACTGTTGCGGGTTGGAATTCACCGATCAGGACTTGGTTGCGTGAGCTGGGCGCTGGAGATGCGAGCGTCTGGGATCAGTGCTGAGAGGAGTTGCGAGAGCGTTAAGGGCCGGCCGAGCGGAGGGAATTGACCGCGCAGCGGGCAACTTCCTGGAGTGAGGGGAGTCGCGGAGCGACCCGAGCCCAGCCTCGCAACTCCTCTCAGGGCTGAGCGCAGACGCGGGAAATGCCCAACACCCCAACCCACCCAAACCTAAACCTCAGCAGTAACAATCCCCACCAGATTCGCAAAACACGTTTTCTTGGCAATATCCACAAACCCCATAATGAACGGCGCCTCCGCCTGATCCGGCCGCACCGCCGCATAAAGCGTCGGCCACACCCCTTCTTCGCCCAGGCTCTTCACCACCACGTAGTCGCGCTCGCGGTACTCGTGCAGAGCCCAGTTCGGCAGGCAGGCGACGCCGCGGCCGCTGGCTACCAGCTGGACCATCATGGTGGTCAGCTCGGCATTGCGGACGCGGGCAGGTTCGACGTTGGCGGGGTCGAGAAAACTGGTGAAGATGTCCAGGCGGCTGCGATCCACCGGGTAGCAGATGAGGACTTCGCTGGCGAGGTCCGCGGGCTCAATCCAGGGCTTGTCGGCCAGCTCGTGATCGCGGCTGATCGCGAGCTGCGCTTCGTAGCTGAATAGCGGCACGTATTCCAGGCCCAGCTCTTCGATGGGATCTGCGGTGATGACCAGGTCCAGGTCGCCCCGGGACAGGGCCGGCAGCGGCGCAAAGTGAAACCCGCTGGCGATGTCGAGCTCCACGTCGGGCCAGCCTTCCCGGTATTCGTTGATTGCGGGCAGCAGCCACTCGAAGCAGCTGTGGCACTCGATGGCCATGAAGATCCGGCCCGATTCACCGCCGGCCAGTCGATCGACGTCCTGCTCGGCACCGTGCACCAGGGGCAGCACCTCGTCGGCGACCTTCAAGAGCCGGCGTCCGGCACTGGTGAAACGCACCGGTCTGGTCTTGCGGATGAACAGGCTGCAGCCGAGGCGCGATTCCAGATCCTTGATCTGGTGGGACAGAGCCGACTGGGTGAGAAATACCCGGTCTGCGGCCTCCACCAGGCTGCCGGTGTCTCTGAGGGCTACCAGGGTGCGCAGATGGCGCAGTTCGATCTGGGACATACGCAATCACCCCCTTTTTCACGAGAAACTTTTTATAGAATGTTCATGAATGATACTCAAAAATATGGCATTGAACATGTGAAATATTCATTCATACTCAGGCATGTGGCCGAAGCTATGCAATTTGTAGGCACTATTTGAGTAGGCCGCGAATTGAGCACTACGGCACGTAGCGCCGATTGGCGCTGCCTTAAACTGCCCTGAATTGGCTGGATCCCAAAGAATGTTCAACCCGTACCGTACCGTTGTCGATGCGTTTGTGGCCCATATTGTGCGCCGCTATCAGGATGCATTTCCAAACCGCAACGTGGGCCACGAGGAGTTCCTCGAGCAATCGGCCCGTACGGCGCTGGAAACGCTCTTGAACTGCGACTGCCCATACCATGACGCCAATCACACCATGCTGGTGACGGACGTCGGGCAAACGATCCTGCGTGGGCGGCTGATTTCCCAGGGCGATGTAGCTCCGGATGAGTGGATGCACGCCGTGCTGGCAATGCTGTTCCACGACATCGGCTATTTACGCGGGTTGCTGAAAGACGACCGCGAAGGCAGCTACATTGCCGATGAGGCCGGCAACCGGGTGACTCCCCCTGAAGGGGCGACCGACGCCTATATGATGCCCTACCACGTTACCCGCGGATGCATCTTCGTTCACGAGCGGTTCGCCTCGGAGCCGATGGTCGACGTCTCCACGGTTGCAAGCTACATCGAGATGACGCGCTTTCCGGTACCGGAAGACAAACACTACCAGCGGGTAGACAGCTTTGCCGGGCTGGTGCGCGCCTCGGACCTGATCGGCCAGATGGGTGACCCGCTGTACATCCAGAAGCTCGCGCGACTGTACGTCGAGTTCTGCGAAACCGGCGAGGCCGAGCGCCTGGGCTACAAGAACGCGGGCGAGCTGCGCGCCGGTTTCCCCGACTTCTTCTACGAGCACGTCTACCCCTACATCACCGAAGGGCTGAGATTCCTGCGCAAGACCCAGGAAGGACAGCAGTGGACGGCAAACCTGTTCCACCACTTGCACAACGAACAGGAAAGCGAGCCCGGCTGGGGCCCCGAGCGCAGCCAGCAGCCACCTGCCGTGGACGGTGACAACCGGCCAAAACCACAGATTGCGATCAGCAATCGGTAGCGATCCAGCACGCCACTCATTAGAATCCGGAGTTTTTCTCTGGGGCGGGCATGTCGGAAAATGCGTTACCCGGCGTGGGCGACGGTGACGCGCGCGCGCTGAAAACTGGCTCCCGGGCAGCCGAGCGACCACTGCGCATTGCGCTGCTGGGTTATCGCAGCAACCCGTACAGCGGCGGCCAGGGCGTTTACCTTAAATTCCTCTCCCGCGCGCTGGTGGCGGCCGGTCATCAGGTAGACGTGATATCCGGAGAACCCTACCCCGAGCTCGATGACGACGTGCGTCTCATCAAGCTGCCCGGGCTCAACCTCTTTGCCCAGGCCAACCACGTCACCGCCCTGCGCCCGCGGCACCTGCTTTCCGCCACCGACAGCTTTGAGTGGTTTTCGATGCTCACCGGCGGTTTTCCCGAGCCCTACACTTTCGGCCGGCGGCTGCAGGGCTACTTCGCGGCAAACGACCTCGGCTCTGAGCAGGGCTACGATGTGATCCACGACAACCAGAGCTTGAGCTACGGGCTGTTGAGTCTGGACCGGGGTGACACACCCGTGTTCTGCACCATCCATCACCCGATCACCTGGGATCGCGATATCGCGCTGGCGCATGGTCGTAGCTGGCGCGAGCGACTGCTGATCAAACGGTGGCACAGCTTTCTGACCATGCAGACGCGGGTGGCGCGCAAGCTCGAGCACATCGTCACGGTGAGCGAATCCTCCAAGCGCGACATCTGCTCGGCATTCGACATTGAGCCCGAACGGGTAACCGTGGTGTACAACGGCATCGACACCGACACCTTTTGCCCGGAGCCGAGCATCGCCCGCAACCGCTGGCAACTCATTACCACGGCCAGCGCGGACCAACCTCTGAAAGGCACCCAGCACCTGATCCCGGCGTTCGCCGAATTGTGTCAGGAGTTTCCAAAGCTGAGGCTCGTGTTCATCGGCAAACCGAAGCCCGGCGGCCACACGGAAAGGCTCATCGAAGCGCTCGGGGTCAAAGACCGCATTCGCTTCGTGCACGGCATCAGCACCAACGAGATCCGCTACCTGTATGCCGGCTCGGCCATCGCCGTGGTGCCATCCGAGTACGAGGGGTTCGGACTGCCCGCCGGGGAGGCCATGGCCTGTGGCACGCCGGTGGTCAGCACCGATGGCGGCGCGTTGCCGGAAGTGGTGGGCGACGCCGGGCGGATCGTGCCGGCCAGGGACTCAACCGCGCTCGCCCAAGCCATCGCCGAGCTGCTGGAAGACGATCAGCAGCGCGAAGCACTGGGCAGCGCCGGCCGCGAACGCATCCTCGCGCGTTTCTCGTGGCAACGCGCCGCGCAACAACTCACGGCTCTGTATAGCCGGGAGCTCACTGACCAATGAGCCTCGAGACCATCGATTTCGCTCGCTTGCAGCTCGATCCCGGCGACCAGGTGCTGGACCTCGGCTGCGGCGAAGGCCGGCACGCGATCACCGCCTACCTCGACCAGGCCGTTAACGTGGTGGGCCTGGATCTATCCCAGAGGGATCTGCAGACTGCGCGGCAGCGTTACGCGGACTTCCATGATCCAGACGACTCGTCCAGGAACGTGGCCTTTCTGCGCGCAAGCGGGCTGGGCCTGCCGTTTGCCGACGCCAGCTTCGACAAGGTCATCTGCGCCGAAGTCCTCGAGCATATTCCCGACTATGAGTCGGTGCTCGCGGAAATTCACCGCGTGCTGAAGCCGGGCGGCACTCTCGCCGTCAGCGTGCCGCGGTTCGGTCCGGAGTGGCTGTGCTGGCGGCTGTCTGACGCCTACCACGAGGTTGAGGGCGGCCACGTTCGCATCTTCAAGGCGCGGCAGCTGCAGCAAGCCATCGAGGCGACCACGCGCAGCGAGGGCACGGTCGGTGCCGCCGCTCCGAGCCTGATCTTTCTCAACAAACACTGGGCCCACGGCTTGCACTCGCCCTACTGGTGGCTGCGGTGCCTGTTCTGGGGACGCGGCGAAGACATCTGGCCGGTACGGATGTATCACCGATTGCTGGTCTGGGACCTCATGCATAAACCGCTGCTGACCCGGGTTCTCGAAGCCCTGCTGAATCCGCTCATCGGCAAAAGCGTGGTGATGTACTTTCACCGGACCAGCTCATGAGCCGCCCGGACGTGTTGCGCCACACAGCACGATACATCGTCTCGGTGCAGAGCCCGAGCGGCGCAATTCCCTGGTTCGAGAACGGTATCCTCGACCCGTGGGATCACGTTGAAGCAGCAATGGGTCTAGCTGTGGGTGGTTATCACGACCAGGCGGCCGCCGCCTATCGCTGGCTTGCCCGGCACCAACGTCCGGACGGAGCGTGGCTCGCGGCCTATCAGGAAGACGCCGTCGTCGACGGCACGCGAGCGGAGACCAACTTCGTCGCCTACGTCGCAACCGGTGTGTGGCACCACTACCTCATCACCGGCGATCGCGAGTTCCTTGCAGAACTCTGGCCCACCGTGAAGCTGGCGCTCGACTTCGTCACCGGTCTGCAGGCGCCAGCGGGGGAGATCTACTGGGCCCAGGATACCCGCACTGGTATCAACAAGGACGCGTTAGTGACTGGCTGCAGCTCCATCCACAAGAGCCTGGAGTGCGGGTTGAACATCGCTTTCGAGCTCGGGGAAGATCCGGGCTGCTGGCTGACGGCGCGCGACAACCTGGGCCACGCACTGCGCAACCGGCCCGAACGCTTCGACCGGACGTGGGAGAGCAAAGATCGCTACTCGATGGACTGGTTCTATCCCGTGCTCGCCGGCGTCTACGAACCCCACGCCGCCAGGCTGCGTATCGAGGCACGCTGGAGTACGTTCGTGGCCGGCGACCTCGGCTGCAGGTGCGTGTCCGACCAGAACTGGGTGACGGTAGCCGAGTCCTGCGAGCTCGCCATGGCTTGCGTCGCCGCCGACCTTAACGAGCGGGCAAACACGTTGTTCGACGACCTCGCGCGCTATCAGGCTGAAGATGGATCGTGGTGGACGGGCTACGCGTTCGACGATGAAGTCATGTGGCCCGACGAGCGGCCAACGTGGACCGCCGGCGCCGTCATGCTGGCCGCTGATGCCCTGGATCGATTGACGCCGGCGGCGGGCTTGTTCACTTCGGTGGACATACCACCGGGCGCTCTACCCGAGCCGGCGCAGCACGCCCAGAGTACGGCTGCTTTCCAGCGGCTCGAACAGTCCCGACGCTGACGCCAGCTGATAGATCTCGTATGGCGCCTGCCCGCCTTCGGCGGGGTCGGGAAAAATATCGTGGATCGCCAGAATTCCACCGGACACGATGTGCGCAGCCCACGTGCGGTAGTCGGTAAGAGCTGCCTCGCGACTGTGGCCACCATCGATGAACACCATCCCCAACGGCGTTGACCAGTTGCGCCCTGCCAGAGCGGAAGTTGCAACCAGCGGCACCACGTTGTCCTCGAGCTCGGCATTGGCAAGCGTTCTACGAAACTCGCGAAAGGAATCCATCTTCAGCGCCTCGGCATCAAAGAGATCCGGATCGTGATACTCCTCGCCAAGTTGATGTTCTTCGGACCCGCGGTGATGGTCCAGCGCAAAGAGGACCTGATCGTGGCGCTTGCACGCGCTACCCAGATAGACGCTTGATTTGCCACAGTAGCTGCCAACCTCGAGGCACGGCCCGAGTGCAGCACTTGCGCAGGCGAGCTCATACAACCGCTGGCCCTCATCCGGGTGCAGAAAGCCCTTTACCGTTTCGATGTCCACCGGCAACCGCATGAAAAGTCAGCCTCGTGTCGCAAAGTTGCAAAAAACCAGAGGAAACTCGCAGATCGCCATTGCTTTTTCAATCCGCATCACTAGACTTTCGCGGTACGACCCTGCCGGTTCAAAAAGATGTACGACGACGACGATCAAGAGCCCGTCGAGGAGCTCAGCGCCGCACCAATGACCTATGGTTTTCCCAGCCAGCTCTTCACCGAAGAAGACGCTGAGGACAACCAGAGCTACGTGCGCGGATACAACTAGCTCGCTCTAGTTCGAGAAGGCTCGACCGCAAATCCCGCTGGCAGGCTACATGAGCTCCAGCAGGTAAAACACCACGGCGAATGCCAATGGCAACGCCAGACCCGTGTACGCCACCAGATTCAGCAGCTCGTTCTGCTGCACATCAGCGGCGAGGCCCAGCCGTGGGCCGACCATCAGCCACAAACCGCTGCCGCTCAGAAAAGCCAGTACCAGAGTCAGTATTGCCGCCGCCATCAGCCGGTATCCGTATCGTGCGCTATGGAAGATCAATCCTATACTTATTCCAGTACAGATCACGAGCTATTGATGGCGAATTCAGAGACTCACAGACAGCTGCTGGTACGCTGCCGGGTGCGCAACCGCGACGCCGAATTCAGCGTTCGATTCGTCGAACACAGCCTGTACCGTTTGTGGCAATACATGATGGCCAACAAGCATGACATTGTGGTGGCCGACGCCGCGGTCTGCCTGTGGCTGCCCGAGGCCGAGCTGCAGGCTCAGTCCCGGCTCTTCGAGCAAGCCGGCAAGGTCGACGAGGTGCGGCGCATCAGTTTTGCGATCTACGACCCCGACACAGGATTCTGCAACACCCTGCAGCGGTTTGTGGCAGTCGAGGATTCCGAACGTGTGCAGCAGCTGCTGCTCAATCGAATCCCGAGCGAAGCAAAACGCGCCGGCGACTTCGCCATGGAACTCGAAAGCGGCTTTACCGTGCTGCGTGACAGCGTGAAAGACCTGACCAGCCTGGGTCACACGCTGACTGAAATCTCCTGATCCTTTCTGACTACAGGGTGCTGAGCTGCAGCATTCCCCTGGGCTTCGCGCCGGTGAGATCGGAGATCTGTTCGTAGTTTGCGCCGATGTCCTCGGCCGAGGCATCCACGCCAAGGTTCACGCCTTCGTTTTCGACGATACACGCCATGGAATACTGACCGCCCTGCGCCTGCAGTATCACGCCATTCGGCGCATCCTCGCTGCACAGGTATATCACCGCGGGCGTGACCAGCTCCGGCCCGAGCCCGGCTTGGGCCTGCTCCGGAATGAGATCTTCGGTCATCCGCGTAGCGGCCACCGGGCAGATGGTGTTGGTGTGAATATTGTTCTTCGCGCCCTCGATCTTAAGTGAGTGCATGAAGCCGACCTGACCAAGCTTGGCAGCACCGTAGTTGGTCTGACCGAAGTTACCGTATAGCCCGGTGGGCGAGGTGGTCATGATGATGCGGCCGTAGTTCTGCTCTTTCATGATCGGGAAAACCTCGTGGGTCACGTAAACCGCGCCCATGAGATGCACATCGACGACGACCTGAAAGTCGTCGAGTTCCATTTTCGCGAACGACTTGTCGCGCAGAATGCCTGCGTTGTTGATGAGCACATCCACCCTGCCCCAGGCGTTCATGGCATCGGCCACCATGCTCTTCGCACCCTGACGGTCGGACACCGAGCCGCCGTTGGCGATCGCTTCGCCGCCAGCAGCCTTGATTTCGGCCACCACCGCTTCGGCGGCGGCGGAAGATCCTCCGGTACCGTCCATGGCGCCGCCGAGATCATTGACGATGACCTTGGCCCCACGCTTGGCCAACTCGACGGAATGACAGCGACCAAGGCCCCCTCCGGCACCGGTGACAATGGCGACTTTCCCTTCAAACGAATAGCTCATGTTGTTCTCCAAAAATTCAGCGGCGCATTCTACTTCGGTCAGGGCCGGATTCCGAAACGTATCGGGCCGGTGAGATTTTCCAGCTGGGGCTGTATCAGGTCGACCCACTGGCACAGCATGGGGCGGGTCTCGCGTGGGTCGATGAGCTCGTGCACCGCAAACGACTCGGCGCGCGGAAACGGCGAGCGCGACGAGCGTAGCCCCTCCTCCAGCTCGCGGCGTTTGGCGTCCGGGTCTTCGGCAGCCGCAATCTCGCGATGAAACGCCACGGCCACGCCGCCTTCCAGCGGCAGCGCGCCCGATTCCACAGACGGCCAGGAGAGCACATAAGCATCGTTGCCGTAATGTGCCGCCGTCGCCACCCCAAAACCTTTGTGAACCTGAACTGACGCCCATGGCACCGACGCCTGGACGGCCGCGCAGACGGCCGACATGCCGTAGCGAATGGTGCCGGCGAGCTCAGCCTCCGGCCCGATCATGAAACCCGGCTGATCCACGAAGTTGACGATGGGCAGGTGGAACGTGTCGCACATCTCCACAAAACGCCGGTATTTCTGGGCCGCCTGGGCCGTCATGGCACCGGCGTAGTGGCGATTATCGTTGGCGAGCACGCCGACCGGCTGGCCATCGAGCCTGGCAAGGCCACAGATCTGGCTCGGTCCGAAAGTCGCCCCCATCTCAAAAAACGATTCGGCGTCGACGATCATTTCGACGATCGCGCGCATATCGAACGGCGCGTTGGAGTCACGCGGAACGGCACTCAAGAGCTCCTGCTCCATGCGCTCCGGATTGTCGCCGCTCACCACCCGCGGCGCCCGCTGCCAGACATTGCCGGGCAGGTAGCCGAGGAATCGGCGAATCTGCCGGAAGGCGTCGTACTCGTCCTCGGCGATGTTATCCACGACTCCACTGAGAGCGTGGACGTCCACACCACCCAGCTCGTCCTTGCTCAGGCGTACGCCGAGCGCCCGCTCCACCAACGCCGGTCCGCCGATGAGCACTTGCGCGGTATGTCGGGTCATTACTGAAAAATGCGACGCTACCAACCGACCGGCGGGAAATCCCGCCACGGCGCCCATGGCGCCCGATGCGATGGGAACCTCGGTCATAGCATCGGCGATGATCTTGAAGCGTGGCTGGGTGTATACCGGCTCTCCCACCGTTCCGCCCTTGCGCCCGGCACCGCCTTTGACGCTGCCGCCACCACCCTCGAGCATGCGCACCAGGGGTACCCGGTACTGGCTGGCAAGATGCTCGGCATAAACGCTCTTGCGCAAACCGGCTGCGTTGGGCGAGCCACCTTTCAGGGTGAAGTCTTCGCCCCCAACCACCACCCGCCGGTCGTCGATCCGCCCGAAGCCGACCACGTAGTTCGCCGGCACGTAGCCGGCGAGGTCGTCGTTCTCGTCGTAGTCGGGGATGGCGGTGGCCTTGCCCTGCTCGGCAAAGCTGCCCGGGTCGAGCAGTGCATCGATCCGCTCACGAATGGTGAGCCTGCCACGGGCGTGCTGTTTCGCGATGCCCTCGGCGCCACCCTGCTGCTTTGCCAGGTGGCGGCGGCGCTCGATTTCGCGAACTTCGTTTTCCCAGCTCATCGAAAGGCTCTACTGCTCGCCGCGGCCCTACTCGTCCGAGAAATCGGGTGAGCGATTTTCGAAGTTGGCCTTGATGGCTTCGACCTGATTGGGGGCGCCGATCAGCCCCATTTGCAGCGATGACTCCATCTCCAGGCCGGTCCTGGCATCCGCGTGCCAGCTCTCTTCGTAGAGCCGCTTACCGGCCCGCACAGCGTCTGGTGATTTCCCTGCAATCTCTCCCGCCAGCTCCATGGCCGCCGCCAGCGGGTCATCGGCGACGTGAGTCACGAGCCCTATCTCTTGCGCCTCTTTGCCGCTCAGCACCCGGCCGGTGAACGTCAGTTCCTTGGCGACATCGAGCGGCAGTAGATCGCGAAGGGTCTGGGTAATGCTCATGTCGGGAACCAGGCCCCACTTGATTTCCATGATCGAAATCTTGGCGTCCGGTGCTGCGAACCGAATGTCGGCACCGAGCGCAATCTGGCATCCGCCGCCGTACGACACACCATGCAAAGCGACGATCACCGGTACCGGCATCCGCTT
>Ga0224508_10005259_pt1 | contig 10405 bp, 5 predicted proteins | sample SF_Jan12_sed_USG_4_FD_170157 | JGI IMG/M metagenome (GOLD analysis project Ga0224508, IMG submission 170157) | Sediment microbial communities from San Francisco Bay, California, United States - SF_Jan12_sed_USGS_21 | ecosystem: Environmental > Aquatic > Marine > Sediment | place: USA: California... | reverse complement strand
CAGCATTGGCAAGCGACATAGCAGACGCTGTCATGAATCGAAATGCGGTGGCTCTGCAAGCTTTACTGTCTGACGGTACTGATGTCGACGAACCCCAACTCGATGGATCCACCGCATTGCACTGGGCGGCGCTTAATGACGACGTGACTTCCGCTGGGCTGCTGATTGAGGCGGGCGCTGATCCATTGGTCACCAATCGCACCGGCGCGACACCGATGCGGCTCGCGGCGATTAACGGCAGCGCGGCAATGATCGGCCTGCTGCTTGATGCGGGTGTCGATCCAAACGCGCCGCTCACGGAAGATGGGGATACAGCATTAATGATGGCCGCAAGGACTGGTATCGCCGATCCGATCCGATTGCTCCTGGACCGTGGTGCGGATATCGACGCGGTCGAAAGCTGGGGTGGCACGACTGCGCTGATCTGGGCCATCGGCGAGCATCAATCCGATGCCGCTGCATTATTGATCGAAGGCGGCGCCGATATCAGTGTTGTCACCAAGACGGTCAGGGTGCAACGGAGAGGTGCCGAAGGCGTAGCACCTGAGGAGTTCGCGGCAGGGGAACCGATCAGTTACGCCAATGGCGGTTTTACGCCGCTGCATTTTGCAGCGCGAGAAGGTCAGATCGAAACTGCCGCGGCCTTGCTCAATGCCGGTGCTGAACCAGATGCGATGGCGGCCGACGGTAAGACGCCCCTGAACCTCGCGATTTATAATGGGCATTACGAACTCGCCGAGTACCTTATTGAAACAGGCGCGGACGTCAATATTGCCGACGCGGAAGGGTTCGGTCCGCTGTTTTGGGCCGTCGATCGCCGCAACATGGAGTGGAATCCGGGATTCCCCTGGGTGCAGACGGCAGACCCAATGCCACTCATTCGCAGGCTGCTTGAAGCCGGCGCTGAATCTGATCCCTATGTGGACGGGACACCTGTGTCACGGAGAAACTTTGGCGGATCGCCACGGATAAAGTTTGCGACGCCACTGATGCGCGCAGCCTATTCCGGCGACATCGATCTCGTGCGTTTTCTGGTCGAGAATGGCGCGGACCCGCTGGTTAGAAACAGCGACAATGAAACACCCTTGCTTGCGGCCTCCGGTTACGGATGGATCGACGGTTATAGCCAGGGCCGATCCGACGCAGAGCGGCTCGAAACAATCCAATACCTCGTTGAGCTCGGAGCCGATGTCAACTGGGCCTGCAACGATGGCATTACGCCGCTGATGGTCGCGGCCAACTTCGGTGTCACTGACATCATCCAGTACCTTGTCGACGCCGGTGCAGATCTGGCTGCGCGCGATCTTGGCAAGAAGAACGATGGGACCTTCGGCGGCAGCATCGAGCCGCTGATGCCGATCGATTACGCGATCGGCGTCGGATCGTTCCGACCCAATAACGCCATCTTGCATATGGCCGAAGCAACCGAGCTCATGACGCGCATGATGGCGGAGCGCGGTATCGTGCACTCAACTTCCGAATGCACGCTTCGCGCATTCTCTTGTGCTGACGTCGACCCCCAAGGCGCGACACCGTCCGATATCGCCAAAGCGAGAGCAGTTCAGGTTGGCAATCAGGTTGAAGGCATTACTGGCGGCCTCGCTGCGGACCTGGAAGGGGAGTGATCAGTGACGCGCTCAAATAGAGCATCAACGATGAAACTCTTGCTCGGTGGCTGTGTCGTCGCGATCGCCGTGGGTTTCGCCTATTTCTATTTCGCGTCGACGAGTCCGAATGGGCTTGGCGGAGAGTTTTCTGCCAGCACCGCAAGCCGTCTTGTCGATGATTTTTGTGTCGAATGCCACAACGACGTGGATTACACAGCGAACTTGACGCTGGAGGGCAAAAACCTCGACGCAGCTGAGCACGATGCCGAGGTTTGGGAGGGCGTGATCCGCAAGCTTCGCGCAGGCATGATGCCGCCGCCAAGCTCTTCGCGTCCGGAGGCGCCGGACTATGTCGCGCTCACCGCCTGGCTCGAACAGAGGATCGATCAGGCAGCGCCGGTGAATCCTGGCACGAAGGTATTGCATCGACTGAACCGAAGGGAGTACGCCAACGCCATCAGGGATTTGCTCGCGCTTGAAATCGATCCGACAAAATTCCTTCCGGCAGATGATTCAAGTCGCGGCTTTGACAACATCGCTGGGTCGCTGACGATTTCTCCTACTTTGCTCGAGGCCTATGACGGCGCGGCCGCGAAGATTGCGCGGATGGCTGTGGGGTTCTGGAAAACGCCAACGGAGGCGCTCTACATTTCCCGAACCGACAGCTCGCAGATCTATCAGCTCGAGGGACAACCTTTCGGTACCCGCGGCGGTCTGGCTGTCGAGCATGTCTTTCCTGCAGACGGCGATTACACATTTACCGTTCGCAATCTCGGTGTCGGTACGTATATCCCCGACGAAGTGCTCGAGCTCAGCATCGACGGGGAGCGGGTTCATTCCTGGATCTACACCCAAATGGGCTTAAACGCCGGCATGGATTCATCGCGGGACGGTGAATTGACCGTGACGGTCCCTGTCAGGGCGGGATCGCGGGCGGTGGCCGCAACTTTCGTTGCCACGAATTTTCGTCCCAGTCTTGACGTTGCGCAGCACTTTGCGCGCAAGTCACTGGAAAACGGAACGGTTAACGAGCTGACTAATTACCCGGTGATCGGTGCGCTAAGAGTCGAAGGTCCGTTTAACGCGACGCGTCCCGAACAATCGGCAAGCCTGGAACAGGTGTTTGTTTGTCGGCCTGAAAATGCACTCGAAGAAGAATCCTGCGCTGAGGAAATCATCTCGACGCTCGCTCAGAGAGCCTTTCGGCGGCCGACGGACATCGGCGATCTCGAACAACTGCTTGGTTTTTACGAGCTGGGCCGCCAGGAAGGCAGCTTTGAAGACGGCATCGAATTCGCGTTGCGCCGCATGTTAGCCAGCCCGCAGTTTCTCGTTCGAGTAGAACGCGAACCGTCCGATATTGAAGCAGGCAGAGCCTATCAAATCTCGGATTTGGAACTCGCCTCACGCTTGTCGTTCTTTCTCTGGAGCAGCCTGCCCGATGATGAGCTGATCGGTCTTGCGGCGGCCGAAGCCTTGCACGATCCCAGTGTGCTCGAGCAGCAAGTGCGGCGCATGCTTGCCGACTCGCGATCCCAGGGTCTGGTTGAAAACTTCGCCCAGCAGTGGCTATACCTGCGGAACCTCGAATCGACCGCGCCGGCGCAAACCGTGTTTCCGGACTGGGATAACGAATTGCGCGAAGCCTTTGCGCGTGAAACGGAACTTCTGTTCGAAAACATCATGCGCGAAGACCGCAGCCTGCTCGAAATGCTCGATGCGAACTACACCTTTATTAATGAGCGGCTAGCCCGGCATTACGGAATCCCGAATATCTATGGCTCCCATTACCGCCGATTCGAACTCGGACCCGAGCTAGACTATCGTCGCGGACTTCTCGGCCAGGGGAGCTTTCTGTCGACGACCTGGGTTCAAAACAATCGGACTTCGCCGGTGAAGCGAGGCGTCTGGGTACTCGAAAACATACTCGGCACGCCGCCACCAGAACCGCCGCCAGATGTGCCCGGCCTTGAAGAAACGCCGTCGCAAGGCGCGGGCGGCGCCATCAGTCTCAGAGAGCAGATGACGCGGCATCGATCCAACGAGCCATGCGCCAGCTGTCATCAAATCATGGACCCGATAGGCTATGCGCTCGAGAACTTTGCAGCCGATGGCCAGTGGCGCACAATGGACGGAGGAGTCGGCGGCATTCCGATCGATGCCCAAGTCGAGCTCTGGGACGGCACGCGCGTCAACGGGCCCATTGAACTTAGACAGGTACTGCTCGGATACTCGCCACAGTTCATGCGGATGTTTACCGAAAAATTGATGACCTATGCACTCGGCCGCGGCGTCGAGTACTTCGATATGCCGTTGGTTCGCTCGATCGTCGACGAGGCTGAACGGCAAGACTACCGTTTCTCTTCGATTGTGCTTGGGATCGTTGCGAGCCCGGCGTTTCAAATGCGGGTCAAATCAGATTCGCTCGACGGTGAGGCCGTGGCTCTAGTATCAGGAGACTGACGATGAATTTTATAACCAAGAAGCACCTGCCGCGGCGGACGTTCCTGCGTGGCGCCGGCGTCACCATGGCTTTGCCGCTGCTCGACGCGATGCTGCCAGCGGCCACCGCCCTGGCGCAGACTGCGGCATCCGCCACAAAGCGATTCGTGGGTATCTGGCATCCGCACGGTGCGGCGCCCGGTTACTGGAGTCCCGTTCAGGAGGGCCGCGACTTCGAATTCTCGTTCATCACCGAGCCGCTTGAGCCGTACCGCGATCGAACGGTGTTGATCAGCGGGCTCGATTGCACGGCGGCGTACTCCACGCCGGAGGAGCCCGGTGGTAATCATGCGCGTGGCGCCGTATTTCTATCCGGGGTCCGACCGCGCCGCGATGCCGTCAGTCCCTATTTAGGCGTGACGATCGACCAGTTGATCGCGCAAAAGCATGGGCGCGACACGCTGCTTTCCTCAATCCAGCTCGGAATCGAGGATGCCAGTCATAACAGCGGCAACTGTAACTGGGGCTACAGCTGCGCCTACACAAATTCAGTCTCGTGGTCCGATCCAGAGACGCCGTTGCCAACCGAAGTCAATCCGCGCATGGCGTTCGAGCGAATGTTTGGCGATGGATCAAGCCCTGAAGAGCGCCGACTTGGCCGGCTTAAGACAGCAAGCGTGCTCGATTCCGTTGCACATGAGCTACCCGGCTTCAAACGCAATCTAGCGGCAGGCGATCGGGCAACACTCGACAGTTATCTCGAAGACGTGCGTGAGATCGAACGACGGATTTTGAATGCGGCGAACAACCCGGCCGCCGAAGTGAGCGCGGAAGTGCCATTCGGCATTCCGGAAAGCAAAGAAGATCACTACAAGATCATGTACGACTTAATTGCGCTTGCTCTGCAGGCCGATATCACGCGCTCAGTCACCTATATGCTCGGACGCGACCTCTCCGGCACGAGTCTTCCCGAATCAGGATATAGCGGCGGTTGGCATGGCGTATCGCATCACGGCGATATTCCAGCGAATAAAGCCGGCTATGCGAAGGTCAATCGTTATCACGTTGCCAACCTCGCATACTTTTGTGACAAGTTGCGTAACACGCCGGATGGCGACGGTAATTTGCTGGACCATGTGCTGATCTACAAGAGTTCCAACATGGGTAACTCGCACCGGCATGCACATGAAAAAGTGCCGACGATACTCCTCGGGGGTATAGATGGCGGTTTCGACGGGAATAGACATCTCGTTTTTCGCGACAACACTGAGAGATGCGCAAATCTTCTCTTGAGCATCCTGAATTTATTCGACATCGAGCGCAGCAGTATCGGCGAAAGCACGAGATTGCTAGAAATCGCTTGAAATGGTGTCGGTGGCGCGGCCTCGTTTGAACGCGGCATATCGATGGCTTGTAATCGTTGTCGTGTTCGCCGGCGTATGGCCGGCACACGCTCAATTCGAGGCTAACCGGCGTCCACCGCGTCCCGAAGTAACCCTGCCTGACGGGCCCGTGAGGGAGATCATCCGATCGAGTTGCTCAGCCTGTCACGGGATTGACGAGTACGGCTACTACAGCATGGATCGAGACGCCTGGAGTGCGCTCATCGATCGCATGGAAACGGCAACCAGTGGTCTGCTCGAAGGAACAGAGATTGATGATGCCGATCGGGAAATCTTGCTCGATTGGCTGGTCGCCGAGTTTGGACCGGATTCGGAGCCGTTCGAGCGTCAATACGTCGTTCGTGAGGTAACGGACGCAACCAGGTTGTCAGATGACCGCGCGATGGAGCGATTTTCCGAGGCATGCGAGTCTTGCCACTCACCGCTTGATCGCATCTTGTCGACCGAACTCGACGAAGACCAGTGGCGTTCGACTTTAACCGGCAAGATTGCGACCGGAACGCCGATATTAGTCGACGAAGTCGATCCGCTGATCGACTGGCTAACGATCCGCTAGCAGCCGTCGAGGTCGTCAACGACATCCGCTACTTCCGCGACATCGCTTGCCGTTTCGAGTGCGTCCTGACCCCTGTTGCCACCGAACCGACGTAATAATCGGCCGCCCGATGCAGGCCGACCAGTTTGCGCAGTATCTGGCCGAGACCCAGCAACTGACCGAACAGCGGATGCGAAGAAATCACGCTTGAGCCACTAAGATGCTGCGAGTGGCGGACCATTAGACGCCAAATGGTATATTGACCGCTTGAGTTTTCAGGGCGCGCTCAAAAATAAACCGCTTTAAGAACCCTTTGTCTCCTACTAGGTAGAGATTTGAGCCACATGCTTAGAATCTGTGGGTTCTGTTTGCAAGGACTACTGATTTCGGCCAGTGCGCATGCGCAAGTGATCGACTCCGGTAGTGCCGAGAAGTCGTTTGAGATTGTGCGCGACGTTGCCGGAATCAGTGTTGACGGCGTGCTCGATGAGGCCGTCTGGACTCGCGTTTCGGTGATTGAAGATCTGCATCAGATCGAGCCGGTTGAGTACTCGGCGCCGTCGCAACGAACAGAAATCCGGATCTTCTACGACGACGATGCGCTTTACATCGGCGCAAGACTTTGGGATACCGAGGCGGAGCGTATTACCGCAAACGTTTTGCGCCAGGGCGAAGGCCTTGGTTCCGAGGATCGTTTCACGGTCATTCTCGACCCGTATCTCGACCGGCGCAGCGGCTATCGTTTTGAGCTCAACCCCAACGGTGTGCGCTGGGATGGGATTTATCAGGACACGACCCGTATCGAGAGCAACTGGGACGGCATCTGGGAAGGCGCCGCGACCCGAGACGACTCTGGCTGGACTGCCGAGATCAGGCTTCCGTTCAAAACGCTGTCCTTCAACCCGAATACGACGGATTGGGGTATCAATTTTGAGCGCGCAATCCAGCGCGTAGGCGAAACGGTCGGCTGGGTGTCGCGCAATCGGCAACTGAATCCTGGCGTTGCGGGAACGGCATCGGGCTTTGTTGGCGTACAGCAGGGCAGAGGTCTCGACGTCGTCCCTTCGGTCAGCGTGCGTCGCGCGCAGACTTACGGTGCTGGCGGCGTATCGAGCTCCGAACGGGAGCCCTCTGTCGATATCTTTTATAAGGTCACCCCGTCGCTCAATGCGGCGCTGACCGTCAATACGGATTTCTCCGCAACCGAAGTCGATGACCGGCAGGTCAACCTCACGCGATTCAGTCTGTTTTTTCCCGAAAAGCGCGATTTCTTTTTGCAGGACGCGGACATCTTCGAATTCGGCAGGATCGGTGGTCAGAGTGGCAGTAATGCCGGCGGCGGATTCGATTCAAACCGCAATTTCGCCGTACCAAATTCCGCGTTTCAGAACGCGCGTCCGTTTTTCTCCAGGCGCCTCGGCCTAAGCGGGACGGGTCTGCCTGTAGATATCGAAGCCGGCGCAAAATTATCCGGCCGTATTGGGCGGTGGAGTGTGGGGTCCCTTCTCATTCGCCAGGACCAGTTTCAGACCGTCGAAGCCGAGGACGTTTTTGTCGGGCGAGTCGCGGCGAACGTGCTCGAGGAGTCCGCGGTCGGCGTCATCATGACCGACGGCAATCCACGCTCAAATCTCGACAGCTCGCTCATTGGAACGGACTTCCGTTACCGAAATTCGCGCTTGCCAGGGGGGCGGTTGTTACAAGCCCATGCCTGGTATCAGCAAAGCGACAACGAAGGTATCGCAACCAACGATCGCGCCTACGGAATGGGCTTCAGTGTGCCCAGCGCGCAGGGTTGGCGGTACGCTTACGAGGTTAAGGTGATCGAGGAGAATTTTTTTCCGGCGGTCGGATTCATTGATCGAGTCGGCGTGCGCGACTATCAGGCTAACTTCGGCTACCAGCACCGCCTGGCAGACACGAGTGGTTTAGTGCGCGGTATTAACGCCGGCATCGACTACTACCGCCAGGATCGGCTCGACACCGGCGGACTTGATACGGAGATCATGGGCCTCAGGATGTTTTCGCTCGATACTAATGCCAACGATCGTGTCTTTGCGGAGTACCGGTTCAGCCACGAGATCTTGTTGGAGGATTTTACGATTTACCGCGCACCCGATTCTTTGCGCACCGTTGTCATTTCACCTGGTGATTATCGGTGGGAGGCGCTGCGGATCGGCGGGCGGTCGGGCCAGCAACGCCGTGTATCGATCGGCGGCTCGTTGACGACGGGCGACTTCTACAACGGCACCTCAACCGTGTACAACCTGAATTCGGACTGGCGCCCATCGGAACGCTTGCGCTTTCGAGTCAGCTACAACGTAAACGATGTCAAATTGCCGGAGGGCGACTTCACGACACGCCTCTCATCACTGAGGGCAGAATTGATTCTCTCGTCGACGCTCTCCTGGGTGAATCTCATCCAGTACGATAATTTTTCAGAGAACATCGGTTTGAACAGCCGCCTGCATTGGATTCCGCAGGCGGGCCGCGAAGGATTCATCGTTTTTAACCACAACGTCGTCGACACGGACCGCAATGATTCGTTCCATTCGGCGAGCGCGGACTTCGCCGTCAAGTTCAGTTATACATGGCGAATCTAGGGCCGCATCGTCCGAGCGGTCTGCCGCTCAGCGTGCAGCGGTCCGTCGAAACGTGACCGGCATGCCGCCCTGGATGCTGTAGACCACACCCTCGATCGTGCCATCGTCGCTCAGCTCACCGGAGACGCTCCACGGATCGACGTTCGGAAACGTGAAACTCACTTGCCGCCCGTCGATCGCGAAACTTCTGAGTGGTTTGTCGATTTCTCCGAGTGTCGTGCCGATCAACTGGCCGTTAACCGTGCCATCTGCGTTTCGAGTGAATTCGACTTCAATATCGAGATCGATCGTCGCAATCTGGGGCCTGCCGACCCACCGGCCAGCCAGCGCTTCGGCCACGCTCGGTGCCACCTCGATCGGTGCCTGCGCGGGTTCGGGTGTCGGATTCGCGCGCTCGAAGCGGTTCGTCTCGACGTAATTACGGACGATGGTATTGTCTTCGTGGCAGGCGTATTCCGGCCACCAGTATTCTGGATCGTTCTGCATCGGATAGCGGACCGTGAACGGCCCGCTCAGGACGAGCGGGTCCTCGGTCGTGATCTCATAAAGATACGAGTCATCGTTCAAGCGAGTGATTCGCTCGGTCGTCGTCATCTCGGCGCTGGCCCAGAAGCGGTTGCCGGGCGGTGAACCCTGGACAGCCAGATTGATCAGCGGGTTATTGATTGCCAGGCCGTCACGGTAATTGGTGGTCTCGATGACGAGGGTGTTGCCCTCCCAGTGACCGCGTGAATCGCCCAGCCACTGCCCAATCGCCGCATCAATCGGTTCGCTGCCGTCGGTCGGAATAACCCGTGCCTCATGGATCATCTCGATATCGAGGATGACGTAACCCGGTGTCTGGTGAATCTTGAGCCCGCCGTTGTACCGATACGGCATCATCATCGACGGCATTCCGCGCGTGATGCATCGGTCCCAGCTATCGAAATCATCCTGCGACTGAAAATCGATATTTTCCCCAGGTAACGCCCAGTCGCTCCCGTATTCGTACGCCATGCGTTTGGCTTCAGGGGTCAGCGCGGGCAGCATGCCGTTCGGCGGATCGACGATCAGATTAGTCTGCCGTTGCGGGATGCTGGGATCGCTTCGCTGCCGAAACGAGGCGGTGACGTCGCCTTCTTCGAGTAACTCGAGCGTGCGGTCGACGCGAAGTCCGGCCGCCTCCATGCGCGCGTTGTATTCGTCCTCGGTGTTCCACTTCTGGTCCATATCGCAGGCAGCGCCGCCGGGCCGGTAGCTGCTGGCGCAGCGCTCAAGTGGGACACGCGAGGCCTGCATCATGTTCAGCGTGGCTTCGATGTCGGGCTCACCCCACGGCTTCATCGGGTGCTCCCAGCCATTCGGCGTCGCGATGAAGTGGTTGTCCTCGCTGGCTGCACCGCGAATGGAATCACTGATTTGCGCGTGCGCCGTTGCAACAAGAACCGCGGCTGCGCCGAAGGCGGGGAGAACGCTTCGCATCGTCGAATCGATCAGGCGCATAGTCACTCCTTTAGGGCCGGCAAAATTTGGGAGGCCAGCGATAGGCCGTAACGTACTCTGCTAGCCGCCTCACGTCCATCGCCCTGGGGTGACGAGGCATCCCGCTATAACTGATAGGAGTAATTCGACCTTCGAAAAGCGACAGCGGCAGCCCACTAGGCTATCGTAGTTGGCCAGGTAAGCGCAGTTGGGCAGCGTCGGACGGTTGTCAGACCCTAAATCCCGACTGAAATAGTAGATAAATCAATGGCTAATCAAGACGAAACCATTGCCGTAGACAAGGATTTCACCAGCCAGTACCTGGCCAATCGCAAGCGCCGTCGCCGCCGCCGC
>Ga0224508_10005258_pt1 | contig 10407 bp, 11 predicted proteins | sample SF_Jan12_sed_USG_4_FD_170157 | JGI IMG/M metagenome (GOLD analysis project Ga0224508, IMG submission 170157) | Sediment microbial communities from San Francisco Bay, California, United States - SF_Jan12_sed_USGS_21 | ecosystem: Environmental > Aquatic > Marine > Sediment | place: USA... | reverse complement strand
AGAACGAACCAAGGGAGCGAAGGCTGCAATGCAAAGAACTCTAGCGATCATCAAGCCCGATGCGGTGGCCGGCAAGAACAGCGGCGCCATCATCACGCGAATCGAACAGGAAGGTTTCCGTATCGTCGGGATGCGAAAGGTCAACCTGACCCGCGCGGACGCAGAAGGCTTCTATGCGGTCCATCGGGAGAGACCGTTCTTCGGTGATCTGACCGCGTTCATGTCCTCGGGGCCGGCCATCGTGATGTGCCTCGAAGCCGAGGATGCGATCCCGGCGTGGCGCACCCTGATGGGCGCGACCAATCCCGAGAACGCCGAAGCGGGCACGTTACGAAAACTGTTCGCCACGAATATCGAACGGAATGCCGTCCACGGTTCCGATGCTCCGGAAACCGCGGCCATCGAGATCGCCTACTTCTTCAAAGGCATCGGTCTTCGCTGATCGGTTCCGGGCTGGTATCTTTCCGGTATGAAGGAGTTGCTGCGTCTGGCCGGCTACCTGCGGCCCTACTTGGGGCGCATGATCGCCGCCGGCGTCATGCTGGCGATCAGCGGTGTGTTGATGGCCGTCGCCATCGCCGCATTCAAACCGCTGGTGAACGAGGTCCTGCTTCCGGCCGCCGGAGAACCGGTGGCCAGTCCTCCGTCCGCGGCTGTCGGCGTGGACATTTTGGACGCCGCGAAGAAGTGGTTGCCTCTCGAACGGCTCGGGGATTGGAGTAAGAAGAACCACATCCTCGTTCCGCTGATCGTGGTTGCGATCTTCCTCATCCGCGGTGGGTTTCTTTACTTCGGCAATTACTTCACGATTCGCTCCGGCGCCAAAGTCATCCGCGATCTCCGCGCGGCGCTCTACGAGTCGGTCGCATTCCAGTCGCTCCGTTTTTATCAGGATCACTCGTCGGGAGTGATCTTCTCGCGCATCCTCAATGATGTCGCGCGCCTGCAACGCGCCTGCACGACGATGCTGGCCGATCTGATCCGCATCAGCGCGATGGTCCCGGCAATCTTGATCGCGTCCTTTATCCACGAATGGCGGATCTCCCTCCTGGCCCTCGTGGTGCTCCCGCTGATGGGTTATCCGATGGTCCGTCTGGGCCGGCGGATGCGCCGTGCCGCGACGATGTCCCAGGAGTCGATGGCCCTCGTCGCCGATCGGTTGAAGGAAGCCGTCGACGGCGTCCGGGTCGTCCAGGGGTTTGGCAAGGAACGCTTCGAGATCGGCCGTTTTCGCGACGCGGTAAACCAGATGCTGCAGGCCGATCTCAAGGCGGCGCGGGCAATCTCTCTCGCGCCCGCCGTGATGGAGCTGATCGGCGCGGTCGTCGGGGCGGCGTTGTTCTACGTTGCGGGCTACTTCATCGCCCAGCGCCAGGTCGATCCCGGCGGATTCGCCACGGTGCTGATTTACCTGAGCATGCTGTTCGCCTCAATCAAGCGTTTGAACAACATCTACGCCGAGCTTCAGGTCACGCGATCGGCATCGATCCGCGTGTTCGCCATGCTCGACGAGGAGCGGACGATCGCCGACAGGCCGGGAGCGGTCGAACTACCGGCGTTCTCGCGATCGATCGTCTTTGACGAAATTTGTTTTGGCTATGGGGACCAGCACGTGCTCGATGGCATCCGGCTGGAAATTCCCAGCGGTCAGCGGGTCGCTCTGGTCGGGGCGTCGGGATCCGGCAAGACGACGCTGGCCAATTTACTCCCGCGGTTTTATGACCCCACCGAAGGGACGGTGCGGATCGATGGCGTCGACATCCGCGACGTGACGCTCGAATCGCTGCGCCGTCAGATCGGCATCGTGACGCAGGATACGGTGTTGTTCGATGACACCGTGCGGAACAACATCGCCTACGGGGTCTCCGATGAAGCATCCCAGGAGAGTGTGATTCGCGCCTCGCGCGCGGCGTATGCCGAGGAGTTCATCGCCGACCTGCCGCAGGGTTACGACACGCGGCTCGGTGAAAAGGGGTCCAGGCTGTCCGCGGGTCAACGACAACGTCTCACGATCGCGCGCGCGTTGCTCAAGGATCCACCGATCCTGATCCTCGACGAGGCGACATCGGCGCTGGATTCCGAGTCCGAGTCCGCGGTCCAGGAGGCGCTCGAACACCTGATGGAGGGACGCACGAGCCTGGTTATCGCGCACCGCCTCGCGACGGTGCGTGGCGCCGACCGTATCCTCGTGATGCAGCGCGGCAAAATCGTGGAACAGGGTAACCACCACGAACTTCTCGAGCGCGGTGGCGTGTATTCGAGACTCTACGAGTTGCAGTTCTCGGACGCCGACGCGTAACCGTGGAACCACGTCCGAGCTTGCGGCGCGATCTGATCCTGCTGAGTTTGACGGCACTCCTGCTTTTCCTGCCGGGTCTCGGTGCCCGCGACCTGTGGAATCCGAACGAACCGACCTACGGACTCGCGGTGGCCGAGATGGCGCAGCACGGTGAGTGGCTGATCCCCACGGTCAACGGTGAACGGTTCGTCGAAAAACCGATTCTTTATTTCTGGCTCGGCCGGATCGCCACGATCGCCGCCGGTTTGAACGAATTCGCCCTGCGCCTTCCCTCGATCCTGGCGGCTCTCGTGTCGGTGGCTTACGTCTTCCTGCTCGGTAACCGTTTGGCCAGCCGGTTCTGCGGGATGGCAGCGGCGCTGATGTTCGCGACGAGCGTTTCGATCGCGACGTCGGCGCGGATGATTCAGATGGATCTGCTTGCCACCGCGTGCGTCGTCGCGACCGTCTACCACGGTCTGATCGCGCTCGAACGGCCGGGTATCCGGAGTCCGTGGCTCGCGACCGGCCTGGCGGCCGGAATCGGTTTCTTGGCCAAGGGTCCGGTAGTTTGGATCTGCGCCGCAATCCCACTCGGTGCAGCGATCGCGATCGCAGGGGAGCGTCCGCGGCTGCCGCTGCGCTCCGTCGCCCTCGCTCTCGCGGCGATGGCCGCCCCGGTCGCGGCGTGGATCGTTCCACTTGCCGCCACCGGCGAGTTGGGCGTGCTGCGAGAAACGATTCTCCGCCAGAACTTCGCGCGCTTCGTCGACCCATGGGATCACGCCCAATCGTGGTGGTACTACCTGAAGTACCTGTGGATCGAGTTGGCCCCGTGGTCGTTGCTCTTGCCGCTGGCGGTCGGCGCAGGCCCCACCGGACAGGCTGACCGTAAGCTTTACCGCATCGCCTGGATCTGGTTGATCGGGACCGTCGTGTTTTTCTCTCTTTCCGGAAGCAAACGTGCCGTCTACCTGATGCCCGCCGCGCCGGCGGTTGCGTTGCTGGTTGCCGGTCTCGCCGAACGTTTGTTCCGGGGAACGCTGGACGCGACACGTCGCCGAATCCTCGGCGGGGCGTTGGTCGCCGTCTCGGTGTCGATGCTCGGCGCCGCATGGGCGGTCTACGGATTGCGCGAGCGTTACCCGTCAAACGGAACCGCGCTGACCGTCGCGGCAATCGCGCTGTGTCTGGGCGCGGGGGTGCTGTTGGTCACGCTCGTCCTCGAAGGCCGCCAACGACGCGCCGCGATCGGTTTCATGATCGTGCTGGCGGCGTTGGAGTGCGGGTCTCTGGGTTGGCTCGCCCCGCGAGCCGATGAGTTCAAATCGGCGCGCGGGTTCGCTGGAGAGGTGGCCGCGGTCTCGCGCGGGGACGCAATCTCGGGCTACCGGCTATGGATTTGGCGCGCCGATTACCACTACTACCTCGGGAGGCGTATCGGGCGTGTCGAGACTCCCGGGGCGTTGAAACCGATCTGGGTTGGACCCGCTCGAGTCTGCTTGATCGTCGAGGAGTCGAAGCGTCAAGAGTTCCTCGCAACAACCGGGCCCGCGTTGCCGCAAGTCAGCCGCGCGGTGGGATCGAAACAGGTCGAGCTTTACTGCAATCGCTAGGTGCCGGTGTACGCCCGCCACATCAGGAACACCGTGACCGCAGCAAGCCCCAGAACCATCCAGTGCTCGCGGTTGCGCCGGAGTCTCGACGAATGCCAGCCGTCGTTGGAGCCGCCGGGCCACGGGCTGAGCCGCGGCACCAATGCGGGCACCGCCGCGTAATAAGTCGAGAAACGTTCGCCGTGCGTGCCTTGCAACCGCGCCGGTTCCACGCGTTCCTTCCGGGGCAAGTAGTAAACGAAGAAAATCACGTAGCCGCACACAAGCACGATCCAGTTCCCGTAAGCCGGGAGCGTGGCCATGATCGCGATCCCGGTGAAGATCAGAAGACGGCCCAGGTACAACGGGTTGCGTGTATAACGGTACGGCCCCGAGGTGATCAACGAGACGTTCTTATGCAGGTGTCCCGCGGCCCACAAACGTAGGGTCTCACCCAGTGCGGCGAACACGAACCCGATGGAGACGGACACCGGTGTCGGTTGCGACAAGGCGAGTAAAGCACCCAGCACCGCGTAAACGGAAAGCACTCGCAGGTTTCCGAGGTTCTTGTTGTACGTCTCTGGCTCGGGGGTCACGATCGTTGTCCCTCGTCTAGTGACGCCGTCCGCGCAGCCGATCGAACCACATCTTGATCCTGCGGTTCCGCCGGTTGACCGCGACGGCGTCTTCGCCCAGCTCGCTGACGGCCGACTCTGCGCCGCCGCCCGTCAGGTGCGCGCGTAGGCGGACGAACGAAATTTCGTCCTGCAACGCGAGTCGTTTGAAAAGACGCGAGCGCAACGGTCCGGGGTCGTCGCCCAGGGTGAAGGCCGTCGCAAAATCGACGAGCGTGACGTTGCGTTCGGCATCGATCAGAACGTCGCTCAGGTGCAGGTCCCCCAACGCGATCCCGGCGTCGTGCAGGCGTTCGAGAACCTCATGCAAGCGCTCGAAGCAAACGGGATCGACGTATTGATCACGATACTCGCCGAGTGAGCGTGAGGCGACCCATTCCGTGGCCAGCGTGACGGGGCCGAGACGCCCCAGGAAGCGGGCGACGCCGGGGATGCCGCCGGCCGCCCGGTAAGCTGCGGTTTCGCGCCTCGTCATCACGCGTCCGATCGACGCGCGGACCCACCATGGCCGGGCTCGGTAGTCTTTCAACGCGATCTGGAGCGCACCGTGGCGGTACACTAGGATGTCCGCTTTAGTGTTGTTGCGCCCACGGATTCTTCGCAAAGGTTCTTGCGTATCGAATCGATCGAGATTGAGCGATGGGTTGTCGGGCGTCACGCGCAACCTTGGGATAAAACCGTTGAGTAGGTCGGACCCGTCCAACATAGCAGAGCGCCGTCTTCCACGGCGCGCCGATCTGGCTGCCGACGGGGTCGAAAAGATCCACGCCGGTCGCTCGGTCAAGGCCGACCTATGGCGGCTCGATCTTGGGGACGGACCGATCGTGGTCAAGGACTTCGGCGGCAAGAACTGGTGGGTCCGCAGTATCGGCCGTTTGCAAATCGCGATTGAGCGGCGCGCTTACCGTCATCTTGCCGGCGTTGACGGGATCCCGCGGTGCCTCGGTCGGATCGACTCGTTGGCTCTGGTCATCGAGTATGTCGACGGGCTTCCACTGGGTATGTTGCCGGATCGCACCGGAGAAGGCCTCGCGCGTTTCGCACAGCTCGCACGGATCGTCGCCGCGATGCATGCACGGGGCGTCGTTCACTGGGACCTGCGCGCGCGTCGAAACGTGTTGATCCGGCCCGACGGTCGTCTTTTCGTCGTCGATTTCGCCAGCGCGATGTACCTGCGACCGGGAGGACTCCTGCACCGGCTTTTGTTCCGCCGGATGCGTTCACCGGACCGCTCGGCCCTGATGAAATGGAAAGAGATTCTCGAGGCCGGCGCGTTGACCGATGAGGAAACGAGATTCGTGGAACGCCACCGGCGCTGGCGCCGGTTGTGGATCTTCAACCGAAAGGGCGGTCGGCTGTGACCCCGCGTCCGGATCTGTCGCTCGTCGTTCCCGTTTTCAACGAGCGTGAAAACCTCGCGCCGCTGGTCGAGGAGATCGATGCTGTGGCTCGCCGCCGGGGCTGGTCGTTCGAATTGTTGCTGGTCAACGATGGGAGCGACGACGGCTCCGCGCTGGCGATCGACGCGTTGGCCCGCCGGCATGCGGAAGTTCGCGGGCTCCACCTGGATCGTAACCACGGGCAGAGCGCCGCTTTCGCGGCAGGGTTCGAACTCGCCCGCGGCCGCCGGATCGTGACGCTCGACGCGGACGGGCAAAACGATCCCTGCGACATTCCGGCGCTGATCGATCTACTCGGTGAGTACGATCTCGCGATCGGATATCGCATCGAGCGTGCGGATGGTCGCCTGCGCCGGATCTCCTCGTGGATTGCCAATCGCGTCCGCAACGTGCTTACCGGGGACGCGGTCCACGACATCGGCTGCTCGCTCAAGGCGTTTCGCGCCGAAGCCGTCAAGGACTTGCTCGGTTATGCGGGGATGCACCGGTTCCTGCCGACACTGGCGCGCATGCACGGGTTGTCCTGCGTCCAGCACCCGGTGCGGCACCGCCGCCGGAAGTACGGCCGCAGCAAGTACGGGGTCCTTAACCGAATCGGAGTCGCCTCCGTCGATCTACTCGCCGTGCGTTGGATGACTCGCCGGAAACTACGATACGAAGTCGTGCGGGATACCTGGGACGAGCCGACTAGTTGGACTCCGTCGTCGCGAAGTAGCCGTTACGCGAAATCACGCGTACGCCGGGGTGCCCCTCGACTTTGACCCTGACGGGCCTCCACTCGCCGTCCTTGGTCGGATCGGTCGACGTGTAGGCCAACGAGTACTGGTTCCGTAGGTCGCCGGCGATGTCGTCGAAGGCGTTACGAAGGCGACGCGGGTTCTGCGACAACAGCAACCGTCCGCCTGTCGAGTCCGACAGGCGCTCCAGCACTTCTTGGAGCGAGCCGTTGGGGCAACCCTTTGTAGCGCCGGAGCCCGGAGAGCGCGACCACACCTGCGTGCACTTCCTGTCCAGGTCCTTACCGAGCCCGATCGAAAAAACCATGACCTCGCTTCGCAGCGCCTGATCCAGGGATTCCTCGAGCGTATGCAGGCTGCCCGGTTCGAAGCCGCTGGTCGACTCGTCCTGGCCATCGGAGAGCACGACGATGACACGGCGAGCGTCGAAATCGCGCAGCATCCGCGCGGTGCGCCACACGGCGTCATAGAGCGCGGTCCCGCCGTGCGCGTTGGTCGCCATGATCGCCTGCCCCAGGAGTTTCCGGTCCGACGTAAAATCCTGAGTCACCCGCACTCGATCGTTGAACGTGACGACCATACCCTCGTCACCCTCCTCCAGCGATTCCAGGAAGCCCAACGCCGCCTGCTGCGCGGAAGCGAGGCGATCACCTTCCATGCTCTGCGAGGTATCCAGGACGATCCCCACGCGAAGCTCGCGAGGTTCCGTGGAGAAGCGCGAGATCGACTGATCGCGGCCCTTCTCGGTGACCGAGAAATCGTCCTTGGTCAAGTCCTTGACGTAGCGACCGGCGAGATCGCGCACTACCGGGTAGAGATTGACAAGATCGACAGCCTCGCGCTGGTTGATCCGAAGTTGGGTCGTTGCGATCACCTGGCTGATTTCCGATCCATCCGAAAGCCGTGCGATCACCTCGATCCGATAACCGGCCCCACTGTCGCCGGCGTCCCACTCCGTTTTCCACGGCGGAGCATCGAGTGCGGTGACCGCGACGCCATCGACGGCGAACAGCAACTGCTTGACACTCAGACCGGCGGGCAGCCGTAGTTCGGCCTCCAGCGTTGTCGGTCCCATGATCGTCTGAAGATGCCGGGGCTGGACGAACCCGACCGCGGGTTCGTCGTCCTGCTCGGCGACTCCCGGCAAGGTCATGAGGACGGCCAGCACCGCGACCGCCAATTTCGAAGACTTTTGCACGCCCGGCCCCCACTCCTCTGCCGCCCCCTCGCGGCCCTACCATTCTAGCGGTGAAGCCGGGTCTTCGCTGACCGGGGGGCATCCGACGCGGGGCGGGACCCGCTAAACTTCAGGGTTCCCGGGCGGAGGCGGTCCGGGTTCCGCTGAGGCGGGGACCCCCTGAGCGACACCAGCGTACGCCAGTTGGCCGCCGTTGGTGCCGAACCGGGTCAGGATCATCAGGCCGACCGCGGGGACCTCGAACATCAGCCAGAAGAACAGGCGGAACAGCAAGAGGATGAAGAAGCCGACGATTCCCAACCAACTCATCGCCACCACGAAGGCTGCGTACAGCGCAAAACACAGCAAGACGGCGCCGAGTGGGGACATCTCACGCCCCAACGAGCGCCCGATCCGGCGACCGAGACACAGGAAAATGCCGGCGATGCCGACCCACTTGAGCACCTTGAAGAAGAGAACGCCCGCGGGCAGTCCGACGACCGTGGCCATCAACAACGTGAGCAGGATCAGCAGCGCCAGGTAGCCCAGCAAACCGACGAAGAACGCCGAGAAATAACGCAACGGGGCTTCTCTCGAGACCACCTCGACACGCTCCGGCGCGATCGAAACGGCAGCAACCAGCGCGATGAACGCGAGCAGCAGCCCGACGGCGCGGAACCAGAACAGCATCGTGTGCATCCGCGGAGCCCAGCCGAACGGCAACGAGATGTTGACGACGTTACCGGAAAGACTGTCGCGGTCGAGGCTTCCCAGCGCGTTGACCAACATCTCGTCGATATTGGTGTTGCGCACCCTCATCTCGGAGAATACACCGACGACGTTTTGACCGATATCGGCCCCGTCCAGTTCCAGTTCGCCGAACACGACGACCACGTTGTCCCGCACCTCCCCTTCGATCCGGGCCGTGCATCCGATGCAGACCACCGGGTCGCGGTGGAGGACGTTGGCGGGAATCTCGATCTCCTGCCCAAAAACGCTAACCGACGGACCGTTGCGCACGATCCGGTCTTTTTCCTCGGCACCGCTCACGGACAGCGGTAGGCATGCCAGCAGCAATACGAGTGCGGCCCGCTTCGAACGTCGCGTAATCATTTCTCGTTCCTCCAGCCAACCGGTAGCGGGCGTTTCAGGTCGTTCCCGACGACCCAGGCAATCGTAAGCATCATCGAGACCAGACCGAGGGAGATTGTCGCAACGGCAATCGGCTCGAGCCTGGAGACCGGTTCGAGCAGAGGTGCGGCGCTTTCCAGCAGGGTGCTGAGCACGCGCCAGGGTAGGACCAGCAAACTCTTGAGCGCTCCGACGGTCGAATAGGCGGCCGAAAGAATGGCCCGCGTTCCGCCGGCGGCGCTTCCGGCAGCATCTCGAAGCGATCCGGCGCTCGGCCAGATCCACGCGACCAATCCTACAGCCGCAGCAACCGCGGCGGCCGAGGCCCAGGCCAACTGACCCTGCGCAACCCACCCAAGTTCGACTCTCGGGAGCGCCTCGACACGTTCGAGGATCTGGGCGCGGAGGTGCACGGTAGGTGCGGCCGTTTCCCGCAACGCGCTCAGGCCCTCGACGAGCGTGCGCTCTTTCCCGGCGCGCAGGCGGCAGTCCGGGCAACTCGACAGGTGGTCGTCCAGGGCACGTTCGAAGCCGAGGGCCAGCAGACCCAACTCGAGTTCGACGATCGCCATGCGTGCGCGATGACAGTTCATCCGTCTTCCCCGAAGTACGACGGATGCCGTTTCTCGATCACCTTGCGCAGCGCTTCGCGGCCGCGCATCAAACGCGTCTTGACCGTTCCGCTGGGCAAACCCAGATCGCGAGCGGTTTCATCGACCTTGAGGCCCTCGACGTACACCATGAACAGCACTTCTCGGTAATGCGGTGCGAGTTCTTCCATCGCGGTCCGGAGGTGTTCCACTCTCTGTCGTTTGGCATAGTCTTTTTCAAGCCCCTCGGAGGTGTCGGCCACGTCCGCGGGCATCTCGACGCGGCCACGTTCTTTCTTGGCCCGGCGACCGTGATCGACCACGTGGTTGGCGGCGAGACGGTAGAGCCACGTCGAGAAGGCGTGGTCGGGTCGGTAGCGTCCCAGTTGCGTGTAGGTCTTGATAAACACCTCGCTCACCAGATCCTCGATCTCGCCGGCCGTTGCGCCATAGCGCCAGGCCACGCCGGCCACCATCCGTTGATAACGCTCGACCAGTTCCCCGAAGGCGTCCCGGTCACCGTCGAGGACCGCCCGGACGAGGCCTCGGTCGTGGGCCGTTCGGTCCTCCATAACCCCTTTCGCGCCGAGTGAAACGACAGATCGCCGGAAACGGTTCCCCGGGAACCACCCGTTGCCGCGGCAGAATTGTAACTCTTTTCCTGTCAGGCCTTTGCCCGGTCGGGACGAACGACTACCATGGCGCGATGAGCAAAAAGGATTCGCGATCCCCCCACGAACTTTCGCCGGAGGAATTGCGCTGGGTCTGCAATCCAGCCGGGTTCGCCTTCGAGACGACCTCCGAGCTGGCCGGCTCCCCGATGCACATCATCGGCCAGGGGCGTGCGCGCGAGGCTTTGCTGTT
>Ga0224508_10005257_pt1 | contig 10412 bp, 6 predicted proteins | sample SF_Jan12_sed_USG_4_FD_170157 | JGI IMG/M metagenome (GOLD analysis project Ga0224508, IMG submission 170157) | Sediment microbial communities from San Francisco Bay, California, United States - SF_Jan12_sed_USGS_21 | ecosystem: Environmental > Aquatic > Marine > Sediment | place: USA: California... | reverse complement strand
GTGCCAGAGAAGTCCCTGGCGATATACGCGAAGTATGGTCCGTACAACACCGGCAGGACGGTGATGAAGAAGTCGCTGAACGCCCGCAGGGTGCGCGGCGTACGGTATTGGTAAATATGCTTGATCTGCTCGAAAGCCAGCAACATCTTCGAGAGATACTGATTGCATCTTGATACCTCGCCCGAGGCAAGGCCGGCCTGGCGGAGATCGACGCGGATGAACTGTGACAGTTCCGAAAAGCAGCGGTATACTTGCTCTTCACGCTCGTGCATTTCCGTGCGCGGCGCGCTGAACAGACCCCGGGTCGTTTGCAGCAGATTGCCGAGCAGCTTTCGGCATCGTTCCCGTTTGTTCAGATCGGCATCGTCCAGCCAGTCACGGGTCGCGAAGTAGATGGCGCGACCGTGCGCCTTCAATGAGCCGTAATCATCCAACGCCGCTTCCCTGCGTTTATAGGCGCTGTTGATGGAAAACACGATAGGAAACACGATTGCCGTTGCGATCAGGGTCAAGGGAAAATTCGCGGCGATGCCCCAGTGCAGGCAAAGATAGGTAGACAGGACAGCCAATGCAGAGACAACAATTGCCTTGGCATTGATGATAAAGGTGATGGTCTTCAGACGATCGATCATTCCGGCAAGCCCCTTGTTCACAATCTCCACTTCCAAGTGTCCCGCTGTCGCGAATTCACTGCCCGGTAACGGGTCACGCTTTGGGACATTTCCCGGTGGACGCTCTTACCGGAAATCGCCTTTATTACAAGGGCTTACGTGGACGCTACCGGTGGCCGTCTCGAAACGGGCGGGCAGTGCCCATGGAAAACGAAAATGCCCGCTCCAGGGGGCTGAAGCAGGCACTCTTTTCGTTTGCTGATTAGATAATCAGCGTCGCGACAGAAACAGGCGCAGCACGTACCAGAGCATCAACGCGACTGAAGCAAACAACTCCAATGCCGCCGCAATGTAGCGATCATCTGGGTACGTACGCATGATTTTGGACGTGTCGTACAGAATAGAAGCGCCAGCCAGACCTATCATCGCCATTGAGAAATAGGTTCCCAGATGGAAGCCGATGGCAGTGCCCATGACAATCGTACCCAGTGCAATGAGGCCGCCCCACATCAGGAAGGTCCTCAGAAAGGAAAAGTCACGGCCGCTCATCATCGCTATGGCCGTTAGCGCGACGAACGCGCCGAGCGTTACAAATACCGCGTACTCGATGACTTCCGCCCCAACCATCAGAGCGATATAGAACATGGGAATGAATATGATCGCCTCTGCCAAAATGAATGCAGCCAACGCCATGTACTGGGCCGCCTTGGACTCAACCCTGTGCGCAGCGTGACTCGCGATCCAGGAGACCACGATGAAGGCTCCGAGAACGGCCAACCATGATTTCTCGAGCATGAACATTGCCATCTGCTCGGCATAAGGCGTCTGGAAGAGCCAGTACTCAACGCCGGCAAACGCCAGAATCGCGCCGAGCAAATGCATATAAGTCTTGTTGATGAATTGCGAGCGGTCCGTCGATTCGACAATCGGCCGCTGCACGGCATCAGGAGAGAGTTCCTCGACACTCATTTGATATCACCTTGATCGGGAATTGTGCGCCCAGACTAGAGTCGTTTACTCGTCGATGCCGTGAGTCGTCTCTCAATTATGTTTTAACTTAACGCGTCTTATGCGACAGCGGTCACAATTCATCCTCTGCGAGCACGACCAGGTTGTCATCGCGCTGCAAATTGTAGGCCGTATTCTTGTCAGGGATCAGCGTAATCCCGTTATTGTTTGTTTTGTCATTTTCATAGGCACGTAGCTTTACGCCTATACAGACTTCACCGCGTTTCTGTGCAATCGCCATCATATCGGCGAAAGACACTTCAGCAGGCAATGACTGGAAGTACAGGGACGCTGGTTTCAGGTAGATCTCGGAACCGTCTTCCTGAAAAATGTCGTCATATACTTTTTCGATATCGCGACTTTCAGAAATCTGCGCCATGATCATGCTGACCAGACGATTGGAAATAATCACATCCTGCACACCGGCTTTTGCAACCAACGCATCGTTTTGTGAGTCAAGAATTTCTGTGATCAGTTTGGTGTTCGTACTCTCGGTCGGATACTGACTGAAAATTCGGCGCAACAGCAATAATGCAACTATGTTTTCGGAGTCCACGCGCGCGGCATCAACGTGTGCGTCGCCTCCAGAGTTGCCGGCAAGAATAATAATGTTGTCGTATTCGAATGGTTTGACCGACAGCAGGTCTTCGATGTTGAGACAGTCCTTTTGAATCACAGCAACGTCAATCGACTCCAGCTTCTCGTTAAGCGCATGGATCTCTGCGATTTGATCTTCGCTGGGACGCTTGAGCAGTACGTGGATTTGACTACCCTCAATAATATAGTCAGCGAATTCGCGAATGATGGCGGCGGACTTGAAGGACCAGCCAATCATCAGTTCGCGCTCGACACGTTGCTCCTGGCGTACGCCGGACAGATCATTGTCGGCGGGAATGGCTACGGGCTCATCCATGAGCTCAATCGTGGAGTCGTCGTCCGCAAGGATCAGAATTTCATCGGTAGGCTCCAGCGTACGATCGAGATCCGGATTCATTGTTATTGAACCATCAGCACTGCGGATTCCCATGGGCACACCATCCGGGAAGCGGTAGCCGATTTCGCCGAACGTACAGTTATCCCATTCCGAATCGTAGAAATACAATTCGCAGCCATCAAACGAAAGAACTTCGTTATACACGACGGACAGGCCGACCGATCTCGACGTTTGCACCAGAAGCTTGGCCAATATGTCGCTGGTATTGACCGTAATCACGTGATCCGGAAAGCTGGACCTGACGATCTCACGATGAGTGGGATTGAAGATTTCGACAACCACACTAAAGCCTTCATTGTCGATTTCATGCCCCATCGTAGCGAGCACCGTCTGGATTGCTTTGGCATCACTCGACGCTTTGTAGTCGGCGCTGTCGGTGTCCTCACAATCTGCGAGAATAATTACCGACCTGCAGGACTCCAACGACACCATGTCGAGATTGGTGAGCGACGAAACGTCACCGCTCCGAGTCACAATCCGGGTCGTTGCCATCTGCTGAACGCGAAGTCTCAGAGCATCATCCATCTCCTCCTTGTCCTTATCGGCAAGGATGACTACGCAGGCGTCCTTCTCACTTTCGTTTGCGAGCACAAGCTCGCGCAAAATTTCAGCGATTCGTTGTTCATTCCAGCCGAGGATGAGAGTGTGATCCTCTTCGATTACCTTGGATCGACCACGCTTCAGTTCGTAGATTTTCTGATCCATTGCGGTCGTGATAAAGGCGATGAGGGCGGACAACATGACTATGCCCGCAAGCCCTGCGAGTACCGCGAAAATCTTATAGGCAGCGCCGGAATAAATGTCCTGAGCCATGTTCCCGGGATCCGTCAGCTCAAGAAAAGTGATATAGAGATTGCCGAGGAAACCGATCTCGTCGTGCTGTTGCGCAATCTCAGGCGCCACCAATAACAGCACACCCCGCAACAAAGCGATAACGAGAAACGTCGCAACAAAAACGACGATGAGGGCTTTGAAGATCGAACCACCACCCTTTGCCATGAACGAGTCAAAGCGATAATGCATGCGCGTCTTTCGGACATCCGTTGCAGGTGGCGCCTCCACGACGCGCTTGTCCGTTATCTGGGTGAGATGCCTGAGCTTTGCGGTGGCCGTCAGGTCGTACGGATTGGTGTTTTCATTATCTTCATCGGCCGGGGCAGCTGTTGGTACAACCACTTCCTGCTTTGCCGCCACCGTATCGTTAGCGGACGGTGCAAATTCCGCCTCGCTATAGGCGCCTTGCTCATCAACCAGATAGACGACCGCACCAATCGATCTCAGGCTCCCTGCTGCCGCCCGCGCGCGCTCCCATTCCATGTCTTTAGCGAGCGTGACTGCCGCACCGGAGAACAGACGATCAATGACGTCCTCGTTTTTCCGGAATCGTTGGGCAAAGCGATTCCTGACATCACCGACAGAATAGCCGTCAGCGACCTCACCTTTGAATGCGATATTGAAGAGCTTGCCCATGCGATCAGCCTCACCTCATCCGCTGACGGCGCCGTTTCAGAGCCCAAAAATACAACGACTGGCGCCCCAAAAAGGCAACGCCGGTCACAGATTTAGTAAAATTGGGCTTGCCGGGAGGGCTATGCCGCTCTGTCCTGACAGGCAGTGGCGATCAATTCAACTACTCGCCAACCGCCTGAAACTCGTAGACGGCCTCCACGATCGGAGACATGGGCTCACCATAGCGGCCGATCCAGTCGTGGTAGATCCGGCGAATCCTCGCATTCCGGTACAGGCTGGCAAGGGCGCGATCGACAACCAGACGAAAGTCGGTGTCGCCACGTTTCAACATCAATGCATGTGGCTCGAATGAAAATACGCTCGAACTGATGGTGTACGATGCGGCGTCTGCTGATTGCATTACCTGGCCGATAATCATTGCGCGATCGGTTGCATAGCCGTCAACCTTGCCGGCATTTAACAATTCCATGCCTTTTGCATGCGAGTCAATGATTCGGAGCGTAAATCCGAGTTCGTTAACTTCGCTGAAATCGCGCAACGTCGCATGCGTCGTCGTTCCTTCAATCACTGCAATGGTCTTTTTTTCCAGGTCATTGATCGACGGAATTGGTGACTTCTTGAGAGACAGCACTGCACCGCCCGTAATAAATGTCATCAGTGAAAAATCAACGCGCTCACGACGTGACAGAGTAACCGTTGATGCCCCGCACTCGATGTCAACGGAACCGTTTTCGACGGCACTCAGTCGATCCTCCGGCAGCACCAGCGGCACGTAGCTGACCTTCATCTCTTCGAGGCCCGTGGCTTTCTTGACGGCCTTGGCAACGGTGCCACAGAGCGCTATCGTGTAACCGGCGGGTTTTCCCTGTTGGTCGATAAACGACAACGGTGGCGCATCGGGCACGAACCCGATCCTGAATTCACCGGAGTCAGCAATGCGCTTCAGGGTACCAGTCAGTTCTTGTGCCGCTGCGGTGGTACAAAGAAAACATGCGGCTAACAATACAATGGAGAGGCGTCGCATCAGAATTTCCTCGTTAATGTCTACCCCGAAAGGATATTGAGCTGATACATCGTAATAAGAATCGGTGATGGGCGAATACCGATGCGGTTTCAGGCTGTCAACCCGACCAACGAGTATACACATCGTAATCCTGCTTTTCGCGAATTCTACCCGGACGGCATGGAAATCTCGCCAGCTCGAAGAATGTATGTTTACCCGGGTTTGATTTATCAGGTTCGTTCGTCCCGACGATGGCCCGATGCAGGAAAATAGCGAGTTCTTAGCCGTTTCGCCAGGTCTAGATCCCCATCTTGGCAATAGCGTCGGCGAGTTCACGCGTTATTTGTTCAAGGACAGGGTGATTCGCAGCAAACCTCGACTCCAGTGTCTTGACGCGATCGAGCATCGGCTCAATCTCCGTACTGTCGGAGTCTTCGAGCTGTTCTACATCGCGGTGCAGGTGTTGCAAGATTTCACGGGCTTCGATGTCGACATCTTCGGCTCGCTGCAATTCCTTGTAGAGTTGGGCGAGAATCGCTCTGATATTCTTCATCTTTATTAAATTACCTTATTAATTCTGCAATGTCTGTGAACGATCATAATCCATGCCGGCACCGGCCGTCAGGAATCTGCATCAAGTTGCAGCAATAGATCTCGTTTTTTAGTCCTGATTGCTCCAGATCGGGGACGCGCGACGCTGAATGCTTGCGTCGAATCGGTGACCAGGGGCGGACGAAGTCTCTAAAGCCGGATCGGGGCCGGTCCCGCTGACGATCCGAGACGGGTTCATCGCCGGTTTTCTTCGGTATTCCGCGCCGTGCGGACTCGAGGTTCGCTCCGGTTCGGGAAGACGAGGCCTCGCGGGACCTTACCATGGTTGCCGCGCACGCCGAATTGCGCAAGAATAAAACCACCCTCATCTCACCGTCCTGGAACAAGCCATGCTTCGTCTCAATGTGAACGGCACCGAGCATGCAGTTGACGTCGACGGCTCGACGCCGCTGCTTTGGGTGCTGCGCGATAACCTTGGTCTGGTTGGAACGAAATTCGGGTGCGGTAAGTCGTTCTGCGGCGCCTGCACCGTGCACCTCAACGGCAACCCGGTTCGCTCCTGTTCGCTCGCCGCCAGTCGTGGCGTGGGTCAGAAAATCACCACGATCGAAGGGCTGGCCGGTGAGGACGGCACACTTCACCCGTTGCAGGATGTCTGGATCGAGCACGACGTCCCCCAATGCGGTTACTGTCAGGCCGGTCAGATCATGGCTGCGGCCTCACTCCTGAAACGAAACCCGATGCCAAGCGACGCCGACATCGATACGGCCATGCAAGGCAATCTGTGTCGCTGTGGTACTTACATTCGCATTCGCCAGGCGATTCATGCTGCCGCAAAGAGACTCACGGATAAGGGGGAGGTCACATGAAAGGCAATGACCCCCGGTTTTCTCCCAACACGAGCCTGCGCGAAGTCGTCCGCGCTATCGAAGCCGACAGCCAAACCACGACGGCGAGCGATCTCAGCAGACGCTCTTTCCTGAAGCTTTCGGGTGTGGCCGGTGGAGGGCTGGTCCTCGCCCTCTGCCTGGGTGGTACATCCCGCGCGCTTACAGCGGCAGGCAGCCCGCTGACCACCGAATTCGTCCCGAATGCCTTTATTCGAGTCTCCCCCGACGGGTCGATTCTTATTTACTCGAAGGGCCCGGAGATCGGCCAGGGCATCAAGACCGCCTTTCCAATGATCATTGCCGAAGAACTCGACGCCGATTGGTCGGATGTTCGCGTGGAGCAGGCGCCAATCAATACGGCGGTGTATGGTCGCCAGAAGGCCGGTGGTTCACGCTCGATCGCAATGAGCTGGGATCAATTGCGCCGAGCCGGCGCGGTGGCCCGTTCCATGCTGATTTCAGCCGCGGCAGAGCGCTGGGGAGTACCGGCAGCGGAGTGTACGACCGAAGACAGCATGGTCATTCACCGCAGCAGCGGCCGTCGCCTGAACTACGGCGAGCTTGCCGACGAAGCGGCTGCACTTCCTGTTCCGGCGGACGATTCGGTCACGCTCAAAGAACGTAAAGATTACAAACTGCTCGGCAAGCGTGTCTCGGGCGTCGACAACTACAAGCTTGTCACGGGGCAAGCACTGTTCGGCATCGATCAGGACGTGCCGGGCATGCTCTATGCCGCCTATGAAAAATGTCCGGCAACCGGCGGTCGCGTTCGTGCGGCGAATCTCGATGCAATCCGTTCGTTACCCGGGGTCAAGGATGCCTTCGTGCTCGAGGGTAACGGTCTGACCACGGAGCTTATGCCCGGTGTTGCCATCGTCGCAAGCTCTACATGGGCGGCCTTCGATGCCAAGCGTCAGTTGCGTGTGACGTGGGACGAGACCGACGCTTCCAAGGATAGCTGGAGCAGCGCGGTCAGTCGGGCGCGGGAGCTGGCAGCGGAGCCCGGTGAGGACGTCCTAATCGATAAAGGCGAAGTCGATCACGCCTTCGCGAGCGCTGCGGCCACGGTCGAGGCGTTTTACACGTATCCATTCGTTTCACATGCGCCGCTCGAACCTCAAAATTGCACGGCCTGGTACCGGGACGGCGGCGTCGAGATCTGGGCTCCGACCCAGACTCCCGACAGCGGGATTGGTAACGTCGCACATACTCTGGGGATCGACCGGGACCGCATAACACTCCACCAGACACGGGTCGGCGGCGGTTTCGGCCGGCGCTTGATAAACGACTACATGTGTGAGGCTGCGGCCATATCAGAGCACGTCGGTGCACCGGTCAAACTGCAGTGGACGCGCGAGGATGACATGGCCCACGACTTCTACCGCCCCGGAGGGTTCCATTCACTCAAGGGATCGGTCGATGCCGCCGGGAAATTGTCCGGCTGGCAGGATCACTTCATCACGTTCTCGGAAGATGGGCAGACCCCGATCAGCCGCGGCGACTTACCGGATACCGAGTTTCCGGCTCTTCTGGTTGCGAACTACCGTACCACTCAAACCATGCTCCCCTGGACGACGCCGAGCGGGCCCTGGCGAGCGCCACGTTCGAACGCGCTCGCGTTCGTGATCCAGAGTTTTCTGCATGAGCTGGCCGTAGCGGCTGGACGCGATCATCTCGAGTTTCTTCTGGAGGTGATGGGCGCGCCGCGCTGGCTCGAGCCTGGTAACGACCGGTCGCTCAACACGGCTCGCGCCGCTTCCGTGATCAAGCTCGCAGCTGAAAAAGCCGGCTGGGGCAAGCCGTTGCCCGCCGGGCGCGGCCGCGGGCTGGCCTTCCATTTCAGTCACGCGGGCCACTTCGCCGAGGTTGCGGAGGTCAGCGTGGACCGAAACAAGACGCTCACGGTCCACCGGGTGACCGTGGCGGGAGACATCGGTCCAATCGTCAATATGAGCGGCGCTGAAAATCAGTGCGAAGGGGCGGTGATCGACGGCTTGAGTACGATGCTCGGTCTTGAAGTCACGATGGAGCAGGGCCGTGTGCAGGAATCCAACTTCGATCAGTATCCGCTTCTGAGCATCGACGCTGCCCCACAGGTCCAGGCCCACTTCATCCAGAGCGACTTCCCACCGACGGGTGTGGGCGAGCCCGCGCTGCCACCGCTCGCACCGGCGGTCTGCAACGCCATTTTCGCCGCGACCGGTTATCGTGCGCGCACGCTCCCACTAAGCAGGGAAGGCTTCCGGACCTGAACAGCCAGCTTACAGGGTGTCGAGGAGTGTCCTTTCGGATGTGTCTTAGCTTAATTGGCAATCTGACATCCGGCCTAGATTGAATGGGTGGCCAGGGATAGCTTGCATCACTCAACCATCGACACGCGGATTTTCAGTGAGCAGAATTCACGATCCTAGGTAACCCAAGATAACCCAATCAAACGTTTAGCCGCAGATAATTAACACCGTACGTTACCTTGAGTGACGGTAGATGATCCTGGTTTGGGCACCTGAGTGGGCACCACCAATTCCGTATCCACGAAACAGAACCTGACGTCGCCGGAAATTAACTCCGGCGGGCTCCCCTGTGCCGTCATTGGGCTATCACCTTCAGGTGCCGGTCGAAGAAATTCATCATCAGCTGTGTGCGGTGCACTTTGATACCCGGTTCCCGAAAGGCGTGCGTCTCACCCGGATACAGCATGCTCTCAAAAGGAATTCCCTTCATTTGCAATTCCCGGAACAGAAGGGTGCTGTGATTCAACAACACGTTGTCGTCCGCCATGCCATGAATAACAAGTAACGAGCCGCTTAGCTTCTCCACATGGCTCGACACGTCGGCCAGATCGTAACCTTGCGGATTAGCGGATGGCGTCGACATATAGCGCTCGGTGTAGTGCGTGTCGTACAGACGCCAGTCGGTGACCGGGGCGCCAGACACGCCTACTTTGAACGCATCCGGAGCCTGCATCATGGCCATCAGGGTCATGTAGCCGCCGTAGGACCAACCGTATATGCCAATGCGATCCGGATCTACGAATCGTAATGTCTGCAGATATTCAGCGCCCCGTTTCTGATCGCGCGCTTCGATTCGGGCCATCTGCTTGTAGATGGGAAACTCGAAGGCCGTACCGCGGTGAGCGCTACCACGATTGTCCAGCGAGAAGACGGCGTAGCCCTGTTGCTGCAAATACTGATGGAAGACGATATCGCGACCCCAGCGGTCATTCACTACCTGTGCACCGGGCCCGCCGTAAACGTAGATGACGACCGGATAGCGCTTACCGGGATCGAAATCGATGGGCTTCAACAAAGAGTAGTAAAGTGTTTGACCATCCTCGGCTTTGAGCGTACCGATCTCCGGAACCTGATGGCGGTCGATATACGGAAAATACGGATGAGTCTCGTCCAGTGGATTTTCCACCAACCAGGTCAGCCGGGAGCCCCCGGCATCATGGAGGCTCACACGGGGTGGGGTGCTTCTGCTGGAAAAGGAGTCGATGTAGGCACCACCGGTTTCCGCCATGACGGCTTCGTGCCATCCGGGGCGCGAGGTGACTTTGCGGACAGCCCCATCTCCGTCGCCGATTAACGGCGTTTCATACAGGTGTTTCTCAAGTACCGAATCCGCAAAACCGTCGAACAGCAGCACGCCGCGATCCTCGTCGACGGAATGCAGTTTGCCTACCGCCCACTTTCCGGAGGTGACCTGGGCCAGCTCCCTGCCACTAAGGTCGTAGCGATACAAGTGCTGGAATCCGGACCGTTCCGAAGCCCAGATAAACTCGCCCGGTGATTGCTTCAGAAACTTGAGATTCTCGTGAAGATTGATCCAGACATCGCTGGTTTCGGTTAACACAATGCGGCTTTTGCCGCTGACCGGATCCGCAG
>Ga0224508_10005256_pt1 | contig 10413 bp, 8 predicted proteins | sample SF_Jan12_sed_USG_4_FD_170157 | JGI IMG/M metagenome (GOLD analysis project Ga0224508, IMG submission 170157) | Sediment microbial communities from San Francisco Bay, California, United States - SF_Jan12_sed_USGS_21 | ecosystem: Environmental > Aquatic > Marine > Sediment | place: USA: California... | reverse complement strand
CGGTGTACCTACGGCGGCTTCGGCAATCCGCATGGTCTGTGGAAACAAATGGGCAGTCGCACTACTCATTACTTCACGGGCAGACGAAAAATTTTCGTCGTGTTTACCATGGAAAAAATGAGTAAACTCATGGTCCACCAGGCCCTTAAGATACACTGCATAATGCAGTGGTGACTTCCAGGCGTCCTTATCCATTAAGGTGTGATTGGTACCCATGGCTGTGCCATCATATTCACCGGCCACACGGCCGCCACCTGTTTCTACTGAAAGCAATGGATAAAAATTTTCAAGTTTGGCACCAGCTGAAAAGGCATACAGTCTGGCTGTGGCTTCAAAGGCCATCAGATATTTAGCATGGGCCATGGATCCACCTTTGTAATCTTTATAGCCCACATCTATCTTGATGTCCTGCTGCTCCAATGGCGTGTAGGGTATCTCCTGGCCTTCATAAGGACCGCCAAAGGCTTCCGGTTTCTGTGATTCGTTCCAAATATCAGTAACGACCTTGACCAGGTTGTTATAATTTTTATCGGTCTTGCTCCGCTCAATGGTTTTTTTCCATTCAGACCGTTTCGCCAGACCATACCATTTTGATTTTACCGTGGCCCGTTGAGCTGTCAGCGGGTCAATAGCAAACTCGGCAACGATCTTGTCAGCCAGCTGCTTGGCGTCGTATTTTAACTCCATGCGAGAGTCGGTCAGCGGATAATAATTGCCACCAGGCGTTTGAGTGGTGGTCACATCGATAAGCAGCACGCCAGGAAAGCCCTCATTGTAAATGTTGTTGATACCCTGGGTCAGCTTGGCTCCGGTCTGCTTGTCCACCAGCCGGATAATCATTTTTTTATCGTATCCCTTTGGCGCTTTGGGATAATATTTCATCGACAGATCGGACTGGTTATCACCAGGATTTACGACATCGTGAAACTCTTTAAACTTTTTTCCTTTAAACGGATTTTTAACAGTCTGGCCATTGAAAGTGGCCTTTACGTTGGATGGATATTCTGTGGTCTCGACATAGCGCACAGAATCCCAGTCAATAATATTAGTGTCGGCCTCCACTCGGATCATGGTACCTTGCCTGGGTTCATCCAGCGTGCCTACCTGATCGGCTTCCTGGGCCTTGATTCCATCGTGCCAGTTATCCCTGGTTGCGAGAAACCAGGTGGATGATTCGTGCGGACCTAAAATGACAGCTTTGGCAATCCCAAATCCACCGAAGCGTCCGATCAGATCCTTGCCGGTGCCGTGCAGGGCCAGAAACTTGTCCCTGATATCCACATCAGACATACCGACACCGTTGTCAGTGATCTGAAAGCTGTTGTATTGGGTGAAATAGTCACCAAAGGCAATGCCGTCCAAATTTGAAACTACCATCTGACGGCCCCTAACTGGATAGTCTTCACTTCCAGATTCAAAACGACCCTTATCATAGGCAAGGATAGCAATTTCACCCTTTTTAATCTGACCGGTCTCGATAGCTTCCAGGGTAGCATCCAGTGAATTTTGCAGACCCTCACGGATGCTGATATTGCCAAGATAAGAAGTATATGGATATTTACTTTTGGCCTCGTTATTCCAGGCCCTGGCTACATTAACACCGTAACCGGCTGCCACTTTCTCGATTGAATATTTCACACCAAACTGACCAGCCGGATCCGGATTGCCCAGCAGGGTCATGCGTGTGTGATTGGCTCCGATCAGATTGTCCTGAACCTCTTTGATTGCAGCTTCCACCTTGCGCCGATAGGCATTGTCTTTTTTATATTTATTAGTCCGGCGTGCCGCTATGATGCCACCTTCCACGGGGATCGGATAGGTGCCGTCGTAGATATCACTCCTGGCAAAAGTGTCAGAGTCCCAGAACATTTTTTGCAGCTGAGTAATTCGGGCTTGTAGCTTCGGCAGGTTATTTCTGACAAACTCAAAATTAAACCAGCGCCCTGGCGTGGTATCGATCTGCAGGATCTGCTCTTTCATCTGGTCGTGCAGCTGGCCTATCACGCTGTCATATTCTTTGTCCAATAGATCTAACACGTCCTGGACAGCCTGGATCTCGGCCTCCTCTTTGGCCATGTCCATGTCCCGATAGTCACTGGTCAAGTCCCGAAGACGTTTGGCGACTCCAGGATCAAAGCGCTTACCCATTTTTTTAAGACAGTATGCGAGTGTTGCCATTAGTCAAATAACCCCGCTTCGGCCATCATAATAAGTAACTCCAGAAAATCTTTGTCATCTTTTAAAGCCAGCTCGATCTCGATGTCTTCATAAGCAATCCGATATTTGCGCCTGGCCGCTGATGACGGGCCAACCACAACAACATAGATCCCAACACGACCATAAACAGGGAAAGAAAGCCACGGCATGGATCCAGCCGTGTGTTGTCCAAAACGCAAAGGGTAAGCCATGTCGGATCCAAATTATTTTAACGGGCCTTGCCATTGTTATGGAAAATTAATTGTAACTGAGCTTCGGTTTCCGTTTTCATCGACCGTCATAATCACAGCATCGGCTGTGTCGCCATGGTTTCTGAAAGTAATGCTGGTCGTGCCACCACCAGTAGCTATACCGGTCAGTGTCGCCAGGATCGCAAACAAAGAATCCCTCATGCTGACAGGGTTTGACGGATCCACGATTCCATCCAGGGTAGTTACGGCCACCAGGTTAGCATCTTGTTGAGTCAAACTGTTTGGTACCACAGCGCCGGTCGTGGCGTTGGCATAATTCACCTGGACAAAGGCAGTAGTCAAGATGGGATCCAGACCCGTAACCAGGTCTGACTCCACCGCTGTCAGCGTACCGTCGCTTATTTTGCAAGACTCAAAACTCGGTCCAGGCCTGGCTTCAAAACCAACCTGGGCATTTATAAGTGTAACAAAATAAATAGCCCGATCACCAGTGTCCGGATCGGTTTCTACGTTACCCGCAGCGTTTAATAATTTATCATAACTTTGGGTAGTAGGCTGCCACTCCAGATATCGCAAAGTATCACGCAGATCCGGAATGGTAATGTTTGTGGATGGTGCCGCCACAGTTATCTCACGGGGAGAAGCGTTCCAATCTACTGATACATCGCTTCTGACTGACATAGTCTTTTCTCCAAGTCCTTTAAAACATGATCTAACTGTTTAATTTTGCTGCGCTCACTTTCAATCACTTTCTTGAAGGTTGCGATATTTTTATCACAATCCTTAATGTTACGCTCCATTGCTTCCTGGTCGTATTCCTTGGGATGTTCTTTAAGCAAAAGTATCAGTTTTTCCTGCTCTAACTTTTGTCCCTTTATATCACCCCGATAGGCCCGAATGACCTGGACACAGCGGTTTTTCATTTGTTTGAGCTGGTCCATATCGGATCTTATGCTTTTGGGCGGCGGCAGGTTTAACTTAAATAAATTGTCCATTATGTCTGCGGGTTTCTAATAATGTTCTGGTTGAGGCCACCGGTCCCGATTAAAACCTCTACTGAAAAAGGCTCAATCTTGTAAGATCCACCGGTTAAAGAGTTACGGCCACGAAGCAGCGCAGGAATATCCGCATCATAAACCAGCGACACCGATTCACTACCAGGTGACGCATCGGTCCCAGCTGTTTCGTAAACATACATCAGCGGGACATATACTTCGTCAGCGGTCACATAATCCTCTATCACATCATTGGCCACATAGGCCACCCCACTCCAGGATGTAGTTTTTACGGTCGTGGTCAGCTCGTCATCACCGACAATCTCCAGGACGTAAGCAGATTCATCGTTGTCGGTATCTCGGACCAAATCACCGACCTTGGCCGTAGTAAGAAACGACGCTCCGGAGTCTATCAGGGTATCAGTATCTCCACCGGTAGCCGTACCGGAAAAAGTCTGGGCCAGCGTGAAGGTGCTGGTTGCCCAACTCGAAAAACGATAATAGTCTTCACGTTGAGCTGAGATGTCATTCACTACCACATGGCCGCCAGCGGTTTTACCTGGCTCGTCCACGGCAATAGCCGTGCTTACAACAATAGAGTTAGCACCTTTCGAGACGCCAGCCCCTGTAATATTGTAAGTGTCTTTTTCAATCTCGCCGCCCACTGCAGTAAGCCGATGTATGGTGATCCAGTCGTCGATTCGGGTATCACCAATATCTAATGCAATCTGCACCGGCTCTTTGATTTCTGTGTTGCCTTCATCGTCTGTCGTTTCATATTGATTAGCGTCACCAGCCACTCGATTATTAGGTACCACACCTGGCGCAAAGAACCATTTGCCACCGGCAAACAAACCAAGCGGACTTGATTTAATCGGTGTGATTTTAAACGAAGTCGGACCAGTAACATAATCCGCCGATCCATCGTCATCGATCTGGTCAGTATCATTAAAATCACCACGGGTGTTACGCAGAGTTAAGATCTTGGGCGTGGTATGGTGGGCCACAATCGTACCTCTGGCCCCGCTGTTTTGCTGGGTGACAGTGCTGCCTTCCGCCATGGTCCCGCTTAAAACGGTGTACTCGATCCGGTAACTGATACCGATATACTGTTCAGCTTCGATACCGTCTGAATCACCCGTGCCAGTATTGCCACGCCGGTAAGTGTATTGCACCCACGGGTAAGCATCCGTAAAGACCTCGTCGCTGACATCCAGGACAATGGAGTAATATTCATTGGTGCCATCCTGGTCCACATCAAAAGTATTATCAGCCCCGAAGGTAACACCAAGGCCAGCCAAAGCCGCCGCATTGACATTGGTCACGGCCCCACTGCTGGCAGATGTACCGCTGTCATCGTTATTGTTAATGGCTTCTGAACCATCAAAAGGTATCGGCGGCGACTTGCCAATGTAGTAAAACTCCAGCGTGATTGTCGGATTGGATCCGGATGTGGCGGTAATGATAGCACGGCCACCGTCTGTTTGACCCTCTACTTCATCTCCGACGTTCCAATTACCCGCCGATGTACCCAAGGTAACTGATCCATAACCTTCATTGACATTAAGATCATTACCGGTCTCCATGGCCAATGGTGTTCGGGATCCGGAAAACAGATCCGCCACAACAAAAGAATAAGATCCTGTAAACTTACGGGCAAAAACAGAAGCAAATCCTTCGTCAATAAAGGTTGCTCGGCTGGTAAGATCACTGCTCTGGTCGGCCACCAAAATATTGGTATCTATCTGACCGTCAGCAAACCAATCCTGGTCGTCCTTATAGGCTGTAACCAAAGCATCCGGTGCCGTGTCGCCACTTTGGACACCCTGGTAAAAATACTGATGGGTATCCTCAAGTAGAGTGGCAATGCCTTCCGTGTTGTAAACACCGGTCCACTGCATCTCACCGGACGTGGCAGCTGCATCCTGGGAAAGACCAGCCCCACTACCTGTTGGCACAGATATGGTTGCGCCAGTGCTGTCCCAATCATCACCAGCCGCAAAGCTATCCGGCCGGACCCAGGCCGTACCATTGGATCCATCAGTTACAAAATCCAATAGGGTACCAGAATCACCATCGGTATGGACAATGGTTTTGCCTATGTCACCAGGCACAAGATCGGTCCCACCACCCACGGTATAGTCAAAACGCACGATACCGACATTGGAAGTAGTTACCCGTAACCAGCTGGCCGTTTTCAACGATCCTGTCTTCATGTGTTCAACGCTATCAGGGCTGATAAACGCAGGATTTTTATCACCAGCATCACTGATGCCAAAGGTAAACTCAGTGGGTGTCTGCTTGGTCATAAAAGATCCATCATCCATCTGTGTACCCTGATGAAACAGAACCTGGAGCGCATTAAAAACGTCCAGCATACTATCCGGTGCGGCTGCGCCACCGGTCCAGACCAGGCGTTTCTGACGATTTTCGCCCAGATAGTAGACTGTCCAGTTTCCACTTAAAATTGTATCAGACATTTCAAATCCTCCTTTAAGTTTGGATCTCCATTACAACAGTTACAGTAAATCCGATATTTTCAATTACACCAACACCGGATTTACTTTTATATTGAGTACCGGCAACAGGAAACTCCCGTGTTCGCCAGTAAATATCCACATCGGATCCTGGATAATTATAATTTTCAGTAGCTACGCCGGAGCCATTGCTGTCCTCATTTATAATCTCTAAATCGGTAAGGGTTTCATAAAGCGCACATCTTACGTTGGCCACCGGATCATTGTTTTTATCAACCGTGTTGATCGTCACCGGCACCGTAGCCTCAACCGTTGTCGATGCACCGGCACCGTTTCGGATACTTGGCGGATCTCCTTGATTGGTTACAGAAATTGTGATCGACCCACCTGAATCATTAAAGATCGCTGCCCTGCTGGAATATAGGGAGTGGGTTTCACCGCCTGATCCATCGGTCAAATTTACCCTGGCAGTATCTGCTATGGCAGACGCCCTGGTCGTATGTAAAGATAAGGTCGTCGTGGTAATAAAATTGACGTAATACTTGGCCAGGTCCGTTAGTCCGATGGTATCCGTGCCACCTTCATCATTGTAATAGACTGCTTCACCATCGATAAACCCGTGAGCAGCATTGGTTGTAATGACTTCGGCTGAATCATCGATGCCGGTAATCGTATGAAATTTCCAGCCGTTGTCGGCCGGACTCCAATAACCTGTGAATTTATTTGCGTCCGAAGTAAACGGTGATCCGGTAGTAGTCACCATCCGTATTGCATGGCCTTCTTCATTAGCCGCAAGCGCAAACTCAGTCTCTACAATTCCAGCCAGCGTCAATGCGGGATCAATAAGGGCTTCGCCTTCTTCAGTGGTTTGCTCTGCTATTTTGGCTCCTGTCAATGTCCCACCGTTTAACAGGATTTTTCCTATTCCTACAATTACTGGACTAATATCAACGCCAGTATATAGCGTTACCCTTCGGCATTGCAGAAATGTGCCACCAGTCACATCAGAATTACCGGACACCACAAAAGAAGATATCGTTGTCTCGTCAGCCGAATAAGGATCAGCGTTATCCACACCATTGGTTGCCACCCAGCTCCCGCTTAATGTCTGTACTTCAACCACGTTGCCGCTGATTGCACGGACAATCCCTACACCATCATTGCCGCCATCTCCATCACCCGTGATCGGCCCACCCACAACAAAGTTGGCAGCCGATGCCAAGGTCATGGAAATGGTGACAGTAAAATCAAATCGAGTATCTGGCTGCCTGGTCAGGCTATGATTTTCCCTGCTTGCTCCATCGGTTAGGCCGATGCCGCCATTGGTTGATTCGATGGATGAAATTGTCGTATCGTCCGAAGAATAAGGGATATTATTATCTACTCCATTACCCGCAACCCAAGCGCCAGTAAGTGTCATCACAGTGACATCATTGCTATTTACCGCCACCACAATGCCTTCTCCTGTATTGCCGCCATCCCCATCTCCTGCGATTTCAGTGCCTTCGATAAATGAAGAAGCATCTGCAAGCACTAACCTAACATCACCTTTCTGTGCTGCCCATCTTGAATCCGATAAAGCAATGGCATCATCGGTGATTTTCTTTACCCAATATATCGTCGCATCCGTCAGCCCACCTACAGGATTAGAGCCACCTTCATCCGAATATAAAACAGGATCGCCTGTATCCAAACCATGAGCAGTAATATCAATTTCATTGTTTGCAGCATCGACTGAAGAAATATTATCGAAGTAATGCTTCACGCCAGACTTGCCCGTTCCTACAAGTTGGCAGTTTGCTAAATCAATGTCGCTGGAAGCATTGCCGATACCCGTTATAAGTCCTAAGTGTCCGGCATCATGTAGACCCGCCACAAATATTACGATCTTATTTGAATCTTGGAAGCCCGTCGCCGTTAAATTCCCAACCGTTAATGTCACCGCACTGTAAAGGACACCCTCTTTGGAAATGACACCGCCCCATCTATTATCAATGTCGCCTTCGTCTTCATCGATAAAATCTTGAAAGCCACCTGGCGTACTGCCGCCGTCACCACCCGTTAGCGTTAATCCGGTACCCGAAGTAAGATAATCAACTGCATCGATAACAATATTGTCGTCCCGTACCGTATCTGAAAACATTGCCTGGATAGCATAATAATCAACCGCTGTAATTACTGGCGTTCCCCAAACTTCATCGATCCATTCAGTAAGATTAGGATCAATCGCTGTTACTATCCAACCACCGGCAGGTGGGTATGTGTCCTTTCCGTGAATATAATATAAATTGTAATTATCCTGGTCACTACCGACACGGTTATTCAGGCCGCCAGTTATGAGTTGATCTGATCCTGGGTCATTCTGTCCTCTGTCCAGTAAAACTCCAAGGGTCGTTATTAAGTTTTTGAACAAGACGACCCGTTTAGGTGAAGTAAAATCAACAGTAGCCGCCGCTTCATATTCACTACCACCAAGGCTTGTCGTTGCCTTAATAGAAATTGCACCAGTGCCTTGAATGAAAAAGTCATTATTCAAAGCTGCTTTGTTCGTAGTATCAAGGATGTCCCAGTTGCCTACGGCATCGGCATCATCGACTCTTGTTCCGTCAAAAGCTACGGCTACGGCAGCCATTAAAGACCCCTTCCCACAATGCGCTGGATACGCCTTTCATAAAAATTAAGTACAATGACAGGATGCTTTGTTGATACCGACATTCGATCAATGGTTTGTCTACCCTGTATTGTTATTTCTTGCCGATCCTTTAAAGGTTTGGCCTCAATCGAATTTTCTATTCCCTTTGAACGATCAAAAAGCATCAGACTTATATCCGGTCTGTCTTCCTCATTGCCGAATCCATTTTTCCATAAACAATTATAATCAACGCAAGCCTTTGGCCTTTTATCCGTTCCGTGGGCTTTACAATTCAGGCAAGAGGCTCCTGTATATTGAAGCCTTCCCCTTTTAATCGGTTCTGATAATTCCAAGTGAGGACAGTGAACCATGGCATCCTTTTTAAATTCAGGACTATCAATTCTTTGATACACACAACAAACAATGCACTTCCCGCAATCTCTCATATTACCGCCCACCCCCCTACAACCAGACTATAATATGCCACCAATGTCGGGCCGGACATATCCCAGGCTTCCAATCTATCCAATTCCAAATTGGGCGTAATACACATATCCGTTGTATCTAATCCAGCATTTTCAAATATCTCCACTACCCTTGAATAATCAGACGGATATCCACCACCTGGCCCATATACTTGACTGATTCTAAAGGTCGCCATAGCAGTAGAAAAATTCCTGACCGTTGCTCCGGTTTTTGATGCCTGGGCTGATTCGGCCGCAGTGACAATTTTATATATTTCATGGCAAGTAATGTTCGATACGGGCGGCGCTCCCGCTGTTCCAACCCTTTGTCCGCTTGTCCACCCATTTTGAACCGTACCGATTGCATCAGAAGACGGACCTTCCGAACCGAATATTCCCCATAGTACTTCATCGACATAGTTAATCAGGACGGCCGTTCCTGAATTTGGCGAACCGGTTGCCGCCTGGGATTGAAAAGCCGTAACATCTTTGATGCCAAAAGCAACATCAGGCGTAAACGCCGTGGCAATCATGGCTTTAGCGGTCGGTGCAGTGGTTGTCCAGGTAGCAACTAAACTTCTTGTACGGGCAGTGCCGGCATTATAAATCATAGATGCAATTCTGGTGACAACATTGTTGCCGGATACCGTAACTACTGGCTTGACAATACGTTGACCCCATTTTATGACAGGACTACCGGACCCAACATCATAGCTAATACCAGCAAGTAGTAAATCTCCAGGTTGTAATTGAAAACTGGAAACAGTCACCGTAAGACCCGCACTCTTATCAGGAGCTGTCCCTTTCGCCGTCCGCACAATCGCCATGCTTTACTGGTCTCCATTTTTCTTGCGCCATTCTTCACGGTGCGTTTCAAGTTTATTAGATAGATCCTTCAGACCCAGCTCCAGCCGTGTATCTGTCTGTTGCATAGTTTGTTGCACAGTTTCGATCTTGGTAATGCTGCGGCCCATGACCGAATTGGTCACGACCAGGTATCCCAGCGCTCCGGTCAATATAATTAAAGCCATGTAAAATAATTTCAATGGCACTTTTTGCTTAATGTCTTCCCACATATCTCCACGATCCTCTTTGCCTTCGGTCTCCAGGCCGCCCAGACGACGGTCGTGATCCTCCAGCTTGCTCTTATGCTCACGATGATACATACACTGCTCGTAGACTACGACCTTTCGTCTTTCTGGTCCATTATACTCTGGCGATTTTACCTCCGACACTATTTGATCCTTTCAAGATCTACCACCCGTATAAAACCTTTGGCATCTCTTTCAGCTACAGTGACCCGCCATTGCCTTGGTGGATCCAACTCTGGATAAGGCGGCGTATTAATTACTGGCGCATCCATCTGGATGATCGGTGTCGGCAGATCACGGGATAGATGCAGTACAACATTGTCCAGCAGCTCCACGGCCCGTGCAT
>Ga0224508_10005255_pt1 | contig 10413 bp, 8 predicted proteins | sample SF_Jan12_sed_USG_4_FD_170157 | JGI IMG/M metagenome (GOLD analysis project Ga0224508, IMG submission 170157) | Sediment microbial communities from San Francisco Bay, California, United States - SF_Jan12_sed_USGS_21 | ecosystem: Environmental > Aquatic > Marine > Sediment | place: USA: California... | reverse complement strand
TCGGTTGTTGGAGATAGTTCGAGCCCATGAGCGACGATGGACTCGAACTCTTCGCGGTTGTAGGCGATCCCACCGCCACTGCCACCCATCGTGAACGAGGGCCGAATAATCGACGGGAAACCGATACCTTCCTGGACGGACCAGGCCTCTTCCAGCGAGTGCGCGATCTCCGCTCGGGGCACTTCGAGACCGATCTCGATCATCGCGTTCTTGAATTTCTCCCGATCCTCGGCCATATCGATCGCTTCACGCGTTGCCGCGATCAGCTCAACGTCGTAACGCTCGAGCACACCGGCGCTGACCAGGTTGAGCGCGCAGTTGAGTGCCGTCTGGCCGCCCATCGTCGGCAGCAGGGCGGACGGACGTTCCTTTGCAATGATGCGTTCGAGTGCATCCGTGGTGATGGGCTCGATGTAGACCGAATCCGCACTGGCCGGATCGGTCATGATCGTCGCTGGATTTGAATTGACCAGAATGACGCGGTAGCCCTCCTCTTTGAGGGCCTTGCAGGCTTGAGTCCCTGAATAATCGAATTCACAGGCCTGGCCGATAACAATCGGACCCGCGCCGATGATCAGAATGCTTTCTAGATCGTCGCGGCGAGGCATTTATCTAACCTGAATTCTCGATTACTCATCTATCTTTATGATTTTACTGGCTTCTATAGTCGGACATCGACGTGACAAAGCGCTCGAACAGCGGCGCGACATCGTGCGGGCCCGGGCTTGCTTCCGGATGCCCTTGAAACGAAAACGCCGGACAGTCCGTTCTTTCCATGCCCTGCAGCGTCCCATCGAACAGCGACCGATGGGTGGGTTTGAGATTGTCCGTGAGTGAGTCCTCAGCGACGGCAAAGCCGTGGTTCTGACTCGTGATCATCACGCGCCCCGTCTCGAGGTCGATCACCGGATGATTGGCGCCATGATGGCCAAATTTCATCTTTTCCGTGCTGGCTCCCGACGCGAGCGCCAGCAACTGGTGACCAAGACAAATACCGAAAGTCGGTAAACCGATCTCCAAAATGGCTGCGATCGTGTCGATCGCGTAGCTGCAAGGCTCTGGGTCGCCTGGACCATTCGAGAGAAACACGCCATCGGGCACCAGCTCCATAATTTCTTCAGCAGTCGCCGTCGCTGGCATGACGGTGATACGTGCGTCGCAGTTCGTCAGCAAGCGAAGAATATTGCGTTTGATACCGTAGTCGAGCGCAACGACATGGAAGCGCGCATTGCGTTTGGCGAAAACCGTCTGCCGCTCAGGCCAGTTCAGGCCCTGTTTCCATTGATAGGCCTGCTTGGTCGTGACCAGTTTGGCGAGATCCATGCCCTTGAGGCCCGGAAATTTCTTGGCAGCGGTGAGCGCCTCGGCAACCTTGGCGTCCTCGCCGGTAATAATACAGCCTGCCTGAGCGCCGCTGTCCCGAATGATTCGCGTCAGACGTCGGGTGTCGATTTCTGCGATTGCAACCGTTTTGGCGCGCTTCAGAAACTCCGGTAACGAAATCTCGGAACGCCAGTTGCTGAGAAGATCCGGAAGATCGCGAATGACCAGGCCGGCCGCATAAACTTCGCCAGATTCAAAATCGTCTGAATTCGTGCCGACGTTGCCAATGTGTGGGTAGGTCAGCGTAACGATCTGACGAAAATAGGACGGGTCGGTCAGGATCTCCTGATAACCGGTCATTGCCGTATTGAATACGACTTCGCCGAGAGTCCGACCGGAAATACCAACAGAAACGCCACGAAAGACTGTACCGTCTTCGAGTACCAGTATCGCCGGTTCCGTCAATCTGAGCTCCTGAACACGCGCCTTGCACAAACAAAGCGGGATAGCTACAAGGCGCGCAGCCGGTCCCGCCGAGCATTCTTCATCGGGGAAGCTCAGCCGAGAATTGTACCCAGAAAAAAGGGGTCCGACCGTCTTTTATTGGAGGTCGAGCACATCTGCCATCGTATAGAAGCCGGGCGCGCGACCGGCGAGCCAGCGCCCAGCACGCAATGCGCCAAGCGCAAAAGCGCGGCGATCCGCCGCTCGGTGTGTGAATTCGACTTGCTCATCCGGTGCGATGAACTGCACGGAGTGGTCTCCGACGATGTTGCCGCCGCGGATGACGGAAAAGCCGATCGTCCCCGGAACGCGAGGCCCGATATGACCGTCACGGGTCCGGACCGCAAGCTCGTCCAGCTTGCGCTTGCGAGCGGTGGCAATTGCTTCGCCCAGCGCCAGCGCAGTGCCTGATGGTGCATCTACCTTGTGGCGGTGATGTGCCTCGATAATCTCGACATCGTATTCCTCGCCAAGCGACCGGGCGGCGGCGCCAACCAAGTGCGTAAAAACGTTCATACCGATGCTCATGTTGCGTCCGTAGACGATCGGAATCTCGTGCGACGCCTGCTCAAGCGATTTCTGCTGGCTGGCACTAAGGCCGGTCGTCCCGATCACCAGCGAGGTGCCGGCTTCCGAACACGCCGCAACGTTTGCCTCCAGTGCGGCGGGCAAGGTGAAATCGATTGCCACCTGAGCGCCGTGCATTGCCTGAGCGCGATCGTCCGTCAACGGCACGCCGAGTGCTGCGAGCCCAGCGTGCTCCCCGGCATCCATTCCGAGCGCGGGATCACCAACCTCGGTGACGGCGCCCGTCAGGGTTAGGTCAGACGCTTCTTCGAGGCAGGCGAGAATCGCCTGGCCCATGCGCCCTGCCGCGCCAAGCACCACTACCTTGATCAAACCTCAAACTCCCATCTTTTCCAAGAACTCACGCACGCCGGCAAACCAGGAACGCGAGCGCGGGCTGTGTTTTTCGCCGCCAGCCGCGATCAGTCCGTCAAACTTCTTCAGCGCCTGCTTCTGTTCGTCAGTTAATTTGGCTGGCGTCTCAACCTGGACACGAACCATCAAGTCTCCAACGCCCGCGCTTCGGACCGACTTGACGCCCTTGCCACGCAGTCGAAACACCTTACCCGACTGCGTCTCGGCGGGCACTTTTAGCTTGACCTGGCCTTCGAGCGTTGGCACCTCGACACTCCCACCCAAGGCTGCAGTCGCGAAGCTGATTGGAATCTCGCAAGCCATGTTCATGCCTTCGCGCTCGAAGATTGCGTGCTCTTTCACAGCGATGTCGACGTACAGATCTCCGGGCGGCCCACCGTTTCGTCCGGCCTCGCCTTCCTGCGACAAACGGATACGATCGCCATTATCGACCCCAGGCGGCACCTTAACGGCCAGCGTTCGCCGCTTGCGGACTCGCCCACGCCCGGCACATTCCGTACAGGGATTATCGATCAAGGTGCCGCTGCCCTGGCAGGAACGACAGGTCTGCTGGATCGAGAAAAACCCTTGTTGCGCGCGAATCTGCCCGGTACCGCCACACTTATCGCAAGTGACCGGCTTGCTGCCGGGCTCGGCGCCACCGCCCTTGCAGCGTTCGCATTCGACGTGTGACGGAATGTCGATGTTGACGGAGTCGCCGTGGACGGCTTGCTCCAGCGTTAGCTCGAGCTCGTAGCGCAGATCGGCGCCGCGAAAAACCTGGCTTCGGCCACCGCCACCGCGACGACCACCACCGAAAATATCGCCAAAGACATCGCCAAAAATATCGCTGAACGCATCGCCATCAGAAAAACCACCGCCACCCGCGGCGCCCTTCAGGCCTTCATGACCGAAACGGTCATAGGCAGCCCGCTTCTCCTGATCGCTCAGCGCTTCATAGGCTTCCTTGGCTTCCTTGAATTTGGCTTCGTGTTCCGGTTTGCCTTCGCTGCGATCCGGATGAAATTTCATTGCCAGACGCCGGTACGCCTTTTTGATGTCGTCGGCTGAAGCATCGCGGGCGACGCCGAGGACGTCGTAGTAATCTCGTTTCGACATTCAGCAACGCAGCCCTTCGTACTTAAGCTTTCTTCTCATCTTCGTCGTCGTCATCGACCTCTTCGAATTCGGCATCGACGATGTCGTCCGGGGATGCGCCATCAGCATCGCCTGCAGTGCCATCGCCTGCCGCGCCCTCAGCCTCCTGCTGCTCAGCATAGAGCTTTTGCGCCATACCGGACGACGCCTCGCTCAAGGCTTTCAGCTTGGCTTCAATGGTCTCTTTGCTGTCACCTTTGAGCGCTTCCTTGACATCAGACAGTGCTGATTCGATCGTTGCGCGTTCTGCCGCCTCGACTTTCTCGCCGAGTTCTTCCAGCGATTTCTCGGTTGCATGGATCAGTGCATCGGCCTGGTTCCGGGTGTCCGCCAGCTCGCGAAACTTCTCGTCATCCGCTGCGTGTGCCTCGGCGTCCGACACCATGCGATCGATCTCTTCGTCGCTCAAGCCAGAAGATGCCTTAATGACAATCTTCTGCTCCTTGCCGGTCGCCTTGTCCTTAGCCGAAACATTCAAGATGCCGTTCGCGTCGATGTCGAACGTCACTTCAACCTGCGGCATCCCGCGGGGCGCCGGTGGAATGTCGCTCAAGTCGAAACGGCCGAGAGATTTGTTGTCGGCCGCTCGGCTGCGTTCGCCCTGCAATACGTGAATCGTCACCGCTGTTTGATTGTCATCGGCAGTCGAAAAAGTCTGCTCGGCTTTGGTCGGGATGGTCGTGTTCTTGTCGATCAACTTGGTCATGACCGCACCCAGCGTTTCGATGCCGAGCGACAACGGTGTGACGTCGAGCAACAGCACGTCCTTCACCTCACCGGACAGCACACCCGCCTGAATAGACGCGCCGATTGCAACCGCCTCGTCCGGGTTGACGTCCCGGCGCGGCGCCTTGCCGAACAATTTTTCGACCTGCTCCTGCACCTTCGGCATCCGCGTCTGTCCGCCGACCAGAATGACGTCATCGATGTCTTTGACGTTGAGGCCTGCATCGCTGATCGCTTCCCGACTTGGAATGAGCGTGCGCTCGACGAGATCCTCAACCAGTGACTCGAATTTAGCCCGCGTCAATGTTGTCGTCAGATGTTTCGGTCCCGACGCATCCGCCGTAATGTAAGGCAGGTTGATCTCGGTCTGCTGCCGCGTCGACAGTTCGATCTTGGCCTTTTCTGCCGCTTCCTTCAGACGCTGGACAGCCAGCGGATCCTTGCGAATATCAATTCCCGTGTCGTTCTCGAACTCCTTGGCCAGAAAATCGATGACACGCTTGTCGAAGTCTTCGCCGCCAAGAAACGTGTCGCCGTTGGTCGCCAGGACCTCAAATTGATGCTCGCCATCAACCTCGGCAATCTCGATGATCGAGATATCGAACGTACCGCCGCCGAGATCGTAAACCGCGACTTTACTGTCGCCGCGTTTCTTGTCGAGACCATAAGCCAGGGCCGCGGCTGTCGGCTCATTGATGATCCGCTTGACCTCAAGACCGGCAATCTTGCCGGCGTCCTTGGTTGCCTGGCGCTGTGAGTCATTAAAATAGGCCGGCACCGTGATCACCGCCTCAGTCACCGGCTCACCGAGATAGTCCTCGGCCGTCTTTTTCATCTTGCCCAGAATGCGCGCGGAAATTTCCTGCGGCGCCATCTTCTTGCCGCCGGCCTCGACCCAGGCGTCACCGTTCTCGGCTTTGACGATGGAGTAAGGCACCATGCCGACATCTTTCTGCACGACCTCGTCTTCGAACCGACGGCCGATCAGGCGTTTGATTGCGAACAGCGTATTCTGCGGATTAGTGACCGCCTGGCGTTTTGCCGTTTGCCCGACAAGCACTTCGCCATCCGGCGTCATCGCTACAATTGACGGCGTCGTGCGATCGCCCTCGCTGTTTTCGATGACTTTGGCTTCACCGCCCTCCATGACGGCGACGCAGGAATTGGTCGTTCCCAGGTCAATGCCGATAACTCGTCCCATGTCTGTCACTCCGAAGCTTTGAAAAATCTAACGAGAAAATGGGGGACCTGACTAATATTTCAAGCCCCTGGGAGGTTTAGGTCTCATTTTCTCCGAGAGGCGCCTGAGCAACCACCACCCGTGCCGGCCTGACGACCCGCCCGCGTAACGAGAATCCCTTCTGAACGACCGTCATGACGCTATTCGGCTCAGCCGTCGGCGACGGCAGCATGCTGATCGCTTCATGGCGCTCCGGGTCGAAAGGCTCGCCTTCGGGATCGATTTCCTCGATTCCCGCATCATCGAGCGCCTGATTCAGCAAGCGCAGCGTGGCTCGATCGCCCTCGATCAGCGTATCAATCTCAACGGTTCCAGCTTCCGCTTCAGTTGCTGCCTTCAAGGCCGCCTCAAGACTATCGAGCACCGGCAGAATCGCGTTGACCAGCCGTTCGATGCCAAAATTCCGGGCGTTCTCGACCTCGCGAGCGTTACGTTTGCGAAGGTTGTCGATTTCGGCAACCGTCCGCAGATACTTGGCCCAGTTCTCCTGTGCTTCCGCCTTCAGCGTCTCGATCTCGTCGACCGGACCATCCTCGTCGAAATCGCCTGGATTGATCGAGTCGACCCCCTCGTCCTGCTCGCCAGTCGCCAAGTCGGCCGGTTTTTGGTCATCCGCCATTTTGCTGGCCGTAGACTCGTTTTCGGTCAATCCTCTCTCCAAATGCGTAGTGGCAGCCGCCAGGGCCGCAATGATCTGAAAATGGGGCGAAAAAAGCCAAATTCAAGTCTTGTCCGGCGCCCCACCCCAGGCGGCAAGGCACGGTTCAGGCTCTCGCCCCGAACGCTTTGCCCAACAACTTGGCCGTGACATCGACGATCGGTATCACCCGCTCGTAGGCCATCCGCGTCGGGCCGATAACGCCAAGCACACCAACTGTGTCCTCATCGACCTGATAGGGTGCCGCGACGATGCTACAGGCATCCAGCACCTTATAGCCGGATTCCTGACCAATGAAGATCTGGACACCCTCGGCATGAATGCTTTGATCGAGTAAATGCAGGATGTCACGGCGTTGACTGAAAGCTTCGAACAGCTCCTTTAGCTTCGCCATATCGGCCAGCCCTTCAATGCCCATCAGATTGGTCTCGCCCGCCATCACGAAATCAGCGTCCGGCTCTTGGTCGGGGAATACATCCCTGGCCAATTCGATTGCGTCGACCATCAATTGATTCATCGATTCTCGCGTCGCCTGCATCTCAGCGAGCAATCGACTGCGCGCCCGATACAGATTGCGACCGCGACACTGCTCGGTCAAATAATTGGCGGCCTGGCGCAACTCCGATTCGGTGAAGTCGCGCGGCACGTCCAATACTTTGTTCTGAACCTCGGTGTCATTGACGACAAGAATCGCAAGCACGCGCCGATCAGACAGCGGCAGAAACTCGATCTGACGCAATGCAGGATGGCTGCGCCTGGGCACAGTGACCACACCCGCCAGATGGGTGACGGCCGACAATAGATGCGAAGTCGATAAGGCCAACGACTGCGGGTTGTCGACACTTCGGGTCAGCTCGCGTTCGAGTTGGATTATTTCTTCGCCTTTTGGCGGCGTCAGACGAACAATCGTATCGACAAAGAAACGATAGCCTTTGATCGTCGGAATTCGACCTGCGGACGTATGCGGCGACATGACAAAACCGCCCGCTTCAAGATCGGACATGATGTTTCGGATGGTCGCGGGACTTAAATCGAGACCCGAGTCGTCCAACAGAGTTCTCGATCCGACAGGCGTACCTTCCGTGATGTACCGCGCGACCAAAGTTCGCAACAGATGCCGGGCGCGCTCGCCGATTTGCCCACTGTCGTTGTCGTTGTCCTTGCCGCTCTTCATTCCATGAAGCTGTGATAACTTAGGCCGCTACACATCGTGTAAATCAACCTAGCAACGGCCTCCGTCAAGGTCAAGAAATGACTAATCGATTCAAGCGCATCGGTCTTTGGGGTCGGTTCTCCGAGGACAGCCTCGCGGAGCCCGCCAGACAGCTGACCAAACACCTGAATGAGCGCGGCATCGAAGTCTGCGCCTCAGACAGCGCTGACGACCTGGCGGGCGCCGGCAGCATCCGTTTTCTCCCGGAACGGGAACTCGGCGCAGCAGTCGACCTGCTGGTCGCCATCGGCGGCGATGGCAACCTGCTGCGCGCCACGCGCTGCGTGGCTGGGCGTTCGGTCCCGCTGATCGGCATTAACCGCGGCCGACTCGGATTCCTAACCGACGTCAAACCCGATCAAATGCTGGCTGCCCTGGATGCCGTGCTCGACGGGGATTATCTGGCCGAGGAACGCCTGATGCTATCCGCGAAAATCAGCGGGCCGGGCGGCAATTCCGAAAGCCTCAACGCGCTCAATGACATCGTCCTACAAAAGGCTGCTTCCGGCCGGATTCTCGACTTTGTAACAACCGTCGACGGCCATTACGTTAATACCCATGGCGGCGATGGCCTGATCGTTGCGACACCAACCGGGTCGACCGCCTATGCCCTGTCTTGTGGCGGCCCGATTATTCGCCCGGATGTTGCAGCATTGGCCATGGTTCCGATCTGCCCACATACGCTGAGCGACAGGCCACTCGTCATTCAAAGCTCAAGCAAGATTGTCGTTAAACTTCCGGAAGGGCGCGATGGTGGAGCGGAAGTCACGTGTGACGGTGAGGATCTCGGTTCGCTGGATTCAAGCCAGTCGCTCGAAATATGCACTGCCAAAGAGACGGTGACGCTGCTGCACCCGAAAGACTATAACTATTACGAGTTGCTTCGCTCCAAGCTTAACTGGGGCCGCGCGAACCGCTCCGCCACATAGAGCTCGTTGCATGCTTTCCCTGCTTCGCATCAGCAACTACGCAATCATCGACGACATCGAGATCGAGATGCGCTCGGGTTTTTCGGTCATGACCGGTGAAACGGGCGCCGGCAAATCGATTCTGGTCGATGCGCTCGGGCTCGCGCTTGGCGATCGCGCCGATGCCAGCGCTGTTCGCAGCGGGACAAAGCGCGCCGAAATCAGTTTGGTTTTCGATCTCGAACCCGAGCATCCGGCCAGTGCCTGGCTTACCAGCCGCGGCCTCGACGATGACGAACTCTGCTGCCTCAGGCGAACCATTTCTGCCGAAGGCCGATCGCGAGCCTTTATTAATAATCAACCCGTGACGCTGAAGGATCTGCGCTCCATCGGCAGTCAACTGGTCGACATCCACGGGCAGCATGCACACCAATCATTGCTCACGCCTCCTGCGCAGCGACAGATTCTGGATGCAAGTGGCGACCTTGCCGAACTGGCTAAGCAGGTCACCGGCGCTTTCAACGACTGGCAGAGCGCGCTCAAAGCACGCGAAACACTCACGGATAAAAGTGCGAACCGAGAAGCAGAGCTGGAACTATTGCGTTTCCAGCTCCGCGAACTCGACACATTCGACCTGGCGGAAGGCGAGCCCGCACTACTGCGGCAGGAAAGCGAACGGCTGAGCCACATGGACCAATTACGACAAGCGATTGGTCAGGCCGCGGAAATTGTTTACGAATCTGAGGCCAACTCAGCCCATGCGCTGACCGCAAAAGCGAGAGGTCTGCTCGAAACCGTCGTAGCCCACGACGCCGAACTGGCTGAACTGCTCGAGCGGATCGCGACCGCCGAGATCGAGCTTAAGGAAGCCGGCGCCGACCTCGCGCGGCGGCTCGATCGGTTAGAAGCCGACCCGGCGCGGCTGGACGAGGTCGAGGCCAGACTCGATCGAATACAGCAACTCGCTCGCCGGCATCGGGTCAGTGAAGATGAAATGCCCGCGGTCGCAAATCGCCTGCGAGACGAAATCCAGCGTCTCGATGCGGGTGCGGAGTCGGCGGCAGCGCTCGAGGAGCAATGCGCGGAGACGAAACTACGCTACGAAAAACTGGCGGCTCGACTCTCGAAATCCCGCCGCTCAGCCGGCCGGCAACTGGCAAAGGCGGTGACGAAGAAATTGCACGAGCTTGGCCTGCCAACGGCCGAATTCTCGGTTGCGATTACGCCGAAGGCGGAAGGCCGCCAGGATTCTACTGGTATCGACCAAATTGGTTTTGAAGTAAAAACCAATGCCGGGGCCACGCCGGGTCCAATCGATCGCATCGCGTCCGGTGGAGAGTTGTCTCGCATCGGGCTTGCACTCGCTGTCGTTGCAACCGATGCATCATCAATACCGACGCTTGTCTTCGACGAAGTTGACGCAGGAATTGGCGGAGCGGTCGCAGAGGTCGTCGGTCGCCGCCTGCGGGAAATCGCGTCGGCCCATCAAGTGCTGTGTGTCACCCATCTTCCGCAGGTTGCGAGCCAGGGCCGGCATCACTACCGCATCGTGAAGCTGAGTGACGGCAAGTCGAGTCGGACGCAGGTCCGCGCGCTGGATTCCGATCAACGCGTAGAAGAATTATCTCGAATGCTGGGCGGCGTCGAAATTACGCCGGCTACGCGAGCTCACGCGGAAGAAATGATCAAGCAGGCTGCCGGCGGCTAAGATCAGCTGCGTTTCTTGGGCTTCACGTAGAGGACCAGGCTATGGTCCTCGATC
>Ga0224508_10005254_pt1 | contig 10413 bp, 13 predicted proteins | sample SF_Jan12_sed_USG_4_FD_170157 | JGI IMG/M metagenome (GOLD analysis project Ga0224508, IMG submission 170157) | Sediment microbial communities from San Francisco Bay, California, United States - SF_Jan12_sed_USGS_21 | ecosystem: Environmental > Aquatic > Marine > Sediment | place: USA... | reverse complement strand
CCGGACACTGGAGACCGAGGCCTGCCAGGTGATACGTCGTGGCCGCTGAGGGACTTGAACCCCCGACCCCCTCCTTGTCGTAACTGTCCGTAACGTGGCTGGAGGCGTCGGCCCAGCTCCCGACTGGGTTGTTCAGACCCCTGATACGTGCTGACACCAGGTGATCTGGCCAGCGATGGGTTGTTGGATGGGTGCGTTGTTGGGGCGACCGGCGGTGTTGGCCAGTAGTTGGTGCGTGCGGTCCTGGAATCGGATGAGTTCACTCTGGCAAGTGCTGTTGCACGTAGTGCGGCGGGCCGAGACGTCGGCGCCGCGATCGATGGCCGCAGAACACATTCCCCACTGGACCATCCTTGAGTACTGCAAGCAGACCAAGCCGGACGTACCGAGCGGCACGGCACGCGAACTCGCCGAACTCATGGGCGATGTCCGCAAGGCACCTTACGTCCTAGATGTCAGTCAACATGTAGGCGACACGACCTCGCTGCGTGCCGACGTGGCGGGATCACGCGTCCACGCCGTCCGTCTGCCCGGCATCACCGAAGCGGCTGTCGAGGTGCTGTTCGGATTCCCGGGTGAGCGCTTGAGCATCCGTCACGAACCGAGCATCCGAGTGTCTTTGTCCCGACAACTTACCGTTCGATGGACAGCGGAACGCCCGCTAGGCGAGCCTCCTCAACGCCGGCGATCCCCAGTCTCGCGGGTCGATGCCCGGCGCCGGCCTTTGCGTCATCTGGAGCCGTGGGCTCTCTGCCGAGCCGATTGTGGCCAGACAGCTCGCAAGCGCAGCCGAGGCCACGATCGGGTGACCGCAGCTGAGATTTCGTGCGGTGACGCCACTCGACATTGCCGGTAGTAGGGCGCCATGTTCGTCCGGTGGTGTCTGGGGTAGGGGGCCTAGGGGGGCTAGGCGAGAATCCTGTGGGTGGCCATCGACTCTGGGCGTCGGCGCCTCCTGACCGCATGGTCGAGAGTGGAGGTCCAACGAACGTGGCGGCGAGCTAGTTGGTGCGCATTTGCTTCACACCAGCTCACCAGCCGAGCAGGAGTACGCGATGCGCAAGGTTGTGTTCGAACGATACGGACCACCGGAGGTATTCGATGTCATTGAGTGTGATGAACCTCGACCCGAAGTCCGACGAGGTCCGGGTTAGGATCCATGCCACCACAGTGACCACTGCCGAGGCGAAGATGCGCCGCGGCGAGCCACGCTGGATGCGACCCCTGATCGGCGTCACGAAACCGCGGGTGCGATACCGAACCCTTGGCACCGAGTTCGCAGGGGTCGTCGATGCGGTCGGCCATGCGGTCACGCGATTTCGGGACGGGGACGAGGTCTTCGGATTCGCAGGCTGGTACATCGGGGCGAACGCCGACTATCTCTGCCTGCCCGCGGACGCATCCTGGCGCCGAAGCCGACCGAGACAACCTTCAGACAGGCGGCGGCTGCCGACGGAGCGACGACGGCCCTCCACTTCCTGCGCAATCGAGCCAAGCTCCGGGCCGGCCAACGCGTCTTGATCATCGGCGCCTCGGGCAGCATCGGCACATACGCTGTGCAACTCGCCAAACGCCTGGGCGCCGAGGTGACCGGTGTATGCGGCACCTCGAACGTCGACCTCGTCCGCTCGCTCGGCGCCGACCACGTGATCGACTATCACCACGAGAACGTTCACGACACGAGCAAACGATGGGACGTGGTCTTCGACACCGTTGGAGCCAGCTCATTCGCCGACAGCGAATCCGTGTTGGCCGAGCGCGGAGTGTTCGTCCCCACCGTCATCTCCATCCGCAGCCTGTTCGGCGGAGCTTGGACGCCCATCACGCGTGGAAAAAAGCTCGTGGGTGGTGTGTCGATGAACAAACGGGAGCCACTTCGATACGTGACAGAACTGCTGGCAGACGACGCTCTCCGCGTTGTCATCGACGGCACGTTCCCCCTGGACCGGATTCAAGACGCCCACCGCCACGTCGACACTGGACACAAGACGGGTAACGTCGTGATCGACGTCGCGTGACCCCTTCACCTCTTGGTTCGCATGACGGATACCCAAACCACGACGCGTCCTCACTGGGCCGCTCGGCACACTCGTCGCGAGCAAGACATCGGGCACGGACAAACGGCACTCCTCGGGCGCTCGACATCACCACCGATCGAGCTCCGAGTCGGCGCCCGAAGAGTTGTCGCTAGGAGGACCGTCCTTGCTGGACGTCTATCAGTCTCTGGATGTCGGCCCGGATTGCTCGCAGGCCGGTCACGATCACACCGAGGCACTGAGGACGAAGAACAGCTGAATCGCAATCAGGACTAGGACCATCGAACGGTAGCTCAGGGTGCCCACCCAAACCCTCCGAGGAGACACCGTGACCAACACCGAATCGATTACCGCCGTCGTCACCGTCGGTCTCAGCCCTGCTGAGGCGTTCAGGGCCTTCACCGAGGATGTAGGCGCCTGGTTCCGCTTGGCACCAGCGTCGTTTCCCGTGCCTGTCTCGACGGTTGAGTTCGACACCGGCGATCAGCCTCGGTTCGTGGCGATCCCCACCGACGGGTCTGAGCCGTTGGAGATCGCCTCGATCACGACCTGGGATCCAAGTCGTCGTCTGGTGTTCAGCGACGGCGACACCGAGGTCGAGGTGCGATTCGAGCCCACAGAGGGGGTCACCCAGGTCACCCTTGTCCATCGTGGTCTCGCAAGCCTTGACGACGGGGAGATGGACCGGACGTACCGGTACGGGCCGCGCCTGTTGCCAGGATGGTTCGAACAGTACGTCGAGCCCGATCTGAGTCTGCCTGTTGGCATCGTCGCCGGTGTGATGTATCGCGACGTCGGGGCTGCGTCTGATTGGTTGGTCGAGCACCTCGGGTTCGAGGTGAGAGGCTTGTTCGCCGACGCCGACGGTCGGATCAACAACGCCGAACTCCGGGTCGGCGCAACAGAGGTGTGGCTGTTCGAGAACCAAGCCATCCCGGAACCAACAGAGGGCCTACCTCGCCAATGGATCGGGGTGTGGGTCGATGACGTCGACGCAGCCCACCAACGAGTCGCTGCCAGCGGCATCCGAGCCACCGAGCCCGAGGACGCCAACTACGGCGTTCGCAGCTTCAACGTCACCGGCCCCGAGGGGGTGATGTGGGGTTTCCTTCGCCGCATCGATAACGAGATCGGGACCAGTCTCCTGGCGTGACCAACACGGCGCTCTTCAGGACCGCCAGATGTGCCCGAGTCGTTGAGATCACTGGCGCCGACTCTCGGGGGCCCTGGAAGGCCGACCGAAAACGTTCGGCCTCGGCTGGCGACGGGCACGCTGCTACGGCGAACCACTACCCGCTCGCTGAGGTACGACGGTCGATCGGCGACACAACGACCCGCCGTGACTCCCGACGCTCTTCGTGGGGTGTCGGAGCGTTTCCGATCACTAGGGCCACGCATCACGCCGGTTTGAGGGTGCGACGGGCATGGATGGTGGACGGGTGTTATTGCGCGGATCGGCGTCGTCGGGACCTCCGGCTCTTCTCGTCGGGGGGACCGTGCGTTGGTATCGAGTCATGTGGCACCGCTGGCTGTGCGGACTCTTGGCGGTGATCGTCGTGGCGTCGGCGTGTAGCTCGTCGGATCAGCGTGCTTGGGCCGCGGAGGCCCAAGCCTGGCACGACGGCCTGAGAGAAGCGCAGATCGCACAGGGAGGCGGAGCGTATGCGAGGTTCCTGGCCCCTGACGTGGTGTGGGACGACAGCGCGCCCTATGCCGAAGAGGCCGAGGGCTTTCCCAGTTTGGGCGAGGAGGCAATCGATTTCGCCGCTCGGGTGCTGGGACCGGAAAGCCTGCTGTTGGAGCCCGACATCTTCATCAGTGTCGATGGTCTTGTCGACTTCTGGTTCTACGACTGGGCGCCGCTGGGTAACGACTTCCGGCCCGACACCAAGGAGCCGGCGCACGGTGTGAGCCTGATGGCACCGATCGGATCGTTGGGGGCGGAATCGTTCATCAATGGGACCGCCATCGAGGATTGGCGAGACCGCCGCCCTGGTTGGCCCCAGGCCGATGAGACCGAGGCAGTGGCAACGTCGTGGACACAGGTGTGGTCGGGGACCGCCGACGGTGTCGGCTCCCTCTATCACAGCGATGCTCGCCTGCGGGACACGATCGGTGGAATCGACCTCACTGGTCGAGATGCCATTGCCGACCTCGCACGGGCGGCCGGCCAGTGGGAGATCACGACCGTCGGCCGGGACGCTGTCCGGGGTGTCTACCCGCTGGTGCGGGGACGAGGTGGGTCCGGCAAGATCCTGGAGGAGGTGGTCTTGGTCGTATCCGGACAAGACGAGAACGGATGCGCCGGGGAGATGGTGGTCTGGCTAAGGCTCGACGGAGGGCTCGTTGCCGAAGAGACTCGATATTGGCCGATCGAGCGGGCCCGCCGCTGCCTGCCTGCAGACGACCTGCCTGACGGTTGGTGGACCGACCGCCCCATCCCTGCCGACCCCACGACAATCCAGCCGACAGAAGACATCGAAACCCCCACCGAAGCTTTGGTCGTGGGTGATGCCACCATCACCGTCTACAACGGCACCCCAGCCTTGAACCGGCTGGTCGCCTGGGGCCTGACCCGCTTCGAGACCGCCGAGCTCACCCCACCAACGGTCGCATCGGTGACCTTCACCCTCTACAGCGGCGACTGCGACGACCTACGAGCCCGGTACCGCGCCACACCAGCAGGTGCCGAGCTGGTCTTCTGTTTCGACGAGGAGACCGCGTGCTGGGACGACAACTGCGACAACTTCACCCCGGGCAGCCGCAGCTTGATCCTGCACGAACTGGCCCATGCCTGGATGCGGGACACGATCGACGAGAACGTTGAACAACGCTTCATCGACCACACCGGGCTCGAAGTCTGGACCGACCCGAGGGTCCCCTGGGACCAACGGTCGATCGAGCACGCAGCCGAGGCCATGACCTGGGGCCTGATGGACCGCGACATCGTCATGGTCCGACTCGGCTATCCCAGCTCCGACCGCCTGGCCAACGGCTTTCGCATTCTCACCGGCACCGATCCACTCCCCCGTACCGACGAGTACCTGCCCACACAGCCAACAACACCCGACGAGTGACACTCGACAAAGAGCCTGATATCACCTCACCACGACGAAGCACTCCGACCCGCCACTCAATCAAGTTTCGACGACCAGGCAACCGCCCAATAACGCCCGGCAGCATCGACCCCGAAGCCACCCGGGGACGGCACTTGCCGATCGCCGAGAAATCTCGCTCGGTTGGCGGACAGTGACGTCGAGCGCTCTCCGTGACATGCCCGAGCGTTACCGATCACCGGAGCCACGCATCACGCCAGTTGCTCAGCGGCCAGGCCGGCCCTGAAAGCGGCCAGATAGCAGGTCATCGTGGCGTCATCGCTGTCACCGTCGATCGGCAGGTTCCAGTTCTGATGCGGCGATCGACTTGTTTGCCAACAGCGTCTTACTAGTATCATGCAAGTTACTCCCGGGCGTGGCGTTGGCCACACCCGCTGCTGTCGGACGACAGAGGAATCAGTTGATCGATCCCCAAGAGACTTTTGACGGCACGTGGCCGTTTGCCCCCAACTTCTATGACGGCAACGGGTTCCGTCAGCACTATGTCGACGAGGGTGAGGGCAACCCGATCGTGTGCATTCACGGCGAGCCGACGTGGGGCTACCTCTATCGAGACTTCATTCCCCGACTCGTCCGGCAAGGTCGTGTGGTGGTTCCGGACCACATGGGGTTCGGCAAGAGCGAGACACCCCGAGAGCGGTCGTACTCGACTCGAGAACACGCTGAGAACATGGAACGGCTGCTCGTCGAGCATCTGAACTTGACCAACATCACGCTCGTGTTGCAGGACTGGGGAGGGTCCATCGGGTCTGCGTTCGCGCTTCGCAATCCCGATCGCGTCGACCGGGTCTGTGTGTGCAATACCATCGTCATGGGTTCGCGGCCCGAAGGGATTCCGGGCCCACTGGGCCATCCGTGGTTCAACTGGACGCTGACCGACCAATACGAGCCGACCATCAGAAACCTGGGCTCGACGGTGCTATCGGTGATGAAGCGAATTGGCTTCGAACGCACCGCGCACATCGATGAGACGTGGATCCGCGCCTACTCGGCGCCGTTTCCGACGCCCGAGGACTGCATCGGTGCCTACCAGTTCCCCCGCAACATCGCGGCTCCGGAGACCGCTGAGTTCATGCTCGAGACGATCGAAGCGGCTGGGGGTACAGAGGTCCTCGCGTCGAAACCCGCCATTGGCATCTTCGGAGAGGAAGACAGGGCGATCCCCGTCGACTATGCGGTTGCCTCGTTCAAGGGCATGTTCCCCAACGGCCCCGTCGTTCGACTCCCTGGTGTTGGCCACTTCCTGCAAGAAGACGCCCCAGAAGCCGTGGCATCAATGATCGAGCTGTTCATCCAGTCGAGTTAGATCCGCCCCGGACACGGGCCAATGGCCTGGCACGGTACCTGTACCCACGTTGATCGACCAGATCGCCTCGACGCTGACGAGTGGTTCGTCATGGGCGAAGCCGATCCGACCGGCCCGCCAACCACCCAGACCCTGACTTTCGAGCCGACCGGAGACGGCTTCACGCTCATGACGATGCAAGTCGACATGCCCGAGCCCGAGGATCCCGAGGCATTCATGGACCAGGCGGCCGCCGGCCTCACCACCTCCCTGGCCGCCATGGACGAACTCGTGTCGACCTGACACCTCCACAAGCGCCCAGAAATCGGCTTCGCTCCAGAACGTGGCAGGCGCCCGAACCGCCGGTACCCGGGTTCGGCTTGCCGTGATCCCTAGGCTGCGTCATCGAGTTGCAACCCGCTGGTCGAGCGCTGCGAGTGCTCAGTCCTCGGGTAGGGCGGCGAAGTCTCGCTTGGCCTGGCGATACCACTTCATGCCAGAGATCGGTCGCCTCCACCGGCCCTTCATCTGATCGAGCGCCTCGATGTGTTCTGTGTCGCCCGCTGCGACGACTTGGCGGAGGTGCTGGTCCTGTGCGTTGATGACATCGTCAGCTGTGGTCCGACTGTGGGGGTGGTCGCAGGGCCCGCCGAGTTGGCTGCAGGTCATGGTCTTCACGGTTCCTGTTCCTTGGTCGGGGCGCGTGACGCCAGACTAGGGGTCGGGCCGACAGCGGGCGGTCAGAAGGTGTCCTCGCCGGGCAGGTCGGCGGCTTGGCGGATCCAGTCCCGGAGCTGCTCGTCGTCCATCTCGTCGTTCTCGCTGAGGTTCAAGTAGCGGACGTGTTCGTGCTTCGACTCCTCCGGTGGCAGCGGTTCCATGAGAGAGCCGTTGAGCCAGGTGACCTTCACGTACGTGGTGAAGCAGTGGAAGCTGAGGAACCAGCCGTTGCCCTCTATTCCGTAGAACGGCGAGTTCCATCGAACTGCCTTGCGGACATCGGGGACGATCTCGTTGATGAGGTCGTCGAGATGGCGCCCGATCACGCCTTTCCAGTCGGGCATTGCCGCTAGGTAGGCCTGCACGGGCCCGTCACCGTCACCCTTGGGGATCTGTGGGTTGCCGCCTGACAACAGCTTCACCTCGCCAGGCTTGTGGTCCTCTCCCAGAGTCGATGCTCGTCTTCTCTCAGGGGCGTTGCTGGATCCGAATCAGGTTGCCTGCCGGGTCGAGGCGGTCGGTCTTGACGGGCTCGTCTTCCACGGGCTTCGGCACTCGGCGGCTACGCGGTGGGTTGCCAACGGGTCGACCCCCGGACGGTTCAGCATCGGCTGGGCCACACCGATCCTCGGCTCGTGCTCTGCCTGTATGCTCACCGCTTCGACCTCGGCGGATGAGCAGGCTGCCGAGATCAGCTCAGCGGTGTACTGGTCTTGAATCTGGTGTGCCATGGATGTGCCATCGAGGATCGCCGTCGTCCGGCTGGCATGACGATACGGGTCGTGACCTGGTGATTTCTGGTGGGCGCTGAGGGACTTGAACCCCCGACCCCCTCCTTGTAAGGGAGGTGCTCTAGCCAGCTGAGCTAAGCGCCCGGAAAGAGACCGAGTCTAGCGACCGCGGTCATCGTCGTCGGTCCGAAATATTCCTTCACCGCTCTGTCATCCAACAGCAACCGCTCCGTTCGGGCCCGGTTCGTACGATGGCAGGAGCGACCACGCCGTAGGGAAAGTCACGTCTTGTCCGTCTCAACCGAGCTGCGCCCGACACGCCGAAGGCTCTTCGTGGTGATCGGTGTGGTGATCGTCATGGTCGTCGGGCTCCTGGCGGGCCGACTCGGCGACGACGACCTGGTCGACGGGTCGGGGACCCTCACCGTCGATGGCGTCGTCTATCGGTTCACCCCGACGACGTGCCTCATCTCCGACGAGGATTTCGTCGCCACCGGAACGGGGTTCGACGATGGCGAGCAGTTCTGGGTCTCGGCCTCCAGCGTCGGACTCGACCTGGCCGTCGGCACCGAGAGTGAGATCGACGAGCCGGCCGACGACCAGTTGTGGCTGATCAACAACGAGAGCGTGGATTGGAAAGCCACCGGCAACACGGTGACGGCTTGGGCCCCGATGACCGACCAGCGCTCTCCCACCTCGACGACGGTGGTCGGGGCGCTCGAGCTCCGCTGTGAGTCCCAAGACATCTGAGCCGATCCGACCGGTCGAGCATGGCGGACCAGGGAGGCGAGCACTACCCCCCAGCACCGGCGGCTCGGCTCGACACATTCCACTCCCGCTGGATTGCCAGGAGCTGATCGAGGAGCTCGGGCGTGGCGGCGGCCACCGGACCACGACGCTCGGAGGTGTCGAGGGTGAACAGATCCCGACCCGATCCCTCCCCTACCGCGGCCCCCGCCTCCTCGCAGATGAGCACCGCCGCCAGGTAGTCCCACACTCCGTGGGCGCCGTCGACATCGACGAAGCCGTCGAAGCTGCCTGAAGCGACCGCGCACAAGTCGAGCGCGGCGGCGCCATAGGCCCGGAACTGATCCCAACCGCCGTGGCTTGGCGGCAACCCGGAGAACGCGATGATGGCCTCGGAGAGCTCTCGACATCCGCTCGGGACGAGGGCGCCCTCCTCGGCCACCGCCCCCATGCCCCGGATCGCCCGGAACCGATCGCCGGTGGCGAGGTTGGCCACGTCGGCGGCCAGGGGTCCCTCGTCGTCGACGGCGCAGAGGCTGATGGCATACCAGGGCAAGGCCCGGGCGGCATTCGTCGACCCGTCGATCGGGTCGACCACGACGAGCACCTCGCCCGAGCCGGTCATTCCGGACTCCTCGCTCAGCACCCGGAAACCGGCTGCGATGAGGCCATCCAGCACGATCTTGTCGGCCACGACATCGTGATGGTACTGGTCGGACCGTCCACCGGAGTGACCCCAGTCCTCCAGCTCCGAGAGCGCATCGGCAACCTCTTCCACCAGGTCAGCGAAGATGGCGAGGACGGCCTCGGGCCGAATCGCGCTGCCGGAGGTCACCGCCTCGAGCCGGGGCGCCGATCGGCCGACCGCTCGTCCCGGGCAAGATCGGAACGGCTACTCGTTTGCTCGGGCACGTGTGCACCCTACTGCCTCTCGGGCGCCCCAATGTCGTATCGTCGTGGCAGGCTATAGGGGGAGGAGAACACCTTGGCCATCATCGACGTCCCTGGTTATGTGGCGGACATCAAAGACCACGCCACCGACCACCAGTTCCACGTGCACGACGAGCGCCACTTCGTCGAGACCTATTCCATGAGACAGACGTGGGAGGTCGATCTGCACCCCGAGCGGGCGTGTGGAGGGCCGGTCGATCTCCATCTCGCGATCGAGGTCGATCCTCGCACCCTGCTCGCCTTCGAGGACAGGATGTTGGAGCTTCCCGAGGATGCCGAGCCGCCAGCGGGGTTCTTCTTCCCGATCCTGTTCACCTGGGAGCTGCCCCCGCTCCAAGACGCACCCGACCTGCTGGTCCTGGCGACCGACCTCGCCGGGATCGGGGGCTCCGAGCTGCCGCTCAAGGTCCAGGCGATCGACTCGACCGCCGAGGTCACCGATGCCCCCGAGCGGATGCTCGCCATCACGAGCCGCATCGAGCTCGGCCTCGACGACCTCTTCATGCATCGGGAGAACCTCTGCGAGATCTTCGACCGCTGCCACGAGGTCAGCGACTTCCTGCTCGACCGGGCACCGGCCTGGCTCGACGAGGCCTGACGGCCCGCAGCCGCCGACAACGAGCAAAGCCACCACGGCCCACAGCCGCCGACAACGAACCCAGCCACCACGGCCCACAACCGCCGACCGCGAGCCCAGCCACCACGGCCCACAGCCGCCGACAACGAAACCAGCCACCACGGCCCACGGCTAGGGCCGGCTACCGACCCCCGGACACGTTGAGGAGCGACCCGGTCACGTAGCTCGACGCGTCTGACAGCAACCATAC
>Ga0224508_10005253_pt1 | contig 10416 bp, 11 predicted proteins | sample SF_Jan12_sed_USG_4_FD_170157 | JGI IMG/M metagenome (GOLD analysis project Ga0224508, IMG submission 170157) | Sediment microbial communities from San Francisco Bay, California, United States - SF_Jan12_sed_USGS_21 | ecosystem: Environmental > Aquatic > Marine > Sediment | place: USA... | reverse complement strand
TTCCATTATAACTTCATTCAACCGCAACTTTGCTAAAAGAAACGATGGGAACCCCAACACCCACAGCTTTGTGGCCTCTCCGGAGATTGTTACCGCCATGGCGATCGCCGGCGATCTGGGTTTTAATCCCCTTACCGATACGCTTACCAACGACCAGGGAGAGGAAGTAATATTAGATGAGCCTCAAGGTATTGAACACCCCGTTCAAGGTTATGCGGTAGAAGACAACGGTTATCAGGAACCTGCCGAGGATGGCAGTGCCATTGAAATAAAGGTTGACCCTGAATCCAAGCGCCTTCAACTGCTCACACCCTTTGCTCCCTGGACGGGTCAAAACTTAAATGGAATCAAACTGCTGATCAAGGCCAAGGGGAAGTGTACCACCGACCATATCAGTATGGCAGGGCCCTGGCTGAGATACCGAGGACATTTGGACAACATATCCAATAATCTTTTGACAGGCGCATTAAACTATTTCAATGAGGCCACTGATTCTGTGTTGAACCAGCTCACTGGAGCATATGGACCAGTACCTGACACTGCCCGTGCTTACAAGGCTGCAGGTATCCCTACCATTGTAGTGGGAGATCACAATTATGGGGAGGGTTCATCCCGGGAGCATGCTGCCATGGAACCCCGCCACCTGGGGGTTTATGTGGTACTCGTAAAATCATTTGCCAGGATCCACGAAACCAATTTGAAAAAGCAAGGTATGCTGGCCCTGACCTTTCAGAACGAACAGGACTACGATAAGATCCTGGAAGACGACACTATCGATATCGTGGACCTCAAGGATTTTACACCTGGTAAACCCCTTACCCTGCATGTGAAACATGCGGATGGAACAGAAGATACTATTGTAACTCATCACAGTTACAATGAAGGACAAATTGAATGGTATCGGGAGGGTTCGGCGTTGAATCTTATTAAAAAACATAACGCTTAAGACCCGGAAGGGTTTATTTGGACGTATTATAGATAACTATTAAATTCGAGTGTGCAAGTTCTAAATACTTCTTCTCAACAGAGCATCTTATACCAGACCAAAAAGGGCACTGTGATCCAGGACGATGGGACTTGCCAGTTTATACTGGAGTTTCAAGGCAGAAAGACACTATTCAAGGTCAGCGAATTCCTGCAGTTCAAGAAAACGCTTGATGAGATTAATCTGGCAGACCTATTTCTGGGAGAAGGAACAGGTATTGATGTACAGATCATACACTATAGAGGGTCCGATCATTTTTTTGTCTTAACCCTATGTGAGCTGGTGGCTCTAAAGGACTTGATGCATGGTGCTATGACCATGATTGCATTGAATCGTATGGTCCACGACCGCCTACAGGCTGTGATATTTTAAGTTATTAAGACCAATTCTATATTGTCCGAAGACTACAATAAGTGACGGCATAATGCTACTTTTGTAAAAAACATATATATGAAAGATCTTGTCAGAATGAAAACATCGTTATCCGAAGAGATCGAAGCTTTGCTGAACGGTCAAGTTAAGATGGAGGCAAAGTCCTCCTCCATTTATTTAGCAATGGCCGCTTACTGCGATCGCTTGGGATTTGAAAATAGTTCGGAATTCTTCTTTCAACAAGCTGAGGAAGAGCGTCAGCATATGCTGAAGATCTTTCGATATATTGCGGATGCCGGCGGCACACCGGTCAGTCCGGATGTGGCAAACGTTCCCCAGGAGTTTGGCAGTTTTCGCGGTGTTTACGAAAACGCTTTGGAGCAAGAGATCGAAGTAACCAACGCTATCAATAAAATAGTAAGCGCGGCTTATAAAGGGGGTGATCATACTACTGCGAACTTTCTCCAATGGTTTATCAGCGAGCAACAAGAGGAGGAATTTACTGCTCGCAAACGACTGGAATTATTCGATGTGATCGGTGAAGAGGGTATCGGAGCCTACATGATCGATCAGAAGATTCCTGAAATCGGCCCTCCAACATCGGAAGACGCTGAAGCATAATATACAAGACCCTTAACGGGTCTTTTTTTAACTGTCAGATCTTAGAATTACAGGTAAATCCTTAGGGCGTACCCGGCCATGCCAGCGCTGTCCATAAACTACTGAGGGGGCCATCTTGCAGCGGTCCAGGCATTTGCATTTTACCACCTGTACGTTTTTAAGCCCCTGTTTCTTGATGTCGGTTTTCAATTGTTGACGGAGGTCCTTGGCACCCTTTTTAATACAATCCTTGCCGTGACAAACAAAGATGACCTTTACCTCCTTTTGATATCTTTTCATACTCCCCCAGCAGCAGCCTGCATTAGAATTCCGCATAGAATAGCACCGTAGGTGCCTAAAGCATATCCCAGAACGGCCAGCAGGACCCCTACCGGGGCCAAAGCCGGGTTGAAAGCAGCCGCCACCACCGGAGCGGAAGCTGCCCCACCAACATTAGCCTGACTGCCAATTGCCGTAAAGAAAAAAGGCGCCTTGATAAGTTTTCCCACTGATAACAACAGAATGATGTGCACAGAGATCCAAATTAAACCCAAAGCAAACAGGCCTGGGTTCCGGAAGATCTCCATGACATCCATACTCATGCCTATGGTGGCTACCAAGGTAAATATAAATAAACTACCGATCCTGGAAGCCCCTACCCCTTCCAATTTCTTCATAGGAGAAAATGATAAGCAGAGTCCTATGGTGGTAGCTACTACCACCATCCAGAAAAATGCTGAGCTTAGGGACTGCAAATTGTACCTCTGAAGAAGATCCTGGTGCTGCTGAAACCAGGGAGCGATCAAATCCGCACCCCAATGAGCCAGTCCAGTACCACCAAATCCGATACCCATGATCAGCATGGTATCCGGGAGTTCCGGCATTTTGCTGATACTTAAACGATAGTTTTCGATTTTGGTCTGTAACGCATCAATAGCGCTGGCATCTGCCTTGAAGACCTTATCCACTTTTTGAGACCGACCTGCACCCAACAACAAAAAAGCCATCCATATGTTGGCCACGATCACATCGACAGTGATCATTGAAGAGAATATTTTGTCGCTTGCCTGAAAGATCTCTTTCATGGCAGCCTGATTGGCCCCACCTCCAATCCAGCTGCCGGCTATGGTAGTCATACCTCGCCAAACAGCATCGGGTCCGCTACCCCCTACCACATCGGGGGCCACTGCCGAAATGATCAGGATGGCAATGGGACCCCCTAGTATGATGCCCACGGTGCCGGTAAAAAACATGATCAAGGCTTTGGGACCCAGATTAATGATTCCTTTGAGATCAGTGCTCAGGGTCAGCAGAATGAGACTAGCCGGCAACAAATAACGTGAGGCCACAAAGTACAATTTGGATGACTCGCCGGAAATAATGCCCAAAGAGTTAAATATTGAGGGTACGAAATAGCACATCAATACCATGGGAATAAAAGTGTAGAACTTCTTCCAAAACTTCTTTTCACTGTTGGAAGTGGTGAAAATAAAGGCCAGTATCACCATCAGTAATCCCATTACGATGGCATCATTTTGGATCAATGGGGCAGATCGTTCCATGCAAAAAAATAATTTGCCAAAAAAAGAGAATTAATCCGCAAGATGCAAATGAAGCTACTGCTTGGAGGCACTATATTCCCGGCAAGCCCCTTACAGGACTTTGAAGTCGATCCAGGATATCTTGGGCTTTTGAAGATTGGTACCCGCCGGAGTCAGCAACTTCTTTCAACAGCGACTCCGCCTCATCGGTACGGTGCACCTTTAAATAACTTAAAGCCAAATACCATCTTCCAACCTCCTGATACATGGAGCCAGTTTTATTCACATTTTCGAAAGAGACCGTAGCCTCATCGAATCGTTCCAGGGAAAAGTAGGCAATACCCAAATACAGTTGAGCAGCCAGGTAATTATCAGAGCTTTGGGGTACCTCTTGAAACTTTGACAGGGCTTCCACATACTCTTTTTTGTCGTAATGAGAAAGAGCTTGCATAAAGGGGTCTGCATCCTCGGGTCCCATAGTAGTAAAGCGATTGGGATAAACTTCGAAATTGTCCGCCACCAGTGAGGCGTCCGAATACGTCTGATAGAAATAAAAGTAGGCGCTAAAAGCGGTTATTACCAGCACTACGGCGGCGGCAATCCGATAAATGCTGAATACGGGAACTGCCGCGGTACTGGACTGTGATTGGTAAATGTGCTTTACCTTATCTTTGATCCTGACCTTGGTATAAAGATCAACCAGCGTGTGGATTTCACGGTGACGATCCACCTCTGCGGCCAATTCAGGGTTGTTTTCCAACTCCTGCTCAAAGTCACGCTTCTCCTGACTGGACAGCGTGTCGTTGAGATATTCCTCAATTTGTTCAAAAGTATATTTAAATTCCATGGTGGTCTCCTTTCCTATTTCCTTAATTCTCCAACTAATTGTTGAACCAGAGGGTCATGATCCATCAGACCTCTAAGTTCTTTCAAACATTTGTTTTTCTTATTCATGGCTACTTGCGATCCGCTGAAGTCCAGTTTTTCCGCAATTTCACTCATGGCATAACCTTGTCCCCAGAAATAAAGCACTTCCTTACATTTTGCTCTAAGTTGGTCAAACATCTGCTCGATAAGTGATCGTTGCTCCTCATCCAATAAATCGATCTCAGGAGTATCTTCATCCCGGTCATCTACGATCATGGTTGACTGGTAATCTTTTTCGCGCATATACTTTTTAAATCGTTTGTACCACATTCCTTTACATATAGCATACAAATAGGTGTGCACACTGCTCTCTCCTTTGAAAGAACCCCTCTTAACGTTGAAGAGGAGTGCGGTAAGCGCCTCCTGCAGGATGTCCTCCGCGTCCTCTTGTGAACCGCTTCGGGAAAGTATCAGTTGATTAATTCGCCCTTGATTCTTTTCTATCAAATACGAAATCACCTGGTCTTCCGCACGATCACCCTGCTTAATGGCTTCCACCACTTGCTGATCGCTATATTTTTGTCTTTTGAACATTAGTACCTGCTGCTGATCAAAACCTAACCTGGTTTAATATAAATATATTTTTCACTCTTCTGAAAAGCCTTTTAAAGACACCTATCAATAATTTTTATACTTTTTTAAGTAAACCGGTTAGGTCCGCAAGCCTTTAGGGTACTAAGACATGAACACTAAAAACAAAAATCATGAAATCTACTCTAAATCAGGCAGTTTTGATTCTAGTGATCAGTATCATGGCCTCCCTGAACGTATTTGCACAAAAGCGCTTCGACAACCCCAAACAAAACCGAAAAATAGTTATGACCAAATCCGGTCCTAAATCAACAATCACAGAAAACTGGATCCCCATGGACACTATGTCAGTCGATCAAAAACGAGAGATCTTTGAAGCCCTGGTCCAAGACTCCAGAACTTCTGTGAGCAAAGAAACGGATGCAGAATTTAATCGACGCACTCAACCAAGAAAACAAACCGCTCAGCAGGTGCAGAACTTTGGAGATACGCCGACTACAAAATCAAGATCCTGGGATCTGACAACCTTTGGCAGCAAAATTTTTGATCTATGACATTGAAGTGGATTTTTTTAGTATGCCTGATGTGGGATTAAGTACCCCATTCATTTTTTAAGTTACACTATGAGAGGCTTCGGCCTCTCTTTTTTTTGGAAAAAAATACCATTGGTGCGGTTAGGATTTAACAGGCACAGGGTACTAATAGTTAGCATAGTTAATCAAACAAATCATGAAAACTCTAACACACTTTATATTAGCAGTACTCTTATTGTCGGGTGCCACATCCCTGGATATGTTCGCTCAACATCCACAGCAGCGTCAAGCTGTAGTAAAAGAAAAGACCTCTTCAGCTTCAGAAAATGCTCATAGCAAAAAATGGCTGAATTCTAATTTTGGATCAGCGTCAGAAAGCCGGCTACAACACCACGCAGGCCCAGATAATATTCAAAAAAAACATTTAGCCACCATTAAGCACCAGTCTGCAAAAAGCTACCAAGATAAGAATGGACAAGGGAGTGGCATGAAATCTCACCATGACACCTTGAAGGCCATAATCAATAATATGAAAGCCCATCATGAGCACCATGGCTCCCAGCCTCCGTCAGGGGGCAGCATTCGCAATCAGCAGGGATTAAGGGTGCAGGTCGGTCATTAGTTAAGCCGTCAGTTCATCACCATGATGTTCTAAGAATACGTTTGTTGAGGTTTCTAAAAGGGTGCCTTCCGAAAGGAGGCGCCCTTTTATTGTGGTCTTCAAGCTGAAATGTTATCCCATATCAATCAATTTTAAAGAATCGAAAAAAAATTTACTCGAGCTGGTTAGGTAACCATCGACAAGTGGTACTAAGGTTTGTAAACAGTAAATACAGTATCATGAAAACAATGAATTTAAATGCCATTTTAATATTATCACTAGTCGTTTTTATTTTTGCTAGTTGTAAAAAGGACCAGGAACCTATGGTTCTGGCTCCTCAGAATGTAACTGTGGAATACCTGGACAGCCTGGCTAGTCCCATAAATACCCTTTCCACGGGACAGAATTATTCGGTAGGGTATCAATTCAGACCAAAGATCAACGGAAAGATCACGGAGTTAAGCGTCAATTTACCTAACGCCGGTGATTATAAGATCTCGATCTGGGATGTTGATACTCAAACTTTGCTCACTCAAACCACCATAAACCAAGCGTATGGTAATTGGGCGAACAAGGACATTCCGGATTTGGCCTTAGAAGCTCAAAAAACTTATGCCATTAGTTTTTTGTTGCCGGCTACCGATTATTACTACGTGGATAACCTGACTTTGCCCGTTGATATGACCAATATTACCATTATCAACAGCATTGCAGCGAATGGAGATGGGTATCCGGTAGATCAAACTTTTACGGATCATTTGTTCGGTTTTGTGGATCTCACCTTTCAGGCCGATCCACAATAATCATCTTTCTATATGTTGTGCGATAAGGCATGCCTTGAGGGCATGCCTTATTTTATGGTACTAAATTCTCATTTGGTGATTAGGTTTTGGTTTCCCCGGAGTACTAATAGATGTAACTTAAACCTAATACCATGACAACGCTAAAATTTCAATCTTTGCTGATGCTTTCATTCGTATTTGCAGCAGCGGTATTGTACCCAGACGACCAACACCAAAATTTCTTACGACAGGAGATCATTTCCTCCATTCTTGATAGTCACGCAGATACCGTGGAGACTGACATGATCGGCAATGATTATTCCGTCGGCTACATCTTTTCTCCCAAAGTAAGTGGTAAAATAACCCGATTAGGGATCAAAATACCGGATTCTGGAATTTTCAAGATCTCCATTTGGGATGTGGATACCAAAACCTTAATTACTCAAACCACCGTTCACCAGGGACGTAAACATTGGAACTACAAGGATATACCAGACGTAAATGTAGTAAAGCAAAAAAACTATGTGGTGTGCCTGATGCTACCCTTGGGAACTCAATATTTTACCGCTCCTAATCTTAAACTTCCTCTTGATGCCCACGGGGTAAAGGTAGTTCAGAGTGTGGCCTCTTTTGGTGATGCTTATCCGGCAGACCAAATAATGCCCGATGCACTGTTCGGATTCATTGATTTTACTTTCGAACCGTCACACTAGGAACGTTTACCAATACGTCGCATTCATTACTAATAATTTAAAGGAAGGGTTACGGCTTTACTCTTTTGTCATAAAGTCTTATATTAAACATAGGTTATGCGATTTACCAAGAACTATCTACTTACCGGTATAGCCTGCATTTTCTGCTGTTTTACAGCCTCAGCGCAAGATAACACCCCAACTGGGCCGGAGATCACTATGGACCAGGACAAGCGTTATGAGAATGTCTATACCTTTGAAGTGATCAATGAGCCGATTTTGGACCAGATGGCCGGAGCTCCTGAAGCATTTTATGACTATTTCTGGGAATTTGGCGATGGGAGTTTCAGTCTTGAAGAGAAGCCCACCCATACCTACAAGGATTTCGGGAATGGAGATGTCCTGGTGGCCTTAACGAATAATTACAGTAATGGAGGGGCCCCTCCCACTCGACCCAAAAAAAAACGCAAGACTAAAGACCGGCCCCCACCTCCTGAGAACACTTTAGCTGCCAATTGGAAAGAAGGTGGCGAAATCAACAGCACCCTGGAAGCGGGTCAATCCCTGGGAATTATGACCAATCATTCTCCACGACCTGGAGATCCCATCGTAGCAGTGCTGTCATACAAAAACAACGGATTATCAGGGATCTCCCCGGGACTTCCACAAGAGGGCCGGGTATATCTTTTTTACAATGAAAAGTCCTACGACTACGATAATTTCACCTTTCAAAGCTCCAGACAGCATGCCGGAGAAGTATTAACTCAGGGGTTTCCTCCTGAAGACCTCGCCTGGAACTATCCCGGTTTTCAGGAAAGTGTCTGGACTAGTAATGCCTCTTTAGGGCCAATTGCCATCTCCAAAGAAGTAAATATGGCTAATGAGCACAAGGACATTCTATTGCGCGATGCCAAAAAAAAGTACCATAATGTGCTAACCTGGGACTTCAATGATCTACAAAAAGACGAAGTGCGCAATATATTCAGCACCTTCGTAACAACTCCGGAAATGCTGCGGGATACCAGTGCTACTATTAACTTTCAAGCGATCATGGTGCCCCATAACTCCGTTACTGCCGAGAGCTATACCCTGGCGCTAACCGTGCAAGCTTCACACGATCCCAATAAAATGTACGTTTCGGAACGTTTCATCAACAAGAAAGATATGCGCACCGAGGGCCTGGTATACACCATTAAATTCCAGAATATCGGAAGAGGGCCCGCTAGCAACATAATGATCGAAAATCAGATCCATCCTTCCTTGGACCCCAGTACCTTGAAAATAATTGATCATTATCCTCAAACACTATGGTGCGATTGGGTGGATTCACTGGGTATAAGCAGTTGTCATGATACCCTGGTCAGTAAAGGCTTGATCACTTGGAAATTCAATAACATCTACCTGCCTGGTCGTCGTCAGCAAGATAAGGAGGGTAAAAAGGCCACCAAGGGCTGGATCAAATACTCCATTAGACCGTATAGCCGCATAAAGGGTCGAAACTTTAGGGGGAGAGCGCACATTTACTTCGATCGAAATGAGCCTATAGCTACCAACCAAGTACGAACCAAAGTCGACAAATCCCGTAGTGTGGGCTTTAAAGCAGGTTTACATGACGTGGAGAATGACTTCGAGCATTTGTTCGGAGGAATCGTATGGGCCCCATTCCGACCCAAGGGATTTTATCATCAAGGGGAATTAATGGTGTCCGAAGAAGGATACCTTTTTGCAGAGACATTGACCGACGTACCACTGGGAACCGATGCCGCTGGCAATACGCTTTTTGGCAATTTGCATTCGGAGTACGACTACTCCCTGTTGTTCGTGGATTTTGTTCCCTTACAAATAAGAAAGAACTTATTGCGTACCATCAGCGTAGGAATTGGAGCTCAACTTTCCTTGTTGGTGCGAGCCGATGAGCATGTTAATGTCCAACGGGTGTTTAACCAACCTGGTCCGCCTGAGGAAAACGAGGTACTATCCACCCGAGTAGTGGATCTATTGGATGGAGTGGATGATGATCGATTTAATGTGGTAGAACCGGGATTGTTTTTGGATGTGAACGTGGGAAAGATAATAGAGGGACCTGCCGGCGGGATTCGCATGATATTGAAAAATGCCAAGCGACCTGTGCCAGATAATCTTGAAGTTGGCAAGACTGAAGTTAGAACCTTTATACAAGTCTATTTCCAGTACAATTGGTAACCATACCACCCAGCAGGAGGGCAAATCTTGCCCACCTGCAACGATTTGCTTAAATTGTTGTATACCCATCGTCAACAAACTTGAGGTCATATACAGAAGGTAAGGAACCTGCATATGGATTCTGTTCCAAAGGGAACAACAGTTGCAGTTTAAAAGCTGTCAAACTGCTGTACCATAGTGGATTCATCATAATTTTATGGCTATTCCCTTTATTTAACTATGCTCAGGAATCATCCCCTGAACTTGCAGAAAATTATCTGTCGAAGGCCGAGGACCTCGCTGCCAGAGGAAAGGCAGATAGCGCAAGTCTTTACTACAAGAAACTGGCGGATATACACTATCAGGATGGCCATATCGTAGATTTTATCTATGACTATATTGATGCGGCCTTTTTGTACACGATCACCGGCCGCTTTTATCAAGCTGCTAACCTATTAAAGCAAGCTTTGCCCAGGTTGAGAACTCCTGTCGACCCTGATGAGCAGTGGGCTTTTCTATGGCTGCATATCCATTTAGCTCATAACTATCATCAAATCGGAGACTATTTACAGGCCAAACAGCTATACGAAAAAGCCTTACTGAACTATGTGGGCCAGGAGCACCGGAATTTTGAGGTGGCTAATTACCTGTACCGGCCATTGGGAAATATT
>Ga0224508_10005252_pt1 | contig 10416 bp, 10 predicted proteins | sample SF_Jan12_sed_USG_4_FD_170157 | JGI IMG/M metagenome (GOLD analysis project Ga0224508, IMG submission 170157) | Sediment microbial communities from San Francisco Bay, California, United States - SF_Jan12_sed_USGS_21 | ecosystem: Environmental > Aquatic > Marine > Sediment | place: USA... | reverse complement strand
GGGCAGCGCCGACCCATCGCTTCGACGGCCGACGATGCGGCTCATCCCCCGTCGCAGGCCGACCGGAGCGATTCGCGTCTCACCGGCTCCGGTTGGAGCCGGCGGGCGGTGGCCCCCTGCGCGGCGCCGCTCTGGTTCCAGAGAGCGGCGACGCCTAGCCGGCCCTGGATCCGGAGCGCGGCGACGCCTAGCCCGCCCTGGCGGACAGCGCCTCGCAGAGGGCGCGGAAGGCGCGGCCGCGGTGGGAGATGCGGTTCTTGTGCTCGGCGGGCAGCTCGGCCATGGACACGCTCTCGCCCTCGGGCTGGAAGACCGGGTCGTAGCCGAAGCCGCCGGCGCCGCGGGGCGCGTCGAGGATGCGGCCCTCGCACTCGCCGCGGGCCGTCTCCACCTCGCCCGTGGGCAGGGCGCAGGCCGCCACGCACACGAAGCGCGCGCCGCGCGCCGCGGGGGCGGCGTCGGCTATCTCGGCGAGCAGGCGCGCGACGCGGCCGGCGTCGTCGAGACCCGGGCCGCCGTAGCGGGCCGAGCGCACCCCCGGCCCGCCGCCCAGCGCTTCCACCTCGAGGCCCGAATCGTCGGCCAGCGCGGGACAGCCGGTGTGGCGCGCCGCCACCCGCGCCTTCACCACGGCGTTGCCCTCGTAGTCGTGGCCCTCCTCGGGGAAGTCGAGCGGCTCGAACTCGGCCAGGGAGCGCAGCGTCACCGGAAAGTCGCCGAGGATCGCGCGGATCTCCTCGACTTTGCCCGGGTTGCCGGTGGCGACCACCAGCTCCTTCAAGAGCCCTCGTCTCCCAGGGCCTCGGCGACCGCCCGGGCCTGCATCCGCGTCAGCTCGGCGGCGCCGCGCAGCGCCAGCGCGGTGAGCTTCGACAGCTCGTCGGGCGAGAAGGTCCCGTCCTCGCCCGTGCCCTGCACCTCTACGAAGCGCCCGCCGCCGGTGACCACCACGTTCATGTCCACGGCGGCGCGCGAGTCCTCGACATAGGGCAGGTCGAGGAGCGGAGCGCCCTCCACGATCCCCACCGACACCGCCGCCACGCTCTCGCGAATCGGGTTCTTCGGGGTCTCTCCGCGAGCGTGGAGCCGGGCGGCGGCGATCGAGAGCGCCACCGAGGCTCCGGTGATCGAGGCGCAGCGCGTGCCGCCGTCGGCCTGGAGCACGTCGCAGTCGACGAAGAGCGTGCGCTCGCCCAGGGCCTCGAAGTCGATCACGGCCCGCAAGCTGCGACCGATCAGACGCTGGATCTCCTGGCTGCGACCCGAGGGCCGGCCCCGGGTCGACTCGCGGCTGCCGCGGGTGTCGGTGGAGCCGGGCAGCATCGAGTACTCGGCGGTCACCCAGCCGCGCCCCCGGCCCTGCAGGAAGCGCGGCACGCCGTCCTCCTCGCAGACCGTGCACAGCACCCAGGTGCGGCCCACCCGGCACATCACCGAGCCCAGTGGATGCTCGGTGTAGTTCACGTCGAAGCCCACCGGGCGCAGCTCGTCGGCGGCGCGGCCGTCCTCGCGCGCGCTCACGGCGCCTGGCCCTCGCTGGCCGGGGCGGCGCCGCGCCGGGCCTCGTAGCGGCGCCCGTAGTCGACCACGGCCTCCTCCAACGCGGACACGATGCCGTTGCGGCCCGTGGGCCCGGTCATGCGCCGCTCGTCTTCGCGGTTGGTGATGAAGCCGATCTCGACCAGCGCCGCCGGCATCTGCACACCCGAGAGCACCACGAAGAGCGCCTGCTTCACGCCGCGCGAACGCGTCGGCAGCTCGCCCAGCCGCTCCTGCACCCCGAGAGCGAGAGCGTTGCTCTCCTCGAGGTGCTCGGTCGAGATCAGGTCGCCGAGCAGGGCGATGAAGGGGTCGTCGAGGGCCGGGATCGGCGCCTGGCCCTCGCGCTGGAAGGCGCGGTTCTCGCGCTCGGCGACGCCCGCCGCCCCGGCGTCGCTGGCCTCGAGAGCGAGGAAGTAGGTCTCGCTGCCGCGGATGCCGCGCTCGCGCGAGGCATTGGCGTGGACCGAGAGGAACAGATCGGCGCCGGCGTCGTTGGCGATGGCGGTGCGCTCTTCCAGGGGCACGAAGACGTCGGCGTCGCGGGTCAACACCACGCGCAGCCCCCGGGCGCGCAGCCGGGCGGCCAGGTTGCGGGTGACGGCCAGTGCCACGTCCTTCTCGAGGTGTCCGCGGGGGCCTTTGGCGCCGGTGTCGTCGCCGCCATGGCCGGCGTCGAGCACCACGGTGTCGAAGCGCTCGACGGCCGCCTCGGCGCCCAGCGCCCCCGGCACCGCGCAGACCACCGCCGCAGCGCAGCCCAGGGCTGCGATCCAGGTCGGACTCCCACCCTTCATCACCCTGAATCTAACGCAGGACCGGATCGGGCCCGCGAAGCCGGGCGGCGGCGCCGGGTGGGGCGCTCCTGCAGGTCGAGCAGGTCGCCCACCCTGGCGTGGCCCTCGGCGCGGGCCACGGCGAGCAGCTCGATCCAGGCCCGGGCGGTGGCGTCGGCGTCGCCCAGCGCGCGGTGGCGGGCGCGGTTGCGGATGCCGAAGTGGGCACAGAGGTGGTCGAGGTCGTAGCGGCCGAGCCGCGGCAACAGCCGCCGCGAGAGCTTCTGGGTGCAGAGCACGGCCACCCGCGGCGCCTCGCCCCACTGGGCGCGGAAGGCGCGGCTCAGGAAGCCGTGGTCGAAGCGCGCGTTGTGGGCCACCCAGGACGCGTCGGGGGCCGCCGCGAGCCAGTCGCGGAAGCGCGCCAGGCCCTCGGCCGCCGGCGGCGCCTCGGCGAGCAGCGCGTCGCCGATGCCAGTGAGGCGCTGGATGCGCTCGGACAGCGGCCCGGGCCCCGGCGGCCGCAGCAGCGTCTCGAAGCGCGACTCGATGCGACCCCGCGCCACCCGCACCGCTCCGATCTCGATCACGGCATCGCGCTGGGGAGACAGGCCGGTGGTCTCCACGTCGATCACGGCGAAGGGCGCGCGGCCCAGCGCCAGCTGCGAGACGCGCGAATCCTCGGCCTCGCGCAGCGCGTCGGGCTCGAGCGCCTCGGGCAGGCTGCCCGGCTCCGCCCCCAGCAGCTCGCCCACCAGGCGCTGGGCCAGTCCGGGTGCGGGCTGGCTTCCCAAGGCCAGCAGGCGCTGGGCCAGGGCCTCCGGCGCCAGCGGTTCTCCGGCCTCGCGCAGCTCGCGGAGCGCGCGGCGCATGCCGTCGGGCAGGGACGTCCCCATGGGCTACTACTCAGACCGCCAAGAGACCGCGCGAGTGGAGGAGCGCGGTGTTCAGTTGGGGGACGAACCGACCCGAGCCTACCAGAGCCGGGCGTCGCCAGCCCGGCTCGGCCGGGACCAGGGGAGTGGGCATTGACCAGGACGCCGATCGAGACAGGACACCGCTTCGGCTGGATGGGGCTCGCCGCCGCCGGCCTCGCCGCGATCTCGGCCAGCGGCCTGGCTGCGCCGGCCGCCGCCGAGTCGCCGGCCATCGCGCGCCCCAGCCTGTCCAGCGCCGGCGTTCCCACCACCGGCGGCTTCGGCGTGGTCTTCTTCCTCGAGACCGCGCGCGCTCCGGGCACGGTCGCGGTCGGCACCGCCCACACCCTGCTCTCCCGCGACCTCGTCAAGGCCGGGCGCGTGCAGTTCCTGAGCCCCCGCTCGCTCGAGTTCGCCGCCGAGTCGACGCGTTATGCGGCCGCGCCCGGGCTGCCGCTGAGCGCGCCCGGCGGCACCCTGGCAGGCGACTTCGTGATCTACCAGCTCGCGGGTCCGCTTTCCGCCGCCCGCGCGCTGAAGGCCGAGCCCGGGGCCCTGGCCAAGCTGAAGCCCGGCGTGCGGGTGCGGCTGCTGGGTCCGGCCAGCGGATCCACCACGCGCGGCGCCGAGCGCGACGTCTTCGGCACGGTGGTCGAGGCCGGCCTCGACCAGATCGAGATCGAGCTCGACCTGCACGAGACCCTGCGCGGCTGGGGCGGCGCCCCGGTGCTGCTCTCTTCGAGCGATCGGGTGGTGGGGCTGCTCGAAGCCGCCGTGCCCGGCAGCGAGACGCCGCGGGTGCTGGCAGCACCCATCGAGGGCGTGCTGGCGGCCCTGGGCTCGCCTCTGGGCGGCGGGGCCGGTCAGCGCTTCGCCGCGTTCCACGCCCCCCCGCCCTCCACCCCGAGCGGCGAGAGCGAGCGGGCCGACCTCGAGCCGGCGCCGCTGGCGAACCTGCCGAAGTCGACGATGGAGCTGCAGGTCGAGTACCCGCCCGACGGCGCCCAGGTTTCGGAGACCGCTTGCGGGGTCTTCGTGGCGGGCCGCGCCTCGGCCACCCGCGGCCTCGAGAGCCGCTTCGACGTGGTGCTCGTGATCGACACCTCGCGCTCGGCCATCGACGCCTCGGGCGCCGACGTCAACGGCAACGGCGAGGTCGGCGTGCCGAAGCTCGGCAGCGTCGGCGTGCTGTTCGGAGCCCCGCTCACCGATCCGGGCGACTCGATCCTGGCCGCCGAGATCGCCGCCGCGCGCCAGATCCTGCGCGGCCTCGACCCGCGCAGCACCCGCGTCGGGCTGGTCGCCTTCGCCGGCGAGCCGGCCACCGAGTACGGCCGCGCCGCGCGGCGCAAGCCGGCCTACACCGTCGAGGCCCTCACCCGCGACTACAGCCGCGTCGAGCGCGGCCTCGACGAGCTGCTCGACACCCCGCCCGAGGGCAGCACCCACATGGCGGCCGGGCTCGACCAGGCCACCATCGAGCTCAAGGGCTGGCGCGGCGCCTACTCGAAGGCCGACCCCGAAAGCGAGAAGATCGTCTTCTTCTTCACCGACGGGCAGCCCACCCTGCCCTACCCCGACTCCGAGGCCGAGAACGTCCGCGCCGTGCTGCGGGCGGCCAACCGCGCCGGAGCCGGCGAGATCCGCGTGCACTCCTTTGCGATCGGCCCCGAGGCCCTCGAGGGCCCGATCGCAGCGGTCGAGATGGCCAGCCGCACCAAGGGCAGCTTCACCCCGGTGCGCTCGCCCGGCGACCTCGTGAACGTGGTCGAAGAGGTGAGCTTCTCGGAGCTCGAAGAGGTGCTGCTCGAGAACCGCCGCACCCAGGCCCGGGCGGTGCCCTTCCGCGTGACCGCCGACGGCTCCTGGGCCGGCTTCGTCGCCACGGTCCCGGGCGACAATCCGCTGCGTGTGCGCGCCACCGCCCAGGACGGCGCCTCGGCCGAGCGGCGCCTGCGCGTGCGCACGGGCAGCGCCGAGGCGAGCGAGCCGCCGGTGCCGCGCGAGTTGGTCACGCTGCGCAACCGTCTGCTCGAGGACTGCCTGATCCTCGCCCAGCAGCGTCGCCTGCAGCAGGAGCAGGAGCGCAACCAGGAGCTGCGCCGCCAGCTGCGCCTCGAGATCGAGCGCGAGCGCGCCGCCGCCCGCGAGCGCGCCGAGGACCAGCGCAAGAAGCTCGAGATCGAGATCGAGGACTAGCCCGCGTTCTCCTCGAACTCGGCGTTGGGGTCGAGCTCGAGGTAGCGCGACAGCCAGTGCACGCCCAGGTAGAAGGGGCCGGTGTCGAGCAGGGCCACCACCAGCTTGAAGACGTAGGCCGAGGCGATGAAGACCCAGAGCTGGGGCCAGACCGGCGCCGCCTCGTCCAGCGGCAGCCCCTTCGCCCAGAAGTGGGTGATGGTGATGACCGCAACGGTGTCCACGAACTGGCTGACCACGGTCGAGCCGTTGTTGCGCAGCCAGAGGTGCCGGCCGCGGGTGAGCCGCTTCCAGAAATGGAACAGGAAGACGTCGCAGAGCTGCGCGGCCAGATAGGCGATCATCGACGCCACCACCGCCCCCATGGTCAGCTGGCGGATGCGGTAGAAGGCGTAGTCGTAGGCCTCGGGGGCAGGCAGCCCGCTGGCCGCGTCGACCTCGACCGTCGGCGGCAGCGCGCCGCCGAGCCACAGGAAGCCCGCCACCCACACGTTCAGGCCCAGGCCCGCCCACACCACCGCGCTGGCCCGGGCGCGGCCGTAGAGCTCGCTGATGAAGTCGGTGCACAGGAAGGTGATCGGATAGGGCAACACGCCCACGGCCAGGGCCATGGGCACCCGCAGGCCGCCCACCTCGAAGGAAAGGTCGATGAAGCGCGACACCCCGAGGATGTTGAGCATCGTCATCGAGCCGAGGAAGAGCCCGGCGAGCACCAGGAAGACGCGCTCGCGGCGCGCCTGGAGCGCGGAGGCCTCGATGGGGTGCAGCGCCACGCCCCAACGCTAGCCGAAGGCGCGCGACGCGCGGTTGAGCGTCGCGCCTAGCGGATGGCGGTGCGGAAGCCCGAGCCGCTGACGGTGAAGTCGCGGTCCTCGCTGAAGACCTTGAGCGGCACCCAGCCGGGAACCTGGGACATGCGGGGCATGCCCTGGGTCATGGCGCCGGTGGGATCGATCACCCAGGGGTCGGCCTGGTCCTCGAACCAGAACGTCACCATGTGGTGCTGCCCATCGGAGGGACGGAAGACGATGGCGCGGTAGACCTCGTCGTCGCCGAAGCCGAGCTCGCGCAGGAAGTGGTAGACGAGCAGCTCCAGCCCGTCGCAGTCGTCGCCGTTGGAGCGGAAGGTCTCTTCGAGCGTGGCCCAGTGATCGATGGCGCCGTCGGGGACGTAGTGGTCGCCGGCCTGGCGCTGGATCCACTCGGCGAGGTCGCGAGCCAGCTCGCGCTTGCGGCCCGCGCGATAGGCCTCGTACTTGAAGCGCAGCTCGCCCGTCTCTTGGGAGTCGACCCGCAGCGGCTCGGTGGCGACAGCCGGCGTCACGGTGTCGGCGCGCTCGCGGCGCTGCCAGCTGCGGATCTTGCGGCTCCAGGCGTCCCCCTCGGCCGGCGCCTCGAAGTAGGCGTACACCGCGCTCCCGGCCAGGGGCGTGCGGCAGCCGCCGATGGCCAGCAGCGCCGCGCCGAGGCCGACGCAGACGGCAAGGCGCCCGATGGCGGATAGGGGGGAAAACGCCATACCCGACGGATCGGACGGTCGCAAGCACATCCTGAGCCGTCGCGCGCGTCGGCGGCGCGACGGGGGCGACTTGCCGTCGCGCCGAGCGGCCTTGGGCCCTTCCGTTGCCGACGCAGGCGCCGGCAGCGCCGGCGCAGTCCTCGCTCACGCAGGGAGCGGGCCCGGACCCGCCCTCAGGCGGGGGCGTTGCAGCTGCGGGCGAACCAGAAGAGCACCACCAGGTAGAGCACGATCACCGGGATGCCCCCGAAGATGTAGAGCAGCGAGACCATGTCGACCTTGCCGGGCTCTTCTTCCTGGCGGTTCTGGGGATCGAGGTCGGCCACGTTTCGCTCTCCTGGCTGGCGGGTTTCGGCGCGGCGGACGTTAGCGGGCCCCTCGGTGGGCGTCGAGCGCCTCTACGCGATTCGCCCCACTCCGCGGTCGGGTGCGCCTCGAAGCGATTCGCCCCACTCCGCGGTCGGGTTCGCCTCGAAGCGATTCGCCCCACTCCGCGGTCGGGTGCGCCCCGACTCGATTCACGCCTCCCGGCGCCGGGAGCGCTCCGCCCCGAGAAGCGGTACACCGGCCGCCGTGACGCTGCGGCGCCAGCTCTCGATCGTCGCACTCGTCTACGTGATCGAGGGCTTCCCGATGGGCCTGTTCCAGGGCGTCTTCGGGGTCTATCTCGCCGACCGCGGCGTGGGCCTGGCGGCGGGTGGCGCGCTCGGCTGGCTAGGCCTGGCCTGGTCGATCAAGGCGCTGTGGTCGCCCCTGGTCGAGCGCTTCGGCTCGCGCCAGGCCTGGATCGCCGGGCCGCTGCTGGCGATGGCCGGAGCCCTGGCCGCGATCGCCTGGCTGCCCTCCAACCCGGTGGGCTTCGCGCTGTGGTCGGCGCTGGCGGTCTTCTGCCTGGCCTCGGCCACCCAGGACATCGCCATCGACGCCTACACCATCGGGCTCGTCGACCGCGGTCGCGAGGGCCCTGCCAACGCCGTGCGCATGGCCTGCTACCGGGTGGGCTTCGTCCTGGCGGGCAGCGGACTGCCGCTGGTGGCCGGCGGCTTCGGCTGGCCCGCCGCGTTCCTCGTGGGCAGCGCCGCCTCGGCGGTGTTCGCGGGCGCGGCGCTGGCCACCCCCCGCGTGCCGCTGCCGCCGCCCGCCGAGCGCCGCCCCCTGCACGCGCTGGCCGACTGGGCCCGGCGGCCCGGGCTCTTCGCGGTGCTCGGCTTCGTGCTGCTCTACCGCGTCGGCGACCGGGCGATGGGTCCGATGATCCCCTTCTTCTGGATCGACCGCGGCTTCAGCGTGGCCGACTTCGCCGTCTACAACAACGCACTCGGCGCGATCGCCACGGTGCTCGGCGCCTTCGCCGGCGGCGCGCTGGTGGCCCGCCGCGGCATCCTCGCCTCGCTTTGGGTGACCGGCGCGGCGGCCGTGGGCTCGAATCTGCTCTACGCCGCCGTGGCGCTGTGGCCCGAAGCGGGCCGCCTCGGGGTCTACGCCGCCGGCGTCATCGAGTCGTTCAGCAGCGGCGCCGTTGGTGCCGCCTTCATCTCCTATCTCATGCGCATCTGCGAGAAGCGGCACGCGGCGGTGCAGTACGCGTCCCTGACGGGTCTCTACGCCCTGGCCGGCTCGCTGCTGGCCGGCGCCTCGGGGTGGATCACCGAGCTCACCGGCTTCGCCGGCTACTTCGCCCTCACCGCCGGCTTCGCGGTGCCTGCCTTCGTCCTGCTGCCTCGGGCCGCAACCTGGATGCGCCCGGCGGACGCGCCCGAAGACTGAGGCCTTTCAGTCGGACTCGGACCCGGCGGGCCGCCGCCACTCGGCGGGCACGCCGGCGAGGCTGGCCTCCACCTCGAGCTCGCGCAGGGCGCGCTGGGCGCGGTCGACCTCTTCGCGCTGACGGCGGATGTCCTGGCGCAGCTTGTAGCTGAGCGGTGAGTTCTCGGGCGTCACCTGGGCGCCGGGCGCGGAGATCTGCCAGGCGTCGCTGCCCTGGGCCAGCTCCTCGAGCTGGCGCTGGCTCTCGCCGAGGCTGCTCCGGGCCAGCTCGAGATCGCGCTGCTGGGCGGCGAAGCGCTCGCGCCAGCGCTCGCGCTCGCCCGCTTTGCCCGCCTCGGAGGGCGGCGGTGCGTCGGGCAGCTTGAAGAGCGCGTCCAACGACACCGCGCCGGGGTCGGCCGTCGGGACCGTCGGCGGCGCCTCGGCCGTCGGGGGCGCCTCGGCCGACGGGTCGCCTTCCTGGGCGGACACCGCGCTGGGGAGCGCCAGAATGGCGAGGACGAGGCCGAAGGCCAGAATCCGGGGCATGCCCCGAGGCTAGCGCCTCGTCGGCCGGGAACGGCGGCGCGCCCCGCTGCAGCACCGGGTTCCCCGAGGGGCCCAGCCTGGATCGGGTCAAGACCGACCGCGATCGGCCGATAACCAAGCGGAGCCCCATCAGGGCGCTCCGCCGTTCGGAGGGCGCGCAGCCTCATGGATCGTGAAAAGCTGTACCGCCTGTTGCGCCTGGGCCTGGAGAAGGGCGCTTCCGACATCCACTTCCAGGTCGGCTATCTGCCCCTGTATCGCTTCAACGGCGATCTCGTCGAGCTCCGCTACAAGACGCTCACGGACGCCGACACCGAGGCCATCGCGAAGCTCCTGCTGGCGGAAGATCCGCGCCAGGTTGAGATGGACTTCGACGAGATCGATCTGGCCTTCGAGCTGCCGGGCGAGGGGCGCTTCCGCGTCAACATCTCCCGCCAGCGACGATTCTTCAACATCGTGCTGCGGGTGATCCCGCTCGAGATCCGCACCTGCGCGGAGCTGAACCTGCCCTCGACGATGAAGGAGCTCGCTCAGTTCCGCCGCGGCTACGTGCTCGTCACCGGCGCTACCGGCATGGGAAAGTCGACGACGCTCGCCACCATGATCCAGGAGGTGAACCGGGTCCGGAAGGCGAAGATCGTCACCATCGAAGACCCGATCGAGTTCGTCTTCACCCACGAGAAGAGCATCATCACCCAGCGCGAAGTGGGCACGGACACCCGCTCCTTCCCCAAGGCCCTGCACGCTGCGCTACGCCAGGACCCCGACGTGATCATGGTCGGCGAGATGCGCGACCTCGAGACCGTCGACACCTCGCTCAAGGCGGCCGAGACGGGACACATGGTGTTCTCGTCGATCCACACCGCCGACGTGGCCAGCACCATCAACCGGCTGGTCTCCTTCTTCCCCACCGAGGAGCAGATGCAGGTGCGGGCGCGGGTGGCCGACAACCTGCGCGCCATCGTGTCGCTGCGCCTGCTGCCCAACAAGAAGGGCACGGGGCGCGTGCCGGCCGTCGAAGTCATGAAGAGCACCCGGACCATCCAGGAGTGCATCAAGGACCCGAGCAAGACGGGCGAGATCACCGAGTTCATCGCGCGAGGCCGCTCCGAGGGCATGCAGAGCTTCGATCAGCACCTGCTCGACCTGCTGCGCGCCAACAAGATCTCGG
>Ga0224508_10005250_pt1 | contig 10418 bp, 7 predicted proteins | sample SF_Jan12_sed_USG_4_FD_170157 | JGI IMG/M metagenome (GOLD analysis project Ga0224508, IMG submission 170157) | Sediment microbial communities from San Francisco Bay, California, United States - SF_Jan12_sed_USGS_21 | ecosystem: Environmental > Aquatic > Marine > Sediment | place: USA: California... | reverse complement strand
TTCAAAGAAAAACTCTGGCCTGTCATGCCGGACTTGTTCCGGCATCCAGTCAAAACGATTCGGCCGTAGGCCGACAACTTATTGAATACAATTCCACTCTTTTTGGATGCGCTCTTCGAGTGCGATTGTTTTTACTGGATTCCATCCTTAGGTCCACCAGTCGCGTGCTCCCCCTGCACTGGCTTCTCCCGCCTACGCGGGAATGACTTCGGTAAAGATGTTGCTTGATCTCAGATTAAGTCTCAACACAACGGTATGTGGCAAATTCTGTGTAGCACAACCTCTTTATAGATAGTCCAACTTTATTCCAGACAGTAGTGCGCCTTCACAGGCATGACTCGACTGTAACGATGTTCTGTCTTTCCCCTTCGCGTTCGAGCAAATCGACTGATGCCGGTGTTGTAAAAGAATAGTTCCTATGGGGCGCCCCCAATTTTCGCAAAACATGTTTCACAATTAAAACTTCTCCACCCACGGTCGTAATTCCATTTCCCAGGTCCAGGCGCTGCGTTGTTGACGCATGACATCGAGATAACTGCGTGCAATTGCGTCGGGGTCAAGCAAGGCGTCGGCATTCTCACTGGATTGTTGTTTATTTGCCGAACAAATGCCGCCATCGATAATAAAATGCGCAACATGAATATTTCTTGGTGCGAGTTCACGTGCCATGCTCTGCGCGAGTCCGCGTAACGCAAACTTACCCATGGCAAACGGTGCCGACTGTGCATAGCCTTTTACACTGGCCGAAGCACCGGTAAATAAAATTGTACCGTGACCTTGTACCAACATTCTTTTGGCCGCTTGTTGCCCTACCAGGAATCCACCAAAAGCCGTGACAGAAATCGCACGTTCCACATCGGAGGCGACAAGCTCAGGCAATGGCCCGCGCACCCTGGCGCTGGGGTTATAAACAACGGTATCGATGGATTGATATTGTTTGTTCAAATCAACAAACAACGAATTAACCTGTTCTGGCTGGCTGGCGTCGCATGCGTAAGCTTGCGCTCCGATTTCGTCGCATAGTTCGCTGACTTTCTCGGGATGTCGGCAAGCGAGTGCGACTTGTATGCCCTCGCCGGCAAACAATCTTGCCAGCGATGCGCTCAGACCATGGCCCGCGCCGACAATCAAAGCAGTTTCTGTCATTATTTCTAATCCTCTCGTTGTGTCATCGAATCTTGTGCTGCATTACGCTTGCCGTCAAGTTCGTTGATGGATAAGGTGTAAGCATGTCAATTCAAAAAATGAAACACCGAAGGCAACGTACGATTCTGTCCTTCGCGTATTTGTTATTCGCATTTCTTCTAAGTGGCTGTGGACAAGACGCAAGTTCCGCGGAAGAAAAAATAAAAGAAGATCTGGCCAAATTGGAGCAAGCGGCTGAAGAACGAGATTTGGGGCCGTTGAAAAAAGCGATTCTTGATGAATATAGCGACAACGAGGGTTTTGACAAAAAGTCGATTATTCAATTCATTCAGTTGCGTTTTATACGCCAGCAAAGTATTCACTTGTTAACGCGAATCAAGTCCGTCGAAGTATTGGCTGCGGACAACGCAATCGCAGATGTGCTGGTCGCTATGGCGGGCCGTCCGCTGGATGACGTCGGTACATTGATGGGAATGTCGGCTGACCTGTTTCGATTTGAGGTTGAATTGAAAGAACAGAACGACAACTGGAAAGTCGCGAAGGCGAATTGGCGTCGTGCGACACCGGATGAGTTTTTGTAATCGTTTCCTAAGGATTAATGGTATCCAATTGTTGTTGAAATCGCTTATGTAAGTGAGGCTGGGATTCCCAGTTACGTAAAAATCGACGTTTGTCTTTTTCAAACCCTTTTGCTAAAGATTGAGTATTGTTATGTATGCGCATGGCATCGAGATCCAGCACTACCGGTTCTCCCCGATGAATTAAAAAATTGGTGGCTTTGGTATCACCATGCGATAAACGATATTTCACCAATGTACGAAACAAAGACGCAAACTTCACCACCAGCCCGTCAATTTCACTCTGATCTGTAAGCGTCGGAAGATATTCATTGCATAAAACGCCTTCGACAAATTCAGTCAGGCAGTAGGCCTTACCTTTAAACGGGCCAAGACGGTTTTCCAGCATGGCTACGGGGCGCGGGGTGGTAATTCCGCTATCAAGTAGTTTGTGAGCAGATACCCAGCAATTTTCTGCGCGCGATCTACGCACAATTCGTCGAATGGCATGAAACAGACTCCGCGTGTTATAGCGTTTGACGACATACCTTCGGCCATCGAAAGACAGCGCCGCCACGGTCGACGTACCGTCAGTTTTTAACAGGCCAATGTCCGCGTATTCGATGGCCGTATCAGGCCCCTGCAAAAACTGCCGTAATGCAAGCGAGTCGTAATAAGGATCGTAGCGAATAAAAGCACGATTTGTTTGGCGTGTCTGCTCGGTTCCGGGTTCAACGAGCGTATTGTCGAGTAGCGACAATCGCTCCGCCTCCGCTTCCGCGGCCAGATAGGCTTGCATTGGATTGATCGAATAAGCCGATTCACGCATCGGCGTTTTACGTGATTTCTTCAGAATAAAACTTAAACGCTGGGTGCAGGACGTGCGGTTTGCACGGTGCGATGGACTGCGCGACGTTGTTCGGATGCGTAAAGCGTTTTCGCCCGCGATCGCACCCGGCGCCAGAAGCTCGCTTCAGGTCCAAGAATATCGCGCAGTGGCTTATTACGGTAAATGCGCATGAAGCGATACAAATCGCGTTGCGATAATCCGATATCCATACTCGAATAATACAGACCGGAAATATCTTTTACCGACCAACGGATTGGCGTACGGTGGCGAATCTGCATGCGATGCAGGTCGATTAAAAAAACCTTGGCGTTATTGACTTCAGGTTTATCGCCATTTATCTCCAACAAAAAATGACATAAATAAAAGTCACGGTGATTGGCGCCACTGGAATGAATAACGCGCGCAATCTCCGCCACCCGTTTAATCAGCCAGCGTTTAAAACGGATCTCGTCTTTGGTTAGCTTTTGCTTTAGCCACGATCGACAAAAATCTTCCAGGCTCACCGTATTGGCGAGTTCGTCGGTAACAATAAATGACAAACGTCGCGCCGGGTTACGGCCTTTAGTGCCATACCCGGCAATACGCAAAGTGTCGATACCCAGGCGTTCCAAATGATGAATGCCATGCCACTCATTAGTCGCGCCGATAACGGGTAAACGAAAATAAATCAGGTTTTTTAATATCTCATGCCAACCAACGCCGGTATGGGTTTTTAAAAAATAAGACTGCCCATCACGATTGAAGCGCAATGTCCGCCGTCCCGGCGCCTCACGGAACACTTCACCACCAATGCTCATGATGTCTTCAAACTTGTCCTGCTCGCCTACTGATTTATGTAAATCGTCTCGCAGATGCAGTTTTAAACTATGATCACATGCGTCGACCGCACAATGGTTTTCCTTGTCTTCTACCCAGGATTCTATGGTGTCGACTGCATTCTCCGGCATGAGGTATAAGCTGGTGTCGGTTCCGTAGGCGATTCCATTGCGTGACCATTTTTCCCGATCCGGCGATGTCAGCATTTCAAGCAATTTTTCGTTAAGCGTGTTTTGTTCAAATGGTGATTTGAGAACAATACCTGCATCAGCCGCTTCAATATGTGCCGCATAACCGCATACATCCGTCGCTAACACTGGCAGGCCAGCGGCAATTGCTTCCAGCAAAACCGTACCGGTGTTTTCGCTGTAGGCGGGGTGTACCAACAAATCACCCGCCGCCAGTAGTTCTGGTATATCGGATCGTCCGCCAAGAAATTGGACTCTATCCGCGGCGCTTAAGTTCTGTGCATAGCGCCCAAAAGTAGATTCATTGTCTTGACCGACAACAATGAGCCGTGTTTCACGGCGTAGCTCTTCGGGTAAAACCGCCAGTGCTTCGATGGCGCGATCCAGACCCTTGGTTTTAAAGCCCGAGCCGATAAACAATAGCAAGCGTTCATTTTCTTTTACATTGAGATCTCTGCGCGCCCGTTCGCGCACGGCGTCGCGTGAGCCGTTTAAGCGGTGTTGTTTATCCAGCGTTGGTGGTAGTAAATGAAATCGATCATCCGGTGTGCCGTAAAATTCCTGGTAAACGGATTTTTCACGTTCGGATAATGACAGTATTTCAGTTTCGCTATGACAGCCAAACACTGCACGTTCGAATGTATGAAAATGATGGTAGCGCGGCGTTATGCGGTACCACGGGCCGTAACGCGGTACAGCACGACCGACGTAACAATAGTCCGCACCATAATATAAATCCAGACCCGGCATTTTATTAAAACCAATCACCGCGTCGAAGTGCTCGGATTTAAGACGTGATCGAACGCGATGATAAAACGATGCATTTTGTGCGTGATTGCGCCAGCGATAGGTGGGTACCATGCATACTTCCACGCCCTCCGGGCGAGCGCCCTGCCACTGCGCGGCGAACACAGTAATATCGTGATCGCGCCGGCGACTTTCCTCGACAATACGCATGAAGTCCCGCGACAAACCGCCATAGGGAAAATACTTGAACAGTGAAAATGCGAGTTTCATTTCGAGGTGAGGATATTCGCGTTTATTCCATGGTAGAGTATGCGTTAACTGAGATTATACCCTGCTGAGGCCGTAACGGCCGAGAGTAATCCAAATGAGGATTACGGAATCCGGCAAGCGAGGATTTTATAGTTTTGTAAGGGTTATTGGTTTAGCGACGTATCGTTAAAGCTCAACTGCCTTGAGTTGATGTTAGTTTATGTTCCCACTCATAGGCTGTCCTGCAAATCAACTCCAGATCGTCGTATTGCGGTTGCCAGCCAAGGGTTTTTCGGATGCGTTGACTATCGGCAATCAACGCATGAGGATCACCCGCTCTGCGTTCGCTTTCAATCGCTCGAAAGTCGATACCGCTTACGGCTTTTACCTTGTTGACCACTTCCCGCACACTGAACCCGCGACCATAACCGCAGTTTAAGATTTCACAGTCACCACCTTGCTGCAAGTATTCCAGCGCCCGCAAGTGTGCAGCCGCGAGGTCGTCCACATGAATATAGTCACGCACGCAGGTGCCGTCGTCGGTGGGATAGTCGGTGCCATAAATCATCAGTTCAGGGCGTTTGCCGCATGCAGTTTCACAGGCAACTTTAATCAAATGCGTTGCTTCCGGTGTCGATTGACCAAGATTACCGGCCACCTGCGCGCCGGCGACATTGAAATAACGCAAGGCGACGTAGCGAAAGTCATTTTTGTTTTCGAATGAATGTGCTGCGTCCACCAGTGTCCATTCGGTAATGAGTTTAGTGGTGCCGTAAGGTGTAATCGGTTTTGTCGGTGTCGATTCATCGGCGGGGATGGTTTCCGGATTACCGTACACCGCCGCGCTGGAAGAAAAAATAAATTGTCCAACCCTGTGCTCTATGCAGCTTTGAATGAGATTGACCGAACCCACCACATTATTCTGATAATACTTGATCGGATTACTCACCGATTCAGGGACGACAATGTGCCCGGCGAAATGCACCACAGCGGCAATATTATGTGTGGTCATGATTTCGGCAATCAACTCACGATCCCCGCAGTCGCCTTCATAAAACTTCACCACATCGGGTATCGCCCAACGGTGACCGGAATACAAATTGTCGACCACAACGACGACGTAACCCGCGTCTACCAACTGGTGAGTCGTGTGTGAACCGATGTAACCAGCGCCTCCGGTGACTAATATGGAAGAATCGTTGTTCATTTAGATGTTTGTATTGTGATTTGGGTTTTTTAGCAAATTAATCATCACGAAGCCCGGATGTAGATTACGCATTCCGGGAATAAATAATTTCAGCAATCCCTACTGATTGTACTATTCTCGTTTATTCTTCGTGCAACGCTATTGGGTGATAAATTATTCAAACAATTTAAATGACCTAACGGACATTCGCGTTTAAAACATGGGCTGCAATCCAGATTTAAGCTCATTATCTCGGCTTGTGCATGTAAAGGTGGTGTGAAGTCTGGACTGGACGAGCCATACAGCGCAATCACTTTCTTATCCAACGCGGCGGCAACGTGCATCAATCCGGAATCGTTACTGACAACAACTTTGGCCAGTGACATTAAATCAACAGCTTCCGGTAATGTAGTAGAACCAGCCAGATCTAGGCATTTATTGTCTGTTTTTTCATTGATTGATTGGGTTATAGACGCATCTTTATCTGATCCAAACAACCAGATTTGCCAGCCTTTTTCGATTTGGGCTTGGGCTAACTCGGCAAAGTGCGATGCCGGCCAGCGCTTGGCGGGGCCGTACTCCGCGCCTGGACACAATGCCAGAATGGGTTGATCTTTTATTTCAATGTTTAATCGGGTTAGGGCTTTGGTGATCTCGGTTACTGCAACATTCAGTCGAGGACTCGGTAATTCATCGGGAAGCACGCTTTCTATTGGTGATCCGAGAGCGACAAAACGCTGCACGGTGCGTGGAAGTTTTGATTTATCCAGTGGCCGAATATCGTTTAATAAACCGTAACGCATCTCGCCACGAAAACCGATTCGCTGCGGAATCTTTGCCCAAAAAGGAATCAGTGCCGATTTAAGTGAACCGGGTAACACGATGGCCTGGTCGAAGCGCTGTTTTTGAATTTCTCTCGCAATCTCACGGCGCTTACTCCATGCGAGATCGCCATGCCCAAACGGCAGTCCGATGGTTTGTTGAACCTGCGGCATGCGTTGTAACAACGGTCGTGTCCACTCAGGTGCAAGTACCGAAATTTGCACACCGGGGTTGTTTGCGCACAAAGTCATGAACAGACTCTGTGCCATGACCATGTCGCCTACCCATGAAGGACCAACGACTAGGATTTTTTTCGCGTGTTCTCCCAGAAACTGCTCGCTTTAGCGCAGAATTGATTTAGTTCTTGTCCACCAACACATAAACGGTACCGCAATACGGACACAGTTCTTCGCCGTTGTCCTCAATGGGTAGATAGACTCTCGGATGTGCGTTCCATAAAGTGTCACCGTCCATGGGACAGTGCAGTGGCAGATCGTCTTTAGTGACTTCGCGGCGCAAGGACGAATTTGTTTTGGTTTCACCGGATACCGGTGATGAATCTGAATCAGTCATAATTTTATCTTTGCATTTAAATATATTTAAATATAAGTGAGCCAGTCGCTATGTTGATCGCGTCGTCCATAAACCTGATCAAAATACATCGACTGCAATTTCTCGGTAACCGGGCCGCGCTCGCCGGAACCAATCATACGATCATCGAGTTCGCGCACCGGTGTTACTTCCGCGGCAGTGCCGGTAAAAAATACTTCGTCAGCAATATATACCTCGTCGCGGGTGATGCGTTTCTCCTGAATATCGTAACCGATCTCTGACGCCAGTTGAAATATAGTGTCCCGGGTGATGCCTTCGAGAGCGGAGGTTAAATCCGGTGTATAAATCTTGTTATTACGTACAAGAAATATATTCTCGCCCGTGCCTTCCATCACATAACCTTCCGAATCCAGCATCAGGGCTTCGTCATAACCGCAGGATACCGCTTCTTGCAGGGCAAGAATCGAGTTAATGTAATTGCCACAGGCCTTGGCCCGGCACATGGTGATGTTGACATGGTGCCGTGTGAGTGAAGAAGTTCGTATGCGGATGCCTTTTTTTAATCCTTCCTCACCGAGGTAGGCACCCCACTCCCAACTCGCAATGGCGATGTGGGTTTTTAACATGTCCGCGCGTATACCCATGCCTTCGGAACCGTAAAACGCGAGTGGCCGGATATATGCACTTTTGAGACTATTACGGCGTACTACTTCGACTTGCGCTTCATTGAGCGTATCCCGGTCATAGGGTATTTTCATGCCGAGAATATGTGCCGACCGAAAAAAGCGGTCGGTATGATCCTGCAATCTGAATACAGCCGTCCCGCGCTCGGTTTCGTATGCGCGAATACCTTCAAACACGCCCAAGCCATAGTGCAATGTGTGGGTCAGCACATGGGTAGTAGCATCGCGCCAGGGCACGTATTCGCCGTCATACCAAATGGTGCCGTCTCTATCTGAAAATGACATGGTTCTCTCTCTTATCTATTAATTCGTGCGCGCAAGCAAGGTTTTCTACTAAATAGGGGAGAGTGCGCCGCTTGTCAATAAAAACCCGAGTGACGCGGGTTAAGCCCCGAATAATTCCTGCCAAATCGTACTGACATTTCGCCGCGTCTCGGTCTGTTGATCTCTTGGGATGAGTGTAGGTCTTTCCGCCAGCTTGAGTTCATATTCTTTGGTCAAATATTGCGAATAGGCATCCGACAGGCTATTCGCCTGGTCGTGGGTAAGCAGTGTTAGTTTGCCCGCGTTCTTGAGCAGGCTAATTGTGTCGCGGGGTATTGTGAATTCCGGGTGTTGATGAGCAAAAGCCAACACCAGGTATTGTACGATGAATTCAATATCCACCAGCCCACCCTGTTCGAGTTTCAGATCAAACAACTCTGTGGTGGATTGGCTGTTTCCGGCGATCATTTTTTCCCGCATTTGCACCACATCTTGTTTAAGCTTGAGCAGGTCTCTTTTTTTGCACAGCACGTCTCGGCGAATGGCCTCGAAATCATCGACAAACCGGTCGTTACCGACAATCATGCGTGCACGTACCAGGGCCTGGTGTTCCCAGGTCCAGGCCTCACTTTTCTGGTAGTCCGAAAACCCATTTATGGATGTCACCATGGTTCCCGAACGCCCGCTCGGACGCAAGCGTGTGTCGGTTTCGTACAAAATGCCACCGCTGGTTCGTGTGGTGAGAATATGAACCAGTCGTTGACTGAGACGTCCAAAATAGTGAGCTACGGATATGGATTGTTCGCCGCCCACGGTTTGTGCGCTGTCGTCTTCAACATTCTCATACAGGAAAATAATATCCAGATCCGAGTGATAACCGAGTTCACCACTGCCCAGTTTGCCGTAGGCGACTATGGCGAATTCTATTTCCTGTTCAGAAGCGCGAAGCGCTCTGCCATAACGGCGCAACAAACTTCGTTGTGCCACATGCCGGCATTGATGCAACGCCGCCTCGGCGATCAAACATAGTTGTTCGCTAACTTTACTCGGCGGCAAAACATTTGCCACATCGGCTGCTGCAACACGCAAAGCGTGGGCGTGACGAAAATCACGTAGTATTTCCATCGCGGTTTCAAGATCATCTTTGTCGATAGCGGTAAGACGCCGATGCAGTTCAGCAGTCAGTTGCGACAAGTCGAGTGATTGAAAACTGCTAATGGGATCGATCAGTTCATCCAACACTAACGGGTGTTGCGCCATCCACTGACTTATCCAGCCACTGGCGGAGCACAGTTTCACCAATTGGGTTCGTGCCATCGGGTTTTCTATCAATAGGGAAAGATAGGCCGAGCGGCGGCCGATGGATTCGATCACATGAATCAATCGCTTAAACGCAAGCTCGGGTTGATCGCATTGCCCAGTGGTTTCAACCAGTAACGGTATCAGGGTATCCAGAAGATCGCGGCCTTCAGTGGAAAAGGTGCGGTAGCTCGCGCCAGCACGTAGTCGTTCCAGTAGCGCGATTATTGTGCCTGGATCGTTAAATCCAGATTCACACAAAATATCAATGGCTTGTTCCGGCGTCGTTGTTTGCAACCAAATGTCAGTAAACATGGACGACGCTGTGTCTTCATCCGCTTCGCCTTCAATACGGAATGTCTGATCGAAACTTTGCTGCACATGGTTACGCACATGGTTCAGTTTCTTTTCGAAACTCATCCAATCTTCGTCGTTCATGGCGAAGGCAAGCCGGGATCGGGCGAGTTGATCTTGCGGTAATTGATGGGTTTGTTGATCAGCAAACATTTGCAAACAATGTTCTACTTTGCGTAAAAAAGCATAGTTTTCTTTTAATTGGGAAATGTGCGCGTGTTCCAACACGCCGATCTCACTAAGATGATCGAGAGCGGCGAACAAACGTGGTGTTTGTAAACCCCGTTCGCGGCCACCGTGAATCAATTGAAAACTTTGCGCGATAAATTCGATTTCCCGGATACCGCCACGCCCGAGTTTAATATTTTCGCCAACACCTTTTCGTTCCAATTCGCGTTGGATCAGTTGTTTCATATCGCGTATGGACTTGAACGCACCATAGTCCAGATAACGCCGATAAACGAATGGCCGCAATGTTTGCAGTAACTCGTTACCTCGTTGCAGGTCGCCACCGACAACACGCGCCTTGATCAAGGCATAGCGTTCCCAGTCGCGGCCGTGGGTTTGGTAATAATGTTCCATCGCGCTAAAAGGCAACACCAGGGCGCCGCTGTCACCGTTGGGGCGTAAGCGCATATCGGTGCGAAACACAAAACCGTCAGCGTCCACATTGTCCAGCGCCTGCACCAGACGTTGGCCCACGCG
>Ga0224508_10005249_pt1 | contig 10419 bp, 3 predicted proteins | sample SF_Jan12_sed_USG_4_FD_170157 | JGI IMG/M metagenome (GOLD analysis project Ga0224508, IMG submission 170157) | Sediment microbial communities from San Francisco Bay, California, United States - SF_Jan12_sed_USGS_21 | ecosystem: Environmental > Aquatic > Marine > Sediment | place: USA: California... | reverse complement strand
TCTATCTCGACCCGCTCATCACCGGCACCGCACTGCGCGACACGCTGCTCGCCGACAAGACCCTGACCCAGGAAGAGGCGATCATCGAGATCTACCGGCGCCTGCGCCCGGGCGATCCGCCGACGGTCGACACGGCCACCAACCTGTTCCGCAACCTCTTCTTCAACCCCGAGCGCTACGACCTCTCGAAGGTCGGCCGCCTCAAGGTCAACCACAAGCTCGGCTTCGCCGGCGGCGAGCGCGTGCGCTGGCATCCCCAGGGCCAGGACGGCCCGGAGGAAGAGATCCCGTTGGGCGACCTGCCCACGCTGCGTCCCGACGACATCCTGGCCGCGGTGAAGTATCTGGTCGACCTCAAGAACGGCGCCGACCCCGACAAGCGCGTCGACGACATCGACCACCTCGGCAACCGCCGCGTGCGCGTGGTGGGTGAGCTGCTCGAGAACCAGTATCGCATTGGTCTGGTGCGCATGGAGCGAGCGATCAAGGAGCGCATGTCGCTCCAGGAGATCGAGACGCTGATGCCCCACGACCTGATCAACTCCAAGCCCGTCTCGGCGGTCGTGAAGGAGTTCTTCGGTTCGAGTCAGCTCTCGCAGTTCATGGACCAGACCAACCCGCTCTCGGCGGTGACCCACAAGCGGCGTCTCTCGGCCCTGGGGCCGGGCGGTCTGACCCGCGAGCGGGCCGGCTTCGAGGTGCGCGACGTCCACCCCACCCACTACGGCCGCATCTGCCCGATCGAGACGCCCGAAGGCCCGAACATCGGCCTCATCGCGTCGCTGTCGACCTTCGCCCGCGTCAACGAGCTGGGCTTCATCGAGACGCCCTATCGCACGGTCGACAGCGAGAAGGTCACCGGTGAGGTGAAGTACCTCACCGCGCTCGACGAGGAGCGGCTCTCGATCGCCCAGGCCAACGCGCCCTTCGACGAGGACGGCAAGTACATCAACGACGTGGTCTCGGCTCGGAAGTCGGGCGAGTTCGTCCAGGTGCCTCCCTCAGAGGTCGAGATGATGGACGTCTCGCCCAACCAGCTGGTGAGCGTGGCGGCGGCCCTGATCCCCTTCCTCGAGAACGACGACGCCAACCGCGCGCTGATGGGCTCGAACATGCAGCGCCAGGCGGTGCCGCTGCTGCGCACCGAGGCGCCGCTGATCGGCACGGGCATGGAGGCCGTGGTGGCCCGCGATTCGGGCGTCACAGTGGTGGCCAAGCGCGACGGCCTGGTCGAGTCGGTGGACGCCGGACGCATCGTGGTCAAGCCCGATGAAGACGATGGCATGGGCTCGAACGTCGACATCATCAACCTGATCAAGTACCAGCGCTCCAACCAGAACACCTGCATCAACCAGAAGCCCATCGTGAAGCCCGGTTCGCAGGTGAGGAAGGGGCAGGTCATCGCCGACGGTCCCGCCACCGAGCGGGGCGAGCTGGCCCTGGGTCGCAACGTGCTCGTCGCCTTCATGACCTGGGGCGGGTACAACTTCGAGGACTCGATCCTGATCTCCGAGCGGGTGGTCAAGGACGACTCCTACACCTCGATCCACATCGAGGAGTTCGAGTGCGTCGCCCGCGACACCAAGCTCGGCAAGGAGGAGATCACCCGCGACATCCCGAACGTGGGCGAGGAGGCCCTGAAAGACCTCGACGAGGCCGGCATCGTCCGGATCGGCGCCGAGGTCAAGCAGGACGACGTGCTGGTGGGCAAGATCACGCCCAAGGGCGAGACCCAGCTCTCGCCGGAAGAGCGCCTGCTGCGCGCGATCTTCGGCGAGAAGGCCGGCGACGTCCGCGACACCTCGCTGCGGGTGCCGCCCGGAGTGAGCGGCACCGTGATCGGCGCCCAGGTCTTCTCGCGCCGCGGCGTCGAGAAGGACGAGCGCGCGCGCGCCATCGAAGAGGCCGAGATCGAGCGCCTGCGCAAGGACCAGGACGACGAGATCCGCATCATCCGCGAGAGCGCCCTCAACAAGGTGCGCGAGCTGGTGGTGGGCAAGCGCGCGGCCAACCGCATCGCCGACGATCGCAAGGGCGAGGTCTGGATCGACGCCCGCCAGGTGATCGATGCCGAGGCCCTGGCCCACGTGCCCCAGCGGCGCTGGAACGAGCTGCAGCTCGAGGACGCGAAGGTGCAGGACCGCATCGATCGCATCTTCCAGTCGATCGAAGAGCAGGCCAACGTGATCAAGGCCGTCTTCGACGAGAAGATCGCGCGGCTGCGCAAGGGCGATGAGCTGCCGCCGGGCGTGTTCAAGATGGTCAAGGTCTACCTGGCCATCAAGCGCAAGCTCTCGGTGGGTGACAAGATGGCCGGCCGCCATGGCAACAAGGGCGTGATCTCGCGCATCCTTCCCGAAGAGGACATGCCCTACATGGCCGACGGCACGCCGGTCGACATCGTTCTCAACCCGCTGGGCGTGCCCTCGCGCATGAACATCGGGCAGATCCTCGAGACCCACCTGGGCTGGGCGGCCCGGGGCCTGGGCGAGCAGATCGACGCTGTGCTCGAGGCCGAGCAGGCCAAGAGCGACCCGAAGAAGGTGCGCCAGGTGCTCAAGGAGCACTACGACAGCGACCGCATCGGCAAGGTGCTCGACGACGTGCCCGACGAAACGGCGGTCGAGTTCGCCGAGAGCGTCAAGCGCGGCGTGCACATGGCGACGGCGGTCTTCGACGGCGCCAAGGAGGACGAGATCCGCCGCGAGCTCGACCGGGCGAGCCTGCCCCTGACCGGGCAGACCGTGCTCTTCGACGGCCGCAGCGGCGAGCCCTTCGACCACGAGGTCACGGTCGGCATCCTCTACATGCTGAAGCTGCACCACCTCGCCGACGACAAGCTGCACGCGCGCAGCATCGGGCCCTACAGCCTGGTGACCCAGCAGCCGCTGGGCGGCAAGGCGCAGTTCGGCGGCCAGCGCCTGGGCGAGATGGAGGTCTGGGCCCTCGAGGCCTACGGAGCGGCCTTCGGACTGCAGGAGTTCCTGACCGTCAAGTCCGACGACGTCCAGGGCCGCACGCGGATCTACGAATCGATCGTCAAGGGTGAGAACACGCTCGAACCCGGCCTGCCCGAGAGCTTCAACGTGCTCGTCAAGGAGCTGCAGGCGCTGAGTCTCGACGTCGAACTCATCGAAGACAAGTCCTGATGGCGCGACTCGACTCGAGTCGCATCATCAGACCGCGCGCGGGCGAAGCCCGCGCAGCGAACTAGGGGGCACAGGGCACATGCGAGATCTCTATAACCTGTTCGAGAAGCCCAAGGACCCGCTGGCCTTCAACGCCCTGCGGATCTCGATCGCCTCGCCCGACAAGATCCGGGAGTGGTCCTTCGGTGAAGTGAAGAAGCCGGAGACGATCAACTACCGGACCTTCAAGCCGGAACGCGACGGGCTCTTCTGCGCGAAGATCTTCGGACCGGTCAAGGACTACGAGTGCAACTGCGGCAAGTACAAGCGCATGAAGCACCGCGGCGTGGTTTGCGAGAAGTGCGGCGTCGAGGTGATCCAGAGCAAGGTGCGCCGCGAGCGCATGGGCCACATCACCCTGGCCACCCCGGTGGCTCACATCTGGTTCCTCAAGTCGCTGCCCTCGCGCATCGGCAACATCCTCGAGATCTCGCTGCGCGACCTCGAGAAGGTGCTCTACTTCGAGTCGCACATCGTGATCGACCCGGCCGAGACCGAGCTGGGCTTCGGCGAGCTGCTCAACGACGACCAGCTGGCCGAGGCGCGCGAGCAGTACGGCCGCGAGAGCTTCACGGTGGGCATCGGCGCCGAGGCCATCCGCGAGCTGCTGGCCAGCCTCGACGTGGAGCAGGAGTGCAAGGTGCTCCGCCACGACATGCGCGAGGCCACCAGCGAGGCCAAGCGCAAGAAGATCAGCAAGCGCCTGAAGGTGCTCGACGCCTTCCGCGAGTCGACCAACAAGCCCGAGCACATGATCCTCGAGGTGATTCCGGTGATCCCGCCGGACCTGCGCCCGCTCGTGCCCTTGGACGGCGGCCGTTTCGCGACCAGCGACCTGAACGACCTCTACCGCCGCGTCATCAACCGCAACAACCGCCTCAAGCGGCTGCAAGAGCTGAACGCCCCCGAGGTGATCATCCGCAACGAGAAGCGGATGCTGCAGGAGGCGGTGGACGCCCTGTTCGACAACGGCCGCCGCGGCCGCGTCATCACCGGCCCCAGCAAGCGCCCGCTGAAGTCGCTCTCCGACATGCTCAAGGGCAAGACCGGTCGCTTCCGCCAGAACCTGCTGGGCAAGCGCGTCGACTACTCGGGCCGCTCGGTGATCGTGGTGGGCCCCGACCTGCGCCTGCACCAGTGCGGCATCCCCTCGCGCATGGCCCTCGAGCTCTTCAAGCCCTTCATCTACTCGAAGCTCGAGCAGCGTGGCTACGTCACCACCATCAAGGCCGCGAAGAAGATGGTGGAGCGCGAGCGCCCCGAGGTCTGGGACATCCTCGCCGAGGTGATCCAGGAGCACCCGGTCATGCTCAACCGCGCCCCCACCCTGCACCGACTGGGCGTGCAGGCCTTCGAGCCCATGCTCATCGACGGCAAGGCGATCCAACTGCACCCGCTGGTCTGCGCGGCCTTCAACGCCGACTTCGACGGCGACCAGATGGCGGTGCACGTGCCGCTCTCGGTCGAGGCGCAGATGGAAGCGCGCGTGCTCATGATGTCGACCAACAACATCCTGAGCCCTGCCACCGGCCGTCCGATCATCGGGCCCAGTCAGGACATCGTGCTCGGCTGCTATTACATGACGCGCGAGCGCACCGGCGCCCTGGGTGAGGGCATGCGCTTTGCGAGCCCCGAAGAGGTGCGCTGCGCTTACGACTCGGGCGAGGTGGAGCTGCACGCGGCGATCAAGGTGCGCATCCACGGCGAAATCGCCGACACCACCGTCGGTCGCATCCTGCTCCACGAGATCGTCCCCGGCGACATCCCCTTCGAGATCATCAACCAGGTGATGGACAAGAAGGCGCTCGGCGAGCTGATCGATCAGGCCTACCGGCGCCTCGGCAACAAGGCCACGGTTATCCTGGCCGACCGGCTGCGCACGCTGGGCTACCAGCACGCCACCCGGGCCGGGGTCTCGATCAGCATCAACGACATGCAGATCCCGAGCGACAAGGAGCGCTTCATCGACGCCGCCACCGAAGAGGTGCGCGAGATCGAGTCGCAGTACCAGGAGGGCCTGATCACCGACGGCGAGCGCTACAACAAGGTGATCGACATCTGGGCCCAGGCGACCGAGCAGGTGGCCAACCAGATGCTCGAACGACTCGGCACCGACGTGGTCAAGGACGAGCAGGGCAACGAGCACCACGTCCCGAGCTTCAACCCCGTCTACATGATGGCCGACTCGGGAGCGCGCGGCTCTGCCCAGCAGATGCGTCAGCTGGCCGGCATGCGGGGTCTGATGGCCAAGCCCTCGGGCGAGATCATCGAGACGCCGATCACCTCGAACTTCCGCGAGGGGCTGTCGGTTCTCCAGTACTTCATCTCGACTCACGGTGCCCGCAAGGGCCTCGCCGACACGGCGCTCAAGACCGCCAACTCGGGCTATCTGACCCGTCGGCTGGTGGACGTGGCCCAGGACATGGTGGTGCGGCAGCCCGATTGCGGCACCGACGACGGCATCGAGATCCGGCCGCTGATCGAGGGCGGCGAGATCATCGAGCCCATGGGCGAGCGCATCCTGGGCCGGGTGGCCCTGATCGACGTGCTCGATCCGATCACCGAAGAGGTGCTGATCCGCGCCAACGAGGAGATCGACGAGGATCGGGTCCAGGTCATCGACAACGCCGGGCTCGAGAAGGTGATGATCCGCTCGGTGCTCACCTGCGACGCCGAGTACGGGGTGTGCGCGTTCTGCTATGGCCGAGACCTGGCCCGCGGCGAGCTGGTGAACATGGGCGAGGCGGTGGGCGTGATCGCCGCCCAGTCGATCGGCGAGCCCGGCACCCAGCTCACCATGCGGACCTTCCACATCGGCGGCACTGCCACCCGGCGGGCCGAAGCCTCCCACGCGGAGGCCGGCCACGAGGGCGAGGTGCGTTACGCCAACGTGCGCACCGTCGCCGACCGCGAAGGCCGCAAGATCGCCATGAGCCGCAACGGCGAGGTCGGCATCTACGACTCGTCAGGCCGCGAGCGCGAGCGCCACCCGGTGGTCTACGGCGCCCATGTCCACGTCGACGAGGGCGCGCAGGTCAAGGTGGGCGCGATGCTGATCGAGTGGGACCCCTTCGCCAACCCGATCCTGGCCGACGTGGGCGGCTCGGCGAAGTTCGAGGACATCATCGAGGGCGCCACGATGCAGGAGCAGGTGGACGAGTTCACCGGCCTCTCGTCGCGGGTGATCATCGAGTCGAAGGACCCCGCGAACAAGCCGCGCATCACCATCGAGGACGCTTCCGGCGAACGCGTCGCCCAGGCGCTGCTGCCGGTGGGGGCCAACCTGGCCGTCAACCGCGACGCCGACGTGGCCGCCGGCGACGTGCTCGCCAAGATGCCCCGCGAGACCACCAAGACCAAGGACATCACCGGCGGTCTGCCGCGGGTGGCCGAGCTCTTCGAGGCCCGCAAGCCCAAGGACTTCGCCATCGTCTCCGAGGTGGACGGCATCGTGAGCTTCGGCACCGACGTGCGCGGCAAGCGCCGCGTCTACGTCACGCCCGATCTCGACGGCGCCGAGCCCGAGGAGTACCTGATCCCCAAGGGCAAGCACATCAGCGTGCACGAGGGCGACCGGGTGCGAGCGGGCGAGGCCCTGATGGACGGCTCGAGCAACCCCCACGACATCCTCAAGATCAAGGGCCAGAAAGAGCTGGCGAAGTACCTCGTGGACGAGGTGCAGGAGGTCTACCGGCTCCAGGGCGTTCGCATCAACGACAAGCACATCGAGGTGATCGTTCGCCAGATGCTGCGCCGCGTGAAGATCAAGGACGTGGGCGACACCGACTTCCTGGTGGGCGAGCAGGTCGAGCGCCAGATCTTCCAGAAGGTGAACGCCCAGATGGAGGAGGAGGGCAAGCAGGCCTCCACCGCCGAAGACCTGCTGCTCGGCATCACCAAGGCCTCGCTCTCCACCGAGTCCTTCATCTCGGTGGCGAGCTTCCAGGAGACCACCAAGGTGCTCACCGAGGCCTCCATGTGGGGCAAGGTCGACTACCTGCGCGGCCTCAAGGAGAACGTGATCATGGGCCGGCTGATCCCGGCCGGGACGGGCATGGCCCGCTACCAGGACATCGGGATCACGGTGAATGCCCCCGAGGGCCTGCTCGAGGAGCCCGACGAGGACGAGGCCTCCCGCGCCGCCGCGGGTGGGGCCGATTACCCGCAATCGGACGCCCCGGGCATGCTGGCCTCGGGCGCTCCGGGGGCTGACAAGCTCGAGAGTTGAACCCGCCGGAGGGGCCCCGCTCGGGGCCCCTCCAGTGCCGCCTGAAACGCCGGTCCGGGGGCCCCTCGGATGCGTTGACAGGACCCGGAAGCTCGCTAAGGTACGGCGGTTTTTGGGTCGTGCCGCTCTCCGGCGGTTCGCCCTCGCAGCCGCGGTGGGAGTGCCCGAGGTCCAGACCTCCGGTCCCTCCGCAAGCGACGGGCAGGACACGGGGGGTGGTGTCTGCCGTGGAACCATCCCCAGCCCGATCCAGGGTGGGGCGCAAGGAGCGAGAATCTTTCATGCCCACCGTGCAACAGCTCGTGCGCCGCGGTCGCAAGCGCGAGCCCTCGCGCTCGAAGTCGCGCGACCTGATGGCCTGCCCGCAGCGTCGCGGCGTCTGCCTGCGCGTCTTCACGCAGACTCCGAAGAAGCCCAACTCGGCGCTGCGCAAGGTGGCCCGCGTGCGGCTCACCAACGGACGCGAGGTCAACGCCTACATCCCCGGCGTCGGCCACAACCTGCAGGAGCACTCGGTGGTGCTGATCCGCGGGGGCCGCGTCAAGGACCTTCCCGGTGTCCGCTACCACATCGTGCGCGGCACGCTCGACACCACCGGCGTGGCCGACCGCCAGCGCGGCCGTTCCAAGTACGGAGCCAAGCGACCCCGATAGTCCGGACGCGGCGGCCGGGTGGCGTTTCCAAGCGCCCCCCGGCCGACGCGTTCTTTCACCGCCCCGAGGCGGACGAGAGCCCGATGCCCCGACGACGCGAAGTTCCCAAGCGAGAGTTCCTGCCCGATCCCAAGTATGGCGATCGACTGGTGGGCCGCTTCATCAACGTCCTGATGGTCGACGGCAAGAAGAGCACCGCAGAGCACATCGTCTACGGCGCCTTCGAGGTCATCGAGAACAAGACGCGCAACGAGCCCCTGGCGATGTTCCGGCGCGCGCTCGAGAACGTGCGCCCGAGGGTCGAGGTGAAGTCACGCCGCGTGGGCGGCGCCACGTATCAGGTGCCGATCGAGGTGCGCCCCGAGCGCGCCTCGTCGCTGGCCATGCGCTGGCTCAAGGACTACTCGCGCTCCCGCTCGGGCAAGAGCATGCGCGAGAAGCTGGCCGACGAGATCATCGACGCCGCCAACGAGCGCGGCGACGCGGTCAAGAAGCGCGAAGACACCCACCGCATGGCGGAGGCCAACAAGGCCTTCTCCCACTACCGCTGGTAGCGGCTCGGGGTGCGAGGTCGGTCATGCCGCGACAGGTACCGCTCGAGCGCACCCGCAACATCGGCATCATGGCCCACATCGATGCCGGAAAGACCACCACCACCGAGCGGATCCTCTACTACACGGGCGTCAATTACAAGATGGGCGAGGTGCACGACGGCGCCGCGACCATGGACTGGATGGAGCAGGAACAGGAGCGCGGGATCACCATCACCTCCGCCGCCACCACCTGCAACTGGAATGATCACCACATCAACATCATCGACACTCCCGGCCACGTCGACTTCACGATCGAAGTCGAGCGTTCGCTGCGCGTCCTCGACGGCGCGATCGGTGTCTTCTGTGGTGTGGGCGGGGTCGAGCCCCAGTCCGAGACCGTCTGGCGTCAGGCCGACAAATACCGGGTCCCCCGCATCGCATTCGTCAACAAGATGGATCGCGTGGGCGCCGACTTCGAGCGCGTCGTGTCGATGATCCGCGAGCGCCTGGGCGCCCCCGCCGTGCCGCTGCAGCTGCCGATCGGAGCCGAGGACGGCTTCCGTGGCGTGGTCGACCTGCTCGAGCGCAAGGCCGTGCTCTGGGACGACGACAGCCTGGGCGCGAACTTCGAGGTGGGATCCGTCCCCGAAGAGATGAGCGCCGCGGTCGCCGCCGGCCGCGAGGCCGTGATCGAGGCCGTGGCCGACTGCGACGACGGCATCGCCGCCCGCTACCTGGACGGCGAGGAGATCCCCGCCGACGACCTGCGCAAGGGCCTGCGCGAGGCCACCCTGGGCCTGGAGCTGGTGCCGGTGCTGTGCGGCTCGGCCTTCAAGAACAAGGGCGTGCAGCTCCTGCTCGACGCCATCGTCCACTATCTGCCCTCGCCCCTGGACGTGCCTCCCGTCGAGGGCACTCATCCCAAGACCGAAGAGCCGGTACAGCGCCAGGCCGATGACAACGAGCCCTTCAGCGCCCTGGTCTTCAAGTTGATGACCGACAAGCACGTCGGTCACCTCACCTACATCCGCGTCTACTCGGGCCGCGCCAAGACCGGCCAGCAGCTGATCAACGCCACCACCGGCAAGAAGGAGCGCCTGGGGCGCCTGCTGCGCATGCACGCCAACAAGCGCGAAGAGATCGAAGAGGTGGGCGCCGGCGACATCGCAGCCGTGGTCGGCCTCAAGCAGGTGAGCACCGGCGAGACCCTCTGCGACGCCCACAAGCCCGTCGTGCTCGAAGCCCTGAGCTTCCCCGAGCCGGTGATCTCCATCGCGATCGAGCCGCGCACCCAGGCCGACATGGACAAGCTGGCCCAGTCGCTCGACCGCCTGACCCAGGAGGATCCCTCCTTCCAGCGCTCGGTCGACGAGGAGACGGGCCAGACCCTGATCTCGGGCATGGGCGAGCTCCACCTCGAGATCATCGCCGACCGGCTGCTGCGCGAGTTCGGCGTGCAGGCCAACGTGGGCAAGCCCCAGGTGGCCTACAAAGAGACGATCACGCGGAGCGTGAAGATCGAGGGCCGCTACATCAAGCAGAGCGGCGGCTCCGGCGACTTCGCCGTGGTGAAGCTCGAGGTAGGCCCCGGCGAGGCCGGCGCGGGCTTCCACTTCGACAACGCGCTCAAGGGCGACAGAGTCCCGCGCGAATACGTCAAGGCGGTGCACGACGGCTGCGAAGAGGCCACCCAGAGTGGCTGGCTGGCCGGCTATCCGGTGGTCGACGTGGCGGTGAAGCTGGTCGATGGCCAGGCCCACGACGTCGACTCCTCCGAGCGCGCCTTCAAGATCGCCGCCTCCATGGCCATGAAGGAC
>Ga0224508_10005248_pt1 | contig 10422 bp, 9 predicted proteins | sample SF_Jan12_sed_USG_4_FD_170157 | JGI IMG/M metagenome (GOLD analysis project Ga0224508, IMG submission 170157) | Sediment microbial communities from San Francisco Bay, California, United States - SF_Jan12_sed_USGS_21 | ecosystem: Environmental > Aquatic > Marine > Sediment | place: USA: California... | reverse complement strand
CAGACCCCGCCCATCGGACAGAACCGCGTCGACCGTGTTCGGTCCCCGGTTCAATTCCGAAATTTCAGCGGGCGCGAGCAGGGTCAGCGACGGCAACGCGGCCGCGCGCTCCAGCAAGGCCCGCCGGAGCACGCGGTTTTCGATGATGTATCCAAACGGATCGTCGCCGAGATCGCGGTGATCGTAGTGCAGGAACAGCGACGAAATACCCCGCACCGGATGGCCATCGGCAACCCGAATGTCCCGGATCGGCGAAGCGCCCTCCCGCAGCCCGGACCACACGCCGATCCCCTGCAGCACCCGCGCCGACGCGTGCGCGATCGCCGAGGCCCGGCCGTCATAGGTCGCGGCCACCATCGCATCCGCGGGCTGCCGGTCGACCACGGCGACCCGCAAGCCGGCCCCCGCAAGGGCGCAGGCCAATGTCATGCCGGTCAGGCCGCCGCCCACGATCAGCAGTTCGAACTGTTCGGCCGCCGCCGGAGCGGCGGGTCTCCCCTTCGGCGTACCGGGTGTCGCGGGTGTCGTGGGCGTGTTCCCCGTCATGCCCCACCATCGCCGGGGCGGGCGGCGCTGTCCAGCCGTCAAAATGCCGCGCGATCGCGCCGATGCAATTCCCAATGTGGATAAAATTTGTGCAATTTAATGCGGCTGCCGATTTTTTAATCATCGGCCCAATGGAGAAATCCGTTCCCCGGCCCGCCAACAACGATAATCCTTTGTAACATATACATAAGTATCCTGCTGCGCGAACGGCACGGTTCTTGAATTTGGTAAAGAAGAAACCGCCGCAGCAACGCTCCGCAAGAGCGGCGGCCCGCCATCAGAAGCGACGAGCGAAAGGAAAACTCTCAATGAAGCTGGTCATGGCAATTATCAAACCATTCAAGCTCGACGACGTGCGCGAGGCTTTGACCGCGCTCGGCGTCGAGGGACTCACGGTCAGCGAAGTCAAAGGTTTCGGCCGGCAAAAGGGGCAGACCGAGGTCTATAGGGGCGCCGAATACGCGGTGAGTTTTCTGCCCAAGGTGAAGATCGAAATCGCCGTAACGGACGACAGGACCGAAACGGTGGTCGAAACAATCCAGGCGGTGGCCAACACCGAACGGATCGGCGACGGCAAGATCTTCGTCCTCGACATCACCAAAGCGGTGCGCATTCGCACCGGCGAGACCGATGGCGACGCCATCTAATTCAGGGGAGACCAAACACGTGAATAACTGGATCAATCGGGTGGCGCTGTGTGCCCTCACCTTTCTCGGCCTGTTCGCCGCAACCGGCGACGCGCATGCCGCGGTCAGCGACGAAACCAAATACATCTTCAACACTTTCTCGTTTCTCGTGCACGGTTTCCTGGTGATGTGGATGGCCGCCGGCTTTGCGATGCTGGAATCGGGCCTGGTGCGCACCAAGAATACGGCGGCGATCTGCCTCAAGAATATCGCGCTCTATTCTCTCGCCGGCATCATGTTCTATCTGATCGGCTATAGCCTGATGTACACCGATGTGGGCGGCGGGGTTATGGGCACATTGACCTTGTTCTATAACCCGTCGGCCGACGAGCTCGCGTTGATCAACGCCGCCGACAAGGCGACGCCGGAGATGGCCAAGAAGGTAATCGACGCGAACGGCTATTCGGTCATGTCCGACTGGTTCTTCCAGATGGTCTTTGTCGCCACCGCGGCGTCGATCGTGTCGGGCACCCTGGCCGAACGGATCAAGGTGTGGCCGTTCCTGATTTTCGTGATCGTGCTGAGCGGCGTCATCTATCCGATCCAGGGCTCCTGGGTCTGGGGCAAGGGCTGGCTCGACGGCCTGGGCTTCACCGATTTTGCCGGATCGACACTGGTGCATTCGACCGGCGGCTGGGCCGCGCTTTCGGGCGCCCTCATTCTCGGCGCACGCAAGGGTAAGTACGGCGCGAACGGCAGCGTCAATCCGCTGCCCGGCGCAAACCTGCCGCTGGCGACGCTCGGCACCTTCATCCTGTGGTTCGGCTGGTTCGGCTTCAACGGCGGCTCGCAGCTCGCCCTTGGCAGCGCGCTCGACGCAACGGCGATGTCGATCGTCTACGTCAACACCAACCTGGCCGCCGCGGCCGGCGTCCTGGTTGTCATGGCGCTGACCCAGCTGCTGTACAAGAAGATCGACCTGACGATGTGTCTCAACGGCGCCATCGCCGGGCTGGTCTCGATCACCGCGGGACCAGATCTGCAAAACCCGGCGCTGTCGCTGGTCGTCGGCGGTGTCGGCGGCGCGCTCGTGGTGTTCGCGGTGCCGCTGCTCGACAAGCTGAAGATCGACGACGTGGTCGGTGCCCTGTCGGCCCATCTGGTGGCCGGCATCTGGGGCACGCTCTGTGTCGGCATCTTCGGCGGCGGGTCGATCGTAACCCAGCTCATCGGGATCATCGCCATCGGCGGCTTCGTCTTCGTCGCCAGCGGGGTCGTTTGGATGGTTCTCAAAGTGACGGTGGGACTCCGGACCGACGAAGAGGCCGAAGTCATCGGTCTCGACAAGGCCGAACTGGGCATGGAGGCCTACCCGGAATTCGGGTCCGGATCGCAAACCATATAGATCCGGGCTTTCAACAGACCCGGTGAGGGGCGTACGGCCCGAACAGGCCCGTCCCGATACGCCCCAACGAACACCCGGAAGGTATCGCCTTCCGGGTGTTCACTCGAAGTCTCGCCGCAAATTTGCAACAACAACTTTGAAATACTGTCCGCGATTTAAAAATAACCTAGCGGTTCATGCTTGAATAATATCAAATGCATCGCTAGACTTCCGCAGGGTTTCTTGGAAATTTTGTATTCTATACTTGTCGCAATTCGGTTGCCGAATCGTCCAATGCTGAATCCGTGCCCCAATCGACTTGGCGCCAACTCGTTATGGCGGTCGCACACGCTGTCCGGGAAATTTCGGGCGGCGCGCAGCGGCAGGACGCAATCCGATAATTGCACTGGCAAAACGCCGGGCGCTGCCTACATAGGGGTTGCGCCGTTGCGCCATGCCGGCTCTGCGCGAGCCGTCCTGGCGTTCGGCGGCTGACGGATCGAGCGAGGAGAGACATGGCGACGGCAAGCCGAAAAACCGCTTTTCTACCGCCCGGCGCGGCTGAATTCCTGCGCCGCAGGGCCGTCGAACTGGTGGGGCTCGCGCTGTTTTTGTCGGCCGTGGCGCTGTTCCTTGCGCTGGTAACCTACCGCCCGTCGGATCCGTCCTTCAACACCGCCAGCACACGGCACGTCGCCAACTTGATGGGCCCGCTCGGCGCTTATGTGAGCGACCTGTTGCTGCAGACGCTCGGTCTCGCCGGCGCCTTGACCGTTCCGATCCTGGGCGCCTGGGGTGTCCGGCTGCTGCGCCGGCACGCGATTCCGGTGCCGCTGCTGCGTCTCGCCCTGTTGCCGCTTGCCCTGCTCACCGCGGCCGTGGCGGTGGCGGCGCTCGACCGGCCGCGGGCATGGCCGCTCGATTCCGGCATGGGCGGATTCGTCGGCAAACTTCTGTTGTCGCGGTTGATCGAAGGGTTTTCGCTGATGCGCCTTGCGGTCGATGGCGCCTGGGTGTTCGCGATCCTGGGCGGCGCGTCGGGCGTGCTGATGTATTACGTCTTGGGTTACAGCACCGAGGAATGGCAGCGCGCCGGGGTGATCCTGAATGGCGCCGCCGGCGCCGTCGGCCGGACCGTGCGGTGGCCTTTCCAATTTCTACGACCCCGCCCGAAAACGGCAAAGGCGGTGAACACCAAGCGGCCCAAGCGCAAGGAGCCGTTGCTGACCCCGAAAGCCGACCCGCCGCCGGAACGACCGGCGGTGCGCCAGCCCGAACGGCGCATGGACGATTTGGTGGAAACGCCGGGCGCGCGCACCAAACCGAGCAAACGGGCGGTCGCCGCGCGCCAGCGCAAACTGGACCTGCCCCGCACCGATGCGGGGATCGACCTGCCGCCGCTGGAGCTGCTCGAAGAAGTTCCGGAGGTCCCGGCCGACGCGCGCGCCATCAACGAAGAAGCGCTGCACCAGAACGCCCGGCTGCTGGAAGGCGTGCTCGAGGATTTCGGCGTGCGGGGCGAGGTCGTCAAGGTGCGGCCGGGGCCGGTCGTCACATTGTATGAGTTGGAGCCGGCGCCAGGCACCAAGACCAGCCGTGTCATCGGCCTCTCCGACGACATCGCCCGGTCGATGAGTTCGGTTTCGGTTCGTATCGCGGTGATTCCGGGCCGCAATGTCATCGGCATCGAATTGCCGAACCAGCGCCGCGAAACGGTGTATCTGCGCGAATTGCTGGCCTCGCGCGACTATGAGAAGGCGGCCGGCAAACTGCCACTGGTGCTCGGCAAGGATATCGGCGGCGGCGCGATCATCACCGATCTTGCGCGCATGCCGCATCTGCTGATCGCCGGCACCACCGGTTCGGGCAAGTCGGTCGGCCTCAATGCGATGATCCTGTCGCTGCTGTACCGGCACAGCCCAAACGCCTGCAAGCTCATTCTGATCGACCCGAAAATGCTCGAACTGTCGGTCTATGACGATATTCCCCACCTCATCGCCCCGGTGGTCACCGACCCGCGCAAGGCCGTGGTGGCGCTGAAATGGACCGTGCGCGAGATGGAAGAGCGCTACCAGTCGATGTCGAAGCTGGGCGTGCGCAATATCGAAGGATACAACCGGCGCATCGCCGAGGCCGCGCGCAAGGGCGAGGAAATCATCCGCAAGGTTCAGACCGGATTCGATTCGGAGTCCGGCAAGCCAATCATCGAGGAGCAGCCGCTCGACCTGGTGCCGCTGCCCTATATCGTCGTGGTGGTCGATGAAATGGCCGACCTCATGCTGGTCGCCGGTAAGGACATCGAAGCGTCGATCCAGCGGCTGGCGCAAATGGCGCGCGCCGCCGGGATCCATTTGATCATGGCGACACAACGCCCGTCGGTCGATGTCATCACCGGCACGATCAAGGCGAATTTTCCGACCCGGGTCAGCTTCCAGGTCACCTCGAAGATCGACAGCCGCACCATTCTCGGCGAACAGGGCGCGGAACAGTTGCTCGGCCAGGGCGACATGCTGCACATGGCGGGCGGCGGCAGAATCACCCGGGTGCATGGCCCCTTCGTTGATGATGGCGAAGTCGAACAGGTCGCAAATTTCCTCAAATCGCAGGGCGACCCGATCTATATCGACGCCATTACCGAAGACGACGGTGAAATGGCGCTCACCCTGGACGGCGGCGCCGGCGGCGATTCCGGCGACGAACTCTACGACCGCGCGGTCGCGCTGGTGGCTGAGGAGCAAAAGGCGTCGACGAGTTTTATTCAACGGCATCTGCAAATCGGCTATAACCGCGCGGCCCGTATCGTCGAACGAATGGAGAAGGAAGGGGTCGTCGGCCCCGCCAATCATGTGGGAAAACGTGAAATTCTTATCGGCAGCCACTGACTCGGCGCGGCGACGCTTCACGGGCGCCGCGCTGGCCGTCTGTCTTCTTTTGCCGGCGCCGTCGGCGGCCGCAGCGCCCCCTCCCCCGCCGCAAGCGGCGGATGCTGGCGCGATCGACCGGATCGAGGGCTATCTCAACCGCATCAAGACCATGCGATCCCGGTTTATTCAGGTCAATCCGGATGGCTCCGCATGGCAAGGCGACCTTTATGTAAACCGGCCGGGAAAGTTTCGCTTCGAATATGACGCGCCGGTCCCGCATCTGCTGATCGCCAACGGGATATGGTTTTATCACGTCGACCGCGAATTGAAGGAAACCAACGTCCTGCCGCTGGTCAAAACGCCGGCGCAGTTTCTCGTTCAAAAAAACGTCTCCTTCAAGGATGGCTTGAAAGTCACCGGGTTCCAGAACGAAGCGGGACTGCTGCAAATCAGCATGGTTACCCGGGACAATCCGGAGCTCGGCGAAATTACCCTGACTTTTTCCGACGGCCCGCTCGAATTGCGCAAATGGACGATCCGCGACTCCCAGGACAACCATACCCAGGTAACCCTGCAGAACACCCGTTTCGGCGGCAAGCTCCCGTCCAAATTGTTCAAATTTGTTGAGCAGCAAGATAAAACCACGCCGGAATAGCTGAAATCACCCGAAAAGGGGGTTGCCGCCGCTTTGGCGCAATGCCATTTTTGATGCATGAGTAAACAGCCCTGTCCCATTGTCGGCGTCCCCGCCTGCGCCGTCCTGATCGACGGCCGACCGAGCCACCGCGTCGGCGCGAAATACATCTCCAGCCTGGTCGACGGCGCGGGCTGCCTGCCGCTCCTGGTTCCGGCGATGGGCGAAGTGGCCTGCTTCAAGACATTGCTCGATCGTCTCGACGGCGTGTTCCTGACCGGCGCGGGATCGAATGTGGAGCCGCATCTGTATGACGGCGAATCGAGCCGCACAGGCACCCAGCACGACCCGGACCGCGACGCCACGACACTGCCGCTGATCCGGCTGGCGGTGGAGCATGGCGTGCCGCTGTTCGCCGTATGCCGGGGCATTCAGGAATTGAATGTGGCGCTCGGCGGAACGCTCCACCAGAACGTCCACGAGCTGCCCGGCAAGAACGAACACCGCATGAACCGGTCGCTGACGCCGGAACAGCGGCTCCGGGCGCGCCATCCGATTACGCTGCAGCCGGGCGGCCTGCTCGAGAAATTGAACGGCGGCGGCGGCGAAGTGATGGTCAATTCCCTGCACGCACAGGCGATCGACCGGCCGGCGGACGGCCTGTTCATCGACGCGATCAGCGACGACGGCGTGATCGAAGCGGTCAGCATCCCCGACGCCAAGGGATTCGTGCTCGGCGTGCAGTGGCACCCGGAACATCCCATACCCTTCGAAGCGCCGCTTTCGGAAGAAATGTTCACGGCCTTCCAAGCCGCGTGCCGCGCGCGCATGGAGCGCCGCGACGCCGGCGCTGCGTCCATTCGAGCCGCATAGCATGTCCCGCGGCACGACGCCGCATCGTTCCATCCCCGAGAACAAGGCGGAACGGTTTTTCGTGCCGGCGGCCGGCGGTATCAATCTTTCCGTCTACCGGCTTACGGGACCTGCGGCATCGGGACCCGGTCCCGTCCTGCTGTGCGGGCACGCCACCGGCATGGCGGCGGGGTCCTATCTGCCGTGGTTCGAGATGCTGGCGCATCGCGCGGTGCTGTATGCCTTCGATGCCCGCGGCCATGGCGGCTCGGACACACCGCCCGACCCCTTGGACGCATCGGTCACGCTGGACACGCAGGCGGACGACCTTGCGGCAGTGACCGACGCCGTGTGCCGGCGCGAAAACGGAGCGCCGGTCTACTACGCCGCCCATTCGATTTCCGGCGCGGCCGCATTGCATCTGGGTATTCGTGACGGCGCCGTGCCGTGGGCCGGCATGACGCTTTTCGAACCGCCGATCATGATCGGGCGCGACCATCAGCGCCATCCCGACGCCATGGAGAATTCCGCGGAACGCGCCCAACTGACCGAACGGCGGCGCGCCCGCTGGCAATCGCCCGCCGCCTTCGCCGACAAACTGGCCACCCATGGCGCCTTCTCGAAATTCGATCCGGCCATGCTCGCTGCCCATTGCGAGGCCACCTTGCGCCCCGACGGCGACGAATTCGAACTCGCTTGCGCGCCCCGGGTCGAAGCGGCGTTCTTCCGATCGGTGCACAACACCCGTGTGTGGGACGGTCTGCCGAAATTTCCGTTCCCGGCGCGCTTCGTTGGCGGCGACCCGGAAATCCCGGACCCCGGCACCGGGGCCGCGCGCTGGGTCACGGCGGTCGCCGGCGACGTCGCGGCCCGGGTCCGCGGCAGCCGTTTCACCGTGGTTCCGGACAGTGGGCACATGATGGTTTGCGAACGGCCGGACCGGTGCCGCGACCTGGTGTTCGACATGATCGACGCCGAAGCCGAACGGCGGCTTTCCGCCGATTAGAGAAAATCACGAGCGAACCGAAACGGTTCGCGACGACATATTTGCGTAAAAACAAAGAGATAGACCATTTCACTTGAGTCAATTTAAACAAGAATTGGTCTACGATGGCGGGCCGGCAAAGCCAATTCGGGATGCCGCGGATGGCAATGACGCAAAATTACCGCTTCCGAGTCGACTCCCTTACCGACCTGACCCATGACATCCGGCGCGTGCGGTTGCGGCCGAAGCGGCCTTGCCCGCGTTGCAGGCGCGCGGCATGTTAGCCGAACATATTCACGCCGACGCCTTTTACGACGACCACGTCATGAAGCGGCGCCCGGGCGAAACCGTCACACCCGATTCAAAGACCGGCACCGCGCCAAAGGAAGGATAAGCATGACCGACACCGCGATACCCTTGTGGGACACCCCGACCCTCCCGGTGGTAGGCGGAAAGCCCTTCCCCGTGCGCCGCATCTTCTGCGTCGGGCGCAACTATGCGGAGCACGCGCGCGAAATGGGTCATGACCCGGACCGCGAGCCGCCGTTTTTCTTTACCAAAGCCGCCGATGCCGTTTTCCTCGACGATACGCTGCCCTATCCGACCGCCACCGAGGACATGCATCCGGAATGCGAAATGATCGTGGCGCTCGGCAAGGGCGGCACGAACATCGCGGTCGAAAATGCGCTCGAGTGCGCCTTCGGCTACGGTGTCGGCTTCGACCTGACCCGGCGCGACATGCAATCGGTGGCCAAGAAAATGGGCCGGCCCTGGGCGCTCTCCAAGGGATTCGACAACGCGGCGCCCTGCGGACCGCTGCACAGCGCGGCGGACGTCGGACACGTCGCCAAGGGCATGTTGCGCTTCACCGTGAATGGCGAGGTGCGTCAGGAATCCGATCTCGACAAGATGATCTGGTCGGTGCCGGAGACGATTTCCTATCTCTCCGGGCTGATCACGCTGTACCCCGGCGACGTCATCATGACCGGCACGCCGGCCGGCGTGTCCGCCGTCGTGCCCGGCGACAACCTGATCGGCCATGTGGACGGGCTCACCGACCTCACCCTGAAGATCGTCTGACACGGATCGCGGAGAACGTATCGATATGCGCCTCGCCACCTGGAACATCAACTCGGTTCGCCTGCGCATGCCGCTGCTGCATCATTTGGCGACGACCGAATCGCCCGACGTTATCTGCCTGCAGGAAACCAAGGTGGACAACGATAAGTTCCCCCTCGACGCGGTGCAGGAGGCCGGCTATCCGCATGTCTGCTTCAGCGGCATGAAGGGCTACAACGGTGTCGCCATTCTGTCGCGTCTGCCGCTCGCCCGGCAGGATCGGCGGGATTGGTGCGGCCGGGGCGACGCCCGTCATGTCGCCGCCGAATTGCCCGACGGGACCGAACTTCACAATTTCTATATTCCCGCCGGAGGCGACGTTCCGGATCCGGACGCCAACGACAAGTTCGCACACAAACTGCAATTTCTCGACGAGATGACCGCGTGGTTTCCGGAGTCGCGCGATTCGGCGCGGCCGATGATCCTGGTCGGCGATCTCAACATTGCGCCGCTGGAGACCGACGTTTGGTCGCACAAACAGCTCTTGAAAGTGGTCAGCCATACGCCAGTCGAGGTCGAACGATTGGCGAAGCTGCAGCAATCCCTGGATTGGGTCGATGCGGTGCGCCAGTTCATACCGCCTGCGGAAAATCTTTATAGCTGGTGGAGCTATCGCGCGCGCGATTGGTCGGAGTCGGACCGCGGCCGCCGGCTCGATCATGTCTGGGTGACGCCACCGCTCGCGCCGCGCCTAAACGGCGCGTCCGTATTGCGGGACGCACGCGGCTGGGAAAAAGCGTCGGATCACGTGCCGGTTATCGTCGACTTCAAGAGCTGATCAATTCACAGCGCGCGGCTGCGACCCGGTTCGTCAGGAAGCGGGGTGCCGGGCATGCGCCTCGCGCAACCGGACGGTCGTCAACTCGAGCCGGCGCGCCAGCTCGCGCATGATCCCCACCGCCATTTCGGGAAATTCCTCGAGCACGCAGAAGAAGCGGTCCTTGGAAATACGCAACGTCACCAACTCGCTGACCGCGCGCACGGTGGCGGTCCGCGGCACGTCACACAGGATGGCGATTTCGCCGACCATCTCGTTCTCACCGATCGCGGCGACGCTCAGGTCCCCGTCGAGATTGTGGACCAGCACTTCCGCCGAACCGCTGACGATAAAGTAAGCGGCGTCGCCGGCTTCCCCTTGCCGAAACACCACATCTCCCGGCGCAAACACGAGCCGGTCGCTGGTAAACGCCAACAGCTTCAGCCGCGCCGCGTCGACATTGGCGAACATCGGCACCTTGCGCAGGCATTCGAATTCATCGCTCAGGCTCATCGCACGCCCCTTCCTGTCAGGCGGTCAGGCAACATCGAGCAGCTCGCTAAACGACCCATCGAGTCCGGCCAGCACGTCGTAGCTTCCCTGCTCGACCACCTTGCCGTCCTTCATCACCACGATCTGTTCAAACAATTGCGGG
>Ga0224508_10005247_pt1 | contig 10426 bp, 7 predicted proteins | sample SF_Jan12_sed_USG_4_FD_170157 | JGI IMG/M metagenome (GOLD analysis project Ga0224508, IMG submission 170157) | Sediment microbial communities from San Francisco Bay, California, United States - SF_Jan12_sed_USGS_21 | ecosystem: Environmental > Aquatic > Marine > Sediment | place: USA: California... | reverse complement strand
CTTGCGTGACGCTGTGCAGAGCCTCTTTGATCGTCCAATAGTGAACGCCGTCGTGGATGTACTCAACGGTATCACTGTTATCCGAGTACGAGGGCGTTAGCGTCACCACTAGATTCTCTTCGACGACCAAACACTTCTCTGTCTCTAACATTGCGTCGAAGCCTTTTGTGTCTGCGTTGGCCATGACCTCGAAGATGTCATCCAGCCACTGTTCTTCGCGACAAGCGATGAATCCAAGACCTGTGGTTGCAGACGCTCCCCAAGCCTCAGTCTGTATCAATGCCAGTAAGCCAATCAGCGCAGTAACGCAGGCACACTTACCCCCGGGCAACGACATCAACAGTCGCCGCGGCAAGAAAACTTGTGATCCATCTCCAGCGCCGGCTGTTCTGGATGCTCCTCCGCGATGATCTCTGCGGGAACACCAGCGACTGTGCTGTTAGGTGGAACATCGTGTAGCACCACACTGCCAGCACCGACCTTCGAGCATCGGCCAATGACTACATTACCAAGGATTTTTGCGCCAGCGCCAAGTAGTACACCGCAACCAATCTTGGGATGACGGTCCCCCGTATCCTTGCCCGTACCACCCAGAGTCACCTCATGCAACATTGATACGTTGTCTCCGACCACTGCGGTTTCACCGATGACCACACCGGTGGCGTGATCGATCATGATGCCAGTGCCGATTCTGGCTGCAGGATGAATGTCTACGGCAAAAACCTCACTGATGCGGTTTTGCATGAACAAGGCCAGCTCCCGTCGGCTTTGGTTCCACAACCAATGTGCTACGCGATAGGACTGCAGGGCGTGAAATCCTTTAAAGTAAAGCAACGGAGTGGAGAACCGATCACATGCCGGATCCCGCTCGCGCACCGCCCTGAGGTCGCCACGGATCTGTTGTCCAATGGCGGGGTCGTACTGTAGCGCGTCATCTACCACTTCCCTGATAAGCATCTCTGACAATATCGCGCTGCCGAGTTTGGCGGCGAGGTTGAAGCTCAAGGCCTTTTCCAGCGAATCGTGTTTCAGGACGGCGGAATGGAGAAAGCTCGCCAACAGGGGTTCACCAGCGGCGTCTCGAGTCACCTCCTCGCGAATGGCTTCCCAGATCGGATCTTTAGATATCAAATTTGACTTAGCGTGACGCATATCCGAAATCCTCCGACAGCTGAGGCGGTGATATTGGTTCTTTAGGATAACCCCGTTTTCAAATGGATTGTAGCTTCGCGTTTTAGGCGACACTTGGTCGTCGTACCTGGAAGGTGCTCCTGCGATCTGATGAGGTTGCTCGTAGGAGCAGCATCTTGCTGCCACATGTTGTATCAGGATCCTCGCACGTAGAAAGTGCCCCAATTTAGTGATTCGCTAAAGGCGCACCTACACGTCAGGATCGGGTTTGTAGGTTCGCCTTCAGGCGAACGCGTAGCTATCGATGGGGGCCGCAACCTGAGCGGCTTCCCATGCCAGCATCGCCTTTTTGCGGACTGGGCCCCAACGATACTGCCCCAACGCGCCGTTCTTGCGGATGACCCGGTGGCAGGGAATCAAATACGCGATAGAGTTTTGGGCGATGGCGCTGCCGACAGCTCGGGTTGCCGTGGGCTTCCCTGTCATTGTCGCGACATCCTCATAGGCGGCGATGGCCCCCGCAGGAATTTTGAGTAAAGCCTCCCACACTTTGATCTGGAAATTAGTGCCCTTGACCAATAGGTTAAACGGTGTTTGTTCGGGATTTTTAGCAGGTGTGAAGATTTGTTGTGAGATCGTGGCGGTGGCAGTTGGATCGTATTCCAAGGTCGCTTGTTGCCATCGTTGCCTCAGAGCATTCAGCGCCTCGCTTTCGTCGCTAGCGTGGTCAAATTCTAAGGCGCATATTCCGTGCGCAGTAGTGGCGATTAGACAATTGCCAAACGGACTTTCATGTGTGCCATAGCTGATACGCAGATCGGCACCTTGGCGTTTCAACTCTCCCGGCGTCATCGCGTGGATATTGACCACCAAATCATGTAGACGGCTCGGACTGGACAGTCCGGTGTCAAAAGTTACATCGAGCGTGTTCTGCGATTGTTCTAGCAAGGTCTTGGCATACTCCGCGGTCAAGAATTGCAGAAAGCGTTTAGGACTGATTCCGGCCCAACGGCGAAACAGACGCTGAAAGTGATATTCGCTGAGCCCGATATTTGCCGCGACCTCCGACAATTGCGGTTGGTCGCGGAAGTGTGCTTCAAGATAGTGAATCGCCTTTTCCACCCGGACGTAGTCTGTGGTCACCATGCTAATCATTCTCCTCTGTTCGTGGCGCGCCTAATAATAATGATGCGCGCCCCCACGACAATCCGATTCTTGCTGGGGGTCTGCTGTTACATTTGGCTAAACGGTTGGAGGTTCGGTTTGGACCACGGCTGAACTACCAATTGGCTCTACCCGGACAACTCATTGTAACTCGAATATCTCCAGTATTATGATGAGCCCGGGGCACCCTGGTAGCACATGGCTATCTTGGCGTAGCCCCCGACTGACTAGATAATTTTCGGCCATCTGTCATGGTATTCTGCCGGTTTGGCACTGCAATGAGTTAGGGATTTCTTATGCCGGATCAAATTCCAAAGCATGCACAAGTAGTAGTAATTGGTGGCGGTATCGTCGGTTGCAGCGTGGCCTATCACTTGACGAAGTTGGGCTGGAATGACGTCGTGTTGCTGGAGCGTAAGACACTAACCTGCGGTACAACATGGCACGCAGCGGGTTTGGTGGGTCAACTTCGCGCGACCCATAACCTTACTCGTCTGGCGCAGTACACCACCGGTCTTTTTCAGACATTGGAGCAGGAGACTGGACAGGCCACCGGATTCAAGCAAAACGGATCATTGGCCTTGGCTGCGGACCATGAGCGTTTCGAGGAGCTCAAGCGCGGCGCGTCCATGGCGAGTTGTTTTGGTCTCGAGGTTGAGGTGATCACACCGGCGGACGCACAAGAGCTTTGGCCGATGCTGAACATCGATGACCTTGTCGGTGCCGTGTTCCTGCCCAATGATGGGCAGACAAATCCGACGGACACCACTCAGGCACTGGCCAAAGGTGCGAAGATGGGGGGGGCGTCAGTTTTTGAGAACACCAAGGTGACTGCAATCCATCGCAGCAATAGCCGTGTTACCGGAGTGGCCACTGACAGAGGCGATATCAGTGCAGAGTACGTGGTTAATTGCGGTGGTATGTGGGCGCGGGAGATCGGCCAGATGTGCGATGTGACCGTTCCGTTGCACGCCGCTGAACACTTTTATGTTGTTACTGAGCCCATCGAAGGATTGAGCTCCAAGCTGCCGGTGCTGCGGGATCCTGGCGCGTGCAATTACTACAAGGAAGACGCAGGCAAACTGCTGGTCGGGATGTTCGAACCAGTGGCAAAACCGTGGGGCATGGATGGGATTCCTGAAGATCACGCGTTTGAGACGCTGCCCGAAGATCTGGAACACATTGAACCCTACCTACAAAATGCAATGCACCGGGTCCCTGTATTGGAGAAAACGGGGATTCAGGTGTTCTTCAATGGCCCGGAAAGCTTCACACCGGATGATCGCTACCTGTTGGGCGAGGCCCCTGGGCTGAAAAATTTCTTTGTCTGCGCCGGGTTTAACTCAATCGGCATTCAGTCTTCGGGTGGTGTGGGCAAAGTGTTGTCGGAATGGATTGTGAACGGTAGGCCGCCAATGGATTTGTGGGATGTAGATATCCGGCGGGTACTTCCTTTCCAGGGGAATCAAAGTTACCTACGGGACCGAACAGTCGAGGCCTTGGGATTGTTGTACGAGATGCATTGGCCGTTTCGTCAGCCTGCGACTTCCCGGGGAGTACGTTGCTCTCCGTTGCATGATCGACTGGCCGCGGCAGGTGCTTGCTTCGGTGAAATGGGTGGTTGGGAGCGGGCTAACTGGTTTGCGCCAAAAGGTGTGGAGCCCGTTTATAAATACTCATATGGGCGACAGAATTGGTTTGAACATTCTGCTGAAGAGCACATGGCGGTGCGCGAGGCTGTCGGGTTGTTCGATCAGACCTCGTTCGCCAAGTTTTCGTTAAAGGGGAGCGATGCCGAGCAAGTGTTAAACCGAGTCTGCGCCAATAACGTTGCAGTGCCGGTAGGAAAGATTGTTTACACCCAATGGCTTAACGAGCGTGGTGGCATTGAGGCGGACTTAACCGTCACTCGTATTGCTGAAGATGAATATTTGATCATCACAGCGGTGGGTACTCAGGTACGGGACTTTCATTGGGTGCAACAGCACATCCCGTCTGATGCCCATGTTGGATTGACAGATGTGACCTCGGGATACGCTGTGGTCAGTTTGATGGGGCCGTCTTCGCGGGCACTACTATCACATCTTTCTGAAGTTGATATGTCAAACGAGGCGTTTCCGTTTGGCACCTCTCAGGTGATCGATCTTGGTTACGCCAGGGTGCGGGCGTCGCGTATTACGTTCGTGGGGGAGCTCGGCTGGGAGCTTTATATCTCCACGGAATTCGCCACGGGAGTGTACGACACCATCATGAAGGCCGGGCCGGAGTTCGGGCTCAAGCATGCGGGCTATCATGCGCTCAATTCACTGCGCATGGAGAAGGGTTATCGCCACTGGGGCCACGATATCACCGATGAAGACACCCCGCTTGAAGCCGGCCTAGGCTTTACTGTGGCGATGAACAAGAATACCGGGTTTATCGGGCAGGAGGTGCTATTGCGCCAGCAGGAACAAGGGCTTCACCGTCGCCTAGTGCAATTCAAGCTTGATGATAGCGAGCCACTGTTGTATCACGAAGAGCCCATCTGGCGTGACGGCACGCTGGTGGGTCGGACTACGTCGGGGATGTATGGACATACCGTGGGGAGCGCGGTGGCCTTGGGTTATGTGGAAAATGAAGAGGGCGTGACGGCGGATTACATCAACGCAGGCAGCTATGAGATTGAGGTCGCGGGAGAGCGCTACCCGGCTACTGTATCGCTCAAGCCCTTCTATGATCCTAAGAATGAACGTGTAAAAATGTAGCTAAAGTGGACCGGCCGTACGCGAGGGACTCCACCAATGGGTTTGTGTGCGCGTGGGCGCCGCCGCCACGGCACCAAATGCCCGTAGGGGCCGCTTCTAGCTGCGATACTGACACGTCGCGCCAGGGTGGCGCTCCTACCGATTTGGTTGAGCAGATTTTGAAGCTAATACACCGGTTGTTTCGGAATGTGTAATGGAGAATTGTCACTAACTATGAGGTTTGCGCACTATGGACATTAGAGCAATCACCATGAAACTCAAAGACCCATCATTGATTCGTGAAAAAGCCTATATCGATGGTGCATGGCAAGATGCAGACGACGGTGCTGTATTGGAGGTTACCAATCCTTCGGACGGATCAACACTAGGCACGGTTCCGAAAATGGGTGCGACCGAAACCAGGCGTGCTATCGAAGCCGCCAGCGCGGCGTGGCCGGCATGGAGAGCGAAGACGGCTAAGGAACGCGCCGAGGTTTTACGCTCATGGTACAACTTGATTATGGTCAATCGCGAAGATCTGGCGGCGATCATGACCGCGGAACAGGGAAAGCCTTACAACGAGGCGTTGGGTGAAGTCACTTACGGTGCCTCTTTTGTGGAATGGTTTGCGGAGGAAGCAAAGCGAATCTATGGGGATACGATTCAGGCAAATCAGACAGATCGTCGGGTAGTGGTGATCAAGCAACCCGTAGGTGTTGCCGCAGCCATAACACCTTGGAACTTTCCCAATGCCATGATCACGCGCAAAGTGTCACCAGCGCTGGCGGCGGGTTGTACCGTGGTGATTAAGCCCGCGAGTCAAACACCATTATCGGCCTACGCATTAGCAGCGCTAGCTGACACGGCCGGCGTGCCGGCCGGCGTGTTGAACGTTATCACCGGAAAATCCAGCGCCATCGGCGAGGAGCTGACGTCCAGTCCTATTGTTCGCAAACTTTCATTTACCGGTTCAACTGAGATCGGTCAGCTGTTATTACGACAGTCCGCCACTACCGTAAAGAAAGTATCCATGGAGCTTGGCGGTCACGCACCATTTATCGTGTTCGATGACGCCGACATAGACGCTGCAGTGACGGGTGCCATCGCAAGTAAGTATCGGGCGAGCGGGCAGACCTGTGTCTGTGCTAATCGTATATATGTACAGGAAAGCGTGCACGATGAGTTTGCCGAGAAATTTGCCGCCGCAACAGCGGCGCTAAAAGTCGGGGACGGATTCGAGGACGGTACCGATTTAGGTCCGTTGATTGACGGCGCGGCGGTGGAGAAAGTGGAGGAGCATATTGACGATGCGCTGGCGCACGGTGCTAAGGTGTTGAGCGGAGGGAAGCGCCATGCTCTGGGCGGAACCTTTTTTGAGCCCACCGTCATGGCTGGTGTTACGACCGCAATGAAGATTACTTATGAGGAGACCTTCGGTCCGGTGGCGCCGCTCTATAAATTCAACAGTGAAGACGAAGTGATCGGTCTTGCGAACGACACCGAGTATGGGCTCGCATCTTATTTTTATAGTCGAGACATCGGTCGAGTCTGGCGCGTGGCAGAGGGGTTGGAATACGGCATGGTGGCTATTAATGCGGGCATTCTTTCGGCGGAGAATGTGCCTTTTGGTGGAGTGAAATACTCCGGTATCGGTCGCGAGGGTTCAAAGTACGGCATCGATGACTATGTAGAGGTCAAGTACCTGTGCATGGCAGGCATCGATACTTAGATCGAGATTTCGTTATTTAGGTCGCAGCTAGAAGCTGCTCTTACGGTTAGGGCGCAGCACAGAAGCTGCTGTTACGGGTAGAGGTCGCAGCTAGAAGCTGCTCTTACGGGCAGGTCGCAGCTAGAAGCTGCTCTTACGGGCAGGGCGCAGCACAGAAGCTGCTGTTACAGGTAGGTCGCAGCTAGCAGCTGCCGTTACGGTTAGGGTCGCAGCTAGAAGCTGCTGTTACGGTTAGGGTCGCAACCAGAAGCTGCTGTTACGGTTAGGGTCGCAACTAGAAGCTGCTGCTACGGGTAGGTCGCAGCTAGAAGCTGCTGTTACGGTTAGGGTCGCAACTAGAAGCTGCTGTTACGAGAGGCAGAGTATTGTGACCCCCCCTTGCTGTAGGAGCGCCTTCTAGGCGCGACAAGAGATTAATGTCCATCGCAGTGCATGTTAATTGAGGACGCTGATGACCGAAGAACTATTTCGCGAAGACGGATACCTTAGAGAGTGCGAGGCGGAGGTCACCGCGACAAGCGAGCAAGGTGTTTGTCTCGACCGCACCGTGTTTTATCCCATGGGAGGGGGTCAGCCCGGCGACGTTGGTAAGCTTGTGCGCAGCGATGGTAGCGAAATCCTCGTCGCCGATACGCAGAAAGACCGTGATAGCGGTGACATTGTCCATATCACCGGTGAGCAGGCGGTGCTCCCCGAAGTCGGAGAGACGGTAACGGCGGTAATCGACTGGGATCGGCGCCACCGTTTGATGCGTATGCATAGTTGTATGCATTTACTCTGTGCCGTGATTCCTTATGGTGTGACCGGAGGCCAGATCACTGATGGCCGTGGTCGACTTGATTTCGATATGCAGGAAACTTTGGACAAAGATCAGGTAACGGCGGAGTTGAATCGGTTGATTAGTGAGAACCATTCCATGCGCATGCGTTGGATTGCGGACGAGGAGCTCGATGCGCAACCTGATCTTGTGCGCACCATGTCAGTGAAACCACCGCGCGGCGCGGGACGGGTGCGTCTTGTCGAGTTCGATCAAGTCGATCTTCAACCGTGCGGCGGCACCCATATCGCTTCGACCGGCGAGATCGGTCCAGTGCGTGTGGCTAAGATAGAGAAGAAGGGCAAACATAATCGACGTGTTGCAGTAGTATTTGACGGGGAATAGCCGAACCGAAAGCCGGCGCCAACCCTGCGCTACATGCTATCTTCCTATTCGTCTTTCCGCTACCAGCATGATCTAAGCCGCCGAGTTGTTGATCTGGGTTTGTATAATCTCCCGGCTTTTCGAATATTAAACTTTCCATGGATCTCATTGAGAGATTTATTGCAGCCGCTAGGCAGCGTGAGAAGACCATAGTGCTGCCTGAGGGCGAGGACGAGCGAATTATTCGCGCGGCGCGTTATCTATTGGATGAAGGCATCGCACGTCCGGTGTTGCTAGGACAGCCAGACATGTTGGAGCGGACGGCGGGTGCAGCGGACACAACGCTGGATGGTATAAGCATCGTCAATCCAAGGACGTCGGAGAAGCTTGAGGCGTATGCTGAGCAATACGTAACGGCACGACCAAACACTGATATCAAGGTCGCACGTCGTCTGGTGTCTAAACCTTTGTTCCATGCCGGCATGATGGTGAAGCGTGGGGATGCCGATGTGATGCTCGCAGGCGTGGTTAACCCCACGTCGAAGGTGATTGAGGCTGGGTTACTTGCCGTGGGTCTTGCCGAAGGCATCAGGACTCCATCCAGTTTTTTTTTGATGGTGGTGCCTGATTTTGAGGGTCAGGCGAACAAGGTCTTCGTTTACGCCGATTGCGCAGTTAACGTCGACCCCGATGCGGAACAACTGGCGGACGTCGCCTTGGCATCAGCGGCAAGCGCGCAGAAGTTATTGGATGAAGAGCCCCGGGTCGCGATGCTGTCTTTTTCCACTAAGGGAAGCGCTCAACATGCTCGCGTGGACAAGGTGGTCCGAGCGCTGGCGATTGCCAAGGAGCGAGCGCCCCAGCTTGCGATCGACGGGGAATTTCAAGCCGACAGTGCTTTGGTGCAACAGGTTGCCGCGAAGAAAGTGAAGGGCGAAAGTCAGGTGGCGGGTCGCGCCAATACGCTGATCTTCCCAGATTTGGACGCTGCCAATATCGCGTATAAGCTCACGCAGTATATGGCGGGGGCAAAAGCCATTGGTCCGGTGCTACAGGGGTTCGCGAAACCTATTAGCGATTTGTCACGCGGTGCCAGCGTAGAGGACATCGTGGCTACCACCGTTTTAGTCCTGGCTCAGACTTGAATCAGTTCGTGATATGCGGCGACCGGCTGCAAGCAGTGCGGGCAGCTTATTGTCTGCGATCCCACACAAGCCACGGAGATTGTTCATGAATGTGCTCGTTCTCAACTGTGGATCTTCAACTGCGAAGTTTCAGCTTATCGAAACGGATCATAAGCTCATAAACGCCAATGCCGAACGCTGTCTCGCCAGCGGAGTGATTGAGAGAATCGGTGGTCAAGCATTGATCACATTAATGGTTGACGGGCAATCGAAGGAAAGATATGCCGAGCCCATACGCGATCACCGCGGGGCGATCGACTATATCCTACGATGGCTGATTTCCCGGGCTGCGAAGATTGACGGTATCGATTCGTTGTCCGACGTTCATGCAATAGGTAATCGTGTTGTCCATGGTGGTGAGAGATTCCGTGAGCCTGTGATTATCGATGACGATGTGGTTGAAGGTATTGAAGATTGCATGGAACTCGCTCCTCTGCATAATCCAGCGAACTTAAAGGGGATTCGCGCGGCCACCGAATTGGTGGGAGAAGGTGTACCCCAAGTGGCGGTGTTCGACACCTCATTCCACTCGACTATGCCGGAGACTTCTTATCTCTATGGTATTCCTTATCAGCTTTACCGGCGACACAAAATCCGACGCTACGGATTTCATGGAACATCTCATCGTTATCTCTTGTTGCGATACAGCTTGATGCAAGGCCGCAGCGCGAATGAAGTGAATATTATTACGTTGCATCTTGGGAATGGTTGTTCCGCATGCTCCATCAAAAACGGAAAATCATTCAATACATCCATGGGATTCACGCCGCTCGAGGGTCTGTTGATGGGCACACGCTGTGGTGATATTGATCCCTCGTTAATCGAATATCTCATGCTTAAGGAAGGCATGAACGTATCTGAAGTCGACACGCTTTTGAATAAGCAGTCTGGATTGCTAGGTGTTTCAGGGCTCACTGGCGACATGCGGGACTTGTTAGAGGAAGAGGCCGAGAGTGGAGATCGCCGCGCACGATTGGCAATTGACATGTTTTGTCGACGGGTTGGACACTACATTGGTGCGTACCTAGCTGAGATGGGTGGAGCAGAGGCCGTCGTGTTCAGCGGTGGTATAGGTCAGAACTCCGCGCCGATACGCAGTCGTATTTGTACTGGACTTGAGTGCCTCGGGATCTTGCTGGACGAGGCGAAGAACAGCGCGGTTTCCGGTAATTCGAGTGAGATTACTGTTGACGGAGCCACACTGAAGGCTTATGTCATCCCCACAAATGAAGAATTGTTGATAGCACGCGACGCGTTTTGCGTGCTAACTGAATCCACTGCTGTCGCATAAACTCACTATCGTCATGCCGGAAACGCCGGAGGCGTTATCCGGCATCCAGTAAATCATTGAAAC
>Ga0224508_10005246_pt1 | contig 10427 bp, 10 predicted proteins | sample SF_Jan12_sed_USG_4_FD_170157 | JGI IMG/M metagenome (GOLD analysis project Ga0224508, IMG submission 170157) | Sediment microbial communities from San Francisco Bay, California, United States - SF_Jan12_sed_USGS_21 | ecosystem: Environmental > Aquatic > Marine > Sediment | place: USA... | reverse complement strand
ATTGGCCTTCCCGCGGGCGAGTCCAAGAGGCCTCGGCGTCGACGATTCGACGTCGTGGCGGCGGCGACTGCGGGAGGTCCGGGAGGCGTGAAACAGCTGTACGGCGGCGGTCCCGGCGACTCCGCGGCACTCCCTGCGCCTACCCTGTGCGGGCGCCGAAGCCGTTGCGGGCCTGCGACTTGCGCTCCCGCTCCGCCCGTATCGAAACCACGGCGATACGAGCCGGGACAACGCGCGCGCCGGGGTGAGGCGGCGCCAACGCTGGGGTAGGCAAACGAGATGAGCGACGAGATGAGGGCGGACCAGAAGGACAGCGCAGACCAGAAGGACAGCGCAGACCAGACCAGCTCGGTGGTTCCCGTTGTCGTCCTCGAATTGATCGAGGAATCGGAGACGATTCAGGGCTGGATGGAGCGCCTCGACGATAACGCCGAAGAAGGGTACCCCGAGGTGCTCGAGCGGGTGAAGAAGGACTATCGGGGTCGACTCGAAGGGGTCGGGGGACAACTAGCGGAGCACCGGCCGGACCTCGTTTCGAGTCTCGACGATCGCCAGGGCACCGTCGTGTCGCTGCGCGCCGATCGGACCTCGCACGACCGCGACCTCGTGGAGGCACGCCTCCGGCACGGGGTAGGCGAGCTCTCGGAGGGAGAGTGGGGCTCTCAACGCAAGACGGTCGAGGGGTTGCTCAAGGAGGTCGACGCGTTGCTCAAGGTAGAGGAGAGTGCGGTCTCCGAGTTCACGGCGGCGTTGGAGAGGATTGACGGGAGCGCACCACCACAGCCACAGGACGGGGGCATCTTCAGTAGCGACGGATTCGTCGCGGTCTCGCACGCCTCGTTCAGGCCCGTCGGCCGCAACGGTTCAGTGTCGAAGGGGCCCTCCGTGGTCCCGAGCCAGGGCAGCTCCACTCCCGCGACCCGCACTCCGGCGGCGAGGGAGAACGGATCCGCTGACCCTGCCGACGAGCTCGACTTCATCGAAGCAGTAACGAAAGAAGACCTCGAGAAGCTCGACTCGGTCACCGTGGCCGCGCGAAAGCGGGCGTAGGGCGCAAAGCGCACCATCCACGACGCCTGGTGGCCCCTCTCGAGTCAGTCGGAGGGGCCACCAGGCTGCAGGCTCACCTCATCCGACCTGGCGATTCTACCGGCTTCGGAGCCTGCGGGTGAGCAGAAAGACGAGCCCGGCCACCACACCACCGGCGGCGCCCAGCAGGACCGACTCGCGCGGGCCAAAGACGGCGTTCACGTGCCCGTTGACTCGCCGGGCGAGCAGAAACACCGCGTTGTTCTCGTGTCCGTGGACTTCAGGAGCAGCCAACAGCACGACGCCGCTCTGATCCATCGTCACCGCGCCTCCCGCCACAAGCGCCACCGCGCCGGATTGGTCCATGGTGACGGAGCCTGCTGCCTGGACTAGCCCGGCCTGGGAGGCCGTCAGCCGCGCCTCTTTCGTTTGTGCCAGCACTACGCCGCCCTGAAGCATGTCCACCTGCTCCGCGTCCACGTGAACGACTCCCCCCTGTCGCAGCGACACGGTGTCTGCCTGAATCGACTGCGCCCCGGCCTGGCGCAGGACGACCTCGTCCGCCTCCACCCGCTTCACCGCCTCGCGGGTCGTGTCGAGCTTCTCGGGTTCGCCCCTGGACTGATTCGTCATTTGTTCCCCCTTCACCGATGTGCTCCCGGCTGCTTGCGCATCGTCGCCGATGAGGGTGCGCGGGGAGCGGTCGTCCTTGGACGAAACACTGAGGCTGAGGCCTTCGCGGAGCGGAGCCTGTCCGCCGCTTGCGGGTCGTGGCTCGCGAGAATGAGGAGCCCGGGCGTCCGCTCTTTCAAGGCCCTGACCTTCGCGTACGTTTCGCGCAGCTGCTGTTTGTCCCCGGTGCCGGGAAACTGGTCACGCATCAGCATGTCCTGGGAGTAGCAGAGGTCGCCCACCAATAGCACCGGGGGCACGCCCTCGCTACGGACCAGCATGGACAGTGATCCGGGCAGATGGCCCGGCGTCGGAAGCAGCATCATCGTGCGGTCGCCCATGAGATCGTGAGCATGCGTGAAGGGCTTGATGGTGGGGTCGTCCACCGGCTCGAAAGCGATGTGGTTCCACTTCGCCCCTGGAATCTCGATGTCCCGACGGAGGACCATCTCGCGTTCAGGGTGTGGCCCCAACATGTGCCGCCACGCTTCTTGGCCTACATACAGATCGGCCTGCGGGATCTCCCGGATGCACCCGACGTGATCTGCGTGCAGATGCGAGATCACGGCCTTTCGCACGTTGCCTGCCGAGTATCCTGCGAGCGCGAGTTGTCGGGCGAGCGTATCCTCGGGACCGATTTCGAACTTGAAGGTGTGTTTCATGAAGAAACGGGTGACACGGTCGGGCCAGTAGTTCGGATCCGTCACGACTGCCCGATCCTGTCCGGCATCGAAAAGGACCAGCCCGTCGGAGTGCTCCACGACGTAGACGTTGATCGGAACACGCACCCAGTCGCGTCCCGCGAAGATCCACCACAGGGCCGGCTTGCGGGTGCCGAAGACATGTTCTCGATGGCCCTCGCCCGACCCCGTGCTGACGACGGCAATCGAACGGATGGCAGTCCCTTCACCGGTGGACAGACCGACAGATCTTGATGGAAGAGTATCGACAGTCATCTTTCACCCTCCCTTTCTCTCGCGCCGCGGCGACGCCCCCAGCGCCGAGCGCGCCCCCTGGTTGCCAAAAAGTCAGCGAGATGGTCGAACTCCTGCTCCGTCGTGCCTGAGGTGTTCCCGGCCAGGGCGTGCGGGGCATTCATTTCTGTAGCACGAAGCTCCTCATTGCGTGCGTGAGGAGGCCGATGCCCCAGCCAATAAGCGGCCACTTCGCCCAGAAGTAGTCGGGCGATGTCTGGCTGCTGACGACGACGAGCATCGCTCCCACGAGTACGTAAACCACGAGATGCACGAAGAACCCTCGCCGGCCTTCCAGTCCACCGTGGCTATGTGAATGCGTGTGTTCCATGGGCATGATGAACCTCCGATCATGTCTTGTACCCGCGCTCGGGCGGTGTCGACTCGTCGGTCCCCGACCCGTGCGCAGCCAGCTGACGTGCCAGACCCGGGCCAGTTGTGTCCGCTTGTGAGGGGCGTCGCGATCGGCCCACGCCGCCTCGTCTCGCGAGCTGCGCAGGAGGCGAACGGAGGCAGTAGGGCGCCGGCGTGTGAGGAGTTCTGTCCCAAAACGTTGGTCTCGACCCTGACAGGATGTCTCCAAGCCGGCTGGGGTCGAAGAAGCCGCGCTGAACACGGTCACCATCCTCGCTGACCCGGCGATTCGAAGCTTCCCGACGTTTCGTCCCGCCTACGCACGACTCGTCTCCCTGACCGACGCTTCGACCCGAAGTCCGCGCGGCACGGCGGCAGTCTCTCGATGCTTATGCGGCTTCGGCCCGTGCGGGCCGGACGCATTAACCCAGGCATGGAGAAGAGCCATGATTCGTGTGTTACGAACTCGAGAGATCCTCGTGCTGAGCGGGCTGGCCGCGTTCGCCGGCTGCGAGGCCCCACCGGAGTCGTTCACAGGACCGGAAGTCCGGTCGTCAGCGACCGCGGCGAGCGCGTCCGGAGCGGTCCTCATCCGCGGTCAGGCGGCCACGTTCCTTGTGCACCTCGATGCAGAGAGGGAATTACTGAGCGTCCACGCGCCTTCGGATGTGTGCACCACGGGTCCGCTGAACATCGCCGACGCACAGTTCGTCGTGACGCCGTCCGCAATCGGGCAGTTCATCGCGCAGCTCAAGGACGAGAACGAACAGCTCGCCATCTACAGGGCGTCCTCGTTCGCCGAGGCTGGCCTGTCGGGGTCGTTCGACTTCGCAGGCCTCGGCGACATCGTCGACTTCACGGCGTTCTGCAACTTCCTGCAGGGTCCGCAACGTGTCGCGGAGGGTGTGGTCAGGCGCGCCTCGGTCTTCTCGAACGCCAGCTTCACGGCGACCTGGACCGGGGAGATCCAGGGGGTCGGCGGCGAAGACGCCCGTCTGACCGAGCGGTACCAGCTGGGGGCGGAAGCTCAGGACCCTAACAACCCGGCCACGTGGGTGCTGCACGTCTCATTCATCAACCTGCGCACGTTACCGTAACGAACGTCAGCTGCGTGCCGCGGGCCGGGCGGTCGGATCGCCCCGCCCGCTCACGCAAGGAGAGCGACGCCATCGAGACATACGACTCGAGCGTGAGACGCGGGCTCGCCGGGAATCCCCTCGCCTGGGCTGCTGTCGCGGCACTCGGTATCGGGTCGTTCGAGACCGTGAAGGGGTACTGGGCGGGTCAGTGGGCGCCGAACGACTTCGGGTGGTCGAACGCGATCCTGGGCAACCTCCCCTGGTGGCTTCTGTGGGCCGCCCTTGTCCCCGTCATTTTCCGGCTCGTGGAACGATGGCCGCTGCGACAGACGGAGCTGCGGAGTTCCCTGCCGCTCCACCTCTCCTTCTCGCTCGTCCTTTCCGCCTTCCACCTGACAGTCTGCGCCTCGATCATTTGGGCGGCCACCACCCGGGCCTTCGCGAGTCTCGGCGGTCAGATCGCCGACCTGGCCCTCGGGTACCTCGTGACCGACGTCATCACGTATTGGGGGATCGTGGCCGCATACTCCGGGTACCGCTGGCATGCGGTGTTGGGCGAGACCGAGCGAGAGCGCCACGCGTTGCAGCTCAGGGCCGCCCGGGCCGAGGCTGCGGCCGCCCAGCTCGAGTCGCACATGACCGAGGCGCGGCTCGCCGCGCTGCGGATGGAGCTCAACCCGCATTTCCTGTTCAACACACTCAATTCCGTGTCCGCGTTGGCAAGACGGGGCGACGCGGATGTGGCGATCGCGCTTCTCGCCCGTCTGTCCGAGTTCCTGAGGACAGCGCTCGAGGAGAACCGCGAGCACGAGGTGACGCTCGACGAGGAGATCGGCCTGCTCGAGCAGTACCTCGCGATCGCGTGCGTGCGGTTCGACGACCGACTCAGCGTGAGCGTAGAGGTAGACGAGGGCGTCCGCTCCACACTCGTACCCACGTTCATTCTCCAGCCCCTCGTGGAGAATGCACTGCGACACGGACTCGAGGCCGCGCGAGGCCCCGTGTCCCTCACCGTGAGTGCGGCCGCCGTCGCCCGCTCGCTCGAGATCGTCGTCCGCGACTCGGGTCCGGGCTTCCCCGAAGAGTCGGGCACGATGGTCGAGGGGATCGGACTCTCCAACACGCGTTCGCGCCTCCAGGCCCTGTACGGTCCGGAGGGCGCGCTCGAGCTTCGGCGTCCCGCAGGTGGAGGCGCCGAGGTTCGAGTGTCGCTGCCCCTGAACGTCGAGGCCCCGGTCCGTGTCAGCGCCTGAGGATCGTCCGCTGAGCGTATTGATCGTCGACGACGAGGCGCTTGCACGGGGCCTCGTGCGAGACCTCATCGTGGACCTCCCGCGGGTTGGACAGGTCGAGGAGTGCCAGGACGGAGTGGAGGCGATCGCGGCGATCCGAGAGGGAGACTACGACGTCGTCCTGCTTGACGTCCGTATGCCCGAAGTCGACGGCTTCGACGTGATCGACCAGGTAGGCCCCGAGGCCATGCCGCACGTGATCTTCATCACCGGCCACGAGGAGTACAGTCTGCGCGCCTTCGACGTACACGCAGTCGACTACGTGTTGAAGCCTTGCGAGCCCGACCGCCTGTTGAGGGCGTTCGAGCGCGCCGTCAGGCAAGTCGAATCGCAGCACTCGAGGGAGCTGGCGCTGCGGCTGGAGAGCTTGCTGGCGGATCTCGGCCCCGGTGCCGGCGACCATTCGTATGCCGAGCGACTGACCGTGAGGGACGGGGAGCGCTTTCGGTTCGTCGATCTCGGGCAGGTCGACTGGCTCGAGGCGTGCAAGAACTACGTGCGTCTCCACGTCGGCGAGGAGAGCTACCTGGTCCGTTCCAGCCTCAAGGCGCTCCTTGAACGGCTCGAGCCGCGCCGGTTCGCGCGGATCCACCGGTCCGCGATCGTGAACATCGAGCGCGTGAGGGAAGTGCAGCCGTGGTTCGGCGGCGACTATCTCGTCATCCTGGAGGACGGCCAACAACTGCGGTTGAGCCGGACCTACCGTGACCGGTTCCTCGCGCTAACGCATTGAGCGGGCGGATCACCGACACAGAACCGCCGGTCACTGACGCGGGAACCCGGGCGTCTGAAGCCACTCCTCGATCTGGTCGAGGTGGCGATCACCGTGCGCGGCTGCAATGGCCGCCCAAGTGGCAGCGTCCACCTCGCCTAGCGCGAAGTGCATCGCCGTCCTCGTTCGTGGGTCAAAGTCGACGCTTTGGAGCTTCGCGACCATCGAACCCACGACCTGCGGCTTAAGAGGCGACCTTAAGACAGGCCCAAGCCCCGACATTTCCGGGGCGGGGGTCAGGTCGCACCGTCTTGGTGACCGCTCGAATCGAAAATGGGAACCGACTCGCCGAGTCTCTGAATGGGAATCGCGTCGAGTTGTTTGGAGATCTCCGTGAAGAAACTCTCGTTGAGCATGACCGCGTGTGTCTCCCACCACAGGCGCCGGCCAGGCGAGCTGTGAAGCTGCAGCCAGTAGGCTTCCTTCCCCTTGTACAGCTCCTCGTCGAGTGCACCCTGTTTGAGCAGTCGGTGGCACATCTCCCACATGCCCGTCTCGTGGATCGCCCAGATCGTAAACCGCTGCTGCTCCCACGAGTTCAATGACGACAGGTCTTCGTTGCCGCGGAGCGCGATCTTGTAGAGTTCCTGGTCGTCGCTAAGCATCTCCGTAAGCGTGCGCTGGTACTCGTATACGGCAGTCGTGGCCGTGCCGCGCAGCTGATCGCTGTTGTGCCGAATCTGCGCAGACAGGTACACCAGCGTCGCGATCACGCCAACCGCACCAAGGAGTTCGGCGATCGCGCCGAGGGCTTCCCAGTTCATCAAAATCCTGCTTCCATCGCGGACCCCGCCTGGCCAGGGATCGGGTGGCTGATCGGATTGCTACGACCGAACGCACAGACTGCCCGGTCCCGGAGAGAGACGCCAGATTACGGATTAGAAGGGAGCCCCCCAACTGCCCCTGCGTCGGGAGGCTCCACGGGCCAAGTGATGCTGGCCCTCGTGGCAGAAGAACCGTCCGCCTTACGGGCTCCGGCCTCTTACGTCATGACATCGTCCTGGCGGACCTGGGCCGGTCCACTCGTGCTCGTCACCTGGACATGCGAAGCAGGCGGTGCTGGTGACGGACCGGCCCGGCCGCATCGCCGCCGCAAGCGGCAGACCGCACCGAGCGACCAAAGCCGGTCGGCCCTCAAGGTCGCGTTAGCGTGATCACGACGTCGTCTCCATTGGGGCAGAAGAGCCGAGGGTAGTCCTTGGGCGGCCCGCTAGTGAAGTCCTCCATCAGGATGGCGCCACCGCTGTATGTGTACGTACCCGTCACCCCATCGCCGTCACCGTCGTCCACGAACACCGCAGTGAGCGGAGTCGAGTTGGGCAGCTCACTCTGGAAGGTATTCAGTGTAACGCGCACGCCCCCGGCCCCGAGCGTGAAAATGCGATTGTCATCCGTGCCGTTGCGGTCGAAGCTGAGATTGACCTGACGTGGGCCGACGTCCGTGAGGAAGGCCTCGAGACCGAGCCTGGGGCCGCCCGTCTGGACGCACGCATTGTTGTTGAAGGCGGCCAAGGCGGCTTGGTAGTTGAGGTCGGCGCTGATGGCGCCCGAGCTCTCGATGAAGAGCTTCCGCCTGCTGCTCCTGCCGACAGTGCCAGGCTGAGGATCCGGAGTTATCACACCGCCTGTCGCTGCGATCAGGACGTCATCGCCGCCGCCGCCGGGCTTGCCCCCTTTGGCGAACTGGACATCGGGATCGGTGAGTCCGGTCGTCGCTGCGTCGTCCCCACAGGCTACCAGGGTCGCCGCGCACAACGCGATTGCGAGTGTCGAGGGAACCATGAAAGGTTTACGCATCGGTGCCTCCTCTCGTGTTGGCGGCTCCCGGCGACTGGATCAGCGCGCCCGGTCTTTGTGTTGCCGGCCAGCCGCTCGAGGGCTCTGTACAGATTCTGGTTCACGTGTCCTCTAGCTCGGCCGGGCTCCGAGACGCGAGGGTCGCAGGAACCGCCTTGGCCTGGATCCTAGGGGGGAGGCGTCAGCGTTCCGTCTGTGGAACGTCAACCGCGAGTCGACTGCCGTGATCGAGGGCACCGAGCCTTCTTCCGACGACGCGAGACGCCTAGATTAAGGACCTGTGACTCCACATTGCGGAACCAGCGGCTCCGCATCCTGGGTCCCGCGAGGCAATCCGATGATTCGGTTGAGGCTGTCGGGGGGGGCGTCGCTCGAGAGCGGCGGTGTTTTTCTTACGGGCGGTGCCGTCCAGCGACACCGTCTGGCCCTCCTCGCATTGCTGGCCCGGGCCCCTTCGCAACAACTGACACGCGACAAGCTGCTCGGATATCTCTGGCCAGATATCCCCTCTGACGTCGGACGTCACCGACTTCGGGAGTCGGTGCACGTACTCAGGAAAGCGCTCGGCGAGGGGGCTATCGTGTCGGTGGGGGACGGCCTCCGGCTAGATGGCGAGCTGGTACGGGTCGACGTGCTCGAGTTCGATCAAGCGCTCGAAAACGGTGAGTCCGAGCGGGCGGCGCGGATCTACGCAGGACCATTCCTGGACGGATTCTACCTGGACGGTGCCGTCGAGTTCGATCACTGGGTGGACCTCGAGCGAAGCGGGCTCGCTCGGGCTCATCAGGAACTCCTCGAGGAACTGGCTCGAGATGCTGGCCGCCGCGGGGCCGTGCAGGAGGCGGTGGATTGGTGGCAGTCCCTCGCGGCCGAAGCTCCCTACGACGCGCGGGTGGCGATGGCCCTGATGGAAGCCCTGGCCGTCGCGGGAGACCGGGCCGGGGCGCTGAACCTGGCGGAGTCGCACGCCGCCCTCCTGCAAGAAGATTTTGGGGCCGCACCGGACCCGGGGTTGGAACGGCTGGCCGAGAGGGTTCGAACCTCACCACCGGAGATGATCACGGAGGAGTCGGTCTTCCCCAACGATTCGGCCCCCCGGGTAGAAGACACCTCGACGTCGAGTGGGAGCAGCCGACTGTCGCGCTGGATCACGGTTGGCGTGCCCGCGACCGCCGGCACCCTACTCGCCCTCATGTTGGGGCTACTGCTACGGAGCGACCGGTTGGGAGAGAGCTCCGTCGCTCGTCCTCTCGACAACGGGCGTGTTCTCGTGGCGGGGTTCGGCAACCTGACCGGTGGCCCCGATTCGGACTCCTACGGCCGCGTCTTCGAGGATGCTGTGCAGCTGGAGATCGTCGGTACGGGGCTCATGGAGGTGATCCCGGTCGGCACGACGCCCAGCGACCGTCGGGGCTCGGGGATCGATGGCGGCGCCCCGACGGACCTCGCCGTCGGCCGCCGAGAAGCCATCGAAGCGGGTGCCGGCATCCTTGTTTGGGGTACCCACGAACGCAGCGGAGACGCCATCGTAACTCGTGCCGAAATCGTCGATGTCCGTACGGGGATTCTGACTCGGCGCGTAGAGGTCGAGTCGCCCGCCAGTGCACGCCTCGAGTCAGCCGGAGCCCTGGCGGGCAGAGTGGCTGGCGCGCTCGCCACGGTTCTGGATCCCCGTTTCGCATCGTGGGCGGGAGCTGCCAGCCAGCCACCGAGCTTCGAGGCCTACCGCATCTACGCCGAAGGGCTGACGATTCAGGAGAGTCGCTTTTCTCGTCCGAACGAGACGCGGGAGCTGACGAGTCGGGCCGTGGAGCTCTTCTTCGAGGCGAGCGCGATGGACTCCGCTTTCACGGCCCCCCTCCTCTCGGCGCTGGCCGCCTTTGTCGATCCAATGGAGTCGAGCCCGCCGGACCCCGAGACGTGGGACCGTGCGATGAGCTTGCTCCGCGAGCTGGAGGGGCGACGGCAGGGCATGGCGCCCTGGGACGGGGCTCTGCTCGACTACTTTTTGGCTCTTCGCGACGATGGTTCGCCGGAACACTATCGAACGCTCCAGGAAGTGGTGAGGCTCTCGCCGGGATCCGAGTGGCTTCTTCTTCTTGCAGGAGCGGCCCAGTCGCTCAAGCGGCCGGCGGAAGCCGTGGCTCTGCTCACGGACACGGGGCCAGAACTTCAGTGGCTCAAAGGCCATCCCTCCTATTGGCGCAGTCTGGCGAGTTCCTATCACATGCTGGGAGACTACGAGTCCGAGCTCGCGGCGGTCGCACGCTGGCGCGGTCAGCACCCGGAGTCACAGCCCGTGCTCGCGGCCGAGGTGAGGGCTCTCGCGGGACTCGGACGCGTGCAGGAGGCAAGTCGGCGCGCCTCGGAGGCTCTCACTTCCGCCGATTATCACCGAACTCCCATTCTCAGGTTCATCCTTCCTGGAATCCTCAGAGCACATGGGCACCGAGAGGCG
>Ga0224508_10005245_pt1 | contig 10427 bp, 9 predicted proteins | sample SF_Jan12_sed_USG_4_FD_170157 | JGI IMG/M metagenome (GOLD analysis project Ga0224508, IMG submission 170157) | Sediment microbial communities from San Francisco Bay, California, United States - SF_Jan12_sed_USGS_21 | ecosystem: Environmental > Aquatic > Marine > Sediment | place: USA: California... | reverse complement strand
GATGGGCGACACGATTGAGCTATCCATGACCCCCGGCTATCTGCAAGAGGTCGGCCTTATCGGCTCGGCTAAAGAAAGTGAAAAGGCTGTCATCAACCGGCAGATGCAGCTGGCGCTGGACAAGATCGCGTTCCTGCCTTTCGGCAAACTCATCGACGAGTGGCGCTGGGGTGTGTTCTCCGGCGAAATTACCCCCGAGAACTACAACACCGCGTGGTGGGACTTGCGTACTCAATACCAGGGTATCTCGCCACCCGTTCCGCGCAGCGAGGCTGATTTCGACCCGGGCGCGAAGTATCACGTTCCCGCCAACGTGTCGTACACGCGCTATTTCCTGGCACGCATACTGCAGTTTCAGTTCCAGCGCTCGCTGTGCAAAATCGCCGGACACGAAGGTGGACTTGCTTCCTGTTCGGTGTTTGGCAGCAAAGAGGCCGGGGGCCGCTTCTACGCCATGATGGCCTCGGGACAGAGCGAGCCGTGGCAGGATGCGCTCGAGAAGCTTACCGGCACGCGGGAGATGGACGCCACGGCGATCATCGACTACTTTGCGCCGCTGATGGGCTATCTCAAAAAGCAGAACGAAGAGCGTACTTGCGGCTGGTAAGTAAGACGTAACGCGCCTGATTGAGTACACTCAGTCGAAAATAATAAGCGGGGAGTCTCATGTCAGACCAAAACCAAACAGCCGCATCCGGCGGCTTTCTGGGCACCGTTGAGCGCGTCGGCAACAAACTGCCAGACCCGGCCGTGCTGTTTATCGCGCTGCTCTTTATCGTCTGGATTCTGTCATGGTTGCTGTCGTACGTTGAGTTCGACATATTCCATCCGGCAACCGGCGAACGTATTCAAATAGTCAATCAGTTGTCCGGCCAGTCCTTCGTGCAGTTCATGTCGACAATGGTTACCCGATTTATGACCTTTGGTCCGGTCGGCGTCGTTCTTGTCGCGATGCTGGGCATCGGGGTCGCCGAACACACTGGCTTTATTAGTACGGCGATTCGCGCATTGCTGAATGTCACGGCGAAGTGGCTGCTGACGCCGATGGTTATCCTGGTCGGTATCGTCAGTCATTCGGCCGTAGATGCCGGTTATGTACTCGTTATTCCGCTCGGCGGCGTTATTTTCTATGCGGCAGGCCGGCATCCGCTGGCCGGTATCGCTGCGGCATTCGCTGGTGTGTCCGGCGGCTTCTCGGCCAATTTTGTACCGTCGTCTCTTGACCCACTGCTGCAGGGCCTGACCCTCGAGGGCGCACGATTACTCGACCCCGAGATTTCGGTCAACACATTGAACAACTATTTCTTTACTACCGCTTCGTCGGTCCTGATTGTCAGTCTCGGCTGGTTCCTGACAGACAGGGTCGTCGAGCCTCGGCTTGCGGCCGTTGAAATCGACGGCGATGCCGACGACCTTCCCGAATTTCATGACCTCAAGGACAACGAGCGCCGGGGGTTGCGTTGGTCGCTCATCGCAATGGTGATTGGTTTTGTTGTTCTTCTTGTGACCTTGTACCCCGCTGACTCGCCGTGGCGCGACGCAAACGGCGGCCTCGCGACATTCGGCGCCCCGATCATGCAATCGATCGTGTCGCTGATCTTCTTCCTGTTCGTCATACCGGGCATTGTCTACGGAAAAGTTTCCGGGTCGATGAAGGGCATGAAAGACATGATCGAGGGAATGACGAAGGCCATGCACAGTATGGCTTACTACATTGTGATCATGTTTTTCATCGCACAATTCGTTATCGCATTTTCTGTCTCCAATCTCGGCACCTTGCTCGCACTTTACGGTGCCAAGGGTCTTGCGGCCCTGGGGTTGCCGACTGCCATTACGATCGTAGGTATCGTCTTGCTGACTGCGTTCGTCAATATCTTCGTCGGCTCGGCCAGCGGCAAATGGGGACTACTTGCACCCATCTTCGTGCCTATGCTTATGTCGCTGGGTATTTCGCCTGATCTGACGCAGGCAGCGTATCGTGTCGGCGACTCCAGTACCAACATCATCACGCCGTTAATGCCGTACTTCCCGCTCGTTGTGATTTATTGCCAACGCTATGTGAAAAGCACCGGCATCGGCACGCTTGCCGCCATGATGCTGCCTTACTCCATATGGTTCCTCGGTTCGTGGACGGTATTCCTGCTGATCTACTATGCCATCGGTATCCCATTGGGTTTCGCGGCCAGCTACACCTATCCGCCAAGTTAGGCCCTGAGGACTCTGTATGCACGATTTCGAAAAGCTCGGCGCTTTCTATTTAGGCAAGCGCTATGACACGGACGCCGAAAAACTCACGGAGGAACTGGTTCTATACGATTCCAAGGACCTGACGACGCATGCCGTGATCATCGGCATGACCGGGTCGGGCAAGACCGGCCTCGGTATCGGCATCCTCGAGGAGGCCGCGCTCGATCATATCCCGGTCATCGCGATCGACCCCAAAGGCGACATGGGCAACCTGTTGCTGACGTTTCCGAAGCTCGAAGCGAAGGATTTTCGTCCGTGGATCAACCCGCGCACTGCAACCGACAAGGGGCAGACGCCCGACCAGTTTGCCGCCGCGCAGGCGGCCTTGTGGAAGAAGGGGCTGGGCCAGTGGGGCCAAGACGGCAAGCGCATCGCACAGCTCAGGAAGAACGTCGACCTGGCGATTTATACGCCCGGCAGCAATTCCGGCGTGCCTGTCTCGGTGCTGCAGTCTTTCATTGCGCCCGGTGAGGCGCTTATCGATGACATCGACCTGTATCGTGAGCGCGTGCAGTCCACAGCGACCGGCATCCTCACACTTCTCAATATCGACGCAGACCCTGTCGCGAGTCGCGAACACATCCTGGTATCACGACTGCTCGACAATGCCTGGCGCGAGGGTCGCGATCTCGATGTACCGTCCCTGATCGGCGAAATTCAGGACCCGCCGATTACCAGGGTCGGCGTTATGAATCTGGATTCTTTTTTTCCGGCGAAGGACCGGTTCGCGCTGGCGATGCGGCTGAACAATCTGCTAGCCGCACCCGGTTTCGAAGCATGGATGCAAGGCGAGCCGCTTGACGCAAAAGGCCTTCTGTATACCGAAGACGGCAAGCCGCGCATCTCGGTAATGTCGATTGCCCACCTCGACGACGCACAACGCATGTTTTTTGTCTCGATGATGCTCAACGAGCTGATCGCCTGGATGCGCGCTCAACAGGGCACGTCGAGCTTGCGTGCGATCCTTTATATGGACGAGATTTTCGGCTACATGCCGCCGATCGCAAATCCCCCGTCGAAGAAATTGTTCCTCACACTTTTGAAGCAAGCGCGCGCCTATGGCCTCGGCCTCGTGCTCGCAACGCAGAACCCCGTTGACCTCGACTACAAGGGTTTGTCCAACACGGGTACGTGGTTCATCGGCCGCCTGCAGACCGAGCGCGACAAAGCCCGTGTCATGGAGGGCCTCGAGGGTGCCAGCGGCGGCAGTTTCAACAAGCAGGCAATGGAGCGCACCATTGCCGGGCTCGGCAAACGACGCTTCTTACTGCACAACGTGCACGAGGACGAGGCGGTCGTATTCAATACCCGCTGGGTTATGTCGTACCTGGCGGGTCCGCTGACGCGCGACCACATCCGCACGTTGATGTCCAAGACCAGGAACAAACTTGCCGCCGCCGCGAAGGCGGTCTCGAAGCCGAAACGGAAGAGCCTGGAGAGCGCCCCTGCACTCCCACCGTCCGTTGAACAGTATTTCGTACCCGGCCATGCCGAGGAAATCGTCTACCACCCTCGGCTGATTGCTGCCGGCGACGTCGTCTTCACGAGCGCGCGTTACAACGTCGAGGACGAACGCAGCGTATTGCACACCGTCGAGTTTGAAACCGGTCCGGTTGAAATCGACTGGGACGACAGTGAGCCGCTCCACATCTCGGTCGATGACCTCCTGGACGAGGGCGCCGAGGGGGCGAGCTATGCCGACTGTCCCGGGGATGCCGGCGATACCAAGGGTTATGCCCGCTGGGCCAAAGACTACAAGCGCTGGCTGCGGCAAAATGAGAACATCACCCTCTACAAGAGCAAACGATTCCGCCTGGCCTCGACGGCGGAGGAAACCGAAGGGGAATTCCGCGCCCGGCTGCAGGATGCGGCAAGCGAGATGCGCGATCAGGCGATTGCGAAGATCCGCAAACGCTACGCAAGCAAAGTCACCACGCTCGAAAATCGCCTGTTGCGTGCAGAGCAGGCGATCGCGCGTGAGAAACAGCAATCAACCAAGAAGAAACTCGATACCGCCATTTCTTTCGGCACCGCTATTCTCGGTGCCGTTCTCGGCAGGAAGAAGCTCTCCGCCAGCACGGCGACCAAGATTGGCTCAGCGATAAAAACCGCGGGCGGCGCCAGCAAGGAAGCAGCTGATGTTGAACGCGCGGCGCAGACGGCGGCCAAAGTGAAAGAAGAGATGATGGCTCTCAGCGCCAGCCTGGAGAAAGAGATCGCCAATCTCGACACCTCTTTCGACGCGCAGGCAGAGGAGCTCGATGAAATTGTTGTCCGCGCAAAGAGCACGGACATACATGTCGCACTGACGGGGCTGGCCTGGCTGCCCTACACAACCGACGAGAAAGGCCGGCTTCGTCCGGCCTGGAGTTAATTCGTGTTTAATCGCCGATGCACGATCCTGCGTAGGCCTTCGTGACGACGGCATTATCGAGCTGGCACTCGTTGTCGTAGGTCACGCCATCCATGCCACAAACGGGTGAAAAGTCTCGAGGGCAATTACGCCCGAGGTTCTCGCAAATGCCTGCGTATTCGACGCGCACACCGCGGCGCTCTGCCTGGCAGGCATTGCTGTAGGTCATGCCATCAAAGCCGCACACGGGCACAAACAGGTTAGGACATGGCCGCACGTTGCATATGCCTTCGGTAAACGTCTGCACACCGGCCCTCTCCGCGTAACAGGCATTGTCGTACGTGACCTCGTCATCACCACAGACCGGTGCGAAAACCTGCGGGCAGTTTTCCGGATCGCACTGGTCGCTACGCTGCACCGGTACACGCTCGGCATCAGCTTCGCATCGATTGATGAACGTTCGCCCATTCATCCCACAGACAGGCTCTTTAATCGAAGGACAGCCATTGGGCGTGCAGGCGCCGAGACCGGCCACCTCTACTCCTGACTTCGCGGCAAAACATTCATTGATGTACGTGTTGCCGTCGATGCCGCAGACGGGGTCGAACGTCTCCGGACAACCATTCGCGGTTTCCGGACAAATGCCCTGATTCGCGATTTCAACGCCGGCAGCCCCCGCAACACATTCATTGCTATAAGTCTGGCCGTCGACGCCGCACACCGGGTCATATTGCATCGTGCAGGCGACGTCGTCCGTCTGCGCATTCAGCACCGGGCTAAGGAGTAGTAGCAACAGCGTTCGTGCGTAATCTTTTAACATGAAATGAAGACGTCCCATCTAATGCTTAGAGCGTCGAGTCCCGATCTGGTTCAACGAATTCGGGCAGCGCCCCAGTAGTTATAACTTAATGCCCTTAATCCCGGTATGTACATGCGGTTGTCTTCTTCGATATGGAACCCGGCCTCTTGCAGGATGGCGGGAATATCGCGCCGCATGCTGCAGCCGCCGCTGATCTTCTTCCACGCGGGATTCAGGCGCTCCTGCCACTTCTGGACATTGGGATCAGGCGCCTTGCCGTGCTCGCAAAACAGCACTCGTCCGCGCGGCTTCAGAACGCGGCGCATTCCCTGCAGCGCCACGGCAACCTCGGGAATCGTGCACAAAGTGTAGGTAACCAGTACCGTGTCGACGCTATCATCGTCCAGCGGTATTTCCTCCCCTGGCAAATCGATCAACTCAACGTCGAGCTCAGATTTGCTGATCGAGCCACGACAAAGGCGCCGCATGCCCTCGGAAGGCTCCAGCCCCCAGATGTGACGCACCTTGTCCCGATCGTAAAAGGGGAGATTCAGGCCGCTCCCAAACCCTATTTCGAGTACGTCGCCGCTCGCCCGCGGCACGATTTTCTCGCGCTGCTTCCGGGTCGGTCGGGAACCGCAAGCAAGATTGATCAAACTCGGCAGTATTTTCTCCTCGTACCAGCTCATCGCACGAGTTCGCTAACCGGAACGAGTTCTATGCCTTGCTCGCCGAGTTTCGGCAGCTCTCTTTCGAGAAGCGCAATCGTTGACTTGTAGGGGTGGCCAATCGCGACGACGAAACCACGTTTTTTTGCCAGCAGCTTCATCCGCTCAAACTGCCGCGCAACTGTTTGAGGTGACCGGTCCGGATCGAGAAATACATCGCGCCTCACCGCGCTGACGCCTGTTTCAGCTGCGATTTGCATGGCGACACTTGCAACTGTGGTGTAACTGTCGACGAAAAACAGGTCCTCTCGCGCGCGGATTTCTTCCATCAACCATTGCATATGGCCAGGATGTCGGGTCAAGAGGCTACCCCTGTGGCCGTTCACACCGATCACATGTGGCACAGAATTGAGCGCCACATCGAAAGCGGCTACGACCGCCTCCCGGTTCATATCAAGATCGATGCGGATTGGCTCCTCGTCTTTGTCGTCGGAGTTCGCCTGCAATGGCAGGTGCAGCAACACCTCCTTGCCACTTTCATGCGCCCACCGCGCAAGCGTGCTGGCCCGCGGCGCGCCCGGTAGCACGGCAAACGTTACGGGGCCCGGCAAGGCAATCGCGCGTCGACCCACTTCAAGCTGGTAGCCGAGATCATCAATAATGATCGCAACCCTGGCTTGCCCGGCCGCACCGATGTGCGAGGCGACAAGCAGCATCGTCGCTGCCAGACAGGTTCTTATCCAGATCATTGGGCGTTGCTGTGCATCACCGAACGGGGCTGCAGGTATTCGATTGCCTCTGCCAGTTGTGCGTCGGCCTCGCGATCGAGAATCCCGGAAAGGGTGAGGTCCGGAAATCCAGGAGTATCGTCCACAGAGACGTCAGGCTCGATACCAACCTCATGTATCGATTCGCCTGATGGCGTGTAATAGCGCGAGGTCGTCAGCTTGATGGCGCGGCCTTTGGACAGTGGCATTACGGTCTGCACCAGCCCCTTGCCAAACGTGGGACTACCCACTACCAGCGCGCGATTGTGATCTTGCAAAGCGCCCGCGACAATCTCCGAGGCCGACGCTGAACCACTATTGACGAGCACGACCATGTTAGCTCCGTCCAGTATGTCGCCGCGATGTGCCGAGCGCGTGAAACGCGCGTCGAAGGACCGACCATCAGCCGAAACAATAACGCCCGAATCCAGAAAAAGATCAGAAACATCAACGGCCGCATCGAGAACGCCGCCCGGATTGTTGCGCAGATCAAGGATCAGGCCGTCCAGCATGCCGGCATTCGCCTCCTGCAATTCGTCAACAGCACGACCGAGGTCACGGGCCGTGTTCTCGCTGAATTGGCTCACGCGGACGTACCCAAATGACGGGTCAAGAAACTCCTTGTGCACGCTGGCGACACGAATCGTCTGCCGGCGCATTTCATGATCGATCACAACGTCATCCCGCAGCACCGTAACGACGACCTTTGTGCCGACATGGCCCCGCAATCGTCCGATCGTCTGCTGCAGCTTGTCCGCTTCGATGGCAACACCGTCTACCGCGATGATTTGATCGCCGCTCTGAATGCCGGAGCGCGCGGCGGGAGAGCCGGCGATAGGCGTCACCACCTGGAGCACGCCGTCAACCTCGTCGACCTCGATGCCGATACCCGTGTAGCTGCCCATCGTGCTGATACGAATATCGCGATACTCCCGCGCATCAAGGTACTGGGAGTGTGCATCCAGATCGCTGACCATGCCGCGTATCGCGCTCTCAAGTAACACCGCATCGTCTATCGGTTCGACATAATCGCGCTTTACGCGCTCCAGAACCTCGGCAAACAGGCGTGCCTGCTCCCAGGCGAGTTCTTCCTTGTCGAGCGATGTCGCGCCGCCAATCAAACCGCCACCAACAGACAGGCTCAGACCGAGGACGAGGCCAATAGCAACAACGAGAATTGCACGGACTTTCAACGACATACGATTTTCCACGCGCCGAACACATTGGTCGTTTTGGCAGGACAACTGACCTTAGCACAGCGCTGTCGTGAGAACAGCTGCACTAATCCTAAACTTTCCGTGTCAGCCGCCCGGCCGGCGCGTTATCCATCGCCGCGGATTGACCGGCTGCTTGCCCCGACGAAGCTCGAAGTACAGGCTGGCCTGTGACTGACCACCGCTGTCACCGACAGTCGCGATAACGTCACCCGGTGCGACCCAATCTCCGGCGTTCTTGAGAATGGTTTCGTTGTAACCGTAGAGCGTCATGTAGCTGTCGCCATGATCGATAATGACAAGCAAGCCCATCCCTGCGAGCCAGTCGGCGAATGCGACTCGGCCATGGTAAATCGCGCGAACCTCCCGGCCACGCGGCGCCGCGAGCACAACTCCGTTCCACTTGATGTTGCCGCCGACGCGAGGCTGGCCAAAGTCGTGCAGCAGCGTTCCCGCGACGGGCCAGGTCAACTTTCCCTTGTGCTCGCTGAACGGCTGCTCCGAACTGATTGGATAATCAGACAAGATGCTCGTCAATTCGGCAATGAGGCGTGTCAGGTCTTTTTCCTGTGCGGCAAGGCGCTCGACCTCCTGGCCTTCGGTTTTCATCTTCTGTCGCAGCGAAGTGAGCAGCGCTGTCCTGCTCTCCTGTGCCTGGTTGAGGCGGGTTAGCTCCGCGTAGCGTGTTTTCGCCAGTCCGGCGAGGCGATCCTCCTCTGCGGCGATCTTGCTGCGAAGCGCATCGAGCTGACGGATTTGCTCGATAACGGCATCTATGTTCCCGGCCCGGTAGTCGTTAAGGTATCGATAGTAAGCCATCAAACGGCCTAGCGTCGCGGGATCGCGTTGGTTCAGAAGCAGCCGGATTTTTTCCTGGCTGCCGCTCATGTACGCAGCCCGCACCTGTGCGGCGAGCGCAGCCGATTCCTCGTCAAGATGCGCTTCACGTTCGGCGAGGTCAGCGTCGAGCCCTTCCTTCTTCTTGATCGTGTGGCGCTGCTCCCGCTCAACTTCCTTGATTCGCATGCGCTGTTCCGAAATCGCGATCTCCGCCTCCTGCAGCTCCGCCGTTAGCCGATCTCGCTCGGCGGCACTCGCATCCATGCTCTCTTTGATCGAACTGATGCGCTCACGGACGTCCTCCAGTTCACGCTCCTTGACCTCGGCCAGTTCGTCGCTTGATTCCTGCGCCTGACCGATCGCAACGGCGCCCAGGAGAGCTGCGACCATGAAAATTCGCCAATACATGGGCGCGAGTGTAGGGCCTCGAGGCTATGACCGCTCGTGAATACGCGTATAATCCCGGCTTTTGGCATCAACGAGGCGCGAATACCTGCGCCGAAATTATTGATTCATGGACAAGTTTCTAGAATTCACGAGCAATCACGTGCTGCTTGTGTCCGCCCTGATGATCAGCTTTTTCCTGTTGGTCTTCACCGAGTTGCGCCGCAAAGCCAGCGGGCTCGTGAACGTAGAGGCCGGTGACGTCGTGAAGCTAATCAACAACGACGCCGTTGTGATTGATATTCGTAGTGCCGATGCCTTTGCCCGCGGACACATCGTCAGCGCAAAAAACATTCCGCACGACGAGCTGGACGGCAAGATGGAGCAGCTCGAGCAGTACAAGAACACGCCGATCGTTGCGGTTTGTGATGCCGGGGTTACAACCACGCAAGTGGTTAACAAGCTGCGCAGCGCCGGGTTTGAAAGTGTCTTTGGCCTGAAAGGCGGAATGTCAGGCTGGGGGCAGGCCGGGTTACCGGTCGTGTCGGGCAAGAAAACTCGCAGCAAATCCGCGAAACATAAGAAACACGCTTGAGGTGGGCAGCAAAAAGCCAGTGACCGTATACGGTAATGCGACCTGCCCTTTTTGCGGCGCCGCACGCATGCTGCTCACCCGCAAAGCGATTCAGTTTGAAGACGTCGACGTTTCAGCTGATCCCGCCTTGCTGACAGAAATGCAGGAACGAAGCGGTAACCGAACGGTGCCGCAGATCTTTGTCGGAGATACACCGATCGGTGGTTTCGACGAACTTTGCGCTCTCGACAAAAGTGGAGAGTTGGATAGGATGCTTGCCGACCAAATCGGCGGCTTTTGACTAGATAACAGGAAACACCATGGCAGACCAGGAACAAGCCGCTGAGAAGCGCTTATCAATTACCAAGATCTACTTGAAAGATTTCTCTTTTGAATCACCCCAGTCCCCGGATATCTTCCGGCAGGGCGACTGGAAACCGCAAACCAACCTGAACCTTCGTAGCTCACACACCCCGGTTGAAGGCGACCATCACGAAATCGTGCTGACGATTACCATCGAGGCAAAGGAAGACGACAAAACGTGCTTCCTGATCGAGCTGCAACAGGCCGGCCTGTTCGAA
>Ga0224508_10005244_pt1 | contig 10428 bp, 8 predicted proteins | sample SF_Jan12_sed_USG_4_FD_170157 | JGI IMG/M metagenome (GOLD analysis project Ga0224508, IMG submission 170157) | Sediment microbial communities from San Francisco Bay, California, United States - SF_Jan12_sed_USGS_21 | ecosystem: Environmental > Aquatic > Marine > Sediment | place: USA: California... | reverse complement strand
TAAAGGCGAGTGAGGAGACGCGCCAGCGTCGTTTTGCCGCTGCCGGTACGGCCGAGCAGCCCGAGCACCCGACCGGGCTGGAGCACCAACGAAACGTCGTGCAACACCCGATCACTCGGGCTTGGATTCCCCGCATCCTCGGCGTCTTCTCGGTAGGAGAAGTCGATGTGATCCAGCTCTACACCCAGGGCCCCCCGCGGCAGCGGCTGAGTCCCGTCCCTCGGCAGGCGGGTTTGGCGGGCCAGCAGCCCCTGGACACGTTCAATGCCGGCCGCCGCCTTCTGGAAGTCCTCCATCTGATTGCGAATGCGGTCGAGGGGGTGGCGGAGCATTTCGGTGTAGTGGAAGATCAAATACACCGAGCCGATGGTGATGGACCCGCGGTTGAACAGCCACGAGCCGAGCGTGAACACCAGTACGTTGCCGACCGCGAACACGAATATGTTGGCACCCCACAGCACCGACCAACCGTGGCGCCCTTTCACTTCGGCCGGCATCCACCGCCGCAGTAGCTGGGTGAACCGGCGCATCATGTAGCGAGCGGCCCCGTTGGCTCGCACATCCTCGGTGCCGCCGACCTGCTCACCCAGGAACCCGAATATCTCCGCCCGAACGGCCTTCACCTCGGTCCACCAGGCAGTGGCGACCTTCTGGATCCACACCATCACTCCAAGGCCGGCCGCAGCGAACACCGTCATAATGAGGCCCACATACAGGCTCTCCCGGAACAGCAGAACCAGGATCCCCAGCAACAGCGCCAGGTTCCCGACAACGTGGATCATGAACTGGCCGAAGAAGTTGGACAGGGCGGTTACATCTCCGTCGACCCGCTCAACCAGCTCGCCCGGCGTGTGGGTCTTGTGGAAGTCCATGTCGAGATGGAGCAGGTGGTCGGCCAGATCGCGGCGCAGTTCATTGGTAGCCGTCCAGCCGATGCCCTCGGCCATCCAGGTGGCAACCACGTTCAGCGCCTGATACACGACGGCGATGGCCATGAACAAGACGGCTATCGGGATGAGATTGTCGGTGTCGTCCCCGCTGGTTGCCCGATCGATGAACGAGCGAATGATTTGAGGGTTGAGCACCTGCAGCCCTATCCCCGTGAACAGCAACACGGCCAGGAGCGCGGTCCGGGCGCGCTGATGCCGCAGATAGGCGGAGAGCAACTTCCAATAGCTTCGTACAGGTATCACGAGAAAGGTCCTAGGTGGGAGACGGGTCTAAGTGTCCGATCGGACCCCGCTCGTGGCGCGAAAAGGTCCGACTCAGGCGGTGGTAAGTGCTGGCCTAGTCATAGAAGCTCCTTGCTTGCGCCCGAAAAGGCTATCACACGATCGGCGGCGGTTGCCGATACCAGTATTCGTATTGCGACTCGAATCCGAGCGAGCCATACAAGGCGAGAGCCGGCTGATTCTCCGGGTGGACCTGCAAGAACACCTGGCGGGCGCCCACCGGCCGTGCCCACTCCATCAGGGCTGCTAGCACCGCCCGGGCCAGGCCCTGCCGCCGATGGGTGGCGGCGGTCTGCATCATGAACACCCCCAGGTAGCTGTCGTGGACCACGCCGAGGCCGATCGCCTGCATTGCCTCGTCGGTACCGATACTCGCAAAGCCGGCCGGATCGGTGATCCGGGCGAGGATTTGCCGGGCCACCTCCCGTTTGTCGCCACCCCTCCCCGGCTCCTCAGCCATCAGGTCGAGCCAGGCGTCAGATGCCGAGTCGGCGACCTCAACTCCCCCGGTGGCGTCGGCCGGACCGTCATCCAGCAGCCGGGTCATCACGAGGGCACCCGGCTGCCGCCGGTAGCCGGCTTCGTCGAGTGCCAGGTCAATCGACGGATCGGCCGCCGCCGTCAGGCGGAAGACGGGAGGCAGCTGCCGGGCCTCGAACCAGGCTTCACTGGCTTGGATCTGGACTTCGATGTTGATGGGAAGGTCATGAACCGGGTTGGCCGAATTGGCCCGGCGGGTGACTCCGCCGCTGGCGCGCAGGAGCCAGCCGTTGAGCCACTCCTCCTCGAGGGCGGGCCAGGTGGCGTGGCCAATGAGCTCCAGACTCAGGATGTGGTCGCGATCGATGATCAATCCGCCGCCGAGAAGTGCTGATAGTCAACTACCCCGCTCCAGTCACCACCCCAGGTCCAGCCGATCTCGGCAAAGGCATCCACTGCCACACTCGGCCGGGCAATAAGGCCCATGGTCGGGCTCGTCCGATCGGTGATGGCGTCGGGAGGCAGCACCGTCCCGTCTCGCAGGATGTAGGGGTTCTGGACGGGGTTGATATCTATGGCGAGGCCAAATGAATGCTGCGACCACACGCCGGGCCGCCGGGACACCTCCCGGCAATTGAAGGCCGACGTGTTGTTGGCCGCCATTGAGGCGTCGTCATCGCCCTCATACACATCGACGAGTTCCATCCGCTCGATCGGGAACTGGGCGGCGTACAGGCGCCCCATGACCGACACGATGTCCTCGGCGTGATGAGCGTTGACCACCAGCTCCCCCTGATGGGGACTCCCGTCGAATCCCCAATAGGTGACGGACAGCAGTCGCAGGTCCTCGAGAGGCAGCGGACACCCCGGGCGCCATGAGTGAGGCACCGTGGCGGCGTCTACCGGCTGGATTTCACTGGTGAATTGAGCGATGCGGCCCTCCTGGGAGGGGCTGAAGGCTAGAAGCTCTTGCACAGGGATCAGTAAGCGACAACCCGATAGAACGAGCAGAAGGGGTACCAACCAGAAACGGCGCATGCCACCATTTTTCCTGTTGCCGAGAGTTATGGGCGGCCAAGCCCACCGAGGAGAAAGGTGACGGTTTCTTCGGCAACCTCATGGAACCGTTGTTTCGGCTCGTCGGACTTCAGCATGGTCCGGGCGCCCGACATGACCACATCAATGATGAAGTGGCCGGCCAGATCGAATGGCATCTCCCGGAACTCTCCGCCGCGTACCCCCTCGCCGTAGATGCGGGCGAACTCGGTGATGAGGTCCTGGTGAGTGGCGGCAATCCGACGTTGCGCTTCGGGCTTCAGTCGGGGCACATCTTGATGAAGGATGAGGCCGAACACGGGGTCGGCGACCACGAACTCCACCATCGCCACGGCCAGGGCAGAGAGCTGCTCACGACTTGAAAGCGTCCGCGGGATCTCCCCGATCATCTGCTGGAAAACCTGCGGGAGGGACTCCTCGACCAGAGAGGCCAGCAGGTCGTCCTTGTCGGTGAAATAGTCATAGAAGGTGGTGCGCCCTATGCCGGCGTGGTCCGCGATATCGCCGAGGGTTGTGCCGGCGTAGCCGAGCCGGCCAAACAAATCATGAGCAGCTGTGAACAGCGCCCGGTGGGTCAGTTGGCGGTGCTCTTGGATGGTCAAGGCGTTGATGCGCGGCATCGGGCAATCCTATCGAGCCGGGAGTTTTTCCGACTTCCTGTCGGTTCCCGATCCCGATACCTTGTACCCGAGCCAGGAGACCAATGCGACGCCTTTTTGTACTGATAACCGCGATGTCCCTGCTGGCCGCCGCCTGTGGGGACGACACCTCGGACACGCCGACCACCGTGGCGGCCGTGACCACCACCACCCAGGCCCCCACCACCCAGGCCCCCACCACAACCACCACCCAGGCCGCACCGGAGGGCATCTCCTTCACCGGTGCCGACGGGACGGAAGTCACGATCACCGATTCCACCCGAATCATCTCTCTCAACGGTGACATCACCGAGATCCTGTTTGCGATCGGCGCCGGTGATCGGGTGATCGCAGTCGACGTCACCACCACCTACCCGCCCGAAGCGTTGGCGATCGGCCCACCCATCGGCTTCGGCCAGCGTCTGGCGGCGGAGCCGATCATCGGGCTCAACCCGACACTGGTGATCGGTGACGAGCAGATAGGCCCTCCAGAGGTGATCGACCAAATCCGGGCGGCCGGTATCCCGGTGGCCATCATCACGCTCGAGAGCCAGCTGAGCGGCATCCGGACCAAGATCGAGACCGTCGCCGCTCTCGTCGGCGAGGAAACTGCCGGCGCCACCCTGGCCGAGGCGGTGGACGCCGAGATCGACGAAGCCATTGCCCTCGCCGCCACCGCCTCCTCGACGCCGAAAGTCGCCTTCGTGTACGCCCGAGGCCCAGAAGCCTTGCTGCTGTTCGGCCCCGGCTCGGTGACGTCGGCCCTCTTCGCCGGTGCCAACGCCACCGACTCCGTGCAGGGCCCTCCCGTAGGTCCACTCACGCCCGAGGCCTTGGCGGCCGCCAACCCTGATTTCTTCGTGACCTCTGAGGCCGCCGTAGGTTCCTTGGGCGGCCCCCAAGCGTTCGCCGATCTGCCGGGAGTGGCCCAAACCACTGCCGGGCAGGAGGGAGCACTGCTCGTGTACGACGATGCGTTGTTTCTCGGTTTTGGCCCTCGCACGGGTGAAGCCCTTCGGACCCTGGTTCTCGATCTGCATCCCGAGCTCGCCGGCAACTGATGAGGCCTGACCGGGCTGCGGTCACGGCCCGGCGCCGCTGGCTGTGGCCCGTTCTCTTGGTCCTGTTGGCATTCACCATCATCGGCAACCTGGCCATGGGCGCATTTGACGTCGGTCCCGCCAAGGTGATCGGCATTCTGCTCGACCATGCGGGAGTGGACATCGGGATCGAATTCTCACCGCAAGAGAATGCGGTTGTCTGGTCACTTCGGCTCCCCCGTCTGGTCCTGGCCGGCCTGGTGGGAGCCGTGCTGGGGGCCACCGGAACCGCCCTGCAAGGCCTGTTCCGCAACCCATTGGCCGATCCGCAGATCATCGGCATCTCCAGTGGCGCGGCTCTCGGGGCGGGCGTCGTCCTGGCTATCGGGCCCGGAGTGCTCGGCTCGTTCGGCGGACCACTCGGCGGGTTCGTTGGCGCCCTGGCGGTCGCCGCCATCGTCTACCTATTCGCCCGCTACGAGGGTCGGACCGAGGTGGTGAACCTCGTCCTGACCGGAGTGGCGGTGAGTGCGGTGGCCACGGCTGCCATCGGGTACCTGAGCTTTGCCGTCGACAGCAGCCGCCTCCAAACTGCCCTGTTCTGGTTCCTCGGGTCATTCACACTCGCCACCTGGCAGGCGGTACGCCCGGTATTGTTGCTCGGCGGTGCCTGCTTGCTTCTTCTCCCGTTCTTCGCCCGCCAACTCAACCTGTTGTTGCTGGGTGAGGCCGAGGCCCGCCATCTCGGGGTGGATGTCGAGCGAGTCAGGGCCATGGTGCTCGTATTGGTGGCCCTCGGTATCGGTGCCGGCGTCGCCACGGCCGGCATCATCGGATTCGTCGGGCTGCTTGCCCCCCACGGTGTCCGTCTGATTGCCGGCCCCGATCACCGCACCGTCCTCCCGGCCAGCACCGTGGCTGGGGCCGTGCTCGTCCTGGCGGCCGACCTGGCAGCTCGCACTCTGGCATCGCCCACCGAGATCCCCGTCGGTCTGTTGACGGCACTCGCCGGAGGCCCGTTCTTCCTGTGGCTGCTGCGCCGCACCCGAGCGGAATATGGGGCGTGGGGCTGATGGCAGCCGTCACTGCCACCGCCGCCGGCTTCACAGTTGGGTCTGCCGTACTCCTCAACGGCGTGACGGTAAGCGCCGTCCCCGGCCAGGTGCTCGGGTTGGTCGGGCCAAACGGAGCTGGCAAGTCGACGCTCCTTGAGCTGATGGCCGGAGACCGTCGCCCATCCACCGGCTCGGTTGAGTTGGACGGCCGGGCTATCCACGACTTCTCCGCCGCCGAGTTGGCGCGGCTGCGGGCCGTTCTCCCCCAGCAAACGGTGGTTCAGTTCCCGTTTACCGCCCGCGACGTGGTCATGATGGGGCGCCACCCGCACCATGCGGATCCCGACAACTCGAATGAGCGTGATCACGAGCAGGTGGCCGAGGCGATGGCGGCCACCGACTGCGCTGAGCTTGCCCACCGCATCTTCCCCTCACTGTCGGGCGGCGAACAGACCCGGGTCGCCCTCGCCCGTATCTTCGCCCAGCAAACCCCGGTCATCCTGCTGGATGAGCCAACCGCCACGCTCGACGTCCACCACCAGGAGCACACGATGCGCCTCCTCCAGGAGCGGGCCCGGGCCGGAGCCACCGTGGTGGTGGTCCTCCAAGACCTCAACCTGGGGGCCGCCTACGCCGACCAGCTGGTGCTGCTGGCGGGAGGACGAGTGGCAGCGGCCGGGGCCCCCACCGAGGTCCTGAACGCCGATCTGTTGTCCGCCACCTATCGACAGACAATGCGGGTGGTCGATCACCCGCACCGTGACTGTCCGCTGGTTCTGGTGGCTTAGGCGCCGGAATTCTCGTCTCTTTGAGTAGATCCAGCGATTCCTTCGCCCTGGCTGGTCATGAAGGCAGGAAGAAAGCTAGTCATCAAGCGGGCTAGATCTCCCGCCGATACATCTAGAGAACGACCCAGAACGGGGATCGACATGGCCACCATCACCTACCTAAACGGAGTCCCAGTCCAGACCGGTGGCTACTGGGTGGATCGCCATGGTCACTCAGTACTCGTGTGCGAGGGCCAGATGCTTCCCTCCTGCCCCCATTACCCCTACGAGAACACGTTCTGGCAGCTGCAACAGCCACTCGGTTGCCCGCACGATCACACCCCTCGGGGCCCGAAAGCCGCCTAGCGGCGCCTCTCGAGCCGGCCAACCGCCTACAGCCAACCGCCCACCGTTTCGTTATTCCTCGGTGGGCGGTCGGCGGCTTACGCTCTCGCGACCGTGGCCGCGCACACTTTGTATTCCGCAGTGCGGGTGACGTCGTCGAAGGCGTCGTTGGTGATGCGGTTGGTGGGCTGATCCACGAAGTGGAACGGCATCCATAATGCTCCAGGCCGGGTGCGATCTCCCACAACCGCCTTGACGGTGACCTCACCGCGGCGGGTGGCGACCGTAACCAGATCATCGTTCGCCACGCCAAGCCGCTCGGCGTCGCTCTTGTGCATCTCGACGAAGGCCTTCGATTGCTTCTGACGAATCGCCTGGCTCTTCTGGCTCATGTTCCCAATGTTGTAGTTGTAGAGCGTGCGCCCGGTCGACAGGATGTACGGGTAGTCGTCGTCGGGCAGCTCGGCCGCCTCCCGGAACGTGATCTCCTTGAAGGCACCGAGACCCCGCGTGAATTGGCCCTCATGCAGGAACCCGGTCCCAGCATGGTCGGGGGTCGGGCACGGCCATTGCAGACCCACCTCGTCGATGCGGTCGTAGCTCATCCCGCCGTAGCTGGGGGTGAGGCTGGCCATCTCTTCGAAAATCTCTCCTGGATTGCGGTAGGACATAGGGTGGCCCATCGCCGTCGACATCAGGCATAGGATCTCCCAATCGGGCTTGGCCTGGCCGGGGGGCTCAACCGCCTTACGGACCCGCTGCACCCGCCGTTCTGTGTTGGTGAACGTGCCGTCCTTTTCGGCAAAGCTGGTTGCCGGGAGGATGACGTCGGCCAGCTTGGCGGTCTCGGACATGAAGATCTCCTGGCACACCAGGAACTCCAGGTTCTCGAGGCTCTCGATCACCTTGGCCTGGTTCGGCTCGGACAGCACCGGGTCCTCCCCAAACACGTAGAAGCCGCGCAGGACCCCGTCGCCGGCCTGTTCGATGAAATCGGTGACCACGCCACCCTTGTTGGTGGGCATCTCAACACCCCAGGCCTCGGCGAACTTGGTCCGCACCACCTCGTCGGCAACTTTCTGATAGCCGGGGTAGTCGCCGGGCATGGCACCCATGTCGCAGCTGCCTTGCACGTTGTTCTGACCGCGCAGCGGATTCACTCCGCTCGACCGTTTGCCGATCTGGCCACACAACATGGCCAGGTTGGCGAGGTTCTGTACGTTCTCGGTGCCACTGGTGTGCTCGGTGATCCCCAGCGTGTAGAAGATCGAGGACGGGTCTCCGGCGGCGTACATTTCGGCCGCCTGGCGAATCAAGTCGGCGGGGACGCCGCACACCTCGGCGGCTTGTTCAACACTGAACCCGTCCAGATTCGTGCGGAAGGCGTCAAAGTTCTCGCAGCGGCTCTCCACAAACTCCGGATCATGGAGCTCCTGCTCGATGATGTGGCGCAGCATCGCGTTGATGAGCATGTTGTCGGTGCCGGGCTTGTGCTGGATGTGGATGTCGGCGTGTTCGGCGACCCACGTCTTGCGGGGGTCGCAAACCACCATCTTGGCTCCCTTGGCCAAAGCCTTCTTCATCTCGAGGCCGATGATCGGATGTGCCTCGGTGGGGTTTGAGCCAATGATGAACAGCGTGTCGACGTCCTTGATCTCGTCGATGGCGTTGGTCATTGCGCCCGAACCGAACGTCGACGCCAAGCCGGCCACGGTCGGGGCGTGGCAGGTGGTGGCGCACTGGTCAACGTTGTTGGTGGCGCCGGCCGTGCGGGCCACCTTCTGCATGAGGTAATTCTCCTCATTGGTGCAACGCGACGAACTAAGGAACGCCAGGGCGGCCGGGCCGTGCTCGTCGCGCAGTTCGCGCAATCGGCGTCCGGCCAACTCCACGGCCTCATCCCAGCTGGCCTCACGGAACTCGCCGTTCTCTTTGATGAGCGGAGTGGTGAGGCGTTCATCAGAGTGGACGTACTCGAAACCGAACTTGCCCTTGACGCACAGGTTGCCGTCGTTGGGTACCGAGCCCTCCGGCGCGGTCACTCGCACGATCCGATTGGTCTCACGATTCACGTTCAGTTCCATCGTGCAGCCGACGCCGCAGTAGGGGCACACGGTCAGGACCTTCTCGAGATCCTTGGCCTGACCCTGGCCCAATGCGGCCCGGTCGTACATGGCGCCGGTCGGACAGGTGGAGATGCACAGCCCACAGAGCACACAGGAGGTCTCGTTGAGGGGCATGTCGAAGGGCGTGGATACCTCGACACTGGACGCCCGCTTCTTGAAGGTAAGGGCGCTGGCCATGACGACCTCGTCGCAGATACGCACGCAGCGGCCGCACGTGATGCACAGCTGGGGATCGAAGGCGATCGCCTTGTTGCCGGTGGCGAAGTTGGGCTCGCACGGGTCCGGCTGGTACCCGCCGAAGGCGAACTGGTCGGCCTGGTAGCGGTACGAGTAGTCCTGGAGGGGGCAGTTGCCGTTCATGTCGCACGTCGGGCAGGTGACCCGGTGGTCGTCGAGGATGAGTTCGAGGACCGTCTTGCGCTTGGTGGCGAGTTGGTCGGTCTCGGTCTCGACCACCATGCCCTCGGCAACTTCCAGAGTGCAGGAAGTGAGCAGACCGCGCTCGCCCTCTATCTCCACGACGCACAGCCGGCAGGCACCCACCGGCTTGAGGCGCGGGTCGTGGCAGAGACGGGGGATGTCGATATCGGCGCCGAGCGCGGCTTCCAGCACCGTGTCCCCTTCGCGAGCGACGACGTTGCGACCATCGATAGTGAGATTCACCGTCTTGAGATCCGTTGCCACAGGCATCAGGTTTCCTCTCCTTCTTCGGCGGGAAGCAGCGCTTTGCAGACTCCGGCCGGGCAGGTCTTGTCGACCACGTGGGCCAGGTACTCGTCCCGGAAATGGCGCAGAGTGGACATCACCGGGTTGGGCGCCGTCTGTCCGAGGCCGCACAGGGAAGTTTTCTGGACCACCTCGCCCAGGCTTTCGAGCGTGTCGAGATCTTCGAGGGTGCCCCCACCGTCGGTGATCCGGTTGAGGATCTCCTCCAACTGCACGGTTCCAAGGCGGCACGGGGCACAGAGACCGCAGCTCTCCTCTGCGCAAAAGGCGATGAAGTAGCGGGCGATGTCGACAATGCACGTCGTGTTATCCATCACAATCATTCCGCCGGAGCCCATGATCGCCCCGACCTCCTTCAGCGAGTCGTAGTCGATCGGCAAATCGAGGTGAGCTGACGGCACACAACCGCCCGACGGGCCCCCCATCTGCACCGCCTTGAACTCGCGGTTGCGCGGCATTCCGCCGCCAACCCCGAAGACGATGTCGCGGATGGTCGCCCCCATGGGGACCTCAACCAGGCCGGTGTTGTTCACCTGGCCGGCCAGGGCGATGATCTTGGTGCCCGTGGAGCCCTCGGTCCCGAACTCGGCGAAAGCGGCGCCACCTTCGTTGACGATGAGGGGCACATTGGCGAACGTCTCGACGTTGTTGATGATGGTCGGCTCGCCCAGGTAGCCACGCACGGCCGGATAAGGAGGCTTGGGCCGCGCCACGCCACGTTCGCCCTCGAGAGAAGCGATCATCGCGGTCTCTTCGCCGCACACGAACGCGCCCGCCCCTTCCCGCACCTCGATGTCGAGCGAGTAGCCGCTGCCGAGGATGTCATCGCCGAGCAGTCCGCGTTCGCGGGCCTCGTCGATGGCCTGGCGAATATGGCGGACGGCGATCGGGTACTCGGCCCGTACGTAGATGAAGCCCTTGGTGGCCTCGATGGCGTAGGCCGAGATAATCATGCCCTCCAGG
>Ga0224508_10005243_pt1 | contig 10428 bp, 10 predicted proteins | sample SF_Jan12_sed_USG_4_FD_170157 | JGI IMG/M metagenome (GOLD analysis project Ga0224508, IMG submission 170157) | Sediment microbial communities from San Francisco Bay, California, United States - SF_Jan12_sed_USGS_21 | ecosystem: Environmental > Aquatic > Marine > Sediment | place: USA... | reverse complement strand
GACGCCAGCAAGCCGTTTTCGCGGAGTTTATAAGGTTCAAACCCCTTGGCGGACGCCAATAGAATCAAAAAGTTAAAGCTGCAGCGTTGGCACTCTCGGTCTTGCGCTCATATCTTTGAACTTCTTGAGCCTGAAATGGGTCTCCCGTTCCCGTTCCCCGATATACTGAGTAATGCTCTTTATTTCCGCCTTTATTTTCGGGAGGATCCTTTCTTCTAAGACGCGCGTTCTACGCGTAACCTTCAAGATCTCTTCGCCGAGCATTTTCAGCTTGTTTTCAAAATCGGCGATCTCGAGCATTGATTCCACAATTGTTTCGAAAAGGTAAATCGATTCCTCTAGATGCGGTGTAGTGGTGCTGTAGTCATAATTTCGTTCCTCGGGGGAACGGACAAACGGGCCGTACGCGGTCAGCTCTCGGTAGCGAATGCCCATGAGATTTTTCTCCCTCACATCTACTCCGAGTTCACGCTCACTCATAGCCGCGAGTGATTCCACAAGGGCCTCGCCCTCGTGCCCCTTGCTGAGGGAAAGCTCAGCCAGTGCCTTGTTGTAGTCACGCTTGATTGCATCCCTGGATCTCACGAAGGGACGAACAGAATCGAGAAACTCTCGAATGAGGGTCTGCCGCCTGGCCTTGAGTATCGCGACGCTGTTAATAGTCGACGCGGCTTTTTCCTTCAATTGCAGCAGAATGGTACGAGTAGGATGGATCATGATGGCGCCAGGCTAAATTTCTCCAGCAGCGCACGACTCTGGTCCAGCGTTTCGTTGATGCCTCGGCGCTCGGCACCCTGATGTACGATCTGTTGTTCAAAGGCCGCAGTGAAATCAAGCATCATCTTGTCGCTGTCGGTCATGCCATCGCGACCAACGATGGCCTCGAGTCTTCGCAAATCTCGACCCTTGGCGTAATGTACGTAGAGCGCCTTGGCGATCTCACGATGATCCTCTCGGGTGTGTCCCTTGCCGATACCCTGTTGCATGAGTCGCGACAGGCTCGGCAAGACATCCACCGGCGGGAACACACCCTGCCGATGCAGTTCCCTGCTCAGGACTATCTGTCCTTCCGTTATATAGCCCGTGAGATCAGGAATGGGGTGAGTGATATCATCCTCCGGCATGGTCACGACGGGGAGCAGCGTAATCGAGCCGGATAACTCTTTGATACGCCCGGCGCGCTCGTACAACGAAGCGAGATCTGAGTACATATAGCCGGGATAGCCCCGCCGTCCCGGCAGTTCCTCTCGCGCTGTAGAGACCTCGCGCAGGGCATCGCAGTAATTGGTGATATCGGTGACCACAACCAGCACGTCGCGTCCATGCTCGAAGGCCAAGTACTCGGCTACGGTGAGCCCGAAGCGCGGCGCCAGCAAGCGCTCGACCACCGGATCGTTGCCCAGGTTGATAAAGGCGACAAAGTTGGTGAGCACGCGCTTCAAGGCCCGTCGATAGAAAGCGTACTCGTGATAAGTGAGGCCCAGCGCGACAAAGACTACGGTAAATGCTTCCCCTGCCTTGGAGGTCGCTGCAGGACCTACACGCGCATGCTCCAGAATGGCAGCAGCCATTTCCTTGGAAGGGAGCCCCGCCGACGAGAATATCGGCAGCTTTTGGCCCTTAACCAGCGTATTGAGGCCGTCGATAGTCGAGAAACCGGTCTCGATCAGTTCATGTGGACGTGCTCGGGCCACGGGGTTGAGCGGAAATCCGGAGACCGGGGCCCATTTGTCCGGCACGAACATCGGCAAGTCGTCAATCGGCTGGAATGAGCCATCGAAAATGCGATCGAGCATGTCGAGGGAGAGGGGAGCCCTTTTGATTGCGTCGGTGAACACGACTTTTGAGTTATCCATGTCGAGACCACGGCTCTCACCAAAGATCTGTATCAATACGGTGTTGCCATCGATCTTCAGCACTTCCCCTTCGATCTCGTGGCCATCGGGGAAGACGATTGTCACCACCTCACCCATGCGGGCCGCGATGACCTTATCCACGAAGATCAAGGGCCCCTTGATGCTCAAAATCGTCGAGAACGTATGCTCGCTTAATCGCATACCTTGGTGCTCGTCAGGCCTCAAGCCGGTTCGACATCGGCGGAACCGGACGTTGGTGACAAAGGCGACTCGAGGTACGGAGCCAACGTAGTCGGGCCGCCGCGCTCTGACGCGGCTCGGCTGGCGCCCGCGCCTGCGGTCTTTCAAGGTGCCGCTTGCAGAATCTCATCCAGAGCCTCACCTTTTGCCAGTCTGTCTTCGGCGCTGCGGTGGAACTGCAGGAGCTTTTTGATTACTTCATAGGTCTGCGCCGGCGGAGAGAAAGCATCGTCGGTATAGGCATTTTGGGCCAGGAAGTCCCGACGGATGCGCTCTGCCACCGTCATCGACAAGCGGTCTGCATCTTGCAAACCCTCTGTGCCAACAATCTCCGCCACTTCCCTGAGCGTTTCCTCCTTCTGCAAGATCAATCGAGTTTGACGGCGCAGCACACCCCATTCTGATGAAACCCGTTTTTCCAAATCGGCGGCCACGTCCTCCTCGTAAAGGGAGAAGCTTTCTAGCCAGTTGATAGCAGGGAAGTGGCGTCGATGCGCGAGGGCGGTGTCGAGCATGAAAAAGGCCCCGGTCGTTCTGAGGCACGCCTGTGTGACCGGTTCGGTCAGATCTCCTCCTGGCGGCGAGACCGAGAGGATCAACGTCAGGGAACCGGTTTTGCCATCGAGCGTCTCCACGACGCCGGCACGGGCAAAGAACTCTGCCATGCGCGAAGCGAGATAAGTGGGATAGCCTTCCTCCCCGGGCATCTCTTCCAGGGCGGAGGAGATTTCGCGCAGCGCCTCGGCCCAACGAGATAGACTGTCCGCCAGAAACAGCACGTGATAGCCCATGTCGCGGTAGTACTCCGCCATCGTTACCGCTGTATAGATGGAGGCCTCTCGGGCGGCCACCGGCATGTTGGAGGTGTTGACGACGACGATGGTCCGCGTCATCAGTGGCCGTTGGGTCCAGGGGTCAGTGAGCGCAGAGAACTCCTCCAGCATTTCCGCCATCTCGTTGCCGCGTTCGCCGCAACCCACGTAGACGACGATATCTACCTCGGCAAACTTGCCAATCGATTGCTCGAGTATGGTCTTGCCGGTACCAAACCCCCCAGGAAAAATCGCGGTCCCGCCGAGTGCGAGTGGGAACAGAAAGTCGATGCAGCGCTGCCCGGTGATCAGAGATTCGAAGCGCGTAAGCATTGTGCGGTAGCGCCGCGGCAGCCGCACCGGCCAATCATGAAACGACAAGATTTGTTTGCCGTCGTCGAGCCATGCCACCGGCGCTGCAGGATCGAGTTCGCCCTGCGGTACGATCTGCGCAACGGTCCCAGCCGTCTGCATGGCAAGAATGAAATGCCGGAATCGCCCTTCCTCGACATAGCCCAGCGCTTCGCCGATTTGGATTTGGTCTCCCGGCTGCTTCAATGGGAAAAACTGCAACGGTCCTGCGGTGTGTAAGAGCGGGGGCTCCCGGCCAGCGTCAATGAATGGCCCGCATTCGCGGTGCAACCACGCCAACGGTCTCTGCAGACCGTCGAACATCTGATTCAAAAGCCCTGGCCCCAGGCGCACCGTACGCTGCGTGCCCGTCCCCACGACTGGCTCGCCTAAGCCGAGGCCGCGCGTGTCTTCATAGACTTGCACGATCGCCCGTTCCCGCTCGAGCCGGACGACCTCACCCATGAGGCGGGCGTCGCCGACAATAACGCGCTCGTAGAGCTGGAGCCCGCGGAGGTCGACACTCACCGTTGGACCAGAGATTCCGATAATGCGACTGTTCACAGGGTTAACCTTACCTGGTACCCGATAGCTCGCCGGATCAGGCGCAAGGCGTAATCCTCTTCCGGTAGTGCCGCTTTTTCCGGTGCCGGCAATACGATGACCACGCCAGGCCAGCGCCGTTCTATCGCGCGTAGTCGCGCCGGGGCGAGGCTCGATGTCAAACGCTCGTCGATCACCACGAGACCAACGGCTGTATCGTCAACGAGTGTTCGCAAGGTCTTGCCCAACTCCGGCGGCGCCAGGACCATTTGCCTGACACCGGTCAAGCTGAAGCCGTAGCGCGCATCCGCAGGCGTGATGAAGACGATCTTTTTCACCGGATCAGTTCTCTTTCCAGCGTTTCCACGCCCAAATCTTTGCCGTGGTACAGCACGGCCAAGTTCCGCGCCTGGATGTATATCCGCCACATATAATCGAGAATCGGCCCGACGCCCTCATTGTCTCGGGCGATCTTGCGTAGCTTTCGCGTCATGCCGCTCAGCAGGACGGTTTCCGCGGCGGCTTCGGTGGAGGCCATGGTTGGGGTCTTGAGGCCGGTTACGCCCGTCACCAGGGCATCGAGGTCCGCCATATTCTCCCCCGCCAATATCTGTTCGAGTCGTGCGAGCTCGATGCTGCCGCCTGAGACAAACACCAAACCTTCTTTGATCTCCCAGCGCAGCTGCTTATAAAGAAGCATGATGTTGCGCAGGTCGATGAATGAAACGAAGAATTCTCTAATGACGGGATGAAGGCGTTTACTGAGAACATGCTGCAGAAAAAGGCGTGTCAACCTGCTCTCGAATCCCTTCAGGCCCTTTTCCGCATAGGCGGACTCCAATTGCCTGAAGTCATTTGCGGTTGCGGCAATGGTATCGGTCACCCTCGCGGCGGTTGCACGGACAGTCGATCCTCGGCGCAAGGCCTCTAGCACGGGTTCGGCAAGCAGGCTGTGTGCGAGCAGCATTTCGATATCGTTGGATCCTCCTATCGACTTGCGTCGCAGGCAGAGAATGATGGTCTTGAGCTCAAACAGCAGGAACACCGCGGAAAAGGTCTTTCTTAGCTTTCGGTTCATCTGCCGAAAAAGCCATTGCAGCTCCCGGAGGAGCGCTTCCCAGATGCGCTCGTCCGAGGTGCCTGGCGGCGGACCTTCGACAAGCAAGGTCTCCCAGTCAACCTCGAGCCCGCTTCGCCGTCCTGTTAACCTTGCGAGCAGGTAGTCGGTCGGAAAGCCGTCCGCCGTGTTTTCACGTACAAGGTCGATGAACCGAAAGCTCCTGAAGAATGCTTGTCATCAGATCAGGCAGGACCGCGGACCAAACTCTTTGCAAGCGCTTTTCCAGGGTATTGCTGATCCGTATGCGCCCGCTCTCCGCTTCCACTTCCAGCCCGCCGACGATATTCTGGTCTGTAACGACGTGCGTGTCTGGAAAGTGCGTCCGCGCCAGGCGTTCGTCTGCCGGATTCACACGCACATGCTGCCACCTGCGATGCGGAAGCTCCTCGGCGAGCGCGGCAAACAAGCGCTCATAGCGCTCCTTCCTGCACCGGCGGAGGGCGGTCCGCGCCAGCTGGTAGAGACGGTCGGCTAAGGCGCTCTTGGCCGCCGCCCAGACCTCCCTGGCCTCACGCGTGGCCTCAAGCGTCGCGGCGTTTGCGAATTGTTGCGCGATTGCCTCCATTTCCCGCGCGGCTCGCGCTCGCTGCTCTTCGATTGCGCGCTCTGCCTCGATGTTACATTCTTCCGCTTCGGCTCTGGCGCCCTGCCAGATAGCTTCGGCCTGTTCCTTGGCCCTTTGGCGAAGCGCGTTGATTAGTGCCGGGTGCGTCATCGATCAGACCATTTGCAGGATCATGGCGGCAATGACGAAGCCTAGAACGACCATCGTTTCGGGGATCGCCAGCAAAATGATGATCGTTCCCGTCAGTTCCGGCTTCTCAGCCAGCGCACCGGCACCGGATGCGCCGATCCTCGACTGCACCCAAGCAGTGGCAAGCGCGCTTATTCCCAGGGCCAAAGCTGCCGCAAAGGCCAGGAATATCTTCTCCCAGTTAACTATATCTTCCATAGCATTTCACCTCATTCACCTTTCCTTAATGGCTTGTACGCCTTCCCGCCAGGCTGCAGGAACTTGCTGAAGAACTCGACATAATGCAGACGCAACGCGTGTAGGGTTGGTGCGAACACGCCGAGCAGGATATTAAAGGTATGTAGCAAGAGTGCCACGATGACGCCGATCCAAATACTTCCCGCCGCACCGGCAAGATTGTTGGCGACATAGGCAAGCAGAACCGAAGTCAGCCCGATGGCCATGATACGGACATAGGAAATGATATTGCCAAGATGTCGCAGCATCTCGAATGGTGCCAAAAGGCCGCCGGTTAGCAACAACACCGGGGCGATAATCAGGCTGGCGATGATGAGCGGTTTCCTGAACAAGGCCGACACCGGAGCAAAGAAAGAGATCAAGATGCCAATGAGGCATACGACCAGGAAGATGCTGAACAACTTGAAGACAGCCTCTTTCGTCTCTTTTCCTCTCAACGCCGACAGAAAACCCAAGACCAGCCCGAGGATCACGTGCACACTTCCCATGGCCAGGGAAAAATAAAGCATCGGCATGATCGATACGCGCCGGTCAATGCACATCGTGTCCAGACCCAGCACTTCAGTGCCGAATTGGCCAAAGCATTCGCCATAGAGCAGACCGAAGATAATGGTGTAGATCGAAGCAACTAGCAGGATCTTGCCCGCCTGCTGCACCATCGGTTTCTGCCTCACGAGAAAGATCAAACCGAGGGCGAGCAGCAGCAGGATCAGACCGTAACCGCTATCGCCGAGAATCATGCCGAAAAACAGGGGGAAAAATATGGCGATAAATGGGGTCGGATCCAACGACGTATAGCGGGGCAGCGGTAGGAGTTTAATGAGCAGTTCAAAAGGCTGAAAGTAGGGCGGATTTCTGAGGGCGACAGGAACGCGATTCAAGTCCTGTTTGAGAAGCTCCTTCTCCTCGACAACGGCAGCATCGCCATATTTCCGGGCAAGCGTATTCTTCAGTGCTGGCAAGTCAGCTGACGGTATCCAACCAAAAAGCAGGAAGCACGTGTCGGTCTCATAAAGCGACGCGCTTGCCTTGAGCAGCGACAGCCGGTCTTCCAGCCATTCTCTCACCGCTTGGTAGCGCCCGCACCAGGCCTGCGCGAAGCTCCACAGCTCTTGATCGATCGCGCTCGCCTCGGCGGTATTCGCCTCATAGCGCGCTTGTGCAGTCCGGACTTTTTCCGAGAGCGTGAGACCTTCCAGGTAGCCGGGTAGGGAAACCTCCGGAATCTGGTTGTCGCGCAAGGAGTCTTTCAGATGCTGCGACAATGGTTTCTCTGTGGTCAGTAAAGCGATGTAAGAACCGTTTTCCGCTTTCGCCGTGCGCAGCTCTGTGCCCGGCATCACGCGGTCGACGACCTTACCGAGGTGTTCCAGAGCGGCTGGGTCTACGACCTCTACGCCAATGAATTCGAGGTCAACCGCCTCGGCTCCCTTGGGCACAAGCGATTCGGCAGCCCTAAGAAATACCAGGTATCCACCGAGTTCGCTGCGTTCACGTCGCAACACCTCCCTGCGCTGCGACTTCTGCTCGCATGTGTCGAGGTGTTTCGGGAGGAGGTCGGCAATGGAGTCGATCGCCTGGGGCAGGCTCAGATAAGTCTCTCGTGCCGCCAATTTGGGCAGGAGCGCCAAGAGTCGATCGATCTTAGACCTGAGGTCTTCAAAGAAAAGACGCTCGGCAAGCGCCTCACCCTCGAGCATAACGGGCTTGAGACGGGGCTCGACGGCTTTGTATATCGTTGCTTTGATATCTGCATCGATATGCAGCACTCCAGATTCTCGGATGGTTTCCAGTACCTGCAACAGCAGGCCACGGGGCCCGATCACCTGAATCTTTGACATTCTAATGATCACGTTGCGTACCCGCGATGTATTCGACGATGTGCTCCCACACGATCCGCTGTAGACGATCCTCTTCGAGACTCTCGATACGCTGTGCCACAAATAGCGCTTGCTGGACGATCTCGGCGGCTGTCGCTTCTGCGGCCTTCTTCGCGGCCCCTTTGCTCTGCGTGACAGACTCCGCGACTTTCGCGATTTTCGCTTTTGTTGTTGTTGCGATTTCTAGCTTCGTTTGCTCTAACCATTGATCGGCGCGTTTCCGCTCCCCATCAAGCATGTCCTTGATTTCCTTCTCGGCCTCCAAGATTTCGTCCAGCGTGTCTTGTTGCATAGTCCATTCCCGGATTCACGCCTCACCTGGCCCAGGCCCTTTGCCGCCGCCTGGCAGACCTGCGACTTTCGATGGCCCGGACCTGGACGTGTCGACACCTCCACATATTGTTACGCTGTACCCGAAGCCACGGAATTTCAATGATCAGAATCAAGACCCCTGTGGATAGCCGGTGTGGGCGGGGCCGTCTTAATGCCGACGCTAGGCTACGGCGAAGTCGGATTCACCCCTTGTTGATGTGGGGCATCGGGTAGGTTCTGCTGGAGTGGCAATCGAGGATAAATACGCATATACACCGTGAGCAGTAGTAACCCGCACCTAAGTTCTGGCAGCGAATCCCACAAACGACAACGTCAGCAAGCCGTTTCCGCGGCGTTTATAAGGTTCAAACCCCCTTGGGGACGCCACCTTATTCCGCAAGTCCATGCTGATACGGTAATTCACCGGACATTCGTGAGAGACCGGATCCAGCGTGACTCTGTCGATGAGACTGGAGGAAGTCTTTCAGCGTCTCGCCGTTCATCGTATCGTGATGCCGCTCCAGGTCTGGTGTGGAGACGGAAGTTAGCGGTACACTTACTGGCAAGGCTCCATTCTCTCCGCGCAGGACCAGCGTGTCCTTCGGCTGCATGCGCCCCACGCCCACTTTCTCTGATGACTTAAGGATCCCCCGACGGGGAGTTAACAGGTATGCACAAGGATAGTATCGTCGCGGGTCTAAGCCGCCAGATCCGCAAATCAACCAAGCCACTCACTATTCTTGTCACCGACATCGGGGGCTCGACGGAGTACTTTAACGAACGCGGCGATATTGAGGGCCGGTTGATGGTGGACCAGCACAATCGGGTGATATTTCCTGTCATCACGCGCTTTCGCGGAAAGATCATCAAGACTACCGGAGATGGCGTCATGGCATCATTTCGTGTGCCCGCCAATGCCATCAGAGCGGCCATTGGCATTCAGCAATTGCTGGCGCAGCAACGCGACCACAGCCCTAGCACCTACCCGCATGTCCGGATTGCAATCCATAGCGGCCAGACCATCGTTGAGCACAAGGACTTGTATGGGGATGCCGTCAATGTCGTCGTTAGGCTGACAGATCAGGGTAAAGGTGATGAAATTCTTGTTTCAGAGAAAACAGTAGCTGAGTTGCAACAGGAGGAGTTCAGGCTTTTCAAGAACGGCGAATTTAAACCAAGAGGTAAAACGACGTCGCTGACCATCTATCGATGCCGTTGGGCGGAACATCGGAACCTCATTGGCGATATTCTGATCTGGTCGTTCCTGCCGATCGTTAAGCTGCAAAAGGCTGAGATTCTGATCTATGCCGTTGCCAGCGTTGGCATACTCTATTTCTTGTACCTGAATTATCTGCGCTATTTCATTGCCGACCACGAATACCTGGCGCTGGTGACCCTGAATCCGCAACTCATCCTGGACACCGCGCCCGCGATCCCGGCGATCCTGTTCATGGGAATCATCGCGGCTGCGGCGGCGCTGTACATGATTCAGGTGGTGCCGTACTCCCTGTTGCGCTTGATGAAGGGCGGCTTCGGTTTCTGCATAGCTTTCCTGGCCTTGTACGTGGCCGCTACTTACCTGCCCATGCCTTTGTCACAGACCAACGGCGGCGCAATTTATCGATCGCACCACCTGTTCGTAGAAGTGTTGCGCGACACCCGCGTTCACCAGTTCCCCTCGCCAAGCTCGCAGGTGTTGCGCGACATTCACACAGGCGATCTTTTGCTATTGGCGGATGTCGCCAAACGCGGCGACCTGACCTGGAACAAGGTCCTCGTCCGCAAAGGGCAATACGGCTGGGTCCCTCGGGTGTTGCCGTCGACAATTGGCGAGCCTGAAAGGAGAGTGACTCTGGCCTACAAATTTTCCTTCCTCTATTCAGACCTCGGTGCGCTGCTGGCAGGATTCGTGGGGTTTGTTTGGGGGTTTCTGAATCTCAGAATCCGGCCAACGTGATCCGTGCCGCGCAACTGCATCGAAGCCCTCTGTAAACGATGAACTTCCGCACGTTCACGATTACGGTTTAGCTATTTTGCAAGGGCAACATAGCGAAGCCAGGAGAATTCCCACCGACGGGCATCACGTAAGGTGGGCGACACCCTCAAACGACAACGCCAGTAAGCCGTTTCCGCGGAGCTTATAAGGTTCGAATCCCCTTGGGGACGCCAATTCGATGCTGGCCTCGCACAATCGACTCCCAACAATGGCTGCAGCGAACTCGCTGATGTGTATTGGCCCGTGCCAAGCGTGGGGTAGCGAGGGGCGAGGAAGTAGACGGATATGCCGCAGCGTTTGCCGTAGCGCATGAACAAATAAAGGCCG
>Ga0224508_10005242_pt1 | contig 10430 bp, 8 predicted proteins | sample SF_Jan12_sed_USG_4_FD_170157 | JGI IMG/M metagenome (GOLD analysis project Ga0224508, IMG submission 170157) | Sediment microbial communities from San Francisco Bay, California, United States - SF_Jan12_sed_USGS_21 | ecosystem: Environmental > Aquatic > Marine > Sediment | place: USA: California... | reverse complement strand
ACGTTGCGGATTGCTAACACCTAAACTGCAGCTTTTTTGAATCATTGGTTATTATGGTTATGGTCTTTTTTCTGTTTTTGACGTATAGACATACCAATTCCAGCACCCATTGCTATTCCTAAACTAATCCATAAAGCCAAGTTATCTGTCAGAAACCCCTATTACACTTCCAATTGCTGCTCCAAATATTATTATTTTTTCGTTTTTCATATTTTTTTATTACTGCTAACGGTTCAGGCTAAAACGTCGTGCAACGTTTAGCTTGGCTGGGTTGCACATTTTTAGCCATTGCTGGCAAATGTTTTTTTAGCTTATTGATAAATTCCTTTTTCCACTATTTCATACTTGTTGTCTCTCCACTCCAGAAGGTAGCAAGAAGAAATTCATTCCTGGTATATATCAAATTCAGCTGAAACGGACTTCATTAATTCGGCATCTGCAAAATCACTTTCTGACATTTTCGATAGTTTTTCCAGGTATAGATCAAACTGGCCATTTTTGAAAATGGTGAGCATTTTTCCTCCCTTTTCACACCTTGCAGCATGCCAAACATTTGGAGGAACGGTTATGGTATCCCCGGGCTTAGCTGTGATCGATTCATCGTCAAAAATTAACTCTACTTCACCTTGAAGTATGTAAAAGACTTCTGTCATTATTTTGTGGTGATGTCTTCCTAAATAAAATCCTGGTTTTAAAGTATCTTCAACCAAGCTCAGTTCACCATTAGTCCTCTTTGAAGAAAGTTTGATGAAGCAATGATCCTGGGAGTAGTTATAGTTTTCACCTTCTCCATTCCGTATAATTTCTTTTTCTCTCATTTCTATTTATGCTATACAACGGTTTGTCTAAAATGAGTTTTAATGCATTTTACACTATGGTAACTGCTTTCTGTTCAGGTTTTATCATCCATGGAAATAATAACATTTCCCTTTTTATGTCCGGTTTCAACATACCTGTGAGCCTCGACAGTCTGTTCCAGCGGATAGCGTTTGTCTATGACTGGTTTTATTACTCCTGCCTCAACCAACTCTTTTAAAGTAATAAGATCTTGCTTAATTACCATTGTCGGTCTCATATAAGTGGCTGTGAGAATGGCTTTTTTACGGCTGAACAATGAAGTCCAAAGCATGTGGAAAACAGTAGACAATCCGGCGGCATCAAGGTATATTCCTTTTGGCTTTAATGAGTCTTTGCAAAGTGGAAATGAGCGCTTACCTACCGTGTCAAAAATAATGTCATAGGTCTGACCCTTTTGGGTAAAATCTTCCTTCGTATAATCAATTACGATATCAGCTCCCAGAGATTTCACCATTTCTATATTCACACTACTGCATACTCCGGTGACTTCAGCACCAAAGTATTTCGCAATCTGTATGGAAGCAGTACCTACCGATCCGGAAGCACCATAGATAAGGACTTTTTGCCCATGCTGAATTTTTCCTTTGTTTTTAAGGAAATTCAATGCTGTTAGACCACCTTCTATAATAGCTGCAGATTCCCCACAGGTCATATTACTCGGTTTTTTGATCACGGCAGCATCTTCTGATAGACATTTGTATTCGGCATGTGCGCCAAGGGTCATGCCGGTGAGCCCAAATATCTGTTCACCTTCTTTAAATAATTTTACATGCTTGCCAATTGCTTCAACCTCTCCTGCTAGTTCCATTCCCAGAATGTTTTTTTTGGGTTTGGTGAGACCACTGAATAATCTGGTAAAAATTGGGACTCCCTTTCGACCTATGAGACCTGCTGTGGTTACGGCTGCCGCATGGACCTTAATTAATATTTCATTATCCTCAGGAACAGGTTTTTCTACCTCTTGAATTTGCAAAACGTCCGGTGCTCCGTATTTTGTACATATAATGGCTTTCATACTTTTCTCTTCTCACAAATGACCATTTCAAATCTGGATTGTTGCAATGGACAGGGATTATTTTCCGGTTTTCAGTTGCAGATAAAGGTCCAGGCTATAGGTCGGACCTATCTATAAAGTGCCTCTTAATGCACTTTATACTTTATTGAATTTCGTCCTTACTGGTCCCTTTTCACTACTCGGTTACGATTGTTTGGATAGCATGAGCTGGAATGCTAAGGGAAATTGCTTCAGCCTCGGCTACATAAAGTTTATAATCAATCGCTTCATCACTCTGGTTCATTATCACATTGATCATACTGTTGTCTTCATTTACAAAGGAAGTACTCAAGAGGTGGCTTCTGCTGCTAACCGTACTAATCCTTTTAGCTCCCGGGCGAATAAATTTCGAAAAGTGACCAATGTAAAAATAGGTAGGCGTATATATTAAATCTCCTGTCTCTGTATCCCCATGTATAGGAGCAAAACAGTAATTACCTACATGATTGGGCCCGCCTTCTTGGTTTAACAAGATATTCCAATCTGTCCAACCCACTGTTCCATTATTAAAATCATTGATAATAGATCGACCATAACGCTCTGCGTGCTGCCAATATTGGTATCTATCTGTTCTAAATCCTTCCTGACATCCCTCGGTAAACAAAAGGTTTTTAGTAGGAAAAGATGCTTTTATGTTACCTAAATTGGAGTACATGGGGTCACCACCAGCCCATGTTTCATACCAGTGAAAACCTATTCCCCAGGCATATTTTGCTGCTTCAGGGTCTTCAAAAATTGTATTGGCCCTATGGTTAATAAGGTCTCTGTTATGATCCCAAACTACAATTTTTTTATCGCCTAACCCTTCTCGCTCTAAGGTTGGTCCGAGATGATTCTTTAAGAAATCACGTTCTTCTTGAGCAGTATAGATGCACGATTCCCACCGCTGTACTGCCATGGGCTCATTTTGAATAGTAATCCCCCAAATAGGCATTCCCTCATCCTCATATGCTTTGATAAATTTCGCATAGTAAAGAGCCCAGGCATCGAAATATTCAGGAAGCAGCTTACCCCCTTTCAGCATATTATTATTGTCTTTCATAAAAGCGGGAGGGCTCCAGGGACTGGCATAAAGTAAAAGGCTACCTCCTGCCGCTTCAATCGCTTTCTTAACCAATGGGATTTTATAGGTTCTATCATGCTCAATACTGAAGGTCTTTAGATCTTTATCCCCTTCTTCAATATAAGTATAGCTTCCACTGCTAAAATCACAACTATGTATGGGAGTTCGGGAGAGTGAATAGCCAATTCCTTTGTCCTTATCATAATAGGCGGTTAAAAACTCTTTTTGCTTTTCAGGTGGTAATTGAGCGAATACTTCTGCCGAAGCATCTGTTATTGCTCCTCCAATGCCCAATAAGGTCTGAAATGATTTGTTCGGATTAACAAAAACAGAAACCTCATTCTCTAATGGCTGCACCGCCGCTTTGAAGGTAGCTTTACCCGTTTCTGTGAGCCGTAACTCAGTCTCACTTGCCGTTGTATATACCATGGATTCTTTTCCTAACATCGAGGTTATAAGAGAATCTACAGGCATTTTGGCATTGTCTTTTTTGGTAGCATCCGAATTTTGGACTTCTGTACAACTTACTAAAGCAAAACAAAAAAGTATGGTGATGATTTTGTAATTCATAATGTTACTTTTATTAAAACCCTATGGTCCTAGCTATAGGCCGGCACGCGCAGGCTTTGCCAGAACTTATTTTTTTCCCTAAAATAGGCATTATACCGGAGTTCTGGTTGAAGTGTTGGCTTATAGGCGTTTGGCTACGGTAAAATCATTTTATTGTATCACTCAGGGCCCCGCTCATTGTGGCTGGAAATGCCACGATCACAATTCTCATTAGGGCCAAAACAGAGTCGGTGTTCCAACGGCATTGATCCTAAATCATCTTCCTTTGTGAGGCGGTTTTTTATAGCTGCCCGTTCCCCTAGCATGGTAACAGCGGGATATCATAAGATAAATAAAAGGGCTTAGTAGCTGTTTGATTTTCAAACGGTTGATCATTACATTATGATAATGATACCTCGTAGCTTTTATCGTCACCTCTTTATTCTAAAAAGACAATTCAGTCGTACTATTCAGGTTTCGTTTTGCCATTAAACCGATTAACCCACAATAGCATGAGAACAATTAAAAAACTATCAGTAAAGTCGGTCTTTAAGTCCGCCTTTTTGGCCGTGCTTTTCCTGGCCTTTAGCAGTTGTTTAAAGGGGTTTGATAAACAGTTTTCATTATAAACAAGAAGAACTATTTAATTAATTAAAAACATAGTTAGGACAACTGTATCAACTAATCCGTGGGCAATTATAAGGGGCCATAATCCGAATTTTGAAAATTTCAAAACATACACACCAAGTGCAAATCCTATAAAACCAGTTATTAAAATGCCCGATGCCCCTTGACTCTGATGTGCTAAGCCAAACCATATAGCTTGTAATCCTGAAGCAAAATATATAGTAGTTTTAATGTTGTCATTATTAAATAGTACGCGTAATCGATTAAGGATAATGCCTCTAAAAATAAATTCTTCACCAATGGCAGTAATTAACCAAACATTAAAAACAATATCTAACAAAAATCCAATTAGCGTTTCTGGCTGATTATCAATAGCTGTACCAGCTTCTGGTCTTCCTAACAAAAAACCTATTACCAAAAGTCCTAATGCTTGAACTAAAAATATTAAAACTGAAACAGTTACAACTTCTCTGAAAAAACTATTATTTATAGTAATCTTATTTAATCCTATTTCGCCAAACGAAAGACTTCTTTTTCTAAGAATAAAAATGGAAACTAAACTCATTGAAACAATTACAAATGCTCCTTGTAGTTCGACTGGTAGATAGGATTTAAAATACCAAGACGTACTAAATACGAGTAGTAAAAAAATCAAATCTAAAAGAACTTTATATTTTTCCTTTTTCAAAAAATTCCAAGTTAGAAGAGAATCCCCAAAGATTAGAATTGCTTGCAACGGTCGTGGCTAAAAAACATTTTTATGTTTTTAGCTTTTGTTGTGCCCAGTATTTTTTATTTCTCCTGCTTTCAATAATGAATATTTTGCTGCAACAGGTCCCAAAAGTTCGTAAATAATTGTTGTCCCCATTATAGTTGTCAGTAATATTTCTGCTATGTCTTTGAATTGCTCCTTTTGGTAAATACTTAATACAAGTCCTATGACGATGCCGGCTTGAGGAAGAAGTCCGCCTGCAGTGTATTTTTGTATGGAGCGGTCAGCTTTTACGATTCTCGCACCTGCGACTGTTCCCATAAACTTACCCATAGTTCGCAGCGAGACAAATATTAAAATCAAAACGGTAGCTTGAGGTATTGTCATTATGTCCAAATGCAAACCGCTTAACAGGAAAAAGAAAAGAAAAATCAAGTCTTCTGTATATCGCTCTAAAATCTTGAAAATTATTTTTTGGCGGTTGCATTTGTTCACTACTACCATTCCCATTGTCATTGAAGCCAATAAAACATCCACTTGCAGGGTTTTAGAAATTCCAGCACAGAATATGATCAGAGAGAAGATAATGACAACCCATTGTCCTTCGCCTTTTACTTGAAAAAACCTGGCTAATGGGTCAATGATAATTCCTATGATTGCTCCTATCAAGAGAGCAACTCCAACCTCATAAAGAGAATTTAGAATAGGATTGCCGAATAATCCTGCTTGTCCTCCTGTGAACATAAATATGATGGCTATGGTAAGGCTGAAAAGCAGGATCCCTAATACATCATCCAATGCTGCAACACCCAGAATGGTGTCAGTTACTTTTCCTTTGGCTTTATATTGATGTATTACGGCCAATGTCGCTGCCGGGGCTGTAGGGCTAGCTAATGCTCCTAACAAGGAGGCCAGCAACAATAAAGTTAAAGGGTCTAATGGAACTATGGCAGGAAATAACAAGCCAAAAGTAAAAATACCTGCGACTATTAATATGAATGGGAAAAGACTCGCCAGTAATGTGATGCTAATAATTTCCTTTTCGTGCTCTTTGATTTTTGACCACTTTAAAGCTCCACCAACTTCAAATGCGATGAACGCTAGGCACACTTCCATTAACGGGTGAGTTGCCTGTATTATGTGGACGTCAACGAGTCCATTAGTGTGCGGGCTGAAAGCAATACCTGTTGCAATGTACCCGATTATTTTAGGCAGTCCTATTTGGTTCAGCAACCAACCTGCTGTGTAACCGATGGTGAGTAATAAACCAATTGTCAGCAGGATGTCCATTCAGTTATTTTATATTGGGCACAACGGTTCAGGCTAGGCGCCTGCCTGCCGGCAGACAGGCCCTGCCCTCCCGCCTGAGGGGCGAGAGTTTTACGTAATTCGTAATTCGTCTTTGGTAATTGAAAAGGGGGGACCCTATGGCATAAAGAATTCATGGCTGATAACGATTTGAGGAAAGTGCGCAATAATGCATTTTTACATCTTGTTGTAGCTAGTGTTATTTCAGGCTACTATCAATTCGTAAAGCGTATTTTTATTACTTTCAGTTTTCATTTTTTCGCTTATTAACTTTGCATTCCTTTTATAGGATTCATTATTGATTAGGTCTAACAATTTACTTTCAAAGTCCTTTTCATTAAGGTTTTTTATTGAAATCCCTTTTGGTCCCAGATGTAACTTTGAAATTGTCTTATTCCAATGGAATTGATCCATGATGTGAGGAATAATCAAACTTGGACAAGCATATTTTAAAGCTGTATGTGTGGTTCCGGATCCGCCATGATGAATGATGGCATACATTGCAGGAAATATCCAGTCGTAAGGTAGACTACTCACAAAAAGAATATTGTCCGAAGATTTATCAGTTTTCTCCAGCCCTCCCCACGAAGTATTTATGATAGCTGAAATATTATTCCTTTTCAATACTTCAACTATGATGCGCGTTTTTTCTTTTGGATTTGAATTTGACATACTCCCAAAAGTGATAAAAACAATCTTTTCTTTCTCTTTAATAAACTGCAAAAGTTCATCATCCGGTTGCCAATTTATGGTTTTATCCCTTTCATAATAGCCAACAACATGAGCAGATGAAGGCCAATATTCAGGTCGGGGAAATAAAGAAGGGGAAACAGCATAAAAGGTTTTTTCCTTTACCAGCATTGCCTTTTTTAAAGAAGAAACCGTGATTTTTAATTCCGGATAATCTTTTCGATATCGTTTTGAAGCGAGTTTAAGAATTATAGCCTTCAGGGTATTTGATGCCCAAAAACTCAATTTATTAAGAACTCTTCCATAGTTACCCAATATGGTAAAATGGTTAATGGTATGAACGACACCTGGTACAGGGCTTACCAATATAGATTTACCAGGGTTAGCCATTCCCCAGATAATACTGTAATTACATTTTGGGTGGTATAGAATCCTATCAGGTTTTTCTTCTCTTTGGGTGTCATGGTGCAGCGTTAGAATATCTTTTGATAGTTTCATGCCAACCCTTGTAGCTTTTATCAGGAATCCAATCCTTTTAAAAATAGAGCCATGACCACCCATAAACATTTTGGCATCATCGCCATCGAGAATATCTAGAAATTCTTTATTAAACCCTCTGAAAGAAAGCTTCATTTGTTCAACCGTTTCTCTAAATTGTTCTGGGAAAACGCAGATCACCTCCCAATTCTTTTCTTTAAGTAGCTGCGCAATTGCCAGGAACGGTTCAATATCTCCTCTTGTACCTATCGAAAATAAGATTGCTTTCATTATGAGGTTCCGATATCTGCATGAGCTACCACCGACCCATTATAAAATGCGTTTCAATGCAGTTTATACATTGTTTAGTGACAATCTAATCATCTTTATGCTAAATTGAATTAATAATCTTAAACATGTGAAAAACCTTACCATTATCCTAATTGGGTTAATAACCTTCACTGCATGTGCAGAAAAGGATGACAGACCCCTACGAATTCTGACAGGAGGGATTAGCCATGAATCCAACACTTTTAATCCTATTCTCACCACTGCCGACTATTTCAATATCAAAAGAGGGAATGATGTACTTGAAGAAGAAGAATGGGTTGATTTCCTGCTTGAGGCCGGAGTGGAAGTGATCCCGACCCTTCATGCTAGTGCTAATCCATTTGGGGTAGTCGAAAGTGAAACTTATGAATCATTCAAAAATGAGATCATTAATGGAGTGAGAAATGCCCTTGAAAAGGGAGAACTGGATGGGATTTATTTGGATATGCATGGTGCGCTTCATGTAGAGGGGCTGGAAGATGCACAGGTTGACCTGGTAAAATCTATCAGAGAGGTTGTTGGCGAAAAGGTGATGATCGCTGGTAGTTTTGATCTTCATGGTAATATGTCTAAGGAGTTTGTCGATCAATTGGACATACTTACTGCATATCGAACGGCACCTCATATAGATGGAATGGAGACCAGGTTACGAGCAGTAAAATTATTATTAAAAGCCATAGTCAATCAGTACCAACCCGTAATCTCTCACAGAAAGGTTCCTATTCTTATTCCAGGAGAAAAAGGGATTACCTCAGTTGAACCTCTACGTTCTTTATATAATCAGCTCCAGAATATTGCTGATAAGGAAGGAATAATGGATGCTTCAATATTTGTAGGGATGCCCTGGACAGATGTTAATAGGGCAGGTATGAGTATTCAGGTGGTGGCTGAGAGCCCAACCTACGCCGAAAAGGCGGAACTTGAAGCTATTCGTCTTACAGAGCTTTTATGGAGCAAACGACAAGAATTGGTGTTTGATGTACCAACAGCTAGTATTGAAGGTGCAGTAGAAACAGCCCTTAATTCAACAGAAAATACGGTATTTATCTCCGATTCCGGAGATAACACTACTGCAGGAGCTGCCGGAGATAATACGCTTGTTTTAAAATATCTTCTTTCCCAGGGGGTCGAAGATGCTGTAGTAGCAGGAATTGTTGATCCTGAAGCTGTGGAGGCTTGTGAAATTGCTGGGGTGGGGGCACAAGTAAATCTTAGGATCGGAGGAAAGTTGGACACCCAGTTCGGGAAACCATTAGAGATTCAGGGAATTGTACGATTTGTATCATCCGGAACCAATCCCAAATTTCCCAGGCGAAAACCAGTGGTTTTAGAATTGGATGGAGTTCTCCTGGTATTACTCAACGAGGTACGCTCATTTACTTCACCTGGGGATTTTGAAGAAGTAGATATCAATCCATTGGACCATAAGATCGTGGTGGTGAAATTGGGCTATTTGTTCCAGGAACTTCGAGATATTGCTCCTAGCGCGATAATGGCATTAACACCAGGATTTGCCAACCAAGTTATCGAGAATTTGCCCTACAAAAATATTCCGCGACCCATTTATCCATTGGACAAGGACATGGTCTGGAAAGCAGAGTAATGTTGGATAATAGATTGGGATCGGTCATATATATGCTTCTGCGTAGGGATGAGTAGATTGACACTAATGGTCCAGGCTATGCAGCGACCGAATTAATAAGCTTGCAAAATACTGGCGATATAAACCATTGTTGGCCTCAGTTTTTGTGCCGGCTTACTATTTATACGTTATCAGGTGACGTTGATTTTCCACTATAGAACAAGAATAGGTAATTAACTACAATTGCAACTATGGAAATAATTAACCAGGTAACAAAATAAACGTCGTTTTCACCACTATCGAAACCGGAGAAAACCCAGTTTATTAAACAAAAGGCAATAATGAAATAATAGAAAATTGATTGCCACACATGATCGATTAGAGTAGGCTTCTTTAATTTTTTAAGAGCCTGCATCATACGATTGGCAAGCCAAAAAAGGGGGATACCGGAAATGATGATAATACTGGTAATAAGAAACACGTAGGGGATTTTAAAAACAGCGAAATAATCTGGTAACAAGTCAAAAGTTTGTGCGATGAATTCAATAGAACCCATGGCGATGGCGGTCATGGGGATGAGAAAAGCAATGTGGAGTATAGGTTTGATCACTTTTTTCATAAGGAAGGCAAATGTTACTGAACGGTTCGTGTATGTGGCGTAGCTGCCCTTTTGCAGCTATGAACAATCAAAGCCATTGTTGTGCGCTGTTTTTATTTTATTTCCAGTTCATAAACCCTAGATTCCTCTCCCGACGGTGAACGGTAGCGGTTAGGCGGGTAACGATGGCTTATTGATATTAGTTCATAATTCATAACTCGTCATTCAGAACTCATAATTCACAAAGAAGCAGGCGCCACCGCGCCGGCTTCTTTGTACTTGTCTACCATGGGCAGCTTGTCCATCCACTGCGCCTCCACCATAGGGTAGCCGAAGTCCGTGGCCACTTTTCCCCTTATTCGGTAAAAGCCTTTGCCTCTGAAGGGAAAGCGGCGGGCTACCGGCGGAAAATGAGTGGTGTCAAACACCAGCCCTTCCCGGTCGTAAAAGGTTCCGAAGTGCATGAGCTTGCCGTTCTTGGTACGGGTATCTTTAGTGGTCACCAAATAGCCTACCATATCCACCATCTGACCTACATTTGTCAACATGGCCCGCGACAAAGTATCACCCCCGTCATCCGTG
>Ga0224508_10005241_pt1 | contig 10430 bp, 9 predicted proteins | sample SF_Jan12_sed_USG_4_FD_170157 | JGI IMG/M metagenome (GOLD analysis project Ga0224508, IMG submission 170157) | Sediment microbial communities from San Francisco Bay, California, United States - SF_Jan12_sed_USGS_21 | ecosystem: Environmental > Aquatic > Marine > Sediment | place: USA: California... | reverse complement strand
GAGCCATGAGAACCTGGAGAACGCTTTGTGGTTCAGGGCGCGCCCGATACACTTGCAGTCCCTGAATCGGTCGAGCGACGTTCTGAGAATCCGTGGTCGCGGCCGGGTCGAGGCCTCTAACTAATCAAAACAACAGCCTGAGGGGAGTCCGAGTGAGAACACCAATAACTGTATCGGTCGCGTCGATGACGTTGATCGTATTGCTAACCGCGCAGGCTGCCTCGGCTCAGGATGCCGTGGCGGCGATGAACGACCTGCCTAACCCGTACGAGCGTGTCTACCCCTGGGCACAGATGCCCGACGGCCTGACCTGGGCGCAGACGATCGGAGTGGAGCAGGGCCCCGACGGCAACATCTATGCCCTGCATCGGTGCTTCGAGAATGCCTGCGTCGACCGGGACGAGCCACCGATTCTGGTTTTCACATCGTCGGGTGAGTTTGTGAGGAGCTGGGGTGAGGGGATGTTCGTCCGGCCCCACGGCTTACATATCGATTCGCAGGGCAACGTTTGGACGACCGATGACCGCGCTCACGTCGTCTACAAGTTCGACGCGCATGGGGAGTTGCTGATGACGCTGGGGGAATTCGGTGTGAGCGGCGACGGGCCGGGCCTCTTCGACCAGCCCACCGACATCCTGGTGGCCCCTGACGGGAGCCTCTTCGTGACCAATGGTCACGGGATGGGTGCCAACCGTGTCATGAAGTTGACGCCTGACGGGGATCTCATCAAGTCATGGGGTTCATCGGGAAGCGGCGAAGGCGAGTTCGACTTTCCACACGCGCTGGCAATGGACTCCCAGGGGCGGCTCTTCGTCGGTGATCGCAACAACGCGCGCATCCAGATTTTCGATCAGGAGGGTGTGTTCATCGATCAGTGGACACAGTTTGGGCGACCGAGCGGTCTGTTCATCACACCGGACGACATGCTCTATGTGGCGGACAACGAATCCTTCGGCCCGCTCAATCCCGGCGTCAAGAAGGGCATCCGGATCGGGAGCGCGAAGGACGGGACGCTCCATTACCTGATCGAGGACCTGGAGGCGACGAGCCTCGAGGCGGCCGGCGCCGAGGGCGTGGGTGTGGACGCTGAAGGTAACGTCTACGGCGCGGTGGTGCGCAGGATGATGCTGGAGAAGCATGAAAGGCAGTAGAATCGAAGCGTAAGCATGAGCATGGAATAAGCGCGGCCCGCCAATGACCGAACCCCCGAAAAGCCCGGACGCCGAAGAGTCCGGGGATGATTCCCCCAGCCTCTCGCGACGCAACTTCGTAACCGCGGCCTCGGCTGCGGCGGTGGGGGGGCTCGTACAGCCTCCGGTGTCGGCGCAGCAGGCCGGCGAACCGCTGCATTTCATCGCCGCGCAAACGCTGGCGCGCATGCTGCGGGGCCGGGAAGTGTCCGTGCTCGAGGTGATGGAGGCTTTTCTCGCCCAGATCGAGCGGGTTGATGGCGAGGTTAATGCCATCCCGACGCTGCGTGCGCGTGGTGAGCTTCTGAACGAGGCGCGTGACGCGGACCGCGTGCTCGCGCGAGGCGACAACGTCGGGGCGCTCTTAGGCATGCCTCTGGCGGTCAAGGATCTTTCGCTCACCAAAGGGCTCCGGACGACGCGCGGTTCCCGCATCTATCAGGATTTCATCCCGGATAGCGATGAGCTGTACGTCGAACGTTTCAGAAAAGCCGGCGCCATCATCGTCGGCAAGACGAACACACCCGAGTTCGGCGCTGGCTCGCAGACCTTCAACGAAGTTTTCGGGGCGACCCGCAACCCTTACGACCTGTCGAAGACCTGCGGCGGCAGCAGTGGCGGCGCGGCTGTGGCGCTCGCCTGCGGCATGGTCCCACTCGCCGATGGAACCGACCTTGGCGGATCCCTGAGAAACCCGGCGAGCTTCTGCAACATCGTCGGCTTTCGACCCTCCCCGGGTCGAGTGCCGAAACTGGCTGCCAACGCGTGGAATACGCTTTCGGTTCATGGACCCATGGCTCGCTCGGTGTCGGACCTCGCGTTCCTGCTTTCCGTGATGGCCGGCCCGGATCCGCGTGATCCCATTTCGCTGGACGACCCCGGGTCCGCGTTTCTGCGTCCACTGAGTCGGACCTTCAGGGGCACGCGGATCGCCTGGAGCGAGAACCTGGGCCTCTACCCGGTAGACCCTGTCGTAAACCGGGTCTGTAACGCCTCGCGACGGGTCTTCGAGGAGTTGGGTTGCGACATAGAGGATCGGGAGCCGGACTTCTCGGGCGCCGACGAGATCTTCCAGACGCTGCGCGCGTGGGGTTTCGCGCAAAGCCGGCGGGAGGATCTCGCGGCGCACCGGGAGCTGATGAAGGACACGGTGATCTGGAACACCGAGCTGGGACTCGATCTGACAGCCCGGGAGATCGCCGAGTCGCAGGTCGCCAGGACCGCGTTGTACAGGCGCGTGATGGCGTTTCTCCAAGAGTACGAATTTCTCATCCTGCCGGTATCGCAGGTGCCGCCTTTTCCCATCGAGGTCGAATGGGTCAGAGAGATCAATGGCGTTCAGATGGAGACATACATCGACTGGATGGCGACGGCATACGCGATCACCTGCACGGGCCTGCCGGCGGTCTCGGTTCCCTGCGGGTTTACGCCGGATGGCTTGCCCATCGGTTTGCAGATCGTCGGCCGCCACCATCGGGACTTCGACGTGCTGCAGCTGGCATACGCGTTCGAGCAGGCGACACAATACGCTCGGCGGCGTCCGGCGATCGCCGAGCCGGCGTAGTTTTGTTCCGGCTTTTTCTTGAGGGGAGATGGTCATGTTGCTGAGCAGAGTTTGCCGTTTCGGGGCAACAGCTTTTCTGGCAGTCGCATTCGGAGTAACCGGAATGACCGTGCTCGCCGACCCGATTCCGCCCGGCTATCGGGGCGAGAACGTCGAGGTGGTGGGCTACGTCGATGCCGCCGGCACGTCGCCTTTCAAGATGTCGCTCCTGCAGGACGGTGATACCTGGTACATGTATACCTCCAACCTGTTCCATCGCGGTTGGAGTATCTTCGACGTCACGGATCCCGCCGACCCGAAACTGCTGAAGTTCATCGAGGGCCCCGAGAACACCGGGACGTGGCAGGTGGATATCGCCGATGGGCTCATGATCACGGCGCTGGACGGGCTTTCGGCCACATGGGGTGGCGACCCTGACGCCGCGCACGCGCCCGAGGCGGTGCTGATCTGGAGCCTCGAAGACCCGCTGAACCCGAGGCGGATCGGTAGCTTCACCACCGGCGGCGGCACCCATCGCAACGGCTATTTCGGTGGGCGTTACATGCATCTGGCCGCTAACCATCCCGACTATCGCGGTGAGATGTATATGATCGTGGACATCGCTGATCCCACCAGACCCGTCGAGGCAGGCCGATACCAGCCTGGCGGGCTCCTGACCTCGGATCCCGAGCCCTACGACCGGGCGCGGCTACACGGACCCGCGGACGTGCGCGGCGATCTTGCATTCCTGCCCTTCGGCGGCGCGGGGTTCATCATTGCCGACATCTCGGACCCGGCGAACATCGAGGAGATCGGCCGGCTTGATTTTTCCCCGCCCTTCGGTCCGACTCACCTCTCCGTGCACACCGCGACTCCGTACCTGGAGAGAGACCTTGCGATCGTCAATGGCGAGGCCATCGCCGAGGAGTGCCGGGAGCCGCTCAACTTCGCGGGACTGGTGGACATCTCCGACATGAGTCAGCCCAGGCTCCTGTCGCAGTTTCCCTTGCCGCAGCCGCCGGACGGGGAACCGGCCGATTACTTCTGTACCCACGGCGGGCGGTTTGGTCCGCATAATCAGAATCAGTTGCAGCACAACCCACTGGTCAAGAATCAGGACGACCTCGTCTATCTGACCTATTTCAACGGGGGCCTGCGAATCTACGATATTTCCACAGCCATCAACCCTCAGGAGGTGGGCTGGTTCCTGCCGCCGGATCCGAGTGAGCGCCGCGGCCCGCTGCCCAGGGGTGCGCTCGCGCTGCAATCCGAGGACGTGCTGGTCGACATCCGCGGCAATATTTATGTCAGCCACAAGAACCAGGGGATCTGGGTGCTGCGCTATTCCGGGGAGTAAAATGCGGACTGGGCGACCTGATGGTCGATGAATCTTGCTGAAGAGTCCGGGAGAAAAAATGAACATCACCACGAGAATTCTGTCCCTGATCTTCCTGTTGGTATCGACGGCATCGGCAGAGATGGTGCGCGTCGACGTCGATATCCATGAAGATGTGCTGGGGGGTAAGTCCTGGGGACTGGCGGGGCCGTACGAGAAGATGATCGGGATCATGTACTTCGAAGTGGATCCCGACAACGCCGCCAACGAGATCATCGTGGACATCGAGCACGCACCCACCAACGCCCGAGGGAACGTCGAGTTCTCGGCAAATTTCGTGCTCCTCAAACCGAAAGATGTCGAACGCGGCAACGGTACCGTGGTACTCGGTGTGGCGAATCGAGGTACCCGGCGCATGCTGACATTCTTCAACCACGGTCGTGACGAGCACGAAGAGTGGGACGCCGCAAACCCCACGACGGCCGAGAACTTTGGTGACGGTTTCCTTATGCAGCAGGGGTTCACGCTGCTCTGGGTCGGATGGCAGTTCGATGTGCCGTTGAGCCGTCCCGATGGATCGCGGGTGTTCTTGCCGAGGGTCGAATCTGACGAGCCCATCGAAGGGCTGGTACGCAGCGACTTCGTCGTCAGGGAGAGGGTTTTCGATCGCACGCTCGCGGATCGCGGCCACGTGCCATATCCGGTTTCGGATCCCGATGCGCCGGAGAGCATCCTTACCGTCCGCGATGACGTCGAGGACGAGCGTCAAGCGATTCCACGGGATCAGTGGGATTTCGCGCGCCTGGAGAATGGTCGGGTCGTTCCCGACATGACCCGCATCTATCTCGAGTCGGGATTCGAGCCCCACCGGATATACGAGGTGATCTACAAGGCCCGGAACCCGGAGGTGATCGGGCTGGGTCTCGCGGCGCTTCGCGATGCGGCATCGCTCGTCAAGTACGGCTCCTCCGAGGCGCTCAATCTGCCGGCGGGCGCGATCAGCCAGGTCATCGGCTACGGCATGTCCCAGCCCGGTCGAACCCTTCGAACCCTCGTCTACATGGGCTTCAACGAGGACGAGGAAAGTCGGAAGGCTTTCGATGGGATCATCGCCCAGATCGGGGGCGCGGCGAGAGGCAGCTTCAATCTGCGCTTTGGGCAAGCCTCGCGGGACGCACATCCCTTCTTGAACTTCTTTTATCCCACGGACATCTTTCCATTCTCCGACGTCGAGCAGACCGACCCCCTGACTGGCGAGACCGGTGGCATGCTTTCCCATGTGCCGGAGAAATTCATGCCGAAGGTCTACAACGTCAATACCTCATACGAGTATTGGGGGCGGGTAGCGTCGTTGTTGACCACGACCCTGGATGGCAGGCAAGACCTGCCCATGATGGACGGGCACGCGCGTGTGTATCACTTCGCCGGCGCTCAGCATCTCCCCGCCGAGTTTCCGCCGACGCAGACCAACGGGCAGAACCTCCAGAATCCGAATGACTTCTCCTGGTTCATGCGCGCCCTGCTGGTGAGAATGAATGAATGGATCGTCGACGGGACGCCGCCGCCGCCGAGTCGTTACCCGCTCATCGCGGACGGTACGCTGGTCGAGCCCGAGAAGGTGCGCTTTCCGGCGCTGCCCGTTAATTTCCCGACGAAGACTCACAAGGCCTACCGCGTGGACTACGGGCCGCACTTCGCGACCGACGGCATCATCACTAAAGTACCGCCCGAGGTGGGCGCCGAGTTTCCGATTCTCGTGCCCCAGGTAAACGCGGACGGCAATGAGCTGGGCGGGCTGCACACGCCCGGACTTGCCGTTCCCCTGGCGACCTACACGGGCTGGAATCTCTATAGCGCGGAGTACGGCCCGACGGACACGGCGGCCCATATGTCCGGATCGTTCATCCCGTTTTACCCGACACGGGCCGAACGCGAAGCCCAGGGTGACCCCCGGCCTTCCATCGAGGAGCGGTACGAGAACCGGGACCACTACCTGGGCCTGGCTGCCGCCGAGGCCATGCGCTTGATCGATGAGGGTTATCTGCTGGATGAAGATCTTCCGGAGATCCTGGAGCAGGCGGGTGTCATCTGGGATTCGATCGTGAACTAGCGCCAAACCGGGGCCAGCCTTCTAGAGATTGGAATGATGGCAGAGGAGGTTATCTTTAGAAAGTTGGTGGCGACGGTATGATGGGCTCTTGATAAGGGGGATGCTGTTATGAATAACTTCTTCGCTGTTGTCGTCTCGGGGGCGCTCTTGTGCTCGGCGACATCCGCGATCGCACACCACTCCTTCGCGGCTCAGTACGACGCCGATAAGCCCGTCACGCTGCAGGGCGTCGTGACGAAAGTCGAATGGACGAATCCGCATGCGCGATTCTATGTCGATGTCGAAGACGAAGAGGGCAAGGTCGTCAATTGGAATCTCGAATTGGCCAGCCCGAATATTCTGCGGCGCAATGGATGGTCGCGAAATTTCGTGGAGGAAGGGGACGAGGTGACGGTCGAGGGGTCGCTCGCAAGGGATGGTTCCAAGATGGCCAATGCGCTGGCGGTGTCTCTGGCCGACGGCACGCGGATCCTTAGCCGCGAGTGACCGGAGGCAACATGAGATATTGGCCCTGACGCTCATCGCTTTTCTCTTCGCTGGCCCCCTCCTGGCCCAGGAAGGCGGTGGGACCCGGGACGAAGGTGACGCTGCAGCGTTCGCGCGGGCCGGCGGCGACCTGATTTCGCAGACTCCCGCGCAGGAGCTCCTGGAGAGGCCTGCGCCCAGGTTACCCGACGGGTCGCCCGATTTCTCGGGCCTCTGGATAGGCTCAGGGCCGATCCGGGACATCGGATTGGGGCTTTTACCCGGTGAGGAGATCGTGCTCTTGCCCGAGGCGAAGGTTTTGATGGAATCCCGGCTGGCGAAAGACGACCCGGAGGCTAACTGCCTGCCCACGGGCGTACCTCGAATCGCTCCCTATCCGTGGAGAATCGTCCAGGCGCCCCTGAGCGGTCAGGCCACGCATCTGTTTTTCCTCTTCGAGGGCAACATCCATAGCTATCGTCAGATCTTCATGGATGGTCGCGGGCATCCGGAGGATCTGGACCCGACGTGGTATGGCCACTCCATCGGCCACTGGGAGGGCGACACCCTCGTCATCGACACCGTCGGCTTCAATGACCGGTTCTGGTTTGACTTTCGGGGCCACCCCCATACCGAGCAGCTCCGCACCATCGAGCGCTATACGCGGACGAACTACGGGACCCTCGAGAAGATCGTGACGATTATCGATCCGGGCGCCTACGAGAAGCCCTTCACCGTTCAGTTCGATGCAACGCTCAGACCGGATTGGGAGCTGATGGAGTACATCTGCAACGAGAACAACCAGGACGTCCAGCACATCCAGGGACCGGCCTCCGAGTAGCGCCGCTGCGAAAAACTGTGACGCCGAGCACTTGGCTTTTGGCCTCGTATAGGCGACCCTTCAGGCTGGTTCCACAACCTGAAGGAGGTGATCCCATGTCTAGTGAGATTCTTGGGGTCTTGATGCAACTAAAACGTTCTTGTCGAATCAACGATAGAATGATCTCCTGAGGGGCAGGAGACCCCAGCTCACGAAGGGCCGCAGAGATGCGGCCCTTTTCTATGTCCCCAGATCCTGGTGACCGCCCGCCGACGGCCGTCCGCGAGAAGAGAGTTCGAGGGCTCGTCGAAGCCGCGTGCCACTCAATTTCATGCTCCGCAGCGCTAGTCCATACGCGTTTCTCCCCCGATTCGGGTACTTTTTGCCGCCGGCGTGAGTAGAATCGCAGTAGGGAGAAGGAAAAAGAATCATGAGAATCACAGCCCACACGATCGTGGGGTGTCTGTCGGTGGTCCTGCAGAGCCCCCTCCACGCGCAAACGACCCCGCTCGAGCGGCTCGAGACCTATGTGGAGATCGACACCACCAACCCGCCGGGCAACGAATCCCGCGGGGTCGCGTTTTTCGCGGAGATTCTCGCGGAGGCGGGTATCCCCTATGAGACAGCCGAATCGGCGCCAGGCCGCGGCAACATCTGGGCGCGTCTTGAGGGCGGTAATGAGCCCGGGTTGGTGCTCCTGCATCACATCGACGTCGTGCCGGCGACGCCCGAGGCCTGGGATACGGATCCGTTGCAGGCCGTCGAGATCGATGGCGAGCTCTACGGTCGCGGGACCCTGGACACGAAATCGCTCGGCATCATGCATCTGGAAGCCTTTCTGGCGCTCCACGAGAGCGCACGGCCCCTGAATCGCGACGTCATCTTCATGGCGACGGCGGACGAGGAGGCCGGGGGGCTCTATGGTGCCGGTTGGCTGGTGGAGAACAGACCGGAGATCTTCGACGGTGTGGGCTACCTGTTGAACGAAGGCGGCCGCGGCGCGCAGTCCGCGGACGGGCGGACATGGTTTCAGATCGAGCTCGCGCAGAAACGGCCCTACTGGCTCCGGTTGACGGCCAATGACGAGCCGGGTCACGGCTCCCGGCCTCTGCCCACGTCGGCCACGACGCGGCTGATCGCGGCGTTGCAGAGAATTCACGAGTCGCCCTTCGAGCCGCGGATCCTGGGGCCGGTGCGAGAGATGTTCCTCGGTATCGCGGATAACGTGGATCCCGAATGGCAGGAGCCGCTTCGAAATATCGATGAGGCCATTCTCGATCCCCAGTTCCTGGCGGACTTTCAGGCAGGGATGCCGGGCCTGCATTCTCTGATTCGTAATACCTGCTCGATAACCATGCTGACAGGCAGCCAGAAGATAAATGTCGTTCCGCCGAACGCCGTCGCGGAGCTCGACTGTCGAATACTCCCCGATCAGGACTCAGATGAGTTTCTCGAGGGGATTCGTGCGCGCGTCGACGACGATCACATCGAGATCGAGCAGATAATGCTATTCGGCGCGGCGGCGACGAGCTCTGACACTTCCCTCTACAGCCTGCTGGTCGAGAAGACCCGGGAACATTTTCCGGGCGCGGGCGTCGCGCCTTCAGTGTTGGGCGGGTTTACAGACAGTCACTTCTTCCGCGATATCGGTATCGCGAGCTACGGGTACATCCCGAGTATCAGAACCGCGGCACAAGCCGGTGGCGTCCACGGTAACAACGAGCGGATCGGAATCGAGACGTTCAATCAGGGTGTACAGGTCATGACTGAGATCGTCCGAGCGTTTGCGACGGACTAACACTTCGACGGGGGGCAATCTATGCAGGATCTACTCAATCGACGCGACTTTCTCGTCTCCGGGTCCGCCGGGCTGACAGCCGCGGCCGGGGTGAGCCTTTTCTCATTTCCATTGTCATCAAACGCGCAGGGTAATAGATCGGCCTCGGTACCACGGGGAACCTATGTGCGTGCGGATGCGGACATGGATCTCTTATTCCTCTCCGGAACGACCGCATTGGATCTCTATCATCTCCATCCCCACGTTCCCTACGAGATCACCGTGCCGACGGACATCCGGGGTCAGACGCATATGTGCATGCGTAACATGAAAGAGGTCCTGGACGATCAGCGCGTGACCTGGAGAGACGTCGTCAAGATCAATCGCTTCCAGACCGATCTCTCGGAATCCGACGCCATCGAGGAAGTCATGGCAGAGTATTTCGATTTCTGGGACTGGTGGCCTGCGATGACCGCCATGCAGATCAGGAACCTCAGCTCCGAGCCCACACGGCTGGAAATGGAGCTTATTGCTGTCATCCCACGCGATGCGTGAAGCGACGGGATCAATAGAAGGAACACTAACCATGCCTATACAAGTCGTCAACACCAGAAACGTCCTGAAGACGAGCTTCGCCGCCGGTATTCGTGTGAGCTCGGATATGGATATTCTTTTCTTGTCCGGCGTCACCGCGCGGCCATTGGATCTCGATCCCGAGGAACCGTACGAGTATCCGGACGATGTCGAGCAACAGACGCGCATGACGCTGGACAACATCCAGGGCGTCCTCGAGGAAGCGGGGATTACCTGGACCGACGTCATCAAGATCGTGCGGTTCTATACTGAGGCTGGTGGCAACGCGATCCGCGCCGAGTATCTTGGTGACTGGAATCCCTGCAGCACGACCCTGGGCGTCGATGCGCTGCCGGAGCCCGGCGCAAAGATCATGTACGACGTCACCGCGGTCGTACCGAGAGCTTAGTCGATGGTTTTCGGATGCCGCCCGATCCTGGCCGGCCTCATTCTCTGCCTGGCAGCTTCCGCTGCGTGGGCCCAGGACGGCACACTGCTGGTGGTCAACCGCCACTCCCAGGCGGGGAGTATCTCGTTCTTCGACCTTGAAACCGAGACCGAGATTGCCCGGATTCCCATCGGTCCTGGCTGGCCCCACGAGGTGGCCGTGTCCCCC
>Ga0224508_10005240_pt1 | contig 10430 bp, 5 predicted proteins | sample SF_Jan12_sed_USG_4_FD_170157 | JGI IMG/M metagenome (GOLD analysis project Ga0224508, IMG submission 170157) | Sediment microbial communities from San Francisco Bay, California, United States - SF_Jan12_sed_USGS_21 | ecosystem: Environmental > Aquatic > Marine > Sediment | place: USA: California... | reverse complement strand
GAGGTGTACTCATTCGTTGATCTGTCCTGCGGACCCTTTGACTTTGCTACTACCTGTTATTTTGTTGATCCCATCGACGACTCGGAGGTACTGCTATACCGGAATGAAGGCAACAATCAGGAGTTTTTGGATAGACTAAAAGTACGTTCAAGACTACTGGCTCCCTTTGACGAATTCACCGCCCGCCACTACTTTCTGGTGAATCAGTACACCATATCAGAAGAAGAATCCGAGTACTGGGAAAAGATAGATGCTGTGGCCAACCAATCGGGAAGCTTGTTTGATGTACAACCGGCGGCAGTGGCGGGCAACATCATAGAAGAGGGCAACGAACCGTCGCAAGTGCTGGGTTATTTCGGAGTTAATGGTGCCAATGCCGTGCGCACTTTTACCACTCCATTTAATATTTTACCCATTCGCATTTTTGACTGCAACGACCCATCATACTTTAGGGATCATTTACCGGAATGCTGTAATTGTTCTACCAAGACTGGTATTCAAATTGAAAGACCTGATTACTGGGATGAGGATTAGCAGAAAAAACATAGGGAAATTAATAATGGGCCTCATGCTTTGGGCACAGAGCACCATGACGTTAATAGGCCAAAGTCAAGAGTGTATTGAGGTGCACTTTGACAAATCTTTCTATGTGGCAGGCGAAACCGTGTGGTTTAAAGCCTATCTGAGTGCAGAATCCGGAGACGTAAGGAGTAAGATTTTACACATTGACCTGGTTGATCACCTCAACCAAAATATCGCTACACTGAAATTACCAATTAACGAAAAAAGCAGCTTTGCGAGCATCCCACTGCCCATGGATGCCTATGAGGGCCATTACCGGTTTAGGGCTTACACCCACTACAATATGAACTTCGAACCTGCCCTGGTCTATGAGACACTCTTACCGGTATACCAATTAAGTAAAGATCACCAGTTGCCGGCTGATTCCATTAACTCCATCCCCAAACAGCGACTGGAAAATTCAGGGATCTCATTAGCTTTTGACAAGAGCGTTTATCAGACCAGAGACACCATGAGGGTGTCCATACAACTCCTGAATAGTAATGACACCCAGGGTGCACTGGATGCACCGGGTAGAGGCAATCTTTCGGTAGCGGTGATTCCCCTGGAACTGGCTGGTCTGGAAGTTAAAACCAACCCTAATACTCCATGTACTAGAGGGAAGCTTAAAAACGAACAACCCGTACCCCCGCAACGCACTCTTTACCTGGAAGGAAAGTTGCGAGACCCCATCACCAAAACAGATGCAGAACCAAAACTGATTACCGTTTTTATGGACAAATCCTCCAGGTTGATCAAGGCCTATGCTGATAAGGGTAATATAAGGATACCGGTATATGACTATTGGGGCACTGGAGTATTTCAGATCATGAATCTGGACCCCTATAATACTACAGAGTTTGAATTTATTGCCAATAGTGAGGTCAAGTTCAGCACACCCTACTACAATACGGAACTGCCGGTCCGCACACCGGTAATACTGGAATACATGGATCAATTGGAAAAACGCCGCAAGATCATTGAGTTATTTGAATTGAACGACTTAGGGGAAATCAAGTATTCTCAGCCCCCCGAGATGACCGCCGATGCCGTATACCACACAGAAGATTACCGTGATATTTATTCCTTTGAAGAGTTTATTAATGAAGCTATTGGCAATGTAAAAGTTGGAGCCATTAACGGCATAAAAACCATAAGACTCTTTAACCGGGAATTGGGTGATCCTTTTCCACAGCATCCCTGGTATATAGTAGATGGGTTCACCACCTATAATGAAAAGGAAGTGTTGGACATCCAGTATAAAGACGTCGTGGAAGTCCGCCTTTACTCCAAAACGTCTACGGTTCAGGAATACTTCAAAGATTTTACCTGGAACAGCGGGGTGGTGGAAATCATAACCCGGGATGTAAAATACCGTCGGAATTTGAGGAATCATCCTAACGTGGTACAAATGGAAGGCTTCACTACCACCCAAAACTTTAGTAGTACTTTAAAACTCCCACAAAATCGTACTACTCCCGACCTGCGCGGTGTGCTCTATTGGGCTCCCAACGTCCTAACTAATGATCAAGGCAATGGGCAGCTGATCATTCCTCTGTCCGATGACTCCGGAGAATTTGCCGTGGTGGTTAAAGGTCGCAATGGTTGGGGTCAATTTATAACCGGTTTTAGTACATTTGAGATCAAAACCAAACTAGATTAAACCCCATTGATAAAAGCCGTTCACTATCCCATGAAGAAGACCAGGGCGCTTACTTTGATCTTTTATCTGATATCTTCAAGCTGCCTGGCTCAGTCTGCCCCCACTTTTGCGGAGGTAACTGCCGCCTCCGGGATTGATTTTCAATACACATTCGGGGACTATACTTACGAAAACATCATGGAGAGCAGTGGTGCAGGCATTTCAATTCTGGACTATAACCAGGATGGTTTCTACGATATTTATCTACTAAACGGCACTTACCTGGAAGGGATCAGCAGCTCTGACGGACAGAAGCATGTCGACTCCTCTAATAAGCTATACCGAAACAATGGTGATGGCAGCTTTACGGAGGTCAGCCAGCAAGCCGGCTTGGATAACAAGCAGTGGAGTATGGCTGCAGGGGTATACGACTTCGATCATGATGGAGATGAGGACATTTACCTGGCCAACTACGGTCCTAATGTATTTTACCTGAACAATGGCAATGGCACCTTTACTGATATTACTGAGAAGTTGGGTCTGGAAGGCCCCTCAGAATTGAATGGCTTTACCAAGTGGAGCGTTAGTGTAGCCTTTCTCGACTATAACCAGGACCGGCGAACCGATATTCTGGTAGGAAATTTTTTAGCTTTCGACCCAGATCATCGTTCATCTCCTGATCCCACCCTTATGCCGCACCCCGGCGAATATAAGGGACAAGCGTCGCTACTATACCAGCAAAAACCTGATGGGACGTTCAAAGAATCCACCCAAAGCGCCCACTTATTATATCCCGATTCCAAGTGTATGGGGCTAACAGTGTTTGACGTGGACCAGGATGGGGATATGGACATCTTTCAAAGCAACGATCATCAACCCAACTTTTTATTGCGAAATGAAAAGGGCGTGTTTAAGGAGGTGGGTATACCCAGTGGGGTGGCGGTAAATAATGAGGGTAAAGGCACCGGATCGATGCACGGCTCCCTGGGAGATATCGACGGAGATGGTCATTTGGACATTCTGGTCACAGATCTCAAGCATGGATCATTATATCGGAACACCGGCCTGGGTATTTTCAAGGACGTGACCTACAGCAGTGGAGTGGCTCCCCATTTCAAAGGTAAAGGAGGCTGGGCGGCTATGCTGTCGGACTTTGACAATGACGGCGATCTGGATATATTCTCCGCAAACGGCACCGCCGAAGAGCTTATACTGCAACCGCCATTGCTATTGGAAAATAACGGCAAAGGGCGATTTGTTAATTCCGGAAAAACTGCGGGAACCTACTTCCAAGAAAAACATTCCGGCAGAGGAGCGGCTGTCTTGGATTATGATAACGATGGGGACCTTGACATCATAATATCGCACCTGGAGCCAGGCTCAAAAGCCAGCCTCTTGGAAAACACCCATAACCATCAAAATCACTGGCTGGGAGTTACTATAGTCACCTCAAATGATGGGACTTCCCTTATTGGCACTAAAATTACTCTGGTAGCCGGGAGTCAAACTCAGGTGCGCGTATTTCAACCCTCTACCGGTTATCTGTCCTACAGTGATCCCCGCATACATTTTGGTATGGGAACCAATAGCCAAATTGATGAAGTAAAAATTGAATGGCCTGACGGCGCAGTTGAAACCTTAAAAAATGTGCGTATTGATCAGTATATTTCCGTAGGAAAGGGAATTGGAATTGTAAAGAGATAACACATAGTCATAATTTATCAGAAAAGATGAATACCGAATACTTGAGCAAAGTGGTGGATCTTACAGAACCCCATAAAAATATTATTTACAATATGTCCGTGGAGGAGGCCCGGAAAATCGTGAGTACCGGTGATCCTGAGAAAGTCCGCACCATCGACGGTCAGTTTGCCCTGGTAGCTACCCGTGGAAAAGTGGTAAGGATTGCTCGTTCAATTGGAAGACCGATTCGTTATTTCATAGCCAAATTAATAGATGGCCCCTGCCTGATCCTTGCGGAGCGTATCGATACTATCCACCACTATCTAGTCCAAGAGGGACTTGACGACCAGTTTCATCCCTCCTACACCCGTATGGCCCCGGCACACTACGTTACCAAGATCGAGTTGCTTGGATGTCCTGATCCAAACCCAACCTATACCCGGTTTTTTACCCCCCAGCGAAATCAGCTGGAAGGTCAAAGCAAAGAGCAAATCGGAGCCCTGTATATGGGCCGCCTGTACCATGAAATAAAGAAATGGGTTCAGCACCAAGCTACCGAAGGCCCCATCGGGGTCAGTTTCTCGGGAGGTATCGATAGCGGGTCAGTGTTCCTTCTCATCTATCAGGCTCTGCTGGATCTTGGTGAAAGCCCATCCAGATTGAAAGCTTTTACCCTGAGTGTTGACCAACAAGGATCCGATCTTAACCAAGCCAGGGAGTTTCTTGATAGCTTGGGATTAGGCCATTTTTTGGAACCCCTACATATAAGTACCGTGGAGCTGGACTGGAAACAAACGCTAAAAGTAGTAGAGGACTACAAGCCGCTGGATATCCAGTCGGCCACCATGAATTACGCTCTATTAACAGCGATCAGGGCAAAATACCCGCATTGGAAATTTATGATTGACGGCGATGGCGGTGATGAAAACCTAAAGGACTACCCTATCGAAGAAAATCCCGAGTTAACAATTAAGAGTGTTCTAAACAACCCACTTCTTTACCAGGAAGGTTGGGGCATCGACTCCATGAAACACTCTATTACCTATAGTGGCGGTCTCAGCAGAGGATACATGCGATCCTATGCACCAGCCGACACCCTGGGATTCCAGGGATTTAGCCCCTATACGCTTCCCAACGTTATCGAAATTGCCGAGGGTATTCCTTTCATCAAGATGACCAATTGGGACCATGAGGCCCTATACCAATTGAAAGGTGAAATAGTATCCCAGGGAGTCAAAGTCATTACCGGACTGGATATGCCGGTTTATTCAAAAAGAAGGTTTCAGCACGGGGTAGCCAGCCACAAAACCTTTCAAAAGCTGTTTCCCGGAAAAGATCTTACCTACCGCAAAGAATTTCAAGCATTGTATGAGCAGGCAGGTTGATTTTGAAATAGATAATCAGTGGGTCAGATCCCAACGGGGGCCCAAGAACCAGGTTGAAACGCATAAACCTTATGGTTTTTTTGTTGAAGAAGAAAGGAGCGCTGGTGGGGAAATTGAAAAGGTAGCCACTATTTTCCTTACCAATAATGAATGCCCTTTTCATTGCCTTATGTGTGACCTTTGGAAAAACACCACCTCAGTGCCCGTTAAGCCGGGGGCTATTCCTGCCCAAATAAGATGGGCCCTGGACCGGATGCCCAAAGCCAAAACCATAAAGTTGTACAACAGCGGCAATTTCTTCGATGTCAAAGCCATACCACCAGAAGATTATGAGCAAATCGCCGAGCTGTTGAAAAATTATGAGCGGGTGATCGTGGAGTCCCATCCAAAACTTATCAACCGGCTGACCTACTCATTTCAGGAATTACTTGACCCACAACTTGAAGTTGCTTTGGGACTGGAAACCGCCCAACCACAGGTTTTGGAACGGCTTAACAAAAACATGACCCTGGATGACTTTGCGAAGGCTGTACAAATATTGAATCTACACCATATCCCAACCAGGGCATTCATTTTGGTAAAACCCCCTTTTATGAATGAGTCCGAAGGTGTTGTTTGGGCCCAGCGATCTTTGGATTTTGCCTTTGATCAGAGTGTACAGCGATGCACCGTTATTCCTACCCGCAACGGTAACGGCGCCCTGGACGAAATTGGTGCCATGGGCTTTTTTTCGCAACCCCGGCTGAGATCCCTGGAAAAAGTGTTGGACTATGGGGTGAGCCAGTATCCAGGGAAAGTTTTTGCCGACCTGTGGGACCTTGAATTGTTTTCAGAATGCCCCAATTGTCTGACCAAACGCCAGGAAAGATTACATCAGATGAATGTGAGGCAAACGGTGCTTCCTGAAGTTCCCTGCAGCTGTAACTGACTACTGAGGTACTTTTAATAAATCCCTGAATTGAAGAGTGTTCACTTCGCGGGTATGGTATTTATTGATATAATCAGAATTTTCCAGGAATGGATAGCTCTCATCAGCGGGATACGGATAAGAAGACATGCCATGGAATGGCAATGGGGTTACTGTTTGGCCGAATGCCGTATTCAAATCTCCATCCTTGACCCATCCTACACTGTAAATCACAAAACTCCGTTTCCACCCCTTGGGTAATTCCGGTAATCCGCTGGCATCAAAGCTCATGGATACTTCGTCACCCGCATTGTAGACAATATATTGATTGTCCGCGCTGTCCACTAATGGTAGTACGTCTCCGTATCGAGTATAACGCCCTTCCAGATCCATCCATTGAGGTTCCGTGGTCAATTGGGAGTAGTCGAACCAGTGTGGTCCGTTGCGATGCCCCTTTCTGAACTCCGAGGAGAAACCCCGATACTGCAAGTCAGCTTGCAAGGATGAAATGGGTGTTATGGTACCTTCAAAAGGTTCATTCATATAGGCATAAAATATATGATCCCAATAGATCTGCATGGAGGTTCTTATGCGGATTTTTCTACTTCCAGTCTTGAAGATGTTTGAAAGGTCCGTAACTACGGTTTTATTCTTACCCAGAGGGAAACCAATATTATCTATCACCGTTTCCCAGTTACCACGTTCGTTGATAACTTGGAGATAGGGTGGTACCACGGTAAGGGAGTCATTTTGTGAAATCGCTACATTTATGCTAGCGTCGGAAGGAAAGATCCAGCCGTTCATGAACAGGTGCAAATTCTCGTCCTCCACATCACCCAGGTCAATGATCAGATCTTTTAGCTCCGTTATCCCCTGAAATCTTGATCTTTTGAAATTATCAATGTACTGGTGGTCCTTTTTGGAGACCTTGTAAAGGAGGTTATTCTGGCCATCATTTACAGAAACCGGGCTTATCTGGGAGACAATAGGATATAATTCAAGCTCGGGGAACGGAGGTAGCACAAATTTTTCATCAAGTCTGAAATCCAGCTTTTGCGGATGATCCACCGCATAAAGAGTCACTTGATCCAAATAAATAGTCTCCCAAAGTTCTCCGGTGATTTTGATAGAGTACTGCTGGTCTTTCACTTTTAACATTTCCGCAGGTATCCGGAGGTATTCCCGGGAGGCGTCCGGAAACGCATAGGCTCTGGAATTGTCGGAAGTCATTATACCCAGCGGCATGCCCAAGGCACTCCTCCACATCATATCCTTCACGAAGACATATCTCTCACCGTTCCAGGTGTATAGGAAGGGACAGGAACCTTTGAGTTTTTGTTGTTCAATCAAATCGAGATCGCTATTGGGGGCAAAAATGTTTTGCGGTACCCCGTTGGTCCATCGAATTCTCAAAATATCGGCCCGCTCATGGTTACCCAGTCCGAAATACTCATCTGGCGAACTGATGGTCCTTACCTGGTAGAGGGAACCGGCCAACACTTCTACTTTTGATCCAATACCATAATAGTTGTTTTTCCCGCTGCCCTCGCGAAGGCCTACCAGCTTAATTTTTAGTTGGTAATTCATATTACCTCCGTCATTTCTCAATAAGCCAATAGTACCGTTGCCATAGCTAACAAACAGGTCCAGGTCGCTGTCTTCATTATAGTCCCCTACTGCCAGCGACCTTACCGCAGGTAAAGATTCCGGTAAAGTCCAGGACGCCTCTTCAAAAGAACTCCCCTGATTATTATGCAACAGCACAAGGCCCCTACCCTCTCCAGTAAGAGGATCCCCGGCGATGACGATATCCAACCACCCATCATTGTCGAAATCAAAAAACTTATGATCTAGAGGCTTTATGGAATTAATGGGCAAATCCTGTAGCGAGGTGACCAATACAAATCCCTCTAGCGGCTGGTTCTGGTACAGTTTAACCTGTCCTGAAGGGTTGGAGATTAACAAATCTGTGAACCCGTCATTATTATAATCCCCGGTAGATACCCTTTTGGAAGCATCGGCAGGGTCCAATGCGGCTGAGGAGGTGATGTCTTGGTAACTTCCCATCCTGTTGTTGAAGTACAATCTGTTCCCCTGGTCGTTGGCCACAAAGATGTCCGTATCACCATCATCATCGAAATCACCCAGCACTGCATCATTTGTGGGACTGCTGCCGTTTTGAATTCCCGACCGCTTGGTAATATCCGTAAAGCTTCCGTTTCCATTATTTTGAAATAACCGGTCCGGACCCTGGGATCCGATAAAGATATCAAGATCCCCATCGTGATCGGCATCAAAAGAAAGCGCGCAAATACCGTCGGTAACTTGATCCAAGCCGGAAGTTTCCGTGACATCCTGATATTCCAGTTCATCCACGTTCCGGTACAATATCAACCTGCCGTCATTGATCAAAAGCAGGTCGAGAAATCCGTCGTTGTCATAGTCTGAAAAGGACATATCACGGATACTTTGTACATCCTGTATACCCGTGCCTTTAATAACATCCTGGAATCTTCCAAAATCATTCTTGTACAGATACAGACCACGGCTGCTTTGGGTATCATTTAATCCAAAAAGCAGGTCCTGGTCACCGTCATTGTCCAGATCATCAAGCAAAACCAGGGAGTTTTCCTGATTGGATCCCCCTGAGCCTTTTTCCGAAGAGCTGAGTGCGGCATTTTCAGCAACATCGGTAAATTTTATTTGCTGGTAAACCAAGTTGTCTTCTTCCCCACCATATCCCATCATCTTTTGGCTAAAAGAAATAACGGGTGTCCCGATGCGAGACTCCCGGCTACCCTTTAAGGCCAGTATATCAGCCTGGTACCAATTAGTAAGCTTCAGCTGATTGTGGAACATTACCGTAGTGCCATACGCCTCTTGGTACTGAGAGTTTCTCAGGTGTTCATAAGCCTGATCGAACAGTTCTTGGGTTCCTGCGGGTAGTTGCTCAAACTTACTGGAGATGTCTTCAAATTGCACCGTAGCCTGCTCATACTGCTCATTCTCCAGAAGGTCCTCCAACAGATAAACCCGGGGTACTATGTTAGTGGGAGCGGCTTCTATGACCTGGGCCAAATACTGGGTAACCAACGCTACGGAACCACCCTCTATATCGAATTCGGATTTTTCGGACATTTTATATAGAGCAAATAAATTTTCAGGGTCATCATCCAGAACTTTTTTCAGCTGGGCCACGGCATCCTCTTGACGATCCATTTGCTCATAGACATCGAATAAGTTTAATCTGACCATGACATTTTTCCCGTCCAGGGCCAGTGCTTTCTTCAAATACTCCTCCGCCTTGCTAAGCTTGCCCTGGCGAAAATATACAATTCCCAGATTGGTATATCCTATAATTTCATTAGGGGCTAGCTCAATAAGTTTGGTGAATTCAATTTCGGCTTCCGCAAGTTGATTCTCATGGAGGTATTTCAATCCCGCCTGCCGGGTAGCATCGGCCTCCGAAAGTTCCACACCCTCGTGAGTCCTTTGGTCATCACAGGCTAAAATCACGACACCTAATACCAGCACAAAGAATAGTGAACGATGAATTTTCAAGGTATACAAATTAGCATTCTGTTAATGGAAAGTGGATCAGCACTATCCGTTATCATTAGAATATTGCGAGGTCAATTTACGCAAAACCACGAAATATTTATTACCTATTGAGCTGCCTTAAATCATCTTATAACAAACAACTTGTGGAGCTAAACTTCTAAGTGATTAAAGTAGCTGTCAGGGGCATTTGGATGATTAAAATCTAAATTATGGGAGGACAGGTCCATTTTTTACCTGGTATTAACAAAAACCATGACAATTCATGACAAATATTAACAGCTTATGATAAACCTAATGGTTACTTTTACAGTATAATTAGTTAAATAATCAATGTTAAAAATGGATATTTCAAGACTACTTAAGTTTGTGTTTATTGCCTTTTTCGGATTGTGCGTGGCTTTCCAGGCCGATGCTCAGGACAAGAAATCCAAGAAAAAGAAAAAGAATAAAAAGACCGAGATTTCAGAAAAGGACACTAACAAAACAGCCAGTTACTTATCGCTTGCGGATCTATTAAGACGCAAACCTGGCGTTAGTGTACAAGGCCAGGGCAGCAGTACTAAAGTGGCGATCAGAGGAGGTTCCGGAGCACACGGTACTGACCCGCTTTATGTTTTAGATCGCCAACCTGTAGGCAACAGCTATTCTCAAGTGGCGGGGATGGTTGATGTGAACGATATTGCCAGGATCG
>Ga0224508_10005239_pt1 | contig 10435 bp, 11 predicted proteins | sample SF_Jan12_sed_USG_4_FD_170157 | JGI IMG/M metagenome (GOLD analysis project Ga0224508, IMG submission 170157) | Sediment microbial communities from San Francisco Bay, California, United States - SF_Jan12_sed_USGS_21 | ecosystem: Environmental > Aquatic > Marine > Sediment | place: USA... | reverse complement strand
CAACCCGTGCCGCTTCCATGCCAGCGGGCCCACCACCGACAACGAGTATCTTTTTAACCGCATCGGTTTTATCAAAGCGGTCACCACCCCATTCGAACTCGCGTCCGGCGGAGGGATTGACCAGGCAGGATATCCAGTAGTCGCGCGAGCGCCGTCCCCAGCACATCTGGTTGCAGGAAATGCAGCCGCGGATATCGTCGTGGCGTTTCTCGCGGGTTTTATTGACCCAGTGCGGATCAGCGATTTGCCCGCGTACGATCGAAACCAGATCGGAAGCACCGCTGGCGATCGTGTAGTCGGCATTTTCGGGGGTGCGGATATGGCATTCGGCGGTGACCCTGGTGTGCCTGACCACCGACTTCAGTGCTGCGGCGAGCGGCACGCCCTGTTTTTCGCCATAGACGAAGGTAGCCATCAAACGTTCGTAGTCGACGTAGTTTCCGGCGCCGCAGGTCACGTAGTCGAGGTTGCCGGTCGCATCGTGCAGGGCGATGACTTCCTGCAGTTGTTCGAACGTCATGATGTAAGGCGTTTCGTCCGAATAACTGATAGACATGCCGATGATGAAATCCTCGCCGCAGGCTTTTCGAATCGAGTTGACGATCGAAAGCGACAGGCGGCAGCGGTTTTCCAGCGATCCGCCCCAGCGGTCGTCACGCTTGTTCGACCACAGCGTCCAGAACTGGTCGAGCAGGGCATTGTATGCGGCGAACAGGTCGACGCCATCGAAACCGGCCGCCTGGCAGCGCTTTGCAGCATGGGTAAAGCAATCGATCACTTCGAGGATTTCAGATTCGCGCATCGCATGGCTACCGTCCGAGTCGTGGTAGGATGCAAGCCCCGATGGCGACCAGTGCGGCATGAATGACAAGTCCGAGTCACCATGTTGTCCGACGTGGTAAAGCTGCTGCAGTATCGTGGTGCCATGTGCGTGCACCGCGTCGGTGATTTTACGGAAGTAGGGAACCACGTCGTCGTCGCAGTGGCGAAAGTTACCACGTGTCAACACCGCTGTCGGATGCACCGGCATCGGCTCGACCACGATCATCGCCGCGCCGCCGATCGCGCGTTCTTCATAGTAGCCACGATGGCGTTCACCCGGCAGTCCCAGGTCGGACATGTTGGCGGTATGGGCACCGAATACGATACGGTTGTCGAGGGTGCGATGACGCAGCTCGAGCGGCTGAAACAGATTCTTGTACTGGGTCATGATAATGGTACGAGTTTGATCGAAAGTCGAATATACCGATTGTATCGGTATGAACAAAACGATATATTTTCATAACTTACATCGAAATTTGTCATAATGTCCACTCTCGATATCGATTCCATGCGTGCCCTGACAGCAATTGCCGAGTCCGGGGGCATTACCCGCGCCGCTAAACGCTTGAACCTGTCCCAGTCGGCGGTCAGCCACAAAATGAAGCGTCTCGAGCGCAAGCTTAACCGCAACCTGTTTGCGCGCGCCGACGGCAAGTTGAACCTGAGCGCCGACGGCGAAAAACTCCTCGACTATGCGCAACGCCTGGTCAAGCTGCATGACGAAGCTTATGCCAGCTTTCACCAGAGTGACCTCGCCGGCGAGTTACGCCTCGGGATTACCGAGGACATCAGTGCCCCGGGAATGGCGCAAATACTGTCGAGCTTTTCCACCAGTTTCCCGAACGTGGCATTAACTTCACGAGTAGCGCACACGCCCGAGTTAGTGCGCTGGTTACGAGCCGGTGAAATTGATATGGCGCTGATCGAGATATTTGAATCCGAGCTGCAGGAAGGGGATCATTTGCTCGGCCAGCAGCAGGTGGTATGGCTGCAGGCAGAGGATTTTGTGCTCGATCTCGAGCGCCCGGTCCCGTTTGTGACCTATCACAAGAATTGTTTTTACAAGGCCTGGGCGGAGAAAGCGCTGGACGAAAACGATCACAGCCTGCGCGTGGTTTTCGAATGTCCGAGTATCGAGGGTATGGTCAACGCGGTGCGCAGTGGGCTCGGAATCGGCCTGGTCAATCTCGGCGTGCTCGAGCAACGCCAGCAGGGTGGACGACGCGGCGATAGCCGCGGTTTGAAAATTGATCATGCTGATTTACCGAAGCCACCGCCAATTCAGCACGTCGCGCGATTTTCGTCGGGTATTTCGACCCGCCAGATGGAAAAACTGCTCGAATCGATTAAGAATGAACTGGGCGCTCGCTGATGAGTGAGCCTGAATCGTTAATGCCTGTCGTCCTGGTTTCCGGTGCGAGCAGCGGCATCGGTGAAGCGATCTGCCGTCAATTGATTGAACAAAAGTGTCGCGTTGTCGGGGCTGCGCGCAATACGTCCCGGTTACAGCAGCTGGCCGCTGAACTGGGTGACGGGTTTTACCCACTGGTGGTCGATGTTACCGATAGTGCGGCGGTGACCGGCGTGCAACAGGCTCTGCCTCAGGAGTTCCAGGACATCGAAGTGCTGGTCAACAATGCCGGTCATGATATCGGTGGGCGTCGGCTGTTCGAGGAGGGCAGTGCCGATCAGTGGTGCGATATCATTGAAACCAATGTGCAGGGCACGATACGGCTTACCCGCGCGCTAATCGAAGGTATGCTCGCCCGGGGTTCGGGACATATCGTCAATATGGGTTCGATTACTGGAATCAAACCCTATGCCACGATGGCAGCCTACGTCAGTAGTAAATACGCGGTGCATGGTTTCAGCGAGACGCTGCGCCTCGATTACGCTGGTCGGGGGATTCGTGTCACCGAAATCATGCCCGGACTAGTGCGCACCGGGTTCGCACGGCAACGCCTCGGCGACGCGCAACAGGCGCAGGAATTCTATGACAATGCGGAACAATGCTTGCTGCCCGAGGATGTTGCTCGTACCGTGTTATACGCAGTACAGCAACCGAAGCATGTCGAAATTGCACAATTGGTCGTTTTACCTGTTTCTTAGTAACGAGCCGCTGTTTTGCCGATAGCGGAGGCTCGTTAACATCTTCGGGTTCCATACTTTCGGAAAACTCCGTGAAACCACGAATGTCGCAGAACAGGGTCACGATGTAACTGCGGTGGCTCTCAAGCATCGATTCCTGCTGCTCCGCGAGTACAACCTGGGCTACTTCAGGGGCCAGGAATCGTTTGAGCCGAGCGAGCTTTTCAATTTCCCCGACCTGATCGTTAACCCGTTGCTCCAAATTTTCGTTCAGGGTAGCCAGCTCTGCAGCCTGCCTGGAAACCACCCTGGACTGAGTTTCGACCTCATGATTTAACTGAATTAAGCGTGAATTCTGATTCAGCAGTGCGGCAACCACGAGCAGAATGTATCCGGAAACTTCAAGCGTCGGGCTATGCATCTTCTGTGATATTCTCGATTTGTAAAGTTCCTTAGGTGATAATACTTGGGAACCGTTCGGTAGAATTAAATCTTTTGCCCCGGTTGCGGGCCAGTCAACGATCCGGGCCTTCCTCATAACCGGTTGAAACCAATAAAAGATTCTTGTAGCGCCGGTGTATATCGCCATGTTGTTTCGACAGAAGGACGAGCTTGGGTGTTTTTTTTGGGTCGTGAGCCGGCACTGATCCTTGAATTATGAATATCCGCTTCAGACCTTACGCAATTCCAGCTTTTTGCACTTCCAGCCAATCAGGCGCAGTATGCTAACTTCAATTAACGAATAAAGAGCAGCACTATGCGATTAATCACCCGCAGAGGCGGGGAATCATTTCATATCGGTAACAATATTAAAGTCACGGTTGTCTCTGTTAGGGGCAACAAGGTCGAGCTTAGTATAGGAACGATTGACGAGTCCAAATCGTTTCGCACGTGGAGGTCTAAAAATGTCACCACCAAATACCGCGAGTCATTTCAAGTCGGTGACAATATTAATATCAAGGTCGTCGCTGTTGGAGACAACATGGCCAGGCTAGAGATCGAAGCGCCTGACCAATCCAGGGTGCATCGCGAGGAGACTCATGAAAGGATTCAAAAGCTGTGTGGTAAAGCAATATAAAATCAAATAGCAGACACTCAAAATACAGAGTTCAGCTGCGACCTCCGGCCAGTTTCGGACACTGGTGAAACTGGTGGTGGAGTTTTGAGAAAGAGACCTTTATTCTTAATCTTATCTATCCGAAATACATCGTGCCCTAACGATGTACGTTTAAATTCACGGTAACGTGCTTGGGAGTAGATAAAAGTGTTTGCTTGGGTTGCTCATTACATTGAAAAACATCCCTCACTTCATCGGGCATCACTTTCTCTATGGCGGTTGTTCCCGCCCAGATTAGCCGGTTTCCTCAAAGGGCAGTTAGCTAGGAACTGGTTAGTCGGGGCGGTTGCAGTACTGATCGATGACACTATTCGACCGCCTCAGGTCCTGATTGTCGAGCACAGTTATCGACGTAAAGGAGTCTGGGGGCTTCCCGGCGGTGCACTCGAATCGATCGACGGCAACCCCACTTCGCCAGGGCATATTGCATCACCTGATGATGTGATTGATGCCACTCTACGGCGCGAAGTTAAAGAGGAGCTTGGCATTGAAATCGAGGTAATCCGACTGCTACGCGTCGATGCTATACCGTATATCGTGGAAGAGCCTGGACCATACCGGTTAGATTTCTATTATCTCTGCCAACCAGTGCAGGGATTTTCGGTTCTCCGAGAGGAACTTGCTTCGGGCAAAGTAAAACCAGCTTCACCCGAGATAAAACATATGCGTCTCGTTGCATTAACTGATTTGGCAGGGTACGACTTGTTTTCTCCAGACATCAGGTTTTTAAAGGACGATCTCCCGAGGCTTGAGCCGAAACTGCGCGATGACAGCAGTCCTTGATCTCAGAGTATTTGCTCGTAAGCAGACGCTCGTAAAGCACTGGCAGGAGGCAATCTTCGGCCAGGAGCGGACACCCAGAAATCTGCGATAAGCTTCTGAGCAAGACCAGATAATATCCCTTCAATCTAGGCTTCGTACGGTGACCCTCCCGTTCTAGTGATAGCCAGGGCTGGGTAAGATTAATGTTATTAAAAAGTGGTTAGCTTGGTTTTTTTATCCCCATGATGTTAAGACGGTCGTGCTCATTGTCAGTATCTAGGACCGTAGGTTTTACTCGTCCAGAACTCGGGTTACTCTTTCGCCCAATACTCTTCATCCATACCAATACTTTCCCTTAATCTTTTCCGCTCTTTTAATTTTTCAATGCGCCTTCTCGCTTGATTATTATATTTTCTGCGGCTTGCCCGCTTGTGGGTGATGTCGATGAATTTATCCTGATACTCGAATTCAAAATCGATATCAGGATATATTTTAGGTGACATGAGATTAACTCCTGACTATGCCATTAGTCAGAATGTAGCTAAAAATGTCAAAAAAGATAAGGAAAAATAAGTGGATGCCATTAAATAAATTAATCGGAGTGATAAAGGGCGCTATACCCTTTATCTATGAAGCCACGCTATCTCAATAGCGGACCCCCAGTTACCGACGTAGAACTTCGTATTTCGGCCAGAAGCGGACGTCCAAATTTTGTTGAAGTTGGTCTCTATCACTCTTTAGCGTTAGTATCTGGCGGAGTAATCCTCATCAGTAGTAAAGCTTCAGATGAATGATCGCCTACCAAGAAAGCTAGCCGCAATACTGTATGCAGATGTTGCAGGATATTCTCGTCTGACGGGGGAAGATGAGGATGCAACTCACCGCACTCTCACTGAATATCTCGATCTGATATCGGCGATAGTCGATTCACATGGCGGCAAGGTAATGCACTATGCGGGTGACGCGGTGCTTGCCCAGTTTGCTGCGGTTGTCGATGCCCTCTCTTCCTCGATGGCCATTCAAACTGAACTTCGATCCCAAAATGCAAACCTGCCCGATGAACGCAAGGTTCAGTTTCGCATCGGTCTAAACCTGGGCGACGTCATCGAGGACCGGGGTGATATCTATGGAGACGGTGTAAATGTCGCTGCGCGGCTTGAAGCTCTGGCCGAGCCTGGGAGTGTTTGCATTTCCGATGCCGTACGAACCGCTATCGGTAATAAGTTACCCTTGCGATACTTGTTTATCGGAGAACACAGTGTCAAAAACATCGAGGAGCCAGTGCGCGCCTACCATGTTTCTGAGGGCAGCGCTGGGGTAAGCGCTCCATCGCAACTTTCAGGTAAATTCGGTGGGGTAGCAAAAATACTGCCGTTCGGGAAACCTTCGATTGCGGTCAAGCCTTTCGAGGATATTGGAGCGGATGCTGAACGGGATCGTTTAGGATACACCTTTACCACCGGCATTGGCGTCGCACTAACGCGAATTGCGGGATTGGCCCATGTCCAGGATGAATCGCCTGCATTGGCCGACACGAAACAGATGACGGAGCGGGAGATTGGTCGAAAATTCAACGTTCAATACGTATTAAAAGGTAGCGTTCGGAAACATGGTGACAGAATCCGTGTGAGCGCGGAACTTCTGGAAGTAGCGACCGGCAAGTTCGTCTGGGCGGAAAATCTCGATCGTGAAATTCATGACATTGGTGACTTTTTCGACGTTCAGGATGAAATCATCGAAGAAATTGTCACCGCCCTGGATGTCAAGTTGATGGGCGGTGAGGCTATCCGACTCGTGCGTAGGGCATTGACAGATCCCGTTGCGCTCGAAAACTACTACCGAGGTGAAGAACTGCTGTGGCGCTCGACAATGAAACTCGAGTTCCGGGAAGCGCGACACTTGTTCGAGGAAACCATTCGCCTGGAACCCGAATCCCCGGTGGGATACGCGGCTGGGGCATTGACCTATTGGATAGAAGTCCTTTCGGATTTAAGTGATGATCCTTCACATTCACTCGAGCGCGCGACCGAACTGGCACGCGAGGCAATCAGGCTGGACGATGTGACAGGCTACGCCCACATGGTGCTGGCGCATGTATACCTGAACCGGCGGGATTACGATGAGGCGATGTCGGAAGCTACGAAAGCCGTGACGGACCGACCGAGTTGCCCGGCCGCATATTCAATCAAGGCCAGTGTTCTGACCTACCTAGATCAGGCAAGCGAAGCGGTCGATTTCGCGCAGTATGCGATACGCCTGACACCGATCCATCCGCCGATGTATCCGGCCGTGCTTGCCAGCGCTTATTATGGTAGCGAGCGATACGAGCAAGCGATTGCTGCTGCGAAGGATGCCATCGAACTCCGGAGTAATGACGTGAGTCCCTATTTATACCTGGCCGCCTCTAATATGGCGCTGGATCGTGCTGAAGAAGCACGCCGCGCAGCAACGAAAGTATTAGAAATGGAGCCCGATTTTTCCGTCGGTGAATTTGCGGAATCTCAACCCTATAAAGAGTCCAAAACCCTTGAAAATTTATTAGCCCGGCTCAATAGTGCCGGGCTCTCATAATTTATCCATGTTTCGCCCGAAACGGATACCCTTCAAGTTAGTTGAACAACATCATTTATTAAAGACCAAAGGTACGGCTTTAGGTCGGTTATTGCCACTGATTAATCCAGTTTGAGAGTCTGACTTCTTGTAAGCAGACTCTCGCAATGCCTTGATGGGAGGCAATCTACGGCCAATAACGGACGCCAAGTGTTGCAGCGATAATATGTTATCAGGTCAAAAATCTTATAATGCTGCTGTTAGGCTGTTGAGGGATAAATATGAGAATTTCGGTAAAGCAATTAAAAGAATACCCCTGGATTCTACGGCCTTTCTTTTGGAATCAGAAAAGAAGATATGGAGCGATCCTTCAGCCTAGCTTACTTTGGGCAAGAGTTCCGAGACTGTTTGGAGCTGTGTCTGTGCTTTATGCGGTGCTGGATAGAAAAAGCTCTCCATTGAGCCCCGTTTTGCGCTCATTGGTTACGGTAAGGGTGTCGCAAATCAATTGGTGTCGTTTCTGCATTGATATCAATTCTGCCAGCTTGGCCGAACGCTCTGGCTCTATGGACAAAGTTGAGATGCTTGCGCAGTGGAAAGAAAGCGACCTCTTCGACGAGAAAGAGAAGGTTGTTCTTGAATACGTGGAAGCTGTTACTTATTCAGATCAACAGGTGACTGATGAACTGGTAGAGCGATTAAAGAGCTTCTTTGACGATGATGGCATCGTTGAATTAACTGGGCTTATCGCTTTTCAGAATTTATCCAGCAAATTTAATAGTTCTCTGGATGTGCCATCCCAAGGTTTCTGCAAACTCCCGTATGCTCCCTAGAGCAAAAATCAAGCCTAACCAAGCCATGGAACTGACGCTCAATAGCGTTTGCTAAACTTTCCGTCTGGCCTAGGCTCATAATCGATTTTGAAAATCTCCTTTAGGTAAGCCGCCCCTGAAAAATTGATTCCGAGCGTCTGGTTTTTCTAAGTATGCGCTGAGTTTCGAAGTTCGGCCAGAAGCATACGTACAGCAATAAATCGATAACATGTTAACAGGTCAAAAGCCTTATAATTTGTGCTGTTAGGCTATTAGCAAAGCAAAATAGAGACTCTTCATGTCTTATCTAACCGCGTTTTTTTATGACAAATTCATGGCCAGAACTGAAGAGGCATGCCTGAAGGATTGGAGGCATGGGCTTCTCAAGCAAGTAAGGGGTGAAGTATTAGAAGTTGGCGCTGGTACAGGAGTAAATATTAAATTTTATCCTGACAATGTTACCAGGCTTGTACTTTCTGAACCTGACAGGCATATGCGCAAGTATTTAAAGAAACAGGTAGGTAATTACCGACTGAGTAATGCAACAGTGACAGGTGGAACAGCAGAACAAATTGAGTCTGATGATGAATCATTCGACTATGTCGTGGCAACACTGGTTTGTTGCTCGGTGACCAATTTAAAAGCGAGTTTACGCGAAATCAGACGTGTATTGAGACCAGGGGGAGGACTGGTTTTTTTGGAGCATGTCGCGGCTGCAGACGGCACCTCGAGAAGGCTATGGCAGAATAGATTAAACACAATATGGAAAACATTCATGGGGAATTGCCATCTGAATAGGGAGACGGAACAGGCAATTGTTACCGAGGGATTTGAAATTATTCAAATTGAGAGGGAAAGCATGCGGAAAGCTCCGCCAATTGTTCGTCCTACCATACGCGGCATCGCGAAAAAGTATAATAAGCGTATGCAGCCGGACCTGACCTGCGGTCAGGCCGCTGACGCGAGGTATTAGGCAACGGAAAGAAAATTGGTTATCTCACGCAAGGAAATACAAGATATATATAAAAACCGCGCCAAGCGATATGATTTTTATTCGCGGCTTTTTTGGTTGGTGGGTTTCCGTTATTCCTCATATCGTGCGCATGCGATCGAGCTCTTGAGGCTCAAGCGAGGAGACTGCGTCGTCGAGCTTGGATGTGGAACTGGTTTAAACTTCCCGATGCTCATGGAGCGAATCGGACCCGAAGGTAAAATTATCGGGGTTGACCTGACCTCTGAGATGCTTGCCTGTGCGCAAGAAAAAGTTCAGCAATCCCGTTGGAATAATGTAGAGCTGGTTCAATCGGATATGGCTAATTACGAGTTTCCAGGCGCAATTAACGGTGTATTGTCAACCGGCGCCTTTGGTTTCGTGCCCGAATATGAACAAGTCATTGCAGCGGCATCACGTGCGCTGATCCCGGGCAGTCGCCTCGTCATACTGGATATGAAACGATCCGATCAATGGCCAAGTTGGTTGTTCAATATCGTTGTCTGGATAGGCCGCCCATTTGGAGCAACTCATGAATACTATAAACGGCGACCTTGGAAATCCGTGGAACGCCTCTTCCCAGATGCTGCATTCGAGCAAAAGTATGCAGGCCTGATTTATTTCTCTTCCGGCACAGCCTCATCGCTTGCAGCTTAACAAGCTCATGCAGGCAGAAACGATGCCTGCTGCGTGCGTGATAGACTGAATGCATGAGGGGCAGTTATGGGTTGCGGTTTCAACCGATCGACGCAACACATTGGTTAAATCGTTCGGCTGGCGTCTCATAGTCTAACGTTTTTCTTGGCCGCTCGTTCAGCCGTCGAGCCACTGCATTGAGTTTTGCCTGCGAGTGCACTGAGAGGTCGGTTCCCTTTGGGAAGTACTGTCTGAGCAAACCATTGGTGTTCTCGTTGGAACCACGTTGCCAGGGGTTTTGTGGGTCACAGAAGTACACCTTTATGTCGGTTGCCAATGTAAACCGCGTGTGATCAGCCATTTCTTTGCCGCGGTCCCAGGTAAGCGACTTGTAGAGTTCCGCCAGCGTCAATGCTAAACGCGATCGACGGCGTTGTCTCGGACGTATCCCACCAGTCTCCGCCAGGATGCGTTGTATCGATGAATGACCCCGATCAAACAGGCGCGCATCGAGTTAAGAGATTCGCCTTTCTGCCAGCGATCCCACATTAACGCCTTGTCAGTTTCTGTGTAGTAAATCCTCGGTCGCATTTTCATTTTCAACATCCTCCTCTCTATAGTTAGAGATTAGGTGTTGCATCGACCGATTGAAATCGC
>Ga0224508_10005238_pt1 | contig 10437 bp, 7 predicted proteins | sample SF_Jan12_sed_USG_4_FD_170157 | JGI IMG/M metagenome (GOLD analysis project Ga0224508, IMG submission 170157) | Sediment microbial communities from San Francisco Bay, California, United States - SF_Jan12_sed_USGS_21 | ecosystem: Environmental > Aquatic > Marine > Sediment | place: USA: California... | reverse complement strand
AGTCGTGGATTATTTTGCAATAAATCACCCAAGACACCACGCACGGTGGCGCCGGCTTGCCGTGAGGCTTCTAAGCCAAACTTGATAGCTGACTCGGCATCATTGTTAATAGCATCGCGTGTAAAGGTAATCCCGGCTTGTGTCTGTAATTGTTCACGCATTTGCTCAATGCGAGCATTGGCTTTAAAGAGGTCGCGCTGCTCCTGTTGTGTGAATCGCCGTTGGTCACGTTTTAATGTAAATTCCTGAGCATTGCGTTGAAGGGTTTGCTTGAGTTCCCCCTTCTTCTCAAGGAAGGCTTGAATGTTCTCATTTTTTGTTGCAGCTAATTCCCGTGAAAGATTGGCCCGCGTTGCCTGCTCTTTATCACGTTGCTGAAATTTTCGATCTTGTCGAAAGTTTTGCCCCTCTTGGGTCTGTGTTGCCCGCAACGTCTTCCCAAATTCATCAGAGGTACTTTCAAGGTTTTTGCGAGTTACTGTCTCATCTGGATCAAACAAACTAAACCCAGAGGGGTCATTAAGTTGTGGTCCAAACCGCCGTCTGATTTCACGGTTAGCTTCTTCTCCTGTCAAGATTTCTTCAGGCTCTTTTGCTTTTGCAACTTGCTTGGCTTGTGCGGCAATCCGTGCTTGTAAAAATTGATTGGCCAGTGTTCGCTGTGCCAAGCTGAGTCCCCCTTGAGGAATATCCAACCCACCAGGGCGTGTGGAAGGCGGCGCGGCTGGGACATTTCTCGCTAGATCTAAGCCACGGACTTCTTCGCCTGGACCAACTGCTGCCGTATTCGGTACCCGCGCAGCTACACCGGACAAGCCGTTTGTCGGTGGCGCCGTCCCAATGGGTGGCGCAATCTGTGTCTGCGATGTGGGGGCCAGGGCAGGCGGGGGAGTAGGTGAAGCTCCCCCGAAACTAGGCGGCGGTTGAGGAGGCTGGCGAGAGGGTTGCGCCGAAGGTGCAGGCTGAGTCGTGGCAGGTTGACCGGGAACAGGGATTTGTTGAAGGGGGACGCCCGCTACTCTGCCAATTTGTTGCTGAATCCCTTCAGGGAGTTGGCTGAGTTCTCCACCTGAAAGCATACGCTGTGAGTCAGCAATAGCTTGAGCGCGAACACGGTCCAATTCCTTCTCTCTTGCAGTGACGACCGCATCCAAAACTTTCGGGGGGAGGATATTTTTTTCCAGTAAATAACTTCGACCACGTTCGGTCATGGCCAGCGTGTCGTAGTCAAGTGACGTAAAATTTCGACCAGGCACATCACGATAAAAATTCTGGTAGCGACCAACGGCAGCTCGCAATGTGGCTTCGGTCGGGCGATCGGGGGGCGTGTCCCCATTAATCTTTGCTTGCGCTTTTTCATCGGCGAAGGCATCTTTAATAAAAGGGGCAAGGGCATCAGCCTTCTTCAAAAAACTTGGGACATTAGCTTGGGCTTGCTGTTGTCTCGCGGCATCACGAGCTTTCATTTGGATCAGTTGCGATTTGGCGCGGTTGGCCCGAATACCTTCCGGGGTTTGCCCGCTAAATCCTGCGAGGAAGTTTTCAAAGATGCGTGGCAAGAGCGATTTCCCGCCTTCTTGTGGTGGTTGCGGGGCTGTCCCGGGGGCTGGGGCTGGTGTCGGCCCAATGGGAGCATTAAATGTCTGTTCTGGAAGAATCGGAGTACTTTCCCCAAAGAACGTCGGCGGGCGTGTCCCAGCGCGTCGTGTGGGGGTTACCCCTTGCGCTGCACTTGTCTGTGCTTGCTCTAACTGTGCAATGCGGTTAGCTAACGATGGTGGAAAATTCGGCCCCGCTCCACGTAAGTCATGAGCAAAAAGAGGGGGTGCTTGTTGGGCAAGATTCGCTTGCTGTTGTGCTCGAATTTGCTGCTCTTGGACATTGCGTGTCCCGGCAAGGAGCTTGCGTTGTTCTTCAGAGAGTGGCATCAGGTGCCCTCCTCTACTGCGGATGTCAGTGCTTCGAGTCTGTTATCCAGGGCACGAATGGCCGCTGTTAACATCCCGATATAACTCATAATATGGTAGGCATTACGTTCATCTTTGTTCCCAGCAATGATAGCCTCCGGCATGTCCGTCGTCATCCCTGTGGTATAGGTAGCATCATCCCCTTCTTTATATTGCCACCGATAAATGGGAATTTCCCGCACCGCTTCAAGGCCCCACTCATCAGGAATGTGGATAATATTCTCCTTGAAGCGTGGATGTGAGAAGGCCGCAGCCAGGCCAGCAAAGCTCCCGCCGCCGCCGCCACCACCTGCACTTCCTGCAAGCGATTGTGTGGTTGATGTGGTAAACCCTGGTTGTCCGCCATTATTGGCAATACCTCCACTTAAGCCTTGGTTGACTCCACTAGCTGCCCCAGAACCCAAGCCTCCACCAAAAGCTCCAGCAAAGCTTTGTCCAAATGTTCGACTAAAAGACGGCTGTTGTGCCACAGGGATGGGGGAAAAGCTGGGGATATTTTGAGTGAAGCCACCAGAACCTAACAGCCCAGCTAAGTTTTGTAAGGGAGCCCCTGATGCGGTGGCGGGGGAAAATTGTAACCCAAATTGATTCTGGGCTTGCAGTTGATTGTTGACATCAAATCCACGGCCTATGGATGTGGTAAACGCATTTAAAATATCAAGCATTTGCCCTTGAGCTTGCCCAGAAGTGGTGCCTGCGAGGCCTGCTTGACGAAATGGCTGGTCAAGTAACGCCGACGCTTCTTGCCCGCCTAGTGCTGTTTCAAGGTTGGCAGCATTCCGAATAAATTCTTGTGTTAATAGGCCACCACGATCTTGAATGGGTGTATCGCCAAAACGTAAGCCACGGGTGGTGGCTTGGTCTTGTAAGTCGCGTAAAGCCTGTCCAAATTGTTGTTGAAGATTACTCTGCCCCACCTGTCGTTGGGCGTCGAAAATATCACCAATAAGATTTTGTTGCACATCACTTGGTGCCCCGCCAGATTCAAAAAATTGTTGGAGCTGATTGGTGGCTTGCTGATCAAGGCCACGATTTTGAAAGAAGGTACCCAGTTCACTCCCTAACAGCCCCCCCTGCGCTTGCAAACTGGCGCCAGCTTGCCCTAACGTATCAAGTTGGAATTCGTTGGCAGGTACCAGCGAGCCCTGCGCTTGATTGAGTAGTTGCTGGGCAATTTGTTGGCGTGCTGTCGAAAGCCCTTGCTCACCTTGAATACCTGTATTGATGACATTAAAGGCGGGGCCAGTGGGTTGGGACTGGAAATTTCCAAAAATGGGTTGCCCGCTATTATGAACGAACCCTGGCGTAAATTCTCCACCGCCCACCAAAAAGTTAAACAATGCTGTCTGGTCGAGTGCGCCTTGTGTCCCTAATCGTGACACACTTTCATTGAGTCGCTGTTGCCGTTCAGATGTTTTAGGCGACAGCCCTTCAACGGCATTGCCTCCACCAAAAAAATCACCACCCATACGCCTACTCCTGTGTTATTAGGGGATAAAAAAACATCTTCCCGGTCACGGCAAACTTCGCCCCCCAGCGTTCAATGACACGGCTAAAGTGATCGTCCTTTGCTGAAATGAGTGCACACACTAAGGCTGCGCCGTCAAGCCGTGCTGCGGCAAACGCATGGTATAACAAGGCTTTGACAATTTTGGCTTGCTTGGTTTTCGAGAGTGTCGGTCGCACGGCTAAGAGCTCCAATCGACAAATGGGACGACCAATACATAATTGCACAGCGCCCACTAAAACACCACCTACGTCAGCGACATACCAAAAAGGAGCCACACGAGACCAATCACACGCGGGGAGCGTCCACCCATACTGACGTGTCATGGTATCAACCAGCTCATGGATGGCTTCACCTTCAGCATCGACGGCCCCCCGTACCGTAAACTCCCATGGCTGTGGCCAATGGGTCAGGTCAGGTCTGACGCGTTTCAGCCGTCTTTTGCGCCCAGGCGGGCGGTTGACAGCGAGCTCGCTCGTGTTGTCGCTCGGCATCCTGGTAGCCTTTCAATTGGGCTTGCAATGCTTCAATCAGCACATGCTGCTTGCCGATGATTTGCAGTAAGTATTCCGGTGTTAAGTTCATAAGCGTGCGTGTAAATACAGCTCCCAATTCGCCTCAGTAATGGCCGCAGTATCATCTGAGGTCTTTGATACGACAAAAGCACCACTGGCGGCCACATTAGCAATGACATTCGTGGCTGTTGACGAGACGACCATCCCATTCGCGGCACTAGTACTGTTATTCCAACTGGCATAGACTTCTTCTCCCACCGCATAGCCATGTTCGGTTGTGGTACACACGAGGGTTGCCCAACAGAGGGTGGGCCTAGCACTTAAGCCATGTGCCACACTAATAGCTTCACCTGAGCCCGAGAGTGTCTGGGCCGTGGACGTGAAATCCTCGCCCACATGATGGACGTTATTGCCGCCCGTTTGTACCGTGCCTGAGCCTTTCGGGACGAGGTTGATGCCAATATTGGTATCTGAGCCTTGTGCGGTGATGTCTGGATCGGTACCAGTGGCAGAGGATGTAAAGGTTAAGCCATTGACGGGGCTGGCTACGTTCCCATCAAAGATGAAGGCGTCAATCCCTTGCAGTTTCATGTGAAGCACATCATCCGTATCAACTGTCAGGGAACTATCAGCGTCGGTATCTAAGACCAATTCCACGCCATTGAGATCTACCACGCCACTCCCTTTCGGGACCAGAAGTAAGTCGATGTTCGTGTCGGTCCCTTGTGCGGCAATAGGGACACCCACACCTGTTGCAGTTGCGGTGAATGTTAAGCCATTGACGGGACTAGCGACATCGCCATCAAAGATGAAGGCGTCAATCCCCTGAAGCTTGAGATGCGCCACATCATCCGTATCGACGGTCAAGGAACTGTCCCCATCGGCGTCTAAAATCAGTTCGGTCCCATTAAAATCGAAAGTGGTCGCGGTGATGGTGTAGATATCACTCCCCCCCACTTCGAGGACAATGGTATCGTCCGTACTGGCCCGTACGCTGGTGTCATTATCGGCATCGAGGTCCAGCCGGAGCGCATTAAAGTCAAAGATCGTCGCAGAGGCGGTGTACGTGGTGGCACCCCCAATCGTAAAGACCAACGTGTCGTCAACGGCGGCAGAGAGGTACGTGTCATTGTCGTCATCAAAGACGAGTTGCTTGCCGGTCAAATCCAACGCGGTCGTCGTCATGATATAGCTGACCGCACCGCCAACCTGGAATTGCACCGTATTCCCTGTGGAATTAACGATAGCGGTATCGCCATCACTGTCAAGCACAAGTGAGTTCCCATCCAAATCCAACGAGCCCGTCATAGGTGAAATTAAAGAGGTGGCATTATTAAGGATATTATTAAATTCTGCGTTCAGATCTTGGAAGGTCAGTGTTTCCTTGACCCATGTTTTCACGCGTGCAAGTGCCATAATCGTTACTCCGTCCCAAAGGCATCAAATTGTAAGCCAACCGAAAAGGCATGAAGATGTAAGTCATCGCCATTAATTTCTTGCCGAAACCGATATTGAATCCACCGAAAATCGCCGCCTTCTTCCAGGTCCGCATACACTTCGGTAAAGGTCAGTCCCCCTAATTCACTTTGGTCGAGCATAAAGTCCGCCGCATCCGGAGCGGACGCATCCCCTAGTTCCACACCACCCCCGCCCTGGTCGAGGCTGACGGAATTTTCATATTGACTATCCCTGTCCCAAATAAATTCAACCGTATCTTTGCCCTTGGGACTGAGAGTCATCCCTACCTCAGTGATCGTTTTAAATCGTGACGAGCTGCCATAATTCAGATGCGGCGTGTGGACAAATGATCGGATGGTTCCTGTCCCATCAATAGATCGCGCATTCACGTCAGCGGTTCTAGCATACCCGTCAGCTCCGCCAAGCATGAGCTGGGGATCCCCAGAGGAAATGAATGTCGCCAAGCTATGCCCATCCCATGACGTAATACGTGACCACCGATTGGGTTGCTGGATCTGAGCAAACTGATAGTCATAGCAGAGCATCGTATCATTAGTGGTGCTGGCGGCGGTGGGGACTGCCGCATAGAGCCGACTCTTGGCGGCATCATTCACCACCCAGGCACTCTTGAGTACAGACTTATTCAGGTTCGTCACGAGCCAATCATTAATGGGAGCTGTGAGGGCGGCATCGTTAAAATCGCCAAAAGCCGCAGTAGCTTTTAATGATCGGATCGACCCTGAAGGTGTCATGAAGACCAGATCATCTTGAAACTGGGTAATGGTGCTGTGGCCGACACACGCCAAGCCCTTTACGAAAGTTTTTCGCTGGAAATCTGACGGTGTGGATCCAATAATTCGATGAATGGAGCCTTTATAGGGGCCTTTCATGACCCACAAATCATCTTTGAAGCTGGCAATGCCACGAATCTCATCACCATCGCCAGGGGAAATATCAATAAATCCCGATCCCGCGCCGGTCCAATCTTCAGGGTCATCGGCCGCACAATAATAGAGTCGAGAGGGAAAGGCGGCATTCCCTGCGGCCCATTGGCGGTTCTTGTGCTCAGTACTAAAACTGAAATTCGGAGGCCCACCTTGCAAATCTTGGGCGGTCGTCTGGTCCCAGGACTTCGGGACATCGGATGTGGAATCACTCGTCAGAATTAATAAGTCTGCAAAGGTGCTGTAATTGGGATGCTTGCCGGAATCCAGCCCAGAAAATAAACTCTGCCCGGTATCGCCACCCTTACCCCACACACTGGTATCATTGTCTTCAAGGATCTTCGTGCCCACATGACAGACCTTCCGACGCGTGGCCGACCCTGCGGTTCCAATGCGCCAATAATCATAGAGGCCACGAATAGCAAACGACCCACTCTCCATTTGATCCCCGAGCGTGGTCGTACCCCCAATCTTGCGGACACCTCCATCGAGGGTCCAGGCCACATTTTCCGCCTCCAAGACATAAGGAATGACAATCTCGCTGGTTTGTGAGGGTAGTCCACTGACCAGCGGACCAAAATCCGGCGCCCAGCCACCCGCAAATCGGTGCGTAATATGTTGCGTTTGACGTTGCGGCATTATTCCATCCGATCAAAGGCGTTATTCACATCAAACCGCCGAAATGCTCCACGTCCGGAATAGGGGTTTTCCGCACGGATGGTATAATGCCCCACCTGGGGTTCAATCCGCATCCGACGGTCCCCTGTAGTCGTATCATTGAGTGTCCGTAACATAATTTCTTTATAGGCGGCATCAGCTTCCGCACGCCGCACATCATCTTTATGCTCGTAAAAAATCTTTAAGGCATAGTAGTAGAGCGCATGACGGTAGCGAAGCGGAATGATCGGCTCATCTGTATCCAAGTCAAAATTGACCTTGGTGGTCCCTGTCGTCCCGACCACTAACTGATTAGTAATGTAACTATACGGCAAGATGTACACTTGGTCCGGTGGCGGCGAGAGGACAATCCGTGGGCGGAGCGACACATTGGCAGACGGCCCCAGTTCAATCTGTGTAGCTAAGCGGGGCCGACCCAAGACAGAATTACGGGGCACCCGGCGTTTGAGTTGGCGCCGATCAACCAAGACAATCTCTCGATTGTCATCAAAGAAGCGCAGATCCACCGGACGCAAATAGTCACTCGCCAATTCATATTCATCATCAAAGGCAGTGTAGGTGGATGCTGAGAGCGCGGTGCCGATAAACGCCGTCCGGAGAATCAAGATCGTATCGCTGGACACCGAATCCACACGATAGACCACTTCCGAGCCAGGGAACTTCATCTTGGTGCCGCTCCGCACGTTTTGGACGCCATAGGCATTATCGGTAGCCCAGGCGGTCCCTGAGCCTGTGACGGTGGTATCTCCCGCCGTGGTGGTCACCGTGCCTGTGGTATAGGGGGCATTAATTAATAAATCGGCGTCACGTTCAGCCCAGTAAAAATGATAATCTTGCCCCAAGTGCATGTCTTGCAGGGCCACATTGACCGCTCGCTTGGCTTGCGAGACCGTCGAGGCTTGAGAGGTTTGAGACCGCACGGCGTTCAAGACGCCGATATATAGATCATTGAAGGTCGTAAATTGTTCAGTGACGGCCATTAGAACAGCTCCTCTCCAAAGAGGGTGAAATTCAAGGCATCGCCTGTGGCGGTGCGAACGCCCACGGACCCTGTATCGGTCTCCAGGTACGCATGTAGATCCACCACCAACGTATCATTGGCTCCCACGGATTTATCCCAATAGAGCGCGGTCGTTTCATCATAGGTACTGCCATCTTCATCCACACAGACCCGGCACGCAATGGCGCCGGCGGTGGTATTACACACAAACAACTGATCCAGCCATACCTTGGAGTCTTGGGCCTTGGTGTAGAGTGTGGCGGCGGTCGTATCCGCAGGTCGCAACTGCCCTAACATTTTAATGCCGACTGGCATTAGGTCACCCTCCGTCGATGAATGGGTGCTTCTGCGAGTGTCACCACATCATAGTCCGAGGCGCTCGCTGCAGGCACAACCGCAATGCCCACGGTGTCAGTATCGGTATTATTGGTGGCGTTGGTACTGGTCATCGTTAAGGTATCCGCACCTGTATATCCTGAGTTGCTAGTATACATAACTGTTAGGAGTGTTGCATTGATATCCGCTTGGACGCCCGTAATCAACATGGTGGCAAAGCCTGTCCCTGAACCAGCTGATGTCAATACACTCTCGCCAATGGTCACCGCCTCTGTACACACAATAGTCAGAGTTGGGAGAAAGACGGTTACGCTCTCCGTGATCGTCACACTGTCAGATGTCATCGGCTCATGGCCGGTAATGGTCAGACCAATATAGCCCCCGGCATCATCGCCTTTAAGACTATCAAAATAAAAGGTCCCACTGGTGCCACTGTCCCGTCCCGCAGTCAGCCCAACTTGCACTTCAACGGGTTTCCCTCGCCCATCAATATCAATATCTGAACGTGAATCCACTGAGATGTTATCAATCCAGAGCTCAAGGTACCCATCATTTGATGTGGAGTCGGTGGCATATTGTCGCAATATTTCAAACGTATGCGGAGCGTCACTAAAGACTTGTGCAGTTAATGGCGCCCGAACCCCATCATCCCGCCAGACAATAGCCAGTACTTCATAATTTGCCCCGTTTTTAATAATCTCTAACCCATCCACGCTTTGTGCGCTGCCATTTCGTGAAACAAGCAAAAGAAATTCATCCCCATCAGTCATCGTCAACCCATTGGGGTCAAATTCCAACCGATAGCTGAAATTTTTCGTTGTCGTATTCGTGATCGTTGCATCCCCACGTACCGTGCCTGACGCCGCACTATTCACTTGCACCGACACCCCATAACTTCCCGTGATAGCTCCTGCGGCATTAACCGTAAAGGTGCCATCGGTTTCGGTGACGGAATCGTACTCAGACTCGTCTCCATCAATAGGATGCGTAATATTAAAATCGGTAGACATTAGGTAATTGTCGCCCCCCCTTGCGCGGTGGCGTCCAGTGTTCCTTGTAACACCGTCAAGCGCACAGAAGTCAGATTGCCTTGTGCACACGTCACGGATAAGCCTGAGATGGCTGTCTGGGTGTTCGTTACCACTGTATGGGATCCTGGGACATTATTAATGGGCGCATCAATGACCACACTGGCCGTATCAGTGGCCGTGAGCGCATCGACAATGCTGCTAATAGACGCCGTTAAGAGGGGGATGGTATCGCCTGCGGTTTCATTAATATAATTTTCAACCCAATCATAGCCATTCGGGGCGTTCACGCCGGTATAGTCAGTGCCGGTATCCAAGCCATTGGCGGTCTTCCAGGTATCGGGAATGCCATCGGGTTGGGAATGAGTCGGGTACGTCCCCGAGGCGAGCGTCGGAGCATTGGTTTTATCCCCGAAGGTCGAGTTATTGGCAATGACGGCATTCATAATATCCGTCCATTGCGTATCTTTGGCTGGCAACGTCGCCCCCGCCTCAGTCGTCAATAAGGCAAGAATTTCCGTCGCATCCTGTTCCTCAATCGCTGGAGCGGTAAAGGGCGTCAAGGACTCGAATCCCGTATTATCCCACGCCCCATGATGGAAGAAATATGGAGAGAGGGAGTCCCCATCATACCGTCGAGCGTTGTGTGTGACTTGGATAGAAAACCCATCAAGGGGAATGGACGGAGAGGCAGGACCAAGGTTATTGGCCATGTAAGTTTGTGTATCCGGTCCTACTGTTAAGACATCATTGGCTGAGACACCCGTGGCTCCTTTAATCCAATGATTCCCGACCCAATTGCCGACAACAAAGGGTTGAGCTGGAAACGTGGCCACCCAATTGTTATATGTCCCAACATTGTAAAAACCACGGCCCACAAATGACCAATTATTGACATTCCACGTACTGACAAGATTATTGCGAAAATCAAAGACCCCCCAAGGCGGAGTGACCCCGCCCGTTGTTGTAAAATAAGGTCGGTATGATGGGGCACGGCCTTTATT
>Ga0224508_10005237_pt1 | contig 10438 bp, 5 predicted proteins | sample SF_Jan12_sed_USG_4_FD_170157 | JGI IMG/M metagenome (GOLD analysis project Ga0224508, IMG submission 170157) | Sediment microbial communities from San Francisco Bay, California, United States - SF_Jan12_sed_USGS_21 | ecosystem: Environmental > Aquatic > Marine > Sediment | place: USA: California... | reverse complement strand
CGAGGACGGCAAGCTGCTCTATTGTTCTTTTTGCGGCAAGAGCCAGCACGAAGTTCGCAAGTTGATTGCTGGCCCATCTGTCTTTATCTGCGACGAATGCGTTGAACTCTGTAACGACATTATCCGCGAGGAACTCGAGGACGCGGGCGAGACCGGACGCGACAGTCTTCCTAAACCGAAGGAAATAAAAGCCATTCTGGACGAGTACGTCATCGGCCAGCAGGGTGCCAAGAAAGTCCTCTCGGTCGCGGTTTACAACCACTACAAACGCCTCGATGATCGTGCCGGCGAACGCGGCAAAGACGATATCGAGCTCGCCAAAAGCAATATTCTATTAATAGGGCCTACCGGTTGCGGTAAAACATTGCTTGCCGAGACGCTGGCGCGCCTTCTGAATGTGCCGTTTACAATTGCCGATGCGACGACCTTGACCGAAGCCGGTTACGTCGGCGAAGACGTTGAAAACATCATTCAAAAGCTCCTGCAGAAGTGTGATTACGATGTCGATAAGGCGCAGACGGGCATTGTCTATATCGACGAGATCGACAAGATTTCCAGAAAGTCCGACAACCCGTCGATTACGCGAGACGTGTCGGGCGAGGGTGTGCAGCAGGCCTTACTCAAGCTGATTGAGGGAACCATCGCCTCTGTGCCGCCTCAGGGCGGCAGAAAACACCCCCAACAGGAGTTCCTGCAGGTCGATACAGGCAACATCCTCTTTGTGTGTGGCGGCGCATTCGCCGGCCTCGAGAAGATTATTCTGAATCGCTCGTCGAAGAGCGGTATCGGTTTTGTTGCCGACGTCAAAACCGGCGATCAGGAGCAAAGCGTTGGCGAGCTGCTGCACGACGTGGAGCCGGAAGACCTGATTCGCTACGGCCTGATTCCGGAGTTCGTCGGCAGGCTACCTGTCGTGGCGACGCTCGAGGAGCTCGATGAGGACGCGCTCGTCAGCATTCTGCTCGAGCCAAAGAATGCGCTCACCAAGCAGTACCGAAAGCTCTTCGACATGGAAGGCGTGGATCTTGAGTTCCGCGACGACGCGCTTCGCGCCGTGGCGAAACGGGCGATGAAGCGAAAGACCGGCGCGAGAGGTCTTCGCACGATTTTGGAAAGCGTGCTACTCGACACGATGTACGACCTGCCATCGAGCACCAGCGCGAAGAAAGTGGTGCTTGATGAAGCGGTGGTCATCGGGGAGACCAAGCCGTATGTTATTTATGAGTCGGAAGAGCCGCCGACCGTGAATATCGAGCAGCAACGCCGGCCGACTGGCTCGGATCGCTAAAAAGGGATCAGTAAAAAGGGGTCAGAGCCCTTTTTCATAGCACGGACGTACAAATGAAAAAGGGCTCTGACCCCTTTTTATGTCCCCTTTGCTTGGGTTAGGGGACAGTTTCTGACAACTTAGGGCTTGAACGACGGCCTCACGGCCGAGGTGTTACAGCGCGTGTTTCAAGGTCAGGTTGCGGAAATTCTGCTTGAAATAGGGCGAACTGGACGCATGTCCCCCGGCATCAAGTGAAATACCCAAGAGAGCGCCAGTAGTGGCAATAATGGCAGTTTCTTTTCAGCGAGGGCGGTATCGGTGTCAGAGGAAGAACTAGAAAACCAGGTTGATATTGAGCGAGGCAACGAGGTCAGCGAGTCCTCGGGCGTACCCGTATTGCCGCTTAGAGACGTCGTCGTTTATCCACACATGGTAATCCCGCTGTTCGTCGGCCGGGACAAATCGATCGTCGCACTCGACCTGGCTATGAACGCCGGCAAGAAAATTCTGCTGATAGCGCAGCAGAAAGCTGACCTCGACGACCCGATACCGGAAGATTTATACGATGTCGGTACGCTCGCGACCATCCTGCAACTTCTCAAGCTGCCCGACGGCACGGTCAAGGTGCTAGTCGAAGGGGGCGAACGGGCTCAGGTCGATCAGTTGCACGTCGGCGATCATTTCTCAGCTGATATTACGATACTGACTGAAGAAGACCGGCACGATGAACGTGAGATCGATGTATTAGTGCGGTCGATTATTGCGCAGTTCGAGCAGTACGTGAAACTGAACAAGAAAGTTCCGCCCGAAATTCTGACTTCTCTTTCCGGCATTGACGAGGCCGGGCGGCTTGCCGATACGGTTGCCGCGCATATGGCACTCAAGCTAAGTGAGAAGCAAAAAATTCTTGAAATCCGAGACGTTAAAGTCCGGCTCGAGCAGATTCTGACCATCATCGACGGCGAGATCGACGTCCTGCAGATCGAGAAACGGATCCGCGGCCGCGTCAAGCAGCAGATGGAGAAGAGTCAGCGCGAGTACTACCTGAACGAACAGATGAAGGCGATTCAGAAAGAACTGGGTGAGATGGAAGATGTGCCCAATGAACTCGCCGACCTGGAGGCGAAGATTGAAAAGGCCGGCATGACCAAGGAGGCGAAAGAAAAAGCCAGCTCCGAACTGAACAAGCTTAAGTTGATGTCACCGATGTCCGCGGAAGCCACGGTTGTCCGAAACTATGTCGACTGGCTACTCAAAGCGCCCTGGAAAAAACGCAGCAAGGTCATCAGAGATCTGAATCGGGCAGACAAAGTACTAGAAGAAGACCACTACGGCCTTGAGAAAGTTAAGGAACGTATCCTTGAATACCTCGCGGTGCAGCAGCGCGTGAAACGCCTGAAAGGGCCGATTCTTTGCCTGGTCGGACCACCGGGCGTTGGCAAGACCTCATTGGGGCAAAGTATCGCCCGCGCCACCAACCGAAAGTTCGTTCGGATGTCGTTAGGCGGCGTTCGCGACGAGGCAGAGATCCGCGGTCACAGACGCACTTACATCGGCTCGATGCCCGGCAAGATCATTCAAAACCTGGCTAAGACGACGGTGAGAAATCCGCTCTTTCTCCTTGATGAAGTTGATAAAATGGCCATGGATTTCCGTGGCGATCCGTCCTCGGCATTGCTCGAAGTGCTGGACCCCGAACAGAACTCCGCGTTCAACGATCATTATCTCGAGGTCGATTTCGACTTGTCGGATGTCATGTTCGTCTGTACGGCAAACACGCTCAACATACCGCCGCCGTTGCTCGATCGAATGGAGGTCATCCGCATCCCGGGCTACACCGAGGATGAGAAGCTCAACATTGCCGAGCGATATCTGATTCCAAAGCAGATGAAGGAAAACGGGCTCAAAGAAGCCGAGCTGAAGATAGCGCGCGGTGCAGTAACCGACATAATTCAGCATTACACACGTGAGTCAGGTGTACGCAATCTCGAGCGAGAGATTTCCAAGATCTGTCGCAAGGTCGTGAAGTCTCTGCTTTTGAAACCGAGAGGCGCCACGGTCAAAGTCACGCCGAAGAACATAGAGAAGTACCTAGGCGTTCGGCGCTTCCGTTACGGCAAGGCTGAAGAGAACGATCAGGTCGGTCAGGTAACCGGCCTGGCCTGGACCGAGGTTGGCGGTGAACTCCTGACGATCGAAGCAGCCGTCGTTCCGGGTAAAGGCAAGCTCACCCACACCGGCCAGTTGGGTGACGTGATGACTGAATCCATCCAAGCAGCGATGACGGTCGTCAGAAGCCGTGCGAATGTCCTGGGGATCGATGAGGACTTCCATCAGAAGTTTGATGTACACGTTCACGTGCCCGAAGGGGCCACGCCAAAGGACGGTCCAAGTGCGGGAGTTGGCATGTGCACTGCCCTGGTGTCGGCTTTAACCGACATCCCCGTAAAGGCCGACGTGGCGATGACCGGAGAGATCACATTGCGCGGTGAAGTATTGCCAATAGGCGGCCTCAAAGAGAAGCTCTTGGCGGCCCATCGCGGCGGCATCGACACGGTCCTGATACCGCATGAAAACGAAAAAGATTTGGCAGAAATACCGAAGAACATCAAGGACAAACTGAATATTCTTCCTGTGAAATGGATTGACCAGGTAATGGAGCTTGCTTTGCTGCAAATGCCGATTCCGGATTCGAAATCTGCAGACAAGAAGTCGAAGCCAGAAAGCCCCCCGAAGGGGCAAAAATCGACCGACGCCGTGAGGCCCCATTAGCTCCTGAAACCCGCGAAAACACTGGACTTGTTGACGGTCCTAAGGCCAGTTGGTATAAGCTACGCGTGCTTTAGCAGGGCTGTACCTCTGGTCTTGCAAGGCATTGGCGGTTTCCGACGAGATCGTCACGGGTAAGCAAACTCGTTCGGGAATCATCTTGAACGGTAACGGAGATGCGGAATGTCCGCATTGTGAATTCAACATCAATCTCTAAGGGTGAATGCATGAATAAGGGTGAACTTATTGAGGCAGTTGCGGGCTCGTCAGGTATGTCGCGTGCGGATGCAACCAAGGCAGTCGACGCGGTCCTCGATTCCATTACTCGAACTCTGTCAAAGGGCGGCGACGTCTCGTTGGTCGGTTTTGGCACTTTCAAAGTTAAGGCACGTGCGGCGCGCATGGGCCGTAATCCAAGAACGGGTGAAGCGATTCAAATCAAGGCCAGTAATGTGCCCGGATTCAAGGCTGGCAAAGGCCTGAAGGATGCCGTAAACTAGCGCGCCCTTCGGTTCTGGGGGCTAAGAATCGAGCAGATTTGGGGACAGTTACCTTAATTGTCTATCCCCTGTGCAGGAATGATCGGCTATTGGATCAATTAAGGTAACTGTCCCCGGAATCTGCGAACCGACTGGGTGCTTAGCTCAGCTGGGAGAGCATCGCCCTTACAAGGCGAGGGTCGGGGGTTCGATCCCCTCAGCACCCACCATTAACGGAGTGGTAGTTCAGCTGGTTAGAATACCGGCCTGTCACGCCGGGGGTCGCGGGTTCGAGTCCCGTCCACTCCGCCAGTAAAACGAACGCGGGCCCCTTGGGGGCCCGTTTTTCGTTGCGGGAGCCCGTCCTGACGGACTCATGCAATTTGTTGATATGCTTGGCCCAGAAGGGCACCTCGGCTATGATGCCTCGCCTGATTTCAGCCGAGGCCCAAAGCCTAAGAGAACACCATGCTTCAGGATATTCGAGACAAACTGTTAGGCAAGTTCGCGATCGTGTTGATCGGGGTCATCGCCGTGTCATTTGTATTTTGGGGAGCCAGTGTCCCGTTCCTCGGCACTGGTTATGCCGCCAAGGTCGATGGCGTCGAAATTTCCCTGACACAGCTTGAGCAGGAATACCGTGGGCAGCTTGCTCAATATACGGAACAATTCGGCGAGCTTCCCGAGAGCTTTCGGCAACCGATTCGAGAACGCGTTCTTGATAATCTCGTTCGTAATGCTGTGGTCGATGTCCACGTAGCCGACCAGGGATTCCGCGTCAGCGATGAATTTGTCGCAACTGCAATCCAGCGGACGTCGGATTTTCAAATTGACGGCGTGTTTTCCAAAGACCTTTATTACGAGTTATTGGCCAATAATGGCCTTGCACCAGCCCAATACGAAGCCAGGCAGAGGCGGGCAATGCGGGCAAGTCAATTGCAGCGATCCCTTGCAGCAACGGCGTTCGTTACGCCCGCAGAATACCGTCGCTATCTAAACCTTGTGGGGCAGCAACGTCGCATGACGTTTGCGATGTTTGACCCCTCTGCAATTTCCGAGGGCATTGAAGTTACCGAAGAGGAAATCGTCGCGTTTTATGACGATCGACCGGGCGAATTCACCACGCCGGAGACAGCCGATGTCGAGTACATAGAAATCAGGCGCGATGTGCTGCGTGAGCAAGTGGAAATCTCCGAAGAGGCGCTGCTGGAATACTACGACGATGCCAAGAACCGTTATGTGCAGGATGAACAGCGCCGTGCACGGCATATCCTTATCCCGTTCGACGATGACGAGGATGCGGCACAGGAACAGGCGAAGGCGCTGACGGCACGCATTCGTGCCGGTGAGCCGTTCGAAGATCTCGCTCGCCAGTATTCGAAAGACGGTGGTACATCGGCGCAGGGTGGTGACCTCGGTTTTGTCATGCACACACAAATGCCGGGCGAACTGGGTGATGCCATATTCTCGATGTTCGAAGGCGATATCGAAGGTCCGGTCAAGACTGATTTCGGTTTCCACGTTGTTCGCCTTGACGAGATTCTCGAGCCCGGCCCGATGCCATTGGCTCAGGTTCGTTACGAGCTCGAAAATGAATTACGTGATCGCGAGGTTGATACTCTGTATCGTGATCTTGAACGAAAACTTTCCGACGCTTTGTTTGATGTGACCGAGCTTGCAGCAATGGCCGAGGCAGTCGGCCTCGAAGTGAAGTCCGTCGAGAGGTTCGCACGCATTGGCGGTGAACCATTCGGCAGCAACCAGGCCGCCATCGACGCCATATTCGACGATCGTATTTTGCATGATGGGGAGATTTCGGAAATCGTGGAGCTGGATGCCGATCGTTCAGCTATTTTCAAAGTGACCAATCACTACGAAGCAACGCGTCAAGCGATCGACGAAGTACGCGAGCTGATTGTTGGTGCCGTACGATCCGAAAAATCACGCAACATCGTTCGTGGCAAGACCGATCAATTGCTGGCAGCGCTCGCAGACGGCACGGACTTTGCGGAAGCTGCAGCCGCGGCGGGAGCAACTGTTACCCCGCCGACCCTCGTAAGCCGCCAGGCGGAAAACCCCGATCAGGCAATACTCGCCAAGGTGTTTAGTGCCAGGAAGCCAACGCCGGACAGGCCCACGACAGGCACCGCGATCACCAGTACCGGCGCGCACGCTGTCTTTAGCGTCAGCGCGGTCATTCCGGGGCGGCCTGAGTCGATACCGCTGGCCGAGCGTGATGCCGCCAAGGCGGCGCTGGCACAGCAGTCAGGCGTCGAGGACTACACAGCCTTCGTGTCGCAACTCGAGCAGGACGCGAAAATCGTCATCAGCGACGATGCGCTAACAGAGCCGGAATTACTTTGATTCAAATCGGCTGATCGTCCAGAATCAACGTAATAATTTGGCCGATCTTACGCAACAACTGATGCAATGACCGGGCTAACCAGGCGGCCGGCAATAACACCGGGACAACACGGTCGCTGTCGGGGGATTTCTGATGAAAAAAATTGCTCTGCACTGGCAGATCATTATCGGTCTGGTTTTGGGCGTGGTGTTTGGCGTACTTGCCGCGACCAATCAATGGGGCCAATTCACTCAGGACTGGATAGCGCCATTCGGCACGATTTTCGTCAATCTCCTGAAGTTGATAGCAGTGCCGCTCGTGTTGGCGTCCCTGGTGACAGGTGTGGCGTCACTGGCCGATCTCAGCAAGTTGTCGCGCATGGGTGGCAAAACAATTGCGATCTACCTGGCGACCACCGTCGTGGCCATTTCTATTGGCCTGATGCTGGTCAACGGCCTGAAGCCGGGTGAGTCGATTCCGGATGACGTTGCTGCAAACCTGCAGGCCACGTATAAGCAAGAATTAGAGCAGCGGGCAAGCGATGTTCAGCTGGCTAAGGAGCGCGGGCCGCTGCAACCGATCGTCGATATCGTGCCAGAGAACATCATCGGCGCGTCCGGAAGCAATCGCAACATGTTGCAGGTTGTGTTTTTCGCATTATTTATTGGCGTTGGCCTGATCCTGGTTCGAAACGAGCGTACTGAAGTAGTGCTGCGATTTTTTCAGGGGCTCAACGATGTCGTTATCCAACTCGTCGATGTCATCATGTTGATTGCCCCGATCGGCGTTTTTGCCCTGATCGCCGATACGATCACTTCAATCGCCGGCGACAGCCTGGCGTCAGTACTTGAATTGCTGAGATCGCTGGGCTTTTATGCATTAGTTGTTTTTTTGGGGTTGCTGCTACACGTTATTCTGGTTTATGGCGGATTGGTTCGCTTCGTAAGCCCACTGACCTTAAGACACTTCTTCCGGGGAATTTCACCGGCGCAGCTGCTGGCTTTTTCAACCAGTTCCAGTGCGGCCACGTTGCCGGTAACGATGGAATGTGCCGAAGAAAACCTGGGTGTTAAAAACGAAGTCGCTGCTTTTGTGCTGCCGCTCGGGGCTACTATCAACCTTGACGGCACCGCCATGTATCAGTCGATTGCGGCGGTGTTTATTGCCCAGGCTCTGGGCATGCAGCTGGACTTCGCGGCGCAGTTGACCATCGTCCTGACGGCGTTACTCGCTTCCATTGGTGCCGCCCCCGTCCCTGGTGCCGGCCTGATCATGTTGGTCATCATCCTCGAAGCCATCAGCGTGCCAAGCGGCGGCGTTGCGTTGATACTGGGCGTAGATCGCATTCTGGATATGTTGCGCACCACCGCCAATGTGACTGGCGACGCGACGGTTTCAGTATTGGTCAATGCCTCGGAGGCAAAGGCTAACGCTAACGCTTAGTTCAAAGGGCTCTGACCCCTTTTCTCTTTCCTTTTCTCTTTCTGACCCCTTTTCTCTTTCCAGCGAGCGATCAACTGTTGCCTAATCGTCATGCAGATACATGCCGATTGTGTTGTAACCACCATCGACATAAAGAATCTCTCCGGCAATGCCTGCAGCGAGATCGGAACACAAAAATGCTGCAGCATTACCGACATCGTCCGGGGTTACGTTGCGCCGAATCGGCGACACCTGTTCCATGTGTGAGAGCATTTTTCGAAATCCGGCGATGCCGGCAGCTGCCAGCGTCTTTATGGCGCCTGCAGATATTCCGTTCACGCGAATGCCTTTCGGCCCGAGGTCGGCGGCGAGGAAACGCACATTTGCTTCGAGACTTGCTTTGGCGAGACCCATGACATTGTAGTTCGGCACTGCGCGAACGGCGCCGAGATAAGAGAGCGTCAGTATCGCCGAGTTGCGCCCTTCCATCATCGGTAATGCGGCTTTCGCCAGGGCGGCAAGACTGTAACTTGAGATATCATGAGCAATCTGAAATCCCTCACGGGTCACGCTCTCGATATAGGTACCGGCAAGCTGGTCGCGCGGGGCGAAGCCGACCGAGTGGACGAGCACATCAAGGCCGTCCCACTCTATGCTTAATGCGTCGAAGAGGGCGTCGATTTCGGAGTCGTGTGCGACATCCAGCGGATAAGTCAATGTCGAGCCGAGTTCCCCGGCCATTTTCTCGACGCGCGGTTTCAGCTTGTCGTTCTGATAGGTGAAGGCGAGATCCGCGCCTTCCCGGGCGAAGGCCTGAGCAATGCCCCAGGCGATAGAACGAGTGCTTGCGAGCCCCACGATCAGGGCACGCTTTCCAGCCATGAATCCCATTTTTCTCCCCTGCGGTTCAGTCGCCCGTTAAAGATCGTCGTAGAATTCCGGGGACATTTTACTTAATTCGATAAGTGCGGGAAGGCGAATTAAGTAAAATGTCCCCTCGGAGCCCGACCGGACGGGCGAACTCAGCCGAGCATTATTTCATTAGCCCGACTGGCGAGTGACGTCGACATACATCGTTAGTTTTTGTCCCGGCTGCAGATACTTGCCCTTATCGATGTTATTCCATCGCACGAGATCGGACACCGAAATCCGGAAACGGCTGGCGATCAGGTACAGCGAGTCGCCATTGCGCACCGTGTAACGCAATTTGCGAGTGGTGCCGTTGCTGCTCAGTGCCTGCGGCGCCGCAGTCTCAGATGTCCAGACAACCAGTTTTTGCCCGACGGACAGCGTGTCCCTGGGCGCCATGCCATTCCAGCTTGCCAGGCTGCGCATGGTCACGCCGTAGCGGCGGCTGATCGACCAAAAACTCTCGCCGGCGACCACGATGTGTTCGACGCGGCTGCCCTTGCGTTGTTTGTTCTGCGTTTTTGTGCGGCGTTCATCGGCACTCTGGCTGTACGCAGAAAGTGGTTTGGCCGCTACCGGAATCATCAAATAGCTGCCAGCACGAATCGTATTGCCGCGAATGCCGTTCGCCGAGCGAATCGATGCAAGCGTTGTGTGATATTGCTCGGCTATCTCGGATATGGTTTCGCCGTTTCGGACTTTGTGGCGTTGCCAGCGAACGCGTTCACTTTCCGGCACTGCTGCAAGCGCTTCATTGAAGGATTCGGCGACGTCGGCAGGTAGTAACAAGCGATGCGGGCCGGCAGGGTCTGTCGCCCATCGATTGAAACCGGAGTTAAACGCATAAATCGCATCGAGTTCGAGGCCGGCAAGTTCAGCGGCTAATGCCAGGTCCAGTTGCCCGCCGGTTTCGGCAGGCACGAATTGCGGCTGGTCGATCAATCTCGGTAGCGTTATGCCAAACGCGGCCGGGTCGCGAACGAGCTCAACGAGCGCCATCAGCCTCGGCACATAACTACTTGTTTCTTTTGATAATTTCAGATTCCAGAAGTCGATAGGGCGGCCATTTCTCTTGTTGCGTTTGACGGCTTTCAGGACATTGCCTTCACCCGAATTATAAGAGGCGACAGCGAGCAACCAGTCTCCGTCCATCAATTCGTGCAAATCGGTCAGGTAATTCAGTGCGCCGTTCGTCGAATCGACGACGTCGCGTCGTCCGTCGTACCACCAGTTCTGACGAATGCC
>Ga0224508_10005235_pt1 | contig 10441 bp, 9 predicted proteins | sample SF_Jan12_sed_USG_4_FD_170157 | JGI IMG/M metagenome (GOLD analysis project Ga0224508, IMG submission 170157) | Sediment microbial communities from San Francisco Bay, California, United States - SF_Jan12_sed_USGS_21 | ecosystem: Environmental > Aquatic > Marine > Sediment | place: USA: California... | reverse complement strand
TTCGGCCCCCGCTCGCGTCATCGCCTCGACGACAGCCTCGCGGCTGACGTCTGCATCGCCAAGCGCGACATTGATCATCACCGTGCCGTGCAGCAGTGAAAGCTCCTGCGGCACATAGCCTGTCATAGACCGCCAGCGGGCAAGATCAACCTCGGCGATCGGCAACCCGTCAATCTCGATGCGCCCACTGTCAGCCTGGTAGAGGCCCAACAGCAGATCGATCAGAGTGGTCTTGCCGGCGCCGGACGGCCCCTGCAGGACCGTGATGCCGCCGGCTGCGATCTGAAGCGAGGCGTTGCGGATCACCGCGTTGTCACCATGGGCAAAACTGACATCGTTGAACGTGATGCCCTGCTTCAGGGTCGGTGTCTGGCCACCGGCATCGACTTCCAGGTTTCTCTCAAGCTCTTCGATCTGCTCGTATGATCGGATATAGGCGCTTTCCAGGGTGGCCACTCTTTGGTAGCGCCGCTGCACCTTGGAGATGATCGCCGTCACCTGGAAAAAGATGACCCCGATGACCACCAGCTCGGGCAGCGGAATGAGCCAGTAGACACCGGCCATATAAACGCCCAGGCCAATCACCAGTGCCGACAGCAGATCGCCGCCGTAATACAATCCTTCGCGTGAGATCGCCTGGTTGACCAATGCGCGTTTCAGCGACTGGATCTTGCGCGCTGAATAGGCCAGGAAATGTTCCTGCCGGTTCATCGTCTTGATCGGCTTGATGTTGCCGAGCGCATCGCTGAGATGCGCAACCAGTTCTGCTGTCCGGTCGGTCTGTTTGTAACCCGCCCGGCGGCCCAGCTTGATCAGGCCCGACAGGATCGCCGTTGTGATAAGTCCGAATGCACAGCCGGCCAGCGCCAGTTTAAACGAAACGAAAAACGCAACACCAATATAGATAAGGCACTGCAGGCCAAGCGCGATGCACTGGGCCGCCAGATAATACGCCTGGCCGGCATTGGTCGCGTTGACGCTGAACGTATTGGCGATGCTGCCGCCGCGCAGGCTGGTGAAGTAGGCCCAGTTTGCCGCAAACAGCGCCTTCAGCAGCCTTTTGCGCAAGGTAACGCTGACAACGGCAACCGAATATCCCGCGTATGTCATCGCCAGGAATGACAGAATGCTCTTTGCCACCATGGCCCCGACCACGATGATGATCAGCACCGGAAGGCTCGGCTCAAACCCCGCACCGGAGATCGTGTTGAGCACCATTTGGTTGAAGGCTGAAGAATTCTCCGTCGGCCCGCCGCTAAGCGTGGTTGCCGCCGGCAGCATGGCAGACAGACTGATCGCTTCAAAGGCGCCGGCAATCAAAAGGCAGAACAACACCAGATAGGGGCGCGTTCCCTCGGCCTGGAAGAATATCCAAAGCAGCCGGCGGATCGCACCGCGCTCATTTGGGCGGGCTGAGATGCTAGTCGTCGCCATCGCTCAGCTTTTCCAGGTTGGCATCGGCCCGGCGGATCGCTGCCTCATAGCGGTCTTCGAAGTCTTTCAGGTTCTTTCGCGGCTCCTGATAGAACGCGGTCAGCTTCATCAGCTTCAGGAACATGCTGTTGAGCGCGCGACCCCAGAACCGCATCGGCCGGTCGAAATCGAACAGAAGAACGACCCGCTCTTCGTCGGTATCGTTCCACACTTCATGCTCGTAGGTGTCGTCAAAGACGAAAATCTCACCTGGCCGCCAGACTTGAGTCTCATCGCCTATGCGGATCCGGCATTTTTCCTGCTCTTTGGGAATGATCAGGCCGAGGTGCGAGCGCAGAATGCCCTTGGTCACCCCGGTATGAGCCGGAATGTGATAGCCCGGCGCCAGGATCGAGAACCAGGCTGTCTGAAGGTTCGGCACCTGTTCAAGTATCCGCGTCGTCACCGGTGCCTGTTCGGCATTGCGCTCCATCTTCTTGCCGAAGCCGTACAGTACGAAAGTGCGCCAGTTCTTGCCCTTCGAAATACGGTACTGGTCCGGCGAGATTTCCTGGAACGCAGGGATATCCTCACGGTGCTTGAGGATTTCCGTCACCTCATCACGGATGGTTTGCCAGTTGTCGGTAAAGTCATCCAGAAAGTCGAAATGCTCATTGCCGATGATCGGTGTATCGGGCACCAGCGACTGGCTAGACTGAATGCCGGCAATGCGCCGGGTCATCTTCTTGCCGAAGCGTTTGATGCGTTTGCGCAGGGGCCGCCGCAGCGTATCGGGGCGCTCTGGTTTGTTTTGGTCGATTGCAGATGACATGGTTGCCAATTGTAACGTGTGTTTCCCGCCGAAACGAGGCGAATCTCAAAATAGGCCTTAACGTATGGTGACAAACCCATGCCTGGAATTGTCACCACACTCTAGTCAGTTACTGCGACGGGCCGGCAATTACAACTCGCCTCAGACCCTAAAAAGCCTAAACCGTGTGAAGTCTTGTCCTAATGGTGTCATGGCACGTATAAAGAAGTTTCGTGCTGACCGCGCGAACTGAAAAAGGGGAAGTTGCCGGACTAGTCTTGGCAACAATTGACGTATCGAGTTGGGATCATGACGGACACCGCCGGCAGCGAGCAGCAATCACTTTTATTGGTCGACGATGACCGCCCGTTTCTTAATCGCCTCGGCAGGGCAATGGAAACCCGCGGCTTTGATGTGCGCATGGCCGAGTCTGTTGCCGAGGGCATCGCTCAGATCAAGGCGAGCCCGCCGGACTACGCGGTGGTCGACCTGCGCCTCACCGATGGCAGTGGACTGGATGTGATTGAAGCCCTGCACCAGGCGCGTCCCGATGCGCGCGCTGTCGTGCTGACCGGTTACGGCAATCTGGCAACCGCCGTCAGCGCCGTCAAACTGGGCGCGATCGATTACCTTGCCAAACCGGCTGATGCCGATGCGGTCTATGGTGCCCTGATGGCCGGCCCCGACCAGCGCGCCGCCCTGCCGGAAAACCCGATGTCGGCCGACCGCGTCCGCTGGGAGCACATTCAGCGCGTCTATGAGCTGTGCAACCGCAATGTCTCCGAGACTGCCCGCCAGCTCAACATGCACCGCCGCACCCTGCAGCGCATCCTCGCCAAACGCGCCCCGCGCTAGAGCGATCTAGAGCTACTCCTAACGATGAACCGCTCTAATCTTCAGTCCTCAGCAACCCGGCAACCTTGGGATCATAAACCGAATGCAGGCGTAGCGCTGCGGCGCGGGCAAAGCGCAGGGTAACCGCCTTGCGCCGGGCGCCTGCCAGCAGTTGCGGCTCCGGTTGGCGCAGGATCTCAGCCCCCCAGGCATCGGCAACGATCAACCCGGCCTCCCCCGGCAGGATATCCTGTGGCAAATCCGGCGGCACCGCGAAATACAGCTGGTCGCAATACTCCCAGTATTCGGGCCATTTGTTGTCTGCCCGAAAATCGGCCACCGACGATTTGATCTCGATGATCCAGATGCCGCCCCTGTCATTGACCGCGATGATGTCGGCCCGCCTCCCGGAGACCAGCGGGAATTCCGGCAGCGTGGCAAAACCGGCCATCGACAGCATGCGCGACACGCCGCGCTGCACAGCGGCGGCGGTTTCTGACTGGCGCCCGTCGAAAATGATCAGTTCGTCGTCGGGCATGTCCTGTGAGCCTGGCATATGTTATCGATTCTGCCTCTGAAAGTTCAATTTAACAACGTGCGAAATTAACCGTGCATTGGTTGTGTCATTTACATTGCGTCAAATTCGCAGAAAATTGTAATTGTTGGCGGTGTCCGGTGATTGACGCACAGGGCGCATGGCCGGGTGGGCGCTTGATCACGCCCTTGAAACGGTACACACAGTATACACGGCAACCAACGGCAACGGCGAACAACGAGAGTTTGAAAGGATTTGGCTGTGAGTGACATCAAGGCCCCGGCAAGACCCAACACGATGCAGGACACCGGCATCGAGGAAGGCATGCTGCTCAACCTGACAGCAAAGACAATGTACTCGCTCGGCCTGGAAAGAGCCTCGACACTGTCACAGCAGCTCAAGATTTCGCCGGCCATCGTGACGTCGATTCTGGAGATCATGAACGAGATGGCGCTGGTTGAATCGCGCGGTCTTGCCGGCTCTGATATTTCTTCCGAGATCCGCTACATTCTGTCTGACAAGGGCAAGGCCTGGGCGCTCGATGCCATGCAGCAATCGCAATATGTCGGTGCCGTTCCCGTCCCGCTGGAAGATTTCTGCAACCAGGTCTACAGCCAGCGTGTCGCCGTGGAACATATCGGCCCCGAAACATTGGCCAACAGCCTGTCCGATCTGATCCTGCCCGTTGAGCTGATCCAGCAGGTCGGCCCGGCCGCCAATTCGGCCAAGTCGATTCTCCTGTATGGCGCGCCAGGCAACGGCAAGACCTGCATCGCCGAAGCGATCGGCGCTTCATTTGCCCAGACCGTCTATCTGCCCCACGCCATCGAGATTTCTGGCCAGATCATCAACTTCTTCGATCCTTCGGTTCACGAAACGGCCGATGATTTCGATGACGCGCCGGATACCGAAAGCCTCGTTCCGCGCGGCAAGCTGGCAACGGACGCCCGTTGGGTGCCGTGCAAGCGCCCGGTCATCAAGACCGGCGGGGAGCTGACCCTTGATCAACTCGAACTGCAGTATTCGCCGGTGTCGAAATTTTACGAAGCACCGCTTCACCTGAAAGCGCTTGGCGGTGTCTTTATCGTTGATGACTTTGGCCGCCAGAAAGATCCGCCCCAGGCGATCCTCAACCGCTGGATCGTCCCGCTCGAGCGCGAGATCGATTATCTCACCTTGCATACCGGCAAGAAGTTCCCGATCCCGTTCGATGAGCTGGTGGTGTTTTCAACCAACATACCGCCGCACGAACTGACCGATGAAGCCGCCCTGCGCCGGCTTTACTACAAGATCGAGGTGCCCAAGCCGACCCGCGATGATTTTGTTGAGATTTTCAAGAAGGTCTGCACGGCCAAGAACATCGAGTACACCGCCGCCATGACCAACTACCTGTTCAAGGAGCGCTACGACAAGCTGAAGGAAGAACCTTCAGCCTATCACCCCGCCTTCTTTATCGACCAGGTCATCTCCATGTGCGAGTACTATGAAATCCCGATCGAAGTGAACAAGGACACCCTCGCCCACGCCTGGCGCAACTTCTATGTGGCGTACAGGGCTAACTAGCAAGCTTACCGAACAACCGTAGCCGGCTGACACCGCCGTCCGGGAAGATATTGAGCCGGACATGGCTGACAGGGCCGATCGCCTTGATGGCGGCACCCTCAAACGTATGGATGGTGTCGGCCGACAGTTTGTGTTCGCCCATCAGCTCGGACCAGGTTTCAGCCTGGCTGAGGATCGCGGCGTCATCGCCGTCCTCGACCAGCGCTGCCTGCAGTGAACAGCGGTCTGGGTAGTTACCCTTGAAGTGCGCGGTGTCGACCTCGATACGGTCGATTTCACCCGGGTGGCCGAGCGCGATAACCAGCCAGTCATGGCCCGGCTCGCGCCGCCGCCGGGTTTCCCAGCCATCGCCCATGGTGACGCCGCGGCCGTCGGTGAGGACGGCCCAGACATCGCCGTAGTGGGCATCGTTGTAGCCGATTACCCGGCCGCCGTTCTTCAGCGCCGACAGTTCGTGGGACGCTGTCTGATCGCGCTTGTCCCACTCGCAGTACGGCTGGCCGTAGACCCGCAGTCTGGCGATACCGCCGTCGGGAAAGATGTTGAGCCGCAGCCAGTTGAACGGCTGGTCATTGTCGGCCGCGATGAAATGGTGTGATGATGAGCTCAAGGTCGTATTGCGAACCAGTTCGCTCCAGCCGGCATCATCGCCCGGCTGGTCATCGCTGAGGCAGGCTTCGATCGAGGCCGCCGGCGCAAAATTGCCGGTGAAATGGCTGGTATCGATGTCAACGCCGGCGATGATGCCGGCTGTGCCGAGGCGAATGAGGCACCAGTCATGGCCCGGCTCGCGCCGCCGCCGGGTCTCCCAGCCGTCCATCCACTTGCCGTGGTCATCGAACTTGCCGGGTACGAAGACCGGCGCTGCATCGGCCAGCATGCGCTCCTTGGCGGCAAAGAATTCATCGTTCGCCGCAACGGCTTTGGAGCCAAGGCGCGGCGAGGCGAGATTGATCGCGCCGCGGGCAAATGCCGGAAGGTCGTCGGGTGTATCTGTCATGCAGGTAGCGATAGTCGCCTGCGCCGTCCGGCTCAAGACATTTTCATTGCCGGCACGCCGGACCGCGAAAAGCTTAAGAGCCTTTCGCGGTCACGATGTTCTGATTTTGCGATCAGGCCGAGCGATACAGCTTGGTCATCACGAACTCGCGGTGGCCGAGCGCTTCGGCCGCCGTGTTGCGGCCGTTGGCCGTGCGCCTGATCATCTCGATCAGTGCATCGCCGGCCTGATCGATCGTCATGTCGCGGCGCAGGACCCCGGTGACATCGACATCGACATGTTCCGACATGGTGCGCACTGTCCGCGGATTGCCGGTGATCTTGATGACCGGCACGATCGGATTGCCGACCACATTGCCCTGGCCGGTCGGGAACGTGTGCACCACATAGCCGGCCGCTGCCATCAGCGTGACGCATTCAGCCGCTGCCGATGAGGTGTCCATGTAGTAAAGGCCTGGACCCTTGGCCGGCGCTTCGGCCGGCTCGAGCGCATCGATATAGGTCGAGGTCCGGCCGATCTTTTCCAGGTTGCCAAGCGCCTTTTCCTCAATCGTCGTCAGGCCGCCCTCGATGTTGCCCTTGGTTGGCTGGCTGTCCGACAGGTCCGACGTCTTGAACGGCTCAATCACATCGTCCTGATAGGCCTGGAACAGCTTCATGAACTTATCGCCAGCCTCCGGATTGGCCGCCCGCGCCTTGCACAGGTGTTCTGCACCGGTGATTTCCGATGTTTCGCCGAAGCAGCCGTAAAGCCCGCTCGGCAATAGCTTGTCATACATGTTGCCGACCGTCGGGCACGACGACAGGCCGGTGGTCGTGTCGGACTCGCCGCATTTGGTCGACACCCACAACTCCGACAGATCGCACTCCTCGCGCTGCAGCTCGGTTGCCCAGTGCACGAACTCTTTCGCCTTGCGCGAAGCCGCGCAGATCGTGTTGAGGTCGCCGTTCTGTTCGATCGAATAGGCCGCAACCGGCTTGCCGGTCTCGGCAATGCCGTCGGCGATCTTCTGGGTCCAGCCCGGCTCGATGCCGATCACCACAACGGCGGCGACATTCGGGTTGGCGCCGGTGCCGATCATGGTGCGGAAATGCAACTCGAGATCCTCGCCGAATTGCAGCCGGCCATAGGAATGCGGCAGCGCCATGGTGCCCTTGATGTTGTTGCCAACCGCCTCGCAGGCCGCGTTGGAGATATCGTCAACCGGCAGGATGACGACATGGTTGCGAACCCCGACCCGGCCGTTCTCGCGCCGGTAGGCCATGATTTTCTGATTGCTCTGAGCCATCGTTACTCTCCTTACCAACGCTTGGTTTTCAGGTTGTGGACATGGACGTGGCCGCCCTTTTCGACACCGGCGACCATGCGGCCGATGTCTTCGCCGTACTTGACGATCGTGTCGCCTTCGGTCAGGTCGTCAACCGCCACCTTGTGGCCGATCGGCACATCGGCCTTGGCGGTCAGTTTGAAGTCGGAATTGTCTTCGGTGACGACGCACAGCATCTCGGTGCCGGCGGTCAGCCCCTCGACAACGACGACGCCGACATTGTCCTTTCGGTCATGTACCAGCAATTGTGGAATACTCACTTCATATGCTCCTTGGGGTTAGGGTTTCAGGATAATTTTGGGATGGGCGGCACGGCCGCTGTTTATGTCGGTAAAGGCGCCGGCGCCATCGGCGAGCGGGCGCTCCTCGAACCAGTCGAGATCGCCAAGCCGGCCATCGAAGATCGCTGCCGCGGTATTGGCGAAATCGTCCATCGTATAGGTGTAGCTGCCGATGAAGGTGATCTCCTGCAGCGTCATCCGGCGCACATCAAGGCCAGGCTCGCCGCCGGCCAGCCCGATATGCACGATGACACCGCCGGGCCGCGCCAGCGCCGTGGACGAGGCCCGTGTTGCCGCGCCGCCAAAGGCATCGATAACGATATGCACCGATTCGCCAGCGGGCCCGGGACCGTTGAGCGGGTCATAGACATTGAACGGCCCGGCCTTGCTGAGGATCTGATGGCGCAGCGGATTGGTCTCGGCAATCCAGATGTCATCGCAGCCAAAGGCATCAAGCGCCAGGGCCGCCGCCAGGCCGATCGCCCCGCCACCCAGCACCACGGCAGTGGCCTCACCGATCGGCTCGAACAACGCCGCTGCCGCCAGCTCGACCGCATGCCATGAACAGGCCATCGGCTCGGCCAGCGAAGCAACCTGCAGATCGACCGCATCCGGCACTTTGATCAGATTTCGCTCCGGCATCGCAATGAACTGGGCAAAGGCCCCTTCGCGCGGCGGCATCGAGATGATCTGCCGTGACGGGCACAGGTTGCTGCGCCCGGCCGTGCAATAGCTGCAGGTCATGCAGGCAACCAGCGGATTGACCGTCACCCGCGTGCCGGCCATCGTGCCGGTCTGGACAACACCGGCCGCCTCATGGCCAAGGATCAGCGGTGCCGGCCGGCGCTCGTCATGGCCATGCCAGGCATGCATGTCGGAGCCGCAGATGCCGACCGCATCGACCTCGATCAGGACCTCGCCGTCTCGTGGTTCAGGATCGCCCGCGTCGCGAAACTCCATCGCCTCCGGGCCGGTATAAACAAGTGCTTTCATTTCGCCAGATACCCGCCTTCTGCGCCGATCACTTGGCCCGTGATATAGCTCGAGCCCGGTGCGGCCAGGAACACGGTAAGACCGTCCAGATCGCCCATCTCGCCGTTACGACCGATCGCGGTCGCCGCGGCATGACGGGCCGACAGGTCGTCATCGCCAAACACCGGCGCGGTCAGTTCGGTTGGAAAGAACCCCGGCACGATCGCATTGGCGGTAATACCGTGCGGTGACCAGGCCTCGGCCATCGCCCGCGTCAGCTGGGTAACGCCGCCCTTGGAGGCGCCATAGGCAATACCGTTGGCAAACGCCCGGTACGACTGCAGCGAGGCAATGTTGATGATATTGCCGCTGCCCTTTTCGCGCATGCCCGGCACCAGCGCCTGGGCGAGAAAGAACGGCACCGACAAATTGAGGTGCAACGTCTGGTTCCAGCCCTGCGGCGTGACGTCGTCAGCCGCCTGCCTGAGGTTGACGCCGGCCGCATTGACCAAAATATCCGGCGCTCCAAAGATTTCGGTTGCCGCTGCTGCCAGCCGTGCCCAGTCATCTTCGGCCACCAGATCGACACCGATCGCCTCGGCCCTACCGCCGTTTTCGGCAACCTCGTTGACCAGCGACTGCAGGCCGTCGGTTCGCCGCGCCATGCCGATCACCTCGGCACCGGCCCGCGCCAGCGTCAGCGCCATATGCCGGCCGATACCCGATGAAGCGCCGCTCACCAGGGCCACCCGGCCCTTCAACGAAAACAGCGAGTTGACGAAACTCTCAGCCATCAAAGGTCAGCCTTCCTCAGATGCCGTGAGGTCGAAATTGACGCCCGGAAAATACTTTTCCAGCCGCACATCTGCGGTCCGGGCGTGGCCTTCCATGCCCTCAAGCCGGGAAATCCTGGCGCATGATTGCGCGATGTCATGGTTGGCTTCGCGGGTCATACGCTGCCAGGTCACGGTCTTCATGTATTTGCCGACTGACAGGCCGCCGGAATATTTCGCCGCCCCCTTGGTCGGCAGCACATGGTTCGGACCCGACACCTTGTCGCCGAAGGCAACGGTGGTTTCCTCACCAAGGAACAGCGAGCCATAATTGCGCAAGTTCGCCAGCCACCAGTCGAGGTCGTTACACTGCACCTGCAGGTGTTCGGAGGCATACTTGTCCGACACCTTGACGGCTTCTTCACGGCTGTCGGTGACAATGATCTCGGCATAATCGCGCCACGCCGCCTCGGCATTCTGGCGGTTGGTCTCCGGCAGCGTCTCGATGATACCGGGGACGATCTCGGCAACCTTTTCAGCCAGGCTCCGGTCGAGCGAGATCAGCCATACCGGCGAGTTGTAGCCATGCTCGGCCTGGCCAACCAGGTCCCAGGCAACTATGTGCGCATCGGCCGAGGCATCGGCGATGACCATCGATTCGGTTGGGCCGGCAAACATGTCGATGCCGACCCGGCCGTACAGAACCCGTTTCGCTTCGGCAACGAACTGGTTGCCCGGCCCGACCAGGATGTCCGATGTCGGCAGGCCGAACAGACCGAATGCCATCGCCGCAATGCCCTGGATACCGCCGAGGTTCAGCACGCTGTCGGCGCCGCACAGATCGAGTGTGTAAAGTATGGCCGGATTGATGCCGATGCCCGGCCGTGGCGGCGAGCAGGCCGCAATATGATCGACACCGGCAACCTTGGCCG
>Ga0224508_10005234_pt1 | contig 10441 bp, 8 predicted proteins | sample SF_Jan12_sed_USG_4_FD_170157 | JGI IMG/M metagenome (GOLD analysis project Ga0224508, IMG submission 170157) | Sediment microbial communities from San Francisco Bay, California, United States - SF_Jan12_sed_USGS_21 | ecosystem: Environmental > Aquatic > Marine > Sediment | place: USA: California... | reverse complement strand
TGGCCATTTCATGAACCTGGCGATATCGGTGTTGTTCATGCTCTTGGCGATGATGCCGGAGCCCGGCTCTCCCGTTGCGTCCCGGTAATCGGCTGCCGCCTGCGCCAGCTCGAGCAATGTGCTCACTGTGTCGCGCTCGGTCACTGCGGCGATTTCTGCGATGTTCTTGCCTTCAAATTGCGGGTCAGGTGGATAGTTAATCAGCAGTATGTCCTCGGCGGCAGCTGTTCGTTCAAACGTGTATTCCGCTGTCTCCCGTTTGCTGTAATCGCGATCGGGAAACAGGACAGCGAGGTTGCTTGCCCAGCGTTCGTAGGGATAGATATCGGCTGTCAGCTCGACGCCTTCTGCCCTCGCTGTATCGAGGAGGCCCAGAATTTCATCGGTAGTACCCCAGAACTTCCGGTCAGCCAGTTTGATATGCGAGATGTGCACGGGAATCCTGGCTTCCTTACCGATGCGAATGATTTCATTCAATGCTTCAACAAACTGGTCGTCTTCGTCGCGCAGGTGGCTCGAGTACCGGCCGCCATGCTCAGCAGCGACTCTTGCCAGCGCAATGACTTCTTCGGTCGACGAGAAGATGCCGGGCTCGTACTCGAGTCCCGTCGAGAGGCCGAAGGCACCTGCCTGCAAGTCCTGCTCAAGAAGTTCGGCCATCGCCGCCAATTCCTCTTCGCTTGCATGACGTCGATTGTCGTCGCCCATGACCAGCGTGCGTATCGTATTGTGCGGTGCATACGACAATACGTTTACAGCGGCGGGGGTCTCAGTGAATGCTGCATTGAAGTCCGCGACTGAGGAATAGACGGAGCCCGACCCGTCCATGCCTCGCGCGATTGTCGTAACGCCCTGGCTGACAACGCCCGGCATGTCGCGGAAGTCCTCGAAGTCCTTATCGTGGTGGCTGTGGGTATCAATAAATCCGGGCGCGACTGCGAGACCCTCGACGTTATAGACGAATTCGCCGGGCAGCGCTTCGACATCGCCGATTGCCATGATCTTTTGCGTGGCGAAATCGATGCGTACCGAGCCGGGATAAGGCTCTGCGCCTGTGCCGTCGTAGATCATTGCGTTGCTGATCAATGTGCTCGTGACCGGCTTTTCGACTTCCTTGCCGCAGGCCGTGAAACATAAAACAAAAAGCACAACTGCAATTACACGGAGGAACTGCATCTGGAGAACTCCATATGTCGGAACAAAAATGTCCTGTGCTATCGTAACAACACCTGTCTTTTCTTGTTTCATAGTGTGGAATACAGATGCGTTCTATCGACGAACTCATAGCAAACCAGCAGCCCGGTTACTCGCTTGACCAAGGTTTTTATACCGACCCGGACGTGTACGAACGCGAGCTGGAACGCATTATTTATCGCAACTGGATTTTTGCAGGCCACGTTTCGCAGTTCGCTGAACCAGGCGATTTTCGCGTGCTTCATGTTGCAGGGGAATCCGCAATTATCGTGCGCAACCAGGCCGGCGAACTAAACGGCTTTGCCAACGTCTGTCGCCATCGTGGTTCGCTGGTGTGTCTCGAAGAGAGTGGTAATACTGACAAGTTCTCCTGCCCTTACCACGGCTGGATGTACGACCTCGACGGTGGACTTATCGCCGCACGTGACATGCCGGATGACTTCGACAGGGAATCACGTTCGCTCAAAAGCGTATCGGTGGAGGTCATAAACGGCCTGGTGTTCGTCTGTTTTACCGATGACCCGTTGTCAGTTGAAGCGTGCCGGACTGAACTGGCCGAGCCCATGGCAATGTTCGACTTTGAAAACCTCAAGGTTGCGGCGCAGAAGACCTACGACATCCCTGCAAACTGGAAGCTCTCGATCGAGAACTACCAGGAGTGCTATCACTGCGCGACCGCGCACCCTGAGTACGCGCGTATGCACACGCTGATGCTGGGCGACGAGCGCAAGGATCGTGTGCAAAAGCACATGGAAGAGCGCATGGCTGCGTGTGGCGTAAAGGACATCTACATCAATAAGGTCGATGCGGACGCACCGCCAGGCGAGATGGGCTACGCCTACAGTCGCACAGCCCTGTTCGAGAAGTACAAGACCGGCAGCAAGGACGGCAGCCCCGTGGCGCCGCTACTCGGCGAATTCACGGACTATGATCACGGCGCCTCGGATTTCAACTTCGGCCCGTTCTCATTCATGCTGGCCTATAGCGACCATGTCGTTGCCTACGTCTTTACGCCCGTCGATCATGCCAGTTCCCGCTGTGAAATCTACTGGATGGTGCGGGGCGACGCCGTCGAAGGTAAGGACTTCGACGTCGATGAGCTGACCTGGCTGTGGGACGTAACGACGATTTCCGACAAGGAAATCATCGTCAATAACTCCAGGGGCGTGCATTCGAAGTACTACGAGCCCGGTCCGTTCTCGGAGATGGAGAAGGAAGAACGCTCGTATATCGAGTGGATCCTGCGCGAACTCCAGACTTAAGCTCTACGGCGCGCGACCAGCCAGGACAGCAGGACGCCAACACTGATAAAGACGATGATCAGCGTCGCCAGCGCGTTGATATCCGGCGACACGCCAAGTTTTACTTTCGAGAAGATATACATCGGTAGCGTGCTGCTACCCGGCCCGGAGACAAAACTGGCGATCACGAGGTCATCGAGTGACAGCGTAAAGGCCAGTAGCCAGCCCGCGACCATCGCCGGCGCGATCAGCGGCAGCGTGATATCGAAGATGACTCGCAGCGGGTGTCCGCCCAGGTCCATCGCCGCTTCTTCGAGCGACTCGTCCATTGTCATGAGGCGTGACTGCACGATGATGGCGACGTAGGCCATCGAGAATGTCGTGTGGGCAATCGTTATCGTGCCGAATCCGCGTTGGCCCGGCCACCCGGTCAGTTGTTGCAGGGTCACGAATAGCAACAGCAGGGACAAGCCGGTAATTACCTCGGGCATCACCATCGGTGACGTGATCATGCCGGAGAACAAGGTTCGTCCCTTGAAGCGGCGAAATCGGGCGAGTGCGAGTCCGGCCATCGTGCCGAGCACGGTCGCCATCGTTGCCGATGTCAGGGCGATGCGCAGACTCAGCAGGGCGGCATCGAGGATCTGGTCGTTCTGCAGCAGCTCCCCGTACCAGCGGGTCGAAAAACCGCCCCAGACCGTCGCGATGCTCGAGTCGTTGAAGGAATAGATGATGACCAGTACGAGCGGGATGTACAGGAATGCGTAGCCGAAGGCCAGCATCGAAACCGTGAATCGCGAATGCCGGTTCATGCCGCACTTTCCTGGTCGCTCGCCTGGTAACGCTGCAGGAGCACAATCGGCACAACGAGCAGCAGCAACAGGACTATCGCCACGGCCGATGCCAGGGGCCAGTCACGATTGACGAAGAACTCATCGAACAGCACACGACCGATCAGGAGCGACTCCGATCCGCCGAGAAGGTAGGGGATGACGTACTCGCCCATCGCGGGAATGAACACGAGCAGGCACCCTGCGATGACGCCAGGGCGCGCGAGCGGCCAGGTTACATCCCAGAACGCACGGGAGCGTGATGCACCCAGGTCCTGTGCGGCTTCGACGAGATCGAGATTCATTCGCTCGAGCGTGGCGTACAACGGCAGGATCATGAATGGCAGGTAGGAATAGGCCAGGCCAACGAAGATCGCGAAGTCGGTGTACATCAGTTGCACCGGCTGGTCGACCACACCGAGCCACAGCAGCAGGTTGTTGATGGCACCGTAGTTGTTCATGAGTCCCATCCAGGCGTACACGCGAAGCAGGAACGAAATCCAGAACGGCAGGATGATGAGCAGCAGCAGCATGCCGCGCGTCGCAGGATTGCAGCGCGCGATGCCGTAAGCCATCGGGAAACCCAGCGCCAGGCACAGCAGCGTAGCGCCCGCTGCCATGACGACCGAGCGCAGGTAGGTAATCGCGTAGAGCTTGTCCGTTAACAGGAAGGTGAAACTGTCGGGCGAGAACGTCTGCGAGTAGGGCGGCTGCGCGATGACCGGATCAGCCAGGCTGATCCTCAGGACAATGACAAATGGCGCAAGGAAAAAGACGAGGAGCCAGAGATAGGGTGCCGCGATGATTGCCTTTCGCCACATCATCTTCAGTCCAGGAGCACTACGGCACTGCGCGCCTGCCACGAAATCCAGACCTTGTCGTCCCATTCGAGAAAACGCGTAACCGAGCGGCGCCTGTTCTGCGAGCTGACCTGTACGATCTTGCCGCTCTCCAGGCGAATGCGGTACAGCGAGCGGTTACCGAGGTAGCCAAGGTCGTCCACGACACCGGGAAGGCAGACAGCATCGCCCTCGACGGGTTTCTCCTTGCTGACAAATATCTTTTCAGGGCGAACGGCAATCTCGACGTCCTGCCCTTCCTCGACGAGCTGTTTGCCAAGCGCAGTCAGGGTAACGCCAGCCTCTGTCGAGTAGACCTTGATGCCGCTTTCCTCTGTCGCTGCGACCCGACCCTTGAACGCGTTGATCGTGCCGATGAATTCCGCGACGAAGCGATTGGAGGGGAATTCGTAGATTTCCTTGGGTGTGCCGACCTGCTGGAACTGACCGCGGTCCATGACCGCAATGCGCGACGACAACGTCATCGCCTCCTCCTGGTCGTGAGTGACAACGACGAAGGTGATCCCCAGTTCATCCTGGATATTCATGAGCTCGAACTGCGTACGCTCGCGCAGTTTCTTGTCGAGCGCGGCCAGCGGTTCGTCGAGCAGCAGTACTTTCGGCTGCTTGATCAGTGCTCGCGCAAGCGCGACACGCTGCCGTTGGCCGCCGGAAAGCTGGTCGGGTTTGCGTGAGCGCAGTTCCTGTAGCTGCACGAGTTCGAGCATTTCGTCGACCCGCTTCGCGATTTCCTGGCGCGGCGTCTTTTCCTTGCGCAGACCGTAGCCGATGTTCTTCTCGACCGTCATGTGCGGGAACACGGCGTAAGACTGGAACATCATGTTGACGTGACGTTCGTAGGGGGGCTGGTTCGTAACGTCTGCGCCATCGATCTCGATCACGCCGGATGTCGGTATCTCAAAGCCCGCCAGCATACGCAGCAAGGTTGTCTTGCCGCAGCCGGACCCGCCCAGGATGGAGAACAACTCCCCCTTTTCGATGTCCAGGTCGACATTGTCTACAGCCACGAAATTGCCAAACTTTTTGCTCAGGCCGCGTATGCGAATGAAGTCCTTCATATACCGCTCTTTACTCTCGCAAACGCCCGGGTGAGTGTGCGCTCCTGTTTCGGTGCTGGCGACGCGATCGGGTACAGGCGTTTCCAGGTCTCCTCATCAGGATAGATCCTGGAGTTATTGAGTAACTCGGTGTTGGTAAATTCCCAGGACGCCCGATTGGCGTTGGCGTAGAACAAACGGTTCGCGTTTGTCGCAGCGATCTCGGCTCGCATCAGGAAGTCGATGAACAGGTAGGCATTGTCCTTGTGCCTGGCGTCAGCCGGGATATAGAGGCCGTCGATCCACAGGCCCGAACCCTCCTTGGGTACCGTGTATTCCAGCTCAATGTCGAGTCCGACCTCGGCTGCTCGTGCCGCAGCCTGCGCGTAGTCGCCCGACCAGCTCATGGCAACACATACTTCCCGGTTGGGCAGGTCCGACATCATCTTCTGGTTGCTGAAATAGCGAATCAGGGGCTGGACCTTCTTCAACTGGGTTTCCGCTGCCTTGATATTGTCTTCGGTCAACGACGTCGGGTCGCGTCCAAGATACGCCAGCGCCATCGGAAACAGATCGGTTGTGCCATCCAGCAGACTGACACCGCAGTCGGCGAGCTTGGCGACGATTTCCGGGTCGAAAACGACATCGGCGCTGTCCATCGGGTGGTCGGGCAGTCGCTCGCGGACCATCTCGACATTCCAGGCGTAACCGGTCGTGCCCCAGTGATAGGGAATAAAGTAACCCCTGACCTCATCGTATAAATCGATCTTCGTCATGATTTCTGCATCGAGATTGCCGAGGTTCTCGAAGCGGCTCATGTCGAGTTTTTCGTAAATACCGATCGGGGCGAGGCGGGTGGAGAAGCGGTTGCTGTGCACAACCACGTCATAGCCACTGTTCCCGGTGAGCAGTTTTACATCGACGACCTCGGACGAGTCGTAGATGTCGTAGTTAACCTTGATGCCGGTCTCCGCTTCGAACTGCTCGACGACATCAGGGCTAATGTAGTCGGCCCAGTTGTACACGTTGACGACATTCTGCTCTTGCGCGCCGTCGTCCGATGAGCCGGTGCAGGCAGCGACAGCGAGTAAGACCGCGAGACAGCTCGCGCAATTGAGTCGTGTTCTAGTCACATACCGTCCAGGCCACGCTTCAGGAGCGATCGAGCGATTATAAGCCGTTGTATCTCGCTCGTGCCTTCCCATATGCGGTCGACCCGGAGTTCGCGGAAAAAACGCTCCGCGACATTCTCACGCATGTAGCCGCGCCCACCGAATATCTGCACGGCCCGATCGGCAACACGATTGGCGGCCTCGGAGACAAACAGCTTCGTCATCGAACAACGTGCATGTACGGCCTTGAGGTCCTCCGCCCGGTCGTCAGCCCGGGCGGTGTCATAGGTCATGAGGCGCGCTGCGTAAAGCTCCGTCGTGCAGTCCGCCAGCATGAACTGGATCGCCTGTTTCTCGCTGAGCGGTGCGCCGTCGACCATACGCTCGTTGGCGAATGCGGTCGCTTCCTCGATCAGCCTTGCCATGGCGCCACAACTGCGTGCCGCGATCATCAGGCGTTCGTGCCGAAACCAGGAATGCGTGTACGCCATCCCGTTCCCAGGTTGACCGACGCGGTTTGCCGCGGGGACGCGCACATCGGTGAACAGGTAGGTCGGGTGATGCGAAGCGTAAGTGTGGCTGAACTTCGGGTTGGCCACGGTCTCGATGCCGGGCGAACCCTGGTCGACCAGGAACAGGGCCTCGTCGTCTTCATCGGGCAGGTTTGCCTGGAACCAGATGAAACTCGCCAGGTTACCGCTCGTGACGTACCACTTCTCGCCGTTAAGTACGTAGTCGTCGCCGTCACGCGTTGCGGTCGCCTCGAGACTCGATACGTCCGACCCCGGACCCGACTCGGTGATCGCGTAACACTCTTTTTGCTCGCCGCGCACCATCGGCAGGATGTACTTCTGTAGTTGCTCTTCGGTGCATGCTTCGAACATCCACGACTGCGCTTCGGGAAAACACCAGGACAGGGCATTGGTAACGCGCCCCAGCTGTTCCCAGATCGCGACCTGCGATTCCATCGGTAGCTCGAGTCCGCCATGGTTCATTGGGACGTCGATCGCCGTGAAGCCGAGTTCGATAGCCTGTTTCTTGTTACGTTGCGTGATCTCGTCAGGGAGCACGCCATCATTAAGCTCCGCTTCGACTTCGTGTGGTTGCAGGTACTCGTCGGCGTACTGCCGGGATATACCTTGCCACTTGCGGGCTTCTTCACTGATAGGAATCTGCATGGGGCTCTCGTCAGGAATAGTGTTTGGGGAAATAGGAGCGGAGCAGGTCGGCAACGGCATTCATCGCTTCCTGCCGATCGAATGACCGCGGGTTGATCAGGTAGGACAGCCACATGCCGTTGGTCATGGCATTGAGCACAATCGCCACCGAGGATGCCGAGATGTTCTTGTACTTACCCTCGGCGATAACCGCAGCGCACAGCTCTTCGAAGACCTTGTCGTAATACTGGTCCCTGATGTCGCAGATCTTGCGATACGTTGGGCGCGACTTGACCTCGCCCCAGAATGCAAACCACACGGGAATCTTCTGCCTGTTCATAATGGCGGGGCGGAGGTCGAGTTCAATCAGGGCCTGCAGTTTTTCCGCAGCGCCCGGCCCTGATTCCTCGAGAGTCTTGTTGAATCGCGTCTTGTACTCGTCGGCTACGTGGCGCAGCGTCTCGTTGAGCAGGTTGTCCTTGCTTTCGAAGTGCAGGTTGACGATGCCCTGCGACAGGCCGGCTTCCTTCGCAACATCGCCAATCGAGGTGCTGCCCATGCCGTTACGGGCAATGCACTTGATCGTGGCGTCGATGAGCTGTTGCCGGCGTTTTTCCCGGCTGGCGGTACGACGCGCGCTACTTGCGGTGGCTCCCATGTCTCGATTCTGCCATACTATGAATGAATACTCATTCATTTTTTGGAAGCGTCCCCTCATCGCATGCGCAAGCTGACTCGTTCCAACGAGCACTTCAAAAAGGCCCGCTCGAAGCTGCCGCTCGGCGTCGCCTCCAATTTCCGCTATTGGGGTGACGACAAGACCATCTATGTCGATCACGGCAAGGGTGGTCGCATGTGGGATATCGATGGCAACGAGTACATCGACTACCGCCTGGGATACGGTCCGATCATCCTCGGTTACGCTGATGAACGCGTTGACGAGGCGGCGCGTGACGGGATGAACGTCGGCGGTGTGTTTGCGCTGGCGACCGAGAAGGAATACGAGGTTGCTAGCCGCATTAGCAACATGGTTCCTGCGGCGGAACTCGTACGCTTCTCGAACTCCGGTACCGAAGCGGTCATGGCCGCGATGCGGGTTGCGCGTGCCTTCACGGGCAAGGACGGTCACGTGGTGATGGAGGGTGGCTACCACGGCTTATCCAATCTCGTCATGTGGGGTAAGGAATTCGATGACTGGAAACCCGGGGATCCGGAGCCAGCCATTGAGCCATACGGCACAGGCATACCTGCCGTCACCAGGCAGCTGTTTCACCTCGTGCCGATGAACGACGCAAACGCACTCGAAGACCTGTTGAAGCAAAAGCACAATGAGATCGGCGCGTTCCTGATCGAGCCCATCATGGGGAATTGCTGCGCAATTACGGCCGATGCGCAGTACATGAAAGACGTCCGCGAAATCTGCGATCGTTACGACGTGCTGTTAATTGTCGATGAGGTCAAGACGGGCTTTCGTGTCGCAAAAGGCGGCGTCCAGGAGTTGTTCGGTGTACAGGCCGACCTGTGCACATTCGCGAAAGCCATCGGTAACGGCTACCCGCTATCCGTAGTGGCAGGGCGCGAGGACATCATGCGGCACATTGAGGATGGCGTGGCACACGGCGGCACGTTTACAGCCCACAGCGTGTCGTTGGCGGCTGCAGCAAAAACGCTTGAAATCCTGGACGAGACAACGGCCCTTGCGGACATTGAGCGCTGCGGCCTGGAACTGCAGGCCGGTCTCGGCCGGATCCTGGACGCACGCGGCATCCCACACAGCTTTACAGGACACCCTGCACTCATGGGCCTGTTTTTCGCGGAAGCCGCCCCGAGCAACTATCGTGAATGGGTACACTCGGACTACGAGTTCTACAACACCCTCGCACCGGCCTTGCATGACGAGGGAATACTCGTTGAGCCTGACTCCCGTGAACCCTGGTTCCTGTGCGAATCTCACAATGTGGGATGTCTTGGCGAAACGCTGGACAAGTTTGAGAGAGCGGTAGACATTACGTTGCCGAAACTGGAAACAACGTATGAAAAATTATGACGCGATTGTCGTCGGTGCCGGGCACAACGGCCTGACCACGGCAGCTTTTCTGGCAAAAGCAGGGCTGGATGTCGTCTGCGTAGAAAAGAACGATTACATCGGTGGTGCCACCGTCAGTCGTAACCTCTACAAGGACTGGTGGTACTCGAACTGTTCCTATGTATGCAGTCTTCTGCGCCCGGAGATTTATCGTTCGCTGGAGCTGCACAAGCATGGCTTGCAAGTCACACCCTACGGTGGGTCGCTGACGTTCATGGAAAACGGGGACTACTACGGTTCCTACCATGATGAAGAGGCTGCGTACCGGGAAATGGCACGGCTCTCGCGAAAAGACGCCGATGCCTACAAGAACTACTCGGCGGACACGATGCGACAGTGCCGGTTGATTCGTGACTTCCTGTTGCGCACGGCGCCAGACCCATCATCTTTCAAACCACGGGACCTGCTCGAGCTTGCGCGCATCGGCGGCAAGGTCAACGAAATGGGCGAGGACCGTATTGGCGAGACCATCCGTTTCTGGACTATGAGTGTTGCGGATTATCTCGACGAGTACTTCGAGACGGATGTCATCAAGACGTCGTTGTCCGGAAGCGGCATCATCGGCACGGCCCTCGGTGTTCACTCACCGGGCACGGCCTACGTATTGCTGCACCACTACATGGGCGATGTGGATGGCAATGTGGGCTCCTGGGGATTTGCCCGCGGTGGCACGGGTGCTGTTGCCAACGCAATTGCCGGAGCGTTTCAGGCTGAAGGCGGCGAGCTGCGAACTGAGGCCGGCGTTGATAAGTTCATCGTCAAGAACGGCAAGGTGGCGGGCGTTGCGCTCGATAATGGCGACGAAGTTCACGCGAATGTCGTCGTGTCTGCAATGGATGTGAAGCGGACCTTCCTGACTTGCATGGACAAGAGTGACCTTCCGGAAAAATTCCACCAGCGGGTCGAGAACTTCAAGATTCGCGG